>Ga0209488_10001130_pt1 | contig 22753 bp, 22 predicted proteins | sample Rivendell_Oct201_8_FD_188349 | JGI IMG/M metagenome (GOLD analysis project Ga0209488, IMG submission 188349) | Vadose zone soil microbial communities from the Eel River Critical Zone Observatory, Northern California, USA -... | ecosystem: Environmental > Terrestrial > Soil > Vadose zone >...
GCGAAGGCGGGGTGGTTCCAAAGCCGAAATGTTTCGCGATGGGAACCACCCCTCGCGGGATCGCCAAGCGATCCCACTGCCCTCCTGACTCAGGAGGGCAATACCTCCGCTCCTGATCCATCCACGTCGCCGGGCATTGCCGCGCAAAGTACTTGAAATTGATGCCACACCCGCCGTACTCTCCTTGCATGGATTCGCCTCACGTAGTTTCGATCGACGAACGCGCCAGCGACAATCTGCGTTACATCCGGGAAACCATGGAGCGGGCTGGGTCCTTCACCGCAGTTCCCGGATGGGGCGGCGTCGTGATGGGGGCGACCGCACTGGGTGCCTCCGGCCTTGCCAGCATGATGAAGACCCGGGAGCTGTGGTTTGCAGTCTGGATTGGTGAGGCTGCTCTGGCATTCAGCATCGGGTTCTATTCGATGGTTCGGAAGGCGAAGACCGCGCGTGTATTCCTGAAAGGTCCCGGCCGTGCGTTTGCATTGAGCCTGTGTCCGGCAATGGCGGCGGGAGCCGTACTCACGGTCGTGCTGTATCGTTACGGCATCTTTTCGCTGCTACCGGGACTCTGGATGCTGCTCTATGGTGTCGCCGTAGTGAGTGCGGGAACGAATTCCGTAAGAGTCGTGCCCGTCCAGGGAGTGTCCTTCATGGTGTTTGGCGCTCTGGCACTGGTTCTGGGCGCGGACTGGGCGAATTATTCGATGGCGATGGGATTTGGCCTGTTGCACATCATTTTTGGGACGGTAATTGCGAGGAGGTACGGTGGGTAAGGCGAGCAAGAGTGAAGTTCATGCGGTACGTGCGAACACGTCGCACAAACCGCGTTCTGTTCCGTCGCGGAAAAATCCTGCACAACTGGATCGAGTCATTCACGAGCCGGTTCGGCTGGGAATTGTAAGCGCGTTGGCGGTCAACGATTCGATGACGTTCAACGAGTTGAAGGAATTGCTCAAGACCACCGATGGCAATTTGAGCGTGCATGCCCGGAAGCTTGAAGAGAGCCAGTACGTGCTTTGCGAGAAGAGATTCGAAGGCCGCTTGCCGAAAACCACCTACAGCCTGACCACTCAGGGGAAGCGTGCGCTGGAGTCGTACCTGAACCACATGGAATCCCTCATCAAGACCGCGCGCGAAGGATAGCGTCCGGGTCTTCACACCTGTGAACAGCGATCACAGGCTTCAAAATTCATTCCTCGAAGAATCATCACATTAGCGTTGGTCTAGCGCGTGCTATTCCTGTTTGCAGGGATCTATATAATGTCCGTCCATTGGAGATGTGGTGCATATGAGAACGCGAATGCTTGTGTTGCTGGTCCTGATGTTTGTAACCAGGGCAATCTTCGCCCAGACGCCTGCGACGATCGAGAAGGTCGAGATCACCGGAATATCCGATCAGCTTCTCAGCGCGGAGCTTCGTGATGCCGTTCAGAAGCTCAACGGGCAGCGCTACGACGCCCAGGCCGCAGAGCAGCTGGCGAATCGAATTCAGACGGAAGTGAAGGACGTGGTGGCGGCGGCTCGAACTCAGCCGGGCACTCAGGCCGGCCGAGTGAGGCTGGTATTTGTTGTCGCGCGCTCCGGAGCGGATTCGGAATCCTCCGATACCAATGTCAATTCCCAGTACACGGTGGAATCCGTGGAAGTGAAGGGCCTGCTCCGTTCGCAATACAGCGAAGCGCTGTATGACGACATGCAGAGCATGGTGGGGAAGATGCTCGACAACAAACGTGTCGAGGAGCTTCGAAAGCGACTGGTAGCGGATCCGCTTTTGAAGAATCAATACATGGTCGACCAGAAAATCGAACGCGGATCGCAGCCCGAACATGTCAAGGTCGTCTTCGAAGCGGACAAGTTACCGTGGGTCCTGCGCAAGATGTTTGGAAAAAAGATCAGTTTGAGCGGCGGTGATTTTTCGATCGGCAAATCCCAGCCGGGCGATATGGACACTATCGAATCGGTGGATGTGGCGGGAGTCCGGACGACCCTGATCAGCGAAGGGCTTCGTCAGGAGCTGCAGAAGATGGTCGGAAAGCGCTTCGACAAACTGGAGGCCGATCACCTTCGGGACAAGCTGGATGCCGAACTCAAGTCGAAATACAAGGTGAAGTGGGAATCCGCAAAGGGATCCCAGGAACATTTCGTGAAAATTACCTACGATGCGAAGGAAATCCCATGGATTCCATATCGCGGACGCGAGGACGTTGCGACTTACCACCAGAAGCAGGGAATCAGTCTGTTCTGTTGCGAAACCACTCCGTTCAATTTCGGCGTCGGCACGGATGGAGACACGCTGATTGAACGCTACAAGGGATTCAGCGCCGGTTTCGAGAGTCGATCTCTTGGATCGCGCCGCTTTGGCGCCAGACTGAATTTGTCGACATTCGGGATCGAGTGGAAATCGCAGACTCTTCTGGCGGCGGCCGCGAATCCGGCGGTTCCCGGCGTCTATCGATCCCGCCAGGGCATCGATCCATCGGTGGCGTTCGCGTTCAATCGGAATTTCTACGTCGCTGCTGGAATGGGTTTCACCGAGCTGGAAATGATCGAACCGTCACTGCACTGGCAGTCGGCGCACGCGGCGACGGGAACATTTAATTACCACAGCAATGATGTCAAACGGGGCAATACAACTTTGAATTGGGCGGCCGGCTATGACGTACGCACCGGCGCGAAGAACCTGGGCAGCGATTTCTCATACACGCGGCATCAATGGGGAGCCGAATATCAGTTCAAGAGTGAAGACAATTCCGCGAAGGTTTCCATGAGATTGGGGAGGCTGACCGGCAATGCGCCGATGTTTGAAAGATTCTCTCTTGGCAACACTCAAAGTCTGCGGGGCTGGAACAAGTACGATCTGGATCCCATCGGCGGCACCCGTATGGTCAGCTGGTCGACAACTCTGACACACGACGACCTGGGCTTTTATGTCGATACCGGCAGCGTATGGGACCGGGGACAATCCGTGAAATTGCGCCAGTCTCTGGGCATCGTGGCGGGGCCGTTTTCACTGGGCTTTCCATTACGCTGTTCAGGGCATTGCGGGCCAACCTTCATGATTCGCCTGTAATGACGCGCCAGACCAGGAGAGGCCTGTGGATCGTGCTGCTGGTTACGGCGGCATTGCTTCCGTACGCCGCGACCGGGCAGTCGTTGAAGCCAAGGCTCGACGGGGAACTCCTGCATTGGAGCGCTGCCAATCTGCGCTTCCTGTCTTCTGACGCGATGCAGCAGCTTCATGATGGGGCGACGGTTAGTTACGCGTTCCGCGTGAACGTGAGCGCGAGCCGGAACGGAACGGTTATGAGTTCAATTTCGTATCACTGCGTTTTCAGTTACGACATTTGGGAAGAAAAATACAAGGTGTCCCGCACGGAACCGGGTGTGCGTGCGGTGTCTCACTTGTCGGAGCAGTCCGCTCAGGAGCAGTGTCTCGATTCACTGACGATCCCGGTTGCGAGCCTCGGCACGGACAGCCCGTTCTGGATTGGAATCGAGTACAACATGGAGGACCGGAAGGCGACATCCAGCGAGGAAGCACGTTCGATATTGGGAACTTTCGTGGAAGTTTTCAGCCAGAAGAAAGGGAAGCCGCTGGCAGCGGGTACATTGCAGGGTGGACCATTCCGGATTGCGGAGCTTCGGAAGCCGAGGTGAGAGCCGATATGAATGGCTTGGTGTCAAGACAGCAGGAGATAAGGTAGTGTCTCAGTTTGAAGTCGCGCCCACAGATTGCCCTCCTGGGACACGAGCGGCTGCGAGTGCAAGCCCGGCAGGGCGCAGCCATTCAGAAAATGTAGGGCAGCGGGATCGCGAAGCGGATCCCGCGAGGGGTGGTAGCTATATCCAAGGGAAACTTTTCGATTTGGCTACCACCCCGGCGCTTTGCGCCACCCCTCCTGTCCCAGGAGGGGAGCCTGAATTTCAAACTGTGACACTACCGGAAATAGAGCGCGTAGCGAATGCGAGCCCGACAGGGCGAAGCCATCTGGAAATGACCGCGCCTACAGTTCTGTATTCACACCTGTGAATCCCGCTCACATCATCCCGGCAATCCACCCAGTTGAATCACCGCATTAGCTATTGGCTGACCACGTGCAATGTCGCAGGCAAGGAGAGATGTACGACATGAAGACAGGACTCGCTTTAATTCTAACGCTGATGATTTTCGCCGGAACGGTTGCGGCCCAGCCTCCATCAACCGTCGAGAAAACCGAAATCTCCGGCGTCTCGGAGGACAAGCTGAGTGCCGCGCTCCGTGCCGATATTCAGAAACTTGTGGGACAGGCCTACGACGCCCAGGCCGCGACTCAAATTGCAGAGCGCATACAGACCGAGCTGCCCGAGTATGTGGCAACATCCACGACGGCCTCGGGGTCCCAGGCGGGCCGCGTCCGGTTGGTGTTTTCAGTCGCCCACAACGTCAACGCGAAATACATCGTCGAAGCGGTGGAAGTGAAGAATATCGACAGAACTAAGATCAGTGACGCACTGTGGGCCGATATGCAAAAAATGGTCGGGCATCCGGTGGACGATGCAGAAGCCGATCGTCTGCGCGAACGGCTGGCTGCGGAATTCAAGAAGAATGGCCCTCACGTTGGCCGTTCCGTTATCAAAGGGGATCAGCCCCAACACGTCAAAATCATCTACGAGGGGCACTCCGAAAATTCCTTTGGTTTCGGTTTTAGCAACCCGGGATACCACTCCAAGCAGAAATTCAGCGGATTGATGAACGCAAACTACAACAGATTGGACATTACCGGAGTCAACCTGGAGGTCATGAATAAGGCAGAGCCTCTCCTTGAACGGTTCGCCGGATTCAAGGCAAGCTACTGGGTCGGCAATAAACGCATTCGGGCTCAGGCCGAGTACTCCAGTCTTCGGACTCAGTGGAGTGCGGGGACTCTTCTTGCTGCGGCTGCGAATCCAGCGGGCTTCGACCTTTATCGTCACCGCAATACGATTGCGCCATCTGTAAAGGTTACGGTCACGGACAACATTCATATCACCCTCGGTGTGGACTGGGCTCAACTCCAGATGCAGAGTCCCGCGCTGCACTTTGAATCCGTCCGGACAGCCAAGGGGAGTGTGGACTATTCGTTCAATCCAGGTTCTTCCGGCAATTATGGAATTTCGGGAGGCTACGACCTCCACACTGCTGGAAATACTTCTGGCAGTAACGCGGCATACACTCGGCACGTTTGGAGCCAGTCCTTTGCGTTCTGGAAGCAAAACAATCCTGAGCCGAATTCGTTTACTGGGCCCCACCGGATTTCTGTTGATTTCAAACTGGGCAAAAGCACGGGAAGTCCGCCAATGTTTGAACGCTTCGCTCTGGGATCCATCGATACTTTGCGCGGCTGGAACAAGTACGAGATTTCGCCTCTGGGTGGAAACCGCATGGCGTATTTGGGCGTCACATACATGCACAAGTACGGTAGGGTGTTTTACGAAAATGGATCTGTTTGGAATGGCGGACAGCCAAAGGTATTGCGGAAGTCCATCGGTGCAAACGTCTATTTGGGCACGCTGTTGCACGCACCGAAGCCGTTCCGGTTGATTTTGAATATCGTCAGCCCCGGCATTGGAGTTCCAATAACAGGTTCGCATGTGCACCCAGTCATCACGTTTGGTGGCGGTAATTGAGATATCTGATCCCGAGATTCCGACGTTGGGAGGTATGCCTGATGTTGGCTCTGGCGCTTTGTCCTGCAGTCGCGACGGCACAATCAGTCAATGTGCGTCTCGACGCCGAACAGTTGCGCATTACGGCTCCCCAGCTGGGTTTTCTCAGCGGAGAGGCATTACAGCGGTTGCGAAACGGCATTGCCGTCAGCTTTTCCTTCAATATTCGTATCAGTAAAGATCGCTACGGCAAGCCCATCACTGAGGCGACCTATCGATTCATCGTCAGCTATGACATTTTTGAAGAAAAGTTTGCGGTAAATCGACTTTCTCCAAATCCACGTTCCGTCACACACCTTTCCGGGGAAGCCGCGGAGATGTGGTGCCTGGACTCCATTGCGCTCTCGATCGGAAATCTCTCTCCCGATCAGTCGTTCTGGATCATTCTGGAATATCATTCCGAGGAACCGCGCTCGTCGGAGAATTCTGCGGATTCCGGCGCTTCGATCATCGGCCAGTTGATCGATGTCTTCAGCCGGAAGAATCAGAGACAGGAGTCGCGCGGATCCGTTGTGGGCGGCCCGTTTCGACTCTCTGAACTTCGAAAGGCACGATGACCCGGATTCGAACGCGTCTCATTGTCGTGTTTCTGACGGCCACGATCATTCCGTTGCTCGTCACGGTCTACATCATGACGTCGCTGTTGGAACGCAGCCTGAGCGATGCGCCAACAGAAGAAATCGATCAGCTTTCCAAAACTCTTGAAGAAACCGGACGGCAGTTCTATCAGCAGGCGCGGGAGTCGCTGCGGGACGATGCCAAAGCGGCTGTCATTCCACACGTGAACTTCGCTGCCGGGTTGCGCCCGGAATGGCCGGCGGTGGTTGTCGACTTCGCGGAGAGTGGTGAGGTCGAACGCTTCGGACCTTCCGAGACCGGAGGAGACCGGCTTCAATACTATGTGCGGCACGGGCAGGACATCTGGATGTATTCCCAGACTCTGGGCAATGTCCGGATGGATCAGCTTACCCAGCAGATCAGCCATGCCCGCGAACTTGTCGAGCGTTCCAGGGCGCGGGATCTGCGGAAAGGCTTCACAACAACATTGATTGTTCTGGTCGCCGCCGTGTGGTTCGTCTCGTTTGTCTGGTTGATCTATCTTGCAAACCGGATGAGCCAGCCCATCCGCCAGCTCACCGCCGGGCTGTCGGAAGTCGCTGCCGGAAACCTGCAGACCCGCATTGCGACGCAGCGCAGCGACGAGATCGGCCGCGCCATCGAAGCTTTCAACCGCACGGCCGGTGAACTCCAGCAGAATCGCGATCGCCTGGTGTACCTCACGCAGATTGCCAGCTGGCAGCTGCTGGCGCGCAAGATGGCGCACGAGCTCAAGAACTCCCTCACCCCGATTCGATTGACGGCGGAAGAAATCCTGGCAAGGCAGCCGGCTGGGGTCGACCGGCCGTTCATGGAGGAAGCCGTCAAGATTGTCGTGACGGAAGTGGAATCGCTCGAACGGAGAGTGCGCGCGTTCTCGGAGTTCTCAGCGGAGCCTTCGGTTCGATTAGAGATTCTCGACGTTCGCGGAATTTTTGAAGAGCGCATTGCATTCCTGAAGTCCGGGCATCCGGAAATCACGTATATGGTCGAGGCGACCGCGAACTTGCCGTCTGCAAAGGCGGACCCGGATCGCGTGAAAGGAATCCTCACCAATCTTCTGGAAAATGCCGCCGATGCCGCGGGTGCAGGAGGCAGGATTCTGGGTCGGGCCTACGTCGAGTCCGATAAGATCCACGTCGAGGTGCACGATTCCGGACCCGGCTTGAGCGAAGAGTCCCTGCAGACTCTCTTTGAACCGACAATTTCATTCAAGCGCAATGGCACCGGACTTGGACTTTCCATTGCGCGCAAGGATGCGCTAGTGTGTGGCGGCGATCTCGTGCTGATCGCCGGAAAATTGCGCGGCGCCGCTTTCCGTTTGATTCTGACGCAGGCCTAGATTGGACGTATGAGCAAATCGATCATTGTTGTCGACGACGAACCGAATATCGGAGTTTCACTTCAGCTCATCCTGGAACGGGAGGGCTACAACGTTTCCATCTTTCGATCCACGAAGGAATTCAAATCACGCCCGCATGGCCGAAAGGCCGATGCGTATTTGCTGGATGTGCGGCTGCCGGACGGAAACGGGATCGAGTTGTTGCGCGGACTCCGGCAGGCCGATATCCGCTCGCCCGTCATCATGATTTCCGGACAGAGCAGTATCGCCGATGCCGTGGAAGCGACGCGAAACGGCGCCTTTGATTTTCTCGAAAAGCCATTGGCAAGAGACCGCGTTCTGCTGGTCTTGAAGAATGCGCTCGAGCAGGCCAGCCTGAGGAAAGAGAACGAGCGGTTCCGCGAGCTCGTGGGCGATGGTCCTCGGATGATCGGATCCAGCGCGGCATTCGCGCACGCGGTCGAACAGGCGTCGCGTGTGGCCCGCTCGGACGCGAGGGTGCTACTGCTGGGGGAATCGGGAACCGGAAAGGAACTGCTCGCGTCTCACATTCACCGCGAGAGCCCGTTTGCCAGCGGCCCGTTTGTGAAAGTGAATTGCGCCGCAATTCCCACCGAGTTGCTGGAGAGCGAATTGTTTGGGCATGAAAAGGGAGCGTTCACCGGTGCGGCGGGAATGCGGAGGGGGAAGTTCGAGCTGGCCGATGGGGGGACCATCTTCCTGGATGAAGTCGGAGATCTTCACGAGTCCTCACAGGCGAAACTTCTTCGCGTGTTGCAGGAGGGCGAGTTCCAGCGGGTCGGTGGGGAGCAGACCGTTCGCGTCAGTGTGCGCGTTGTGTCGGCGACGAATCGCAATCTGAGTGATCTCGTGGCGCAGAACCGGTTTCGCGAGGATTTGTATTATCGGCTGAGTGTGGTGCCCATTCGAGTGCCCGCGCTGCGCGATCGTCCGGAGGATGTGCGGGCTCTGGCCGAGTATTTCCTGGCGGACTTTTGCACGCGGAATAATTTCAAGCCGAAGCGGATCGACGAAGAGGTGTTTGCGACCCTCGAGGCGTATGCGTGGCCGGGCAATGCCCGGGAGTTGCGCAATACGATCGAACGGATGGCGATTCTATCGCCCGACGATCGATTGAGTACGAACTTCGTTCCGCTGGAGATCCGGTTCCAGCCGGCTGCGAGTCTGCGGTCGACGCTGCAGGACAGCCGGGAGAGCGCGGAGCGGGAACGGATCTTTGGCGCACTGGAACAGACGGATTGGAATGTTTCCGCCGCGGCAAGGCTGCTGAATATCGAGCGAACGAATCTCCACAAACGGATGCGGGCGCTGGGGCTGAATCGGGGGAATTGATGCCGGGGAAAGTCGGAGATGGTGGGAATTCCCCTCCTGAGTCGTGAGCGGCTGCGAACGCAAGCCCGAAAGGGCGCAGCCAGTAAGAAATTTCGGGTGGCGCGAAGCGCCGGGGTGGTTCCAAAGCGCCAACCTTCAGGATGGTCCCCATGGGAACCACCCCTCGCGGGATCTGCTTCGCGATCCCGCTGCCCTCCTGACTCAGGAGGGCAATCGGCATCGCTCGTCCAAATTAAGTCTTCCTATTGGTTCAGAACGGAATATCGTCGTCGGTAATGGCGGTAGCTGTGGAGCCTCCACCGGATTCCGGACGGCTCGGCATGCCGCCTTCTCCTCCTCCGCCACCGGAGCCCGCACTCCCGAGCATCACCATATCGCGCGCGCGCACTTCGGTGGTCTTGCGCTTCACGCCTTCCTTATCGTCCCACTCGCGGGTCTGGAGACTACCTTCGATGTAGACGAGCCTTCCCTTGGTCAGGTACTGATTGCAGATTTCCGCCAAACGATCCCACACGACAATGCTGTGCCACTCGGTGCGCTCCTGCTTTTCGCCGGAGCCCTTGTCGGTCCAGTTGTCGTCGGTGGCAATCGAGAATCGGCAGAACGGCGTTCCGCTGGCGGTGTACTTCATTTCGGGGTCGCGGCCAAGCCGCCCCACAAGAATCACTTTGTTAATCGACTTTCCCATTTACTGCGTTCCTCTGGCTCCTCTACCTGTCGCGGGGGCTGGACCAAGCTCCTTTAGTTTTGCCGGCACGAGCGCTGCCTCCGGCGTGCCTTTGTATTCCGTTTGCAGTCGGGTCAATATCGCTCGGGCATCGGTGAGTCTTTTGAGTTCCACGTAGGTGAGGCCTTCTTTATAAAGGGCACTGGCGATCTTATCGTTGCCGGGATATTTCTGCCAGACAATATCGTACTCCGTCAGCGCCTGATCGAATTTCCTCACGATGAAATACGATTCGGCCATCTGGAAATGCACTTCCGCGGCCTTGGGATCGCTACCACACATGCTGATGAAATCCCGATAGCCGGCGATCGCATTGTCATAATAGCCGCTGTTGAAATCGCGGTCGCCGGCCTGCTTGAAATCCTTGCACGTCGGCAGCGCTTCGGTCGTCGACTTCGATGACGCGATCTGGCCCGAAATCGTTGTCATCTGCGTGCGGACGCCGTTCATACCTTCGGCCAGATCTCCAACGCTTTTCTGGAGGGCGTTGATCAACGGCACCAGCGTGTCTTTTGTTTCGGTCGCACTCTTTGCCGCGCTTGCCGCTGCCGCCGCATTCGACGTGGCGTTGTCCGCCCTCATCGTCGCAACCAGGTCGGCAATCTTCTGAATACTCGACGTGAGGTTATTCACCTGGTCGGAGGTTTTATCCAGCCGCGACAGCACGGCAGTATTCTTATCGTCGACGCTCTTCTGGAGCGCCTGAACCGTTTGCTGCAGCTTCACGACGTCGTTTTGAAGCTGGAGAATGTCCTTGTCCGCCGCGGAAGCCGGACCGGACAACACCATTACGCCAAAACAGGCGATCAGAATCGTACTGGGTATTTTCACCGTACCCTCCTCTATCAAGTTTGTTTACGGGTTGAGCGTAAATGCCGCGCGTCGATTCTGCGCAAAGCACTCTTCGGTCTGGAAACGGCAGACCGGCCGCTCTTCACCATAGCTGACCGAGCTGAGCCGATTCGCGGCGATGCCCTGGTCCGCCAAAAACTGTTTCACCGCGTTGGCGCGACGATCGCCAAGGGCCAGATTATATTCCTCACTGCCGCGCTCATCGCAGTGTCCTTCGACGGTTAGGCGCACGTTGGCGTTGGCTCTCAGGAATGTGACTGCCGCTTGCAGCTTGCCCTTCTGATCGTCCCGGATATCCGCCTTGTCGTAATCGAAGCTGATCGCCTGCATGGCGTTCTTAAATTGGTCCGCGATAGTCAGCGTCGGAGACACAGGCGGAGTGATGACCGTAGTAGGGGCACGTGAAGGAGGTGGTGCCGGAGCAGGTTCGTTCACGGTGATGCGAAGCGTATCTGCCCCAGAGCCGCCGGGTCCGGTTGCTGTCGCGGCGTAAGTCACCGACGACGTGGGGCTCACGGCACGGCTGCCCTGAGCGGGAACTTGTCCGATCCCGGGCTGAATGTCGACGGTTGTCGCATTGCGGGCTTCCCAGACCAACATCACCGAACCGCCGCGTGTGATGGTTGCCGTCGTTGCGCCAGTATCGGTCCGAAGCGTAATCGTCGGCGCCGGTATAGTCGGTTGGGGTGGAGGAACTGCAGCCGCCGGTGGCGGCGGCGGTGGCGGCGCGACCGGATGTTTGCACGCGAATGATACAAAAGTGAGGAGCAGAAGAAGCAACACCGTCGCTTGCCAGGATTGTGATCGTCTCATTCCAGTAACCTCCAAGTTATTTGATGTAGCCCGACCATGCCGGGGCTTTGTTCTCTCCGCTTTGTGTGAGCTGCCGGACTTTGCTGCCGTCCGCCAGCATGGAATAGATCTGCAACGTCCCCGTGCGATTCGATTGAAAGACGATATGCTTCTGATCGGGAGACCATGAAGGTTTTTCATTATCGTCCTTGTCGTGCGTCAACTGGGAATTTCGTCCGGTGACGAGGTCATGAAGATAAATATCGTATCTTCCGGTGCCGGACTTCTTCCAGGCGAATGCCAGGAAGTTACCGTCCGGAGACCAGGATGGATTTTCCGCATCGCCGCCTTCATCGACGATCCGAGTCAGATTCGAGCCATCGTCGTTCACGCGATAAATCTGCTGGGACCCGGTACGATCGGAAACAAACGCAATTTGACGGCCCGTTGCGGGATTCCAGACCGGCGATACCTCGGTCCCTCGCGCGCTGGAAGCTCTCGGCATCAGGCGCGTCGCATTTCGTCCAGCGGGATCGGAGACGTAGAGCTCCGATCCGTCATTGGTGCCTTGCTTGTCCCTCGAACTGGCAAACGCGATTCGCATCCCATCCGGGGACCACGCCGGAGTGGTACTCAATCCCGCTGACGCAGGAAACGCAACAGACTTGGCGTCGAGTCTCGAAACCACCTCGATATTGTTGCTTGAACCACGATTTCCGGTAAACGCGATGTGCACTCCGTCGGGCGACCACGCCGGAGTGAGCGCAAGATTCTGAACGGCGGTCAGCTGCCAGCTGCCGTTTCCGTCATAATCCATGATCGAGATTTCCTTGTTGTTTCCATGGACGGAGACGTAGGCAATCATCGTCGAATTGATGCCCTTGCCGACTCCCAGCGTCTCGAGAATCTTGTCGGCCCAGTGATGGGCGACGAATCGCGCGGCGGCGTCCGTATCGAGGCCTCCACCCCACCGTGCGCCCGGGAAAATCTCCTGATTCGATTTCAAGTCCAGCAGATGAAGGTCGGCCGTAAATGCACCTTTATTGGTTCCAGTTGTTCCAATAGCCACACTGCCAAACGTAATGTATTGGGCCTCCACTCCAGTCTTGGTCCAGTCGACGGGACGGATATCCGATGGATTGACGAAATTTCCCAGCGGATAAAAACTGCGGCTCGCCAACTGGAGGCCTCCGGCGAAATCGAGATCGTTCCACAGCGTTTCGTTAAAAACATCCGCGAGGTGATTGATTTTTGGATCCGTAGCGCTGGGACGAAACAGCGGAACTGCAACTTTCAACGCCCTCAGTCCAACTCTGGCCCCCACATTGTCGATGTCGGCTTGCTGGGCCTGAAGCAATGTATGGCCCAGCGGCGTCAGGAGCAGGGTTGCAGCAAATTCGCGACGTGTCATGTTATTGCGCATAGTCAAAATAGAAACGGACCGATACATCGGATCCGCGGAAATCCGACGGCAGTGGATTCAGTCGCGCGCGTTCCACGGCGGATTTTGCGGCGCGCTCCACAACCGTTGGGTTGCTGGTTGGTTTCTCAAGCTGTACGTTGCTGACAGTGCCGTTGCGTGCAATCGTGAATGTGACATAAATCCGCGGAGACCGATACTGTGGGCCGTTGGCCAGAGCCCACGCTTCGGTAATGGTACGAGTCATCGCGTCCACGTAGTATCCGTACTTTTCTCCGAACGTTCCGTCTCCTCCAAACTCCGCCCCCGTCGGTCCGGTGCCCGGCGCCGTCTGACCGTAACGCAGCGACGGATTCCCACCCGCGGCGCCATACGTCACCGCGTTCGGGGGCACCACGGCCGGAGTCGCTGCACTGGCCGATTTTGTCGGCTTTGCGGTTGGAGCGGGTTCCGGCTTCTTCGGCGCTTTAGTCGACGGAAGCTGGATGGCCTCCGGATCCGGTTTCTCCGGAGCTTTTGCCTTTGGCTCCGGCGGACTCTTGTACAGGGATTTGGATTCGCTCGGAGCCTCGTCGGTCGTCACCGGCGGGCTGGGCAATGCGATGCCCGACATGTTGGTCACAATCCGCACATTCACTCCGCCGCTGCCGCCCGTGTTCGAACCCCACGTTGCGCCCTTGGCCTGAAACAGGGACGGGGCGATAAACAAGGAAAACACTATTCCAATGTTCAGCCCTAGCGAGGCAACGAGCCATCGACCAAATCTTTCGGGAGGGTGTTTCATCTCGAACCCTTATCGTTCTTGCCCAGAGGCTCCGTCACCAGACTGACGTTGTCAATGCCTCCAACTTTCAATGTGTCCATCACGCGAGCCAAAATGCCAAACGGAACATCCTCATCCGCACGGACGTAGATACTTTGCCCGCCGGCTTTCGGATTCTTTGCGCGAACCTTTTCGGTCAGCTCGTTGATATTCACGGCGTCGTCCTGCAGATAGATGGTCTGGTCTTTTTTAATGGACACCACCAGACGTTGTTCGGAAATCTCGCGGACAAACTCGGTTTTGGGTACCTTCACTTCGATGCCCGACTGAATCACGGGCGCGGTAATCATGAAGATAATCAATAACACGAGGACGATATCGATGAACGGAACCATGTTGATTTCCGACAAGGCGGTTCTCGTCTTACCATCCTGTGCCGTAAACGCCATTTAGAGCCCGTTTCCTTCCGCGATCGCAAGCATCTCGGCCTGAAGGTCATCGAGCTGCGCGCCGATATTGCGGACTTTTTGGACAAACAAGTTGTAGAAGATGACTGCCGGTATTGCAGCGAGCAAGCCGAATGCCGTTGCAATGAGGGCCTCGGCAATGCCGGGTCCCACGGCCTTCAGCGTGGCGGAATCCGTGTTCGATAGTCCCATGAACGACGTCAGCACACCCCAGACGGTGCCAAACAGTCCGATGAACGGTGCCACCGACGCGGTCGTGGCCAGGAACATCAAGCGGCCTTCCAGCGCCGTCAGTTCGGCGGCCGCCGAACGCTGCATCATGCGTTGCAGCGTCGTCGTACTGGCGGCGGCCTTCGTGGCGACGGCACCCTGAGTTCGGCGGCCCGCATTCGGCTGAAGAATATCCATCGCGCTGGCGAGTACGGGAACCAGCGGGGTGAACCGCAAGGCTTCACACGCCGTTGCAATCTCCGACAATGTTTGTCCCTTACGGAAAATCTTCCAGAATTTTTCCGATTCGCCGGCGACCTTTCGAAGCATCAGCAGTTTGGACAGAATAATGCCCCAGGACCAGACGGAAAAAAGGGCCAGTACGGCAAGAACTGCCCTAGCCACTGGACCGGTCCTCTGCAAAAGGAACAGAAAATCAACTTGCTCTTGAATCATCATGGATGCTCTAACCTCTTCGACATTGCATGTGAAACCTCGATGGCTTATAAACGCAACAGCTATGCTGCGCTTCCTGAGAGTTCGACATTTTGCTTTGATCGATCAACTGGAACTCCATTTCAACCCGGGATTCAATCTGTTGTCCGGCGAAACCGGCGCCGGGAAATCCATTCTGGTCGATGCTCTCGGATTACTGGCCGGCACCAAAGCCTCAGCGGAAACCATTCGATCCGGCGAGAATCGGGCCATTGTCGAAGCTGTTTTCGAAGTGGACCTCCGTAAAGACCTCGACCGACTGGGACTGGACGCGGAAGACGAACTCATTATAAGACGCGAGATATCCTCCGATGGAAAAAACCGCGTGTTTATCAACAACCAGCCGACCACCGTTTCCGTGCTCAAAGAACTCGCTCCTTCGTTGCTCGACATCCATGGCCAGCATGGCCAACAGACTTTGACGGACCCGGCCACGCAACTGTCACTGATCGACGCCTTTGCCAATGCGGCCGATCTGGCTCTCAACGTCCGCGATCTCGACCGTGAAATACGGACGACGCGCGACGAACTGGAAGAACTGCTGCGTGAACAGGCCCGCAAACTGGAACGGCTCGATTTTCTCCGCTTTCAATGCGACGAAATTCGAAAAGCCAATCCTAAACCGGGAGAGGCCGATGACGCGCGAGAGAAGCTGGCTGTTCTCACTCACGCCAGCAAGCTCCTCGATGCCGCCACCAATGGCTACGACGTTCTTTACGATTCGGAAACGTCGGTGAGCTCCATGCTCGGACATACCCAACGGACATTGCGTGACGCCGCGCAGTATGATGCGCGGCTGATTCCCATTATCGAACAGGCCGAATCCGTCCGGATTCTGATTCAGGATATCGCCCACGCTCTTCGGGACTATTCGGCCCGTATCGATGCCGACCCCGGAGAACTCGAGCGGCTCCAGTCGCGCCTCGCCGAACTGGAACGACTTCAACGAAAATATGGCCCGGACCTGACGGGCCACCTGGACAGGGTACAGGCCGAAATGGACAGCATTGGTCTCACGGAGTCTCGAAAGGAAGAACTGGGGCAAAAACTATCGGCGCTGGAACAACAGTATTCGAAGGCCGCCCAGGCGCTGAGCCGGAAGCGGCGGGCTGCCTCGAAGAAGCTGGAAGACCTTGTGGTCGGCGAGCTGAAATCTCTGGCCATGCCCAATGTCCGGTTTGAAGTCCGCTGGTCCGATGTCACGCCGGGACGTTCCACGGGAATCGATCGCGCCGAGTTTCATATCTCCGCCAACACCGGAGAGGAGCCCCGTCCCCTGGAGAAGATTGCCTCGGGCGGTGAACTGTCGCGCATCATGCTGGCCCTTCGCACCGTGATGACTTCCGACAGGGGACAGAAGACATTGGTATTCGATGAAGTCGATGCGGGTATCGGTGGGAAAGCGGCGGAAACGGTGGGAAGAAAACTGCAGGAACTTGCCAGCCGCTATCAGGTGCTGTGCGTCACGCACCTGGCGCAGATCGCAGCGTTTGCCAGCCATCAATATCGGATCGAAAAACTGGTTCTCGACGGCCGCACCGTCACGCGCGTCGAGCCGCTGGCAGGCGCTGCTCGCGTGGAGGAACTGGCGCGCATGATGAGCGGAACGCGGGTGACTGATGCCGCACGGCAACACATCAAAGAGTTACTGGCGCACTCGGTAAAATCCAGCAAGTAATGGTTGCGGTTTGGTGGGCTCGGTATATACATTGCTTATAGCAACCAAGGAGGTTCGTTGTGGAAGTTGAAATGAAAATCCGAGGCCTGATGATGGATCCCATCACCAACATGCCCATTGTCATCCTCAAGGAAGCTTCCGGCAGCAACATCCTCCCGATCTGGGTTGGCGTCTATGAAGCCAACGCGATTCAACTCGAAATTGAAAAAGTGGTGACTCCCCGCCCGATGACTCACGATCTGATCAAGAGCGTCCTGGTGGGACTGCAGGCTCACGTCCAGAAAATCGTGGTGACCAACATCAAGGACGACACGTTTTATGCCGTGATCTGGATCGAACGCGAGGGTCAGCTGATCTCCATCGACTCCCGGCCGAGCGACGCCCTGGCCCTGGCACTTCGCATCGACTGCCCGATATTCGTCGACGATTTTGTGCTGAGCTCCTCCAAAAGCCAGAATGCCGCCAAAGAGGGAATCAACAACGAAGAGTTGAAGCGGTTCCTGGAAAATCTCAACGACGAGGACCTCGGCAAATACAAGATGTAGGGCGGTCGGGTGGAATCTCTCCTGTTGGAAAAATTCTAATCACATTCCTTGCTCAGAAATGCGGATCACCCCGCCTGGCCAGGAGGGGTGGACGCGACACTAAGAAAATATCGCGCAGCGTCCTTCTATGGAGCGGACGGGGTGGTGGTTCTAGAGCTTGAACCACCACCCCGTCTGCGGCATTAGGGTGGCTGTCGCGACTTTTTTTTCGTAGCCGCAGCCACCCCTCCTGGCCAGGAGGGGCGATCCAGCGCATTGGCTGCGACTCCCTCTATCCCCGAATCTTTTCAAAGAACTTGAACACCGCGTCGAGATAACCTTCCCGGTCCGTCCGGAATGCCTCACCGTGAGACGCCCCTGGCACCACCATCAACTGCTTCAACGGACTCTGATTCGCATCATATAACCGCTGAGCGACTCCGGGCGGCATACGGCGATCGGCGCCGCCGGCTATGAACAAGACCGGCACATTTCCAAAATGCCGCACGGCGTCTTCGACGTTGCCGGAATCCGGATCGATGTGCATTCGGACTCCGGTGAGCCAGACGATGAGGTTGGCAACAGGAAATGATGGAATCCGGAAGAGCAACCGCACGTGGTGCTCGATCGTTTCGCGAAACGAGGGAAATGAACTGTCGGAGACAACTCCGGCAAACCCGCCGTAGTCACGAACCGCAAGCAACGCTGTCGCGGCTCCCATCGATACTCCCCAGAGCAGTTGAGGTCGCCCCGGCGCCTTCGTACGCACGAACGCGCTCGCGGCCGCCACGTCCTGCGATTCCAATATTCCAAGAGTGGTGTGCGCCCGATCACTGTCTCCGTGATTTCGCAGATCAAATAGCAAGACGCTATATCCACGCTTGTAGGCTTCGGCCGCGCGTTCCAGCAGTTCGACACGCGAGCGATTCAAGCCATGGCAGAAAATAATGACAGGGAGTTCCGGTTTCCCGGCGCTCCACCAGCCGCGCAGCGTCAGGCCGTCTCGGGTATGAAACTCGACGTTTTCCACCGGAAGGCCGACGTCCTGCGGAATGCGCGTTCCACGTTCCGGATACTTGAAGTGGCTGTCGGTAATGAGAAACGAACCACCGACGGGAAGGACGAATAGAAAGAATCCCAGTATCAGGACGAGAATAATAATGAGTATCCGGCGAAGCCACTTCATCGTTCGAGCACGTAGCTGGCGAGTAACGTTTTCGCATCCACCTGCAACACGTCCATGGTTACTTTGAATGGCGGTTGAGCCTGGACATTCTCATCCAGCGCATAACGTCGCTTGGCTCCCGCCGCAATGGTGTCCGACAGCACGACGGCAATCGGCCGGGGCTTTCCGCCGGCAATCACCATTTCGCGATCTCCGGGAAACGAGGCCAGGACATCCGCGGTTTTGGAGGGTTCAATTCTGGCATGCACTTCAATGGGAATGCCGCGGATGGGCGTCGTTCCAGTATTCTCCACGACCAGCGACAGGCTTTCCCGGTAGAGGTTATCCGCGGACACGTCGAGCTTACGATCCATTTCGATGCTCCATTTTATTTTGGAATAATCGAAAGTCGTTTTATGTGGAATAGCCGCCCACACAATGGCCGAGAGGAGGAGCAGGGCGAAATAGGGATACGGAGTGTTGAGCCGATATTTTGTGACGAACTTTTCCAGCCGCGGATGCGCGCTTCGTCCGAGACGTTTACCGCACTTGGCGCAGAACAGACTGTCTTCAAGAATATGGGCGCCACAGTAGCGGCAGAACATCAGATCCATTCCCTCGGCTTGAAGAACTCCATATTCCGTTCTTCCAACGATCCCGGCTCCGGCTTGAAATCGTAGACCCAACGGGCCAGGGGAGGAAGGCTCATCAGGATCGATTCGGTGCGGCCTCGCGTTTCCAGTCCGAAAATCGTGCCGCGATCGTACAGAAGATTGAATTCCACGTAACGCCCGCGGCGATAGAGCTGATATTGACGTTGGGGTTCAGTATACGTTTCATTCAGGCGGCGGCGCGCAATCGGGACATACGCGGCAAGAATGGAATCGCCAAGTTCAGAAACAAACCCAAACGTCTTCTCCAGTTCGCCCTCAACATAATCGAAGAAGAGACCGCCGATTCCACGCGTCTCTCCGCGATGCTTGAGGAAGAAGTATTCGTCGCACCATTTTTTATATTTCGGATAGTAGTTCGGGTCATGACGATCGCAGACGCCCTTCAGCGTCTGATGGAAATGAACCGCGTCCTCGACGTGCGGGTAGTACGGCGTCAGATCGGCTCCGCCACCGAACCAGGACGCGTCGCCCTTTTCCAGGTAGCGAAAATTGGCGTGCACCGTGGGAATCATCGGGCTTCGCGGATGGAGCACGAGTGAAACCCCGGTGGCGAAAAATGCAGTGCCGTTGCCGCGCGGAATCTTTGCCGCGAATTCTTCAGGAAGGTTGCCTGTCACCGAAGAAAAATTCACGCCGGCCTTTTCAAAGACGCGGCCTTCCTCCATGACGCGAGTCCGACCGCCGCCACCACCGTCGCGGATCCAGAAATCCTCGCGGAATTCGGTTCCATCCAGCTCTTCGAGTTCGCGGCAAATGCGATCCTGGAGTCCTTTGAAAAACTGCTCGGTTCGTTCGCGCCACATCACCAACGGATGATAGCGGGAGTGTGGCACAATCTCGCAATGCAATCTGAGCGTCTGGAATATGAAAGCAAACTGAAGGAGTGGGTGGAGATTCCCAGCATCAGCGCGGAGCCGGAGCGTCGACCGGAAGTCGAACTTCTAGCCAACCGGGCGGCCGCAACGATCCGGGAATTTGGCGGCAGCGCGGAAATCGTGTCGACGCCCGGCAATCCGGTTGTCGTCGGTCGATTTGGATCCAATCCGGCTTGCCGCACGGTGACCATTTACAATCACCTCGATGTACAGCCCGCGAACGAACCTCAGTGGAAGCGCGCGCCATTCGAGTTTTATTCCGACAATGGCCATTACTTCGGGCGGGGCACGACCGACGACAAGGGGCCGGCGCTTGCCGCCCTGTTTGGAACGCGACTCGCGATGCAGCGCCAGACACCCATCAATGTGCAATTGATCTGGGAACTGGAAGAAGAAATCGGGAGTCCGAATTTCGAGCATTTCATGAAGGCGAATACCGCACGTCTTCGCACCGATTCCGTCGTGGTGTCCGACACGATCTGGACCAAACGGGGACGGCCGGCGATTGCATACGGATTGCGCGGGCTGGCGCCGTTCCGAATCATTCTCGAGACGGGATCAAAGGATGTCCACTCCGGAACCACCGGCGGTGTGGCTCGCAATCCCATCGGCGAGCTTTGCCAGATCATTGCAGAGTGCTACGACGCGAGCACCGGTGAAGTGAAAATACCGGGTTTCTATGCCAGTGTTCGAAAACCCACGCGCGCCGATCTGGCCGGCTATCTCGCGTCTGGTTTTACGACGCGCGAGTTTCAGCGTGCTCATGAGTTGAAGCGGATTCGCAAGTCGTCGGCGGAGGATGCGGTGCGTCATATCTGGGCGTATCCCACGTTTGAGGTTCACGGCATTGTGGGCGGCTATACCGGACCAGGTGTGAAGACTGCAATTGCGCCAATGGCCGAGGCGAAGATCAGCATGAGACTGGTTCCGGATCAGGATCCCGCGAAAGTATTCCGGCTCGTGCGCGACTTCATCAAAAAGCGGAGTCCCGACGTGCGGATCCTGCCGGAGTCTTTCCTGAAACCTTACATCGGGCCAAAGACCGGACCTTATGCGGATGCCGCATTCGACGCGATGCGCACGGCGTTCGGCAGGGAACCGGCCTGGGTGCGCGAAGGCGGTTCCATTGGAGCCGTTGTCACGATGCAGAAATATCTGAAGGCCCCGATTGTTTTTCTCGGACTCAGCCTGCCTGAACACGGTTATCACGCGCCGAACGAAAACTTCGATTGGGAGCAGGCCTCCGGTGGAATGAAAATGTTCGCGCGCTATTTCGAAGTCCTGAGCGGGGCATGATCGTCAATCCTTCTCCCTCAGGGAGAAGGTGCCGCGAAGCGGCGGATGAGGGAATCCGTATTTGCGAATACCGATCCCCTCACCCGCCCCTGATTCTGAGAACTTATTGAAATCCATTCTGCGCCTGCAAAACGATTTCTTCGAGCGTCGCGCAGACTTCGTCGATTTGGCTGTCTGTGATCTGGTTGAAAAACGGCAACGCGAGTACGCGGTCGGCGATCGCTTCGGTATTGCACAAATCCGCGCGTCCGGCCTCTGGCGCAGCAGTCCTGTAAATCGGTTGCAGGTGGATCGGCGCGAAATAGCGGCCGCACCCGATGCCGCGTGATCTCATCTCCTGCCAGATCCAATCGCGATGTCTGCTGTCGAAGCGTGAACTCAAGCGGACAACATAGACAAACCAGCTGATGCGGCGGCATGGCAAGTTCAACTCGGGCAGCACCAGGGTCGGATTGCCGTTCAGCCGCCGGTGATAACTGCGAGCAACCGCTTCTCGCCTCGCAAGGACTTCGTCGATCCGCTTCATCTGTTCCACGCCAAGCGCGCAGTTCAACTCCGATATGCGGTAGTTGTAGCCAAGCTCCGAGGCATCGGACCAATCGATCGAGGAATCCCGTCCCTGATTGCGCAGCGTCCTAAACCTGCCGGCGAGCTTCGAGTCCCGCGTGACAATGGCTCCCCCCTCTCCGGTCGTGATCTGTTTGTTGGGATAGAATGCGAATACTCCAGCGTCGCCAATCGTCCCGGCTTTTCGACCGTCGTATTCGGCGCCGATCGCCTCGCAAGCGTCTTCAATGATCGAAAGGCCACGGGTGCGGGCAATTCCAACAATTGCAGACATCTCAGCAGGACAGCCGAACGTATGTACCACCATGATGGCGCGCGTCCTCGGCGTGATCGCTGCCTCGAGTTTTGCCGGATCGAGATTCAGCATTTGCGGTTCGATGTCGACAAACACCGGCTGCGCCCTTTCGTAACGAATCGCATTTGCCGCCGCGATGAAAGTGAATGACGGAACCAGGACTTCGTCGCCGTCGCCGATTCCGAGCGCACGGATGCACAGATGCAACCCGCTCGTCCCGGAGCTGACAGCAACGGCGTCCGACACTCCCGCGTAACTCGCGATGGATCGTTCGAACTCCTCGAGTTTCGGGCCAAGGCTCAGATGGGGCGAACGAAGAACGCGACAGACCGCTTCAATATCTGTTTCACGGATATCGGGAGCGGAAAGTGGAATTCTCACGGCAGGCTTCGCTTCATCAGCAATTTCTGGCCGAGCGGTGCGCACGTCAACACGTCGACGATTGTTTCGGATGCATGTCCGTCACCATAAGGGTTGGTCATTCCCGCAAGGGAGTTTTGAAACTCCGAGCTCCTTGCCCTTTGAACGGCATCCAGGATGGATGCGGCATCCGGCGCAGCGTCCAGTATGTTGCGAGCGCGTTCGCGACCCTGTTGTCTCAGTCCGATATTCACGGTCGGAAGCGCGAAGGACGGAGTCTCCATGATTCCGCTGCTGGAGTTCCCCAGCATCAACGTCATCTGCCGCAGCAGACTCCAATAAACCAGTGGATCGAGGTTCACGAATGAGCGCGCCCGATTCTCCGAGGCAAGAAATGATCGTCCTCTCTCGATCAGAGCTCGGCTGCCGGCGTCGGCATTGGGATGGCAGAACACAATCTGATCCGGCAGCGATGCCAGTGCGGAAAACAACGCATCGGTCTCCAGCAACGTATCGCGCTCGATCGTCACCGGGTGATAGGCGACGAGAATTGTGGAACGGGAGAGGTCGATGTGCAGTTGTGATTCGAGCCGCTCGCGGCTGAGCAATGTAC
>Ga0209488_10001132_pt1 | contig 22725 bp, 25 predicted proteins | sample Rivendell_Oct201_8_FD_188349 | JGI IMG/M metagenome (GOLD analysis project Ga0209488, IMG submission 188349) | Vadose zone soil microbial communities from the Eel River Critical Zone Observatory, Northern California, USA -... | ecosystem: Environmental > Terrestrial > Soil > Vadose zone >...
TGCGCAATCGGATCGCGGCCGCGAAAATCGTAAAACAGCCAGCCATCCAGCTTGGCGGCCCGCAAATCACTTTGGATTTCGTGGAGTTGGAAGCTCATCCGGGCGGCATCCTCCCTTGTCAGCGAGAATCTTAGACTTCGTGTAGCGCGAGTGCTTCGATTTCCTGCGTGCTAACGCCAAAGATTTCCACGCGTTTGCTGCGGCCGCGTTCACCGGACAAAAGTCTAACAGCCGACTTCGGCCTTTTCAAAAGTTCCGCCAGAAATTCGCACAGGGCCTCGTTCGCTCGGTTCTCGACAGCCGGAGCCTGCAATCTGATTTTCAGCGCGCCATCCATCACGCCAGAGACTTCGTTCTTGCTGGCTCGCGGCTGAACACGCACCACGAAAGATACCGATCCTCGGTCCGGATGCGTTTGCAACTCCAGCGGGATCATTTTTTACCAGGCTCTTTCGTATTGCACCGGGGCATGGACAGCGGCGCCGAATCGTTTCGCGGCGCGCATCGGCCAGTACGGATCGCGGAGCAGTTCACGCGCGAGAAAAATGAGATCGGCCTGACCGCTTGCCAGAATAGCCTCAGCTTGTGCGGGTTCCGTGATCATACCGACCGCTGCAGTGGCGATGCTGGCTTTTTTGCGAATTGCCTCAGCGAACGGAGCTTGGTAGCCGGGGCCGACGGGAATTTTCACATCCGGCAGCAACCCGCCGCTCGAGGTATCAATCAAATCCACGCCCGCCGTCCTCAGTAGTTTCGCCAGCTCGATGGATTGCGGCAAATCCCAGCCTCCTTCCTTCCAGTCCGTCGCAGATATTCGGCAAAAAAGTGGCAGTCGTTCTGGCCACACTTTGCGAATCGCTTCTGCTACACGCGCCAGCAGCCGGACGCGATTTTCGAAGCGGCCGCCATATTCGTCGGTGCGTTGATTCGAAAGCGGGGACAGGAATTCGTGCAGCAGATAGCCGTGTGCGGAATGAATTTCGACTACTTCGAATCCAGCGGCCAGCGCGCGTTCGGCTGACCGCGCGAAGCTTTTAACCACAGACTCGATTTCGGCAAGCGTCAAAGCGCGTGGCGCGGGGTAATCCTCAGCGAAGCGAATTGCGCTCGGCGCGACTGGCTCCCACGCACCGTCCGCTGCGGGCAGAGCCTTGCCGCCACGCCAAGGCACGTTCGTGCTTCCTTTGCGTCCCGCATGCGCCAGTTGCATCCCCGGTACGGCACCATGCTCGCGAACAAACTTCGCAATTGGCCGCCAGGAATCAACGTGTGCGTCCAGATAGATTCCAGTGTCGGCAGGGGAAATTCTTCCCCGCTCCTCGACTGCAGTAGCTTCTGTGAAAACCAATCCTGCGCCACCTATAGCGCGGCTGCCGAGATGCACCAGATGCCAGGGCTGCGGATGCCCTTCCACTGCGGAATATTCGCACATGGGCGAAACCACAATGCGGTTCTTCAATTGCAGTTCCCGCAACCGGATCGAACTGAAAAGATTCATTCTCTGTTTTCCTCTAGGCTGTTGGATGCGGCAAGACCGCGCGCGTTCCAAATAGCGCGGTACCAATGCGCACTTCGGTTGCGCCTTCCTCGATGGCCACTTCGAAGTCGTGCGACATGCCCATAGACAATACGGGCAGCCTTTTTCCCAGCCGTCGCTCGAGATTCTCTTTCAGTTCACGAAGCGCGCTGAAATACGGCCGCACTGCTTCCGGCTCATCGAGAAACGGCGGAATGCACATCAGCCCTTGCAAATCGAGGCCGCTCAATGCCGAAAGCTGTTCGGCAAACGGAATTAAAAGATCTCGCGCAACTCCGCTCTTCGACTCTTCTGGCGCGATGCGCACCTCGATCAACACACGCAACTTTCGCGACTCGCCGAGCTCAGTGCGCGCACGATCCAGTCGCTGCGCCAGTGCAAAGTCATCCACCGAATCAATGTTATGAAAAAATCGCGCCGCCTTCGCCGCCTTGTTGCTCTGCAAGTGCCCGACCAGGTGCCAGTCAGCGAGTAAGTCTGCGAGCACCGTTCGCTTCCCTTCCCACTCTTGCACTCGATTTTCTCCAAAATGCCTGACGCCCAGTTGGAACGCTGCGCGGATCGCGGCCGCCGAATGTGTCTTCGAGACCGCAATCAACGTGATCTCATCAGCCGTGCGCCCAGCCCGCTTCGCCCCAGCTACCATGCGTTCACGAATTGCCGCCAGCCGTTCCTGTAAATTTGCTTCGTTCATACGCAAACTAAAATCCTACCATGTGCGCCTTTGCGGCTTGCTGCGGCTCCGGTTAGACTAACGCTCGGTACACGTTGAGCTCATGAACGATCGCGGAACATTCATCGCCGTTGAGGGTATCGACGGCAGCGGCAAACAAACGCAAGTGCGCCTGCTGGCACGCGCGCTGGAATCGCGCGGCTACCAGGTTTTGTCCACCGGCTTTCCGCAATACGATTCGTGGTTTGGAAAAATGGTCGGACAATTTCTCAATGGCGATCTCGGACCATTGAATTCCGTGGACCCGCACTTCGCCGCATTGTTGTACGCCGGTGACCGATTCGAGTGCAAACAACCAATCGTCGCAGCCCTCGAAAACGGCGTCATCGTCCTCGCAGATCGTTATGTGGCATCGAGTTTGGCCCACCAGGCCGCACGCGCAGTTCCGGAAAAGCGCGCAGAATTCCGCGCCTGGATCGAGCACCTGGAATACAACATCTACGGCCTGCCCAAAGAAGACTTGGTGCTGTACTTACGCCTTCCGCCGCGTGAAGCACAAACTCTGGTAGCGAAAAAATCAGCGCGCGCCTACACCGATTCCGCGCACGACATTCTGGAATCCAACATTCGCCACCTGCAGGCTGCCGCGGATATGTATGATGACCTCGCGCGCGCTTCGAACTGGAAAACCATCGAGTGTTTCGACTCTACGAAGCAAATGATTCGGCCCGCCGGTGAAATTTCCGCGGAAGTTCTCGCTGCGGTGCTTCCCAGCATCGCTCAGCGGCAAAAGGAAAAGGTCTAGCCGTGGCCTTCTCTGAATTTCGCGGCAATCCACAAATCGTTACTGCGCTGCGCGGCGCGTTACGCGCCGGGCGCGTGCCGCATGCGCTGCTTTTTACCGGACCACAGGGCGTCGGCAAGTACACGCTGGCGCGCATCTTTGCGCAAGCTGCAAACTGCGAACGCCTCACCGACGATGCCTGCGGCGAGTGTTACACTTGCCAGCGCATCGCACTGCTCGCCGAACCGCAACGGCTCATCGAACAGGGTCTCGCCGAGCGCGGCGAAAGCGCTGACGCCGCGATGGTCGAGCGCACCCCGCTCATCCTGCAAACCCACCCAGACGTCTGGGCGCTGGTTCCCGATCCCGTTCGCCTGAAATCCCCGGTAGTGCGCCCTGTCCTGCGTATCGGCCAGCTTCGCGCCGTACAGCGTGCCGCGTATTTTCAACCGATGCGCCGCCGGCGCGTTTTTATTCTCGACGGTGCCGACACCATGCGCTGGGACGTGGCCAGCGTGTTCCTGAAAATTCTCGAAGAGCCGCCCGGCTCCGCCACCCTCATCCTCACCGCGCCGTCGCCCTACTCGCTGCTGCCAACCATCGTGTCACGATGCTTGCAATTCCATTTTGCTCCGCTGCCCGCCAGCGAGGTCGAAGCCATCCTCAGGGAAAAATCGCAACTATCACCCAACGCCGCCCGCCTTGCGGCGCAGCTTTCTGAGGGCCGCCCAGGCTACGCACTAGAGATGGACGCGGTAAAGGAAGGCGAACGCCGCAGCAATGGCCTCAAAATCCTGGCACGCGCCGCGCGGGGCGAAGAATTCGCTCAGCTTTTCACGCTCACCAACGCCATTTCGAAAGACCGCGAAGTTTCCTTCGAAGAACAACTCTCGGTTTTTTATAGTTTGCTTTGCGACCTGCTCGAACTTAGCTCTGGCATCGGGTCACCGCAACTGCGCAACCTGCCCTTGCGCAAGGACTTGGATGCGGTCGCAAAACAAACCGGCACCCGCTGGGTAATGCGCGCCCTTCGCGGCCTCGATCAAGTTGCTGCTGGAGCGCGGCGCAATCTCAATCGCCAACTGGGTCTCGATGCATTCGCCGCTGAACTTTCTCCCGAACTTTCTTCCCGCAAATAGCCAGCAAAGTTCCCTATTTGCTCCCGCCAACTTTTTTTTGTCAACTGTAACCGCGCGCCCGCAAAGCGCATCTCACCCATATTGGTGCTAATTTCCCACCTTTGGGCCAAAAATAAGGAGTGTTTATGGTGAATCGTCGTATGTTTCGCCCCGGTTTTCCTGACGTAAAGGAATCTCTCCCGCCCCGCATCGTGCATCAGAATCACAACGCCGGCCCGGCCCCGAGCAAGAAGCCCGCTCCGCCAGAAATCACGCATGCCGAAAATTTCTATTGGATCAAGCAGATGCAATCCCGCACTCCGATGGTGGTGGCTCTGGAAAACGGCGAAACCCTGCACGGCATCGTGGAGTGGTATGACCGCGATTGCATCAAGCTTACGCGCCAAGGCAGCCCAAACCTGATGATCTTCAAACGCACCATCAAATACGTCCACAAAGAAGGCGGCGAAAACGGCGACGAATAACGCAGGCGGGCGGAGTTCTGCCGCGTTTTCGTGTCACTGTAACGCTAACTCCGTTCAAACTGCGCGTTCACTCAGAAGCAGTCTGCGGTGTTCGAGCTCCAGATCCGGCAAATGTCATCAGCGCTTTTGCAGCCAATTGGCCCTGGGCGTTCCTGACGTCGCACTCCACAACGATAAAATTCCTTCCAGCCCGCAAGACCCTGCCCTCTGCTTCCACCTTGCCCTCCGCAATGGGCAACAGGTAGTTGATCTTCAGCTCGATGGTCGCCAGTTCCGCCCCTACAGGCGACGCCGTGTAGGCTGCGATGGCTCCGGCCGTATCGGCCAGAGTCGCGATCACTCCTCCATGGACAACATTGTGAATCTGGCGGTGGTGGTCCTTTACTGTCAGTCCCAAGACCGCGCCGCCCTCATATAGTCTTTCCACCTCAAGACCTACCAATACGCTGAAATTGCTCAAGTTCAGCCGGCTCTGGGCGTACGCCAAAAGCTCCGCGCTCAACTCGTGCTTAAGCTCATTACCCAAGATTCCCCCTAGTACCATCTCGGACCCTCTCAATCCGCCTCTCGTACGATGTCACGGATTGCGCCGGCTCGCGTCTAATACAGCACCCGATCGCACCAGCGACACGTCGGGCGAAGGCCGCCATTCTAGCAGCAACCCGCAGCACGGGTATGTTAGCCTCGCGGCGGCCTGGGAACCTCGAAATCATGCGCATTGGCATAACCTGCTACCCCACTTACGGCGGCTCCGGCGTCGTCGCCACCGAGCTCGGCCAGGAGCTGGCTGCCCGCGGCCACGACGTCCATTTCATCAGCTACGCCCCGCCGATCCGCATGAACCTGAACGACCCGCACATTTTTTTCCACGAAGTCGAGGTAGCTTCCTACCCGCTCTTCGACCACCCGCCTTACGCCCTGGCCCTCGCCACCAAGATGCTCGAGGTTTTTGAAGCCGAGCAATTGGATTTGCTGCACGTTCACTACGCCATCCCACATTCGGTCAGTGCCATGCTGGCACGATCGATGGCTGCTCCGCGCCGCCTGCCGTTCATCACTACGCTGCACGGCACGGACATCACGCTTGTAGGCAGCAACCGCTCCTATCTTCCCATCACCAAATTTTCCATCGAACAAAGCGACGGCGTCACCGCCATCTCACGGTATTTGCAGGAGCAAACCGTCCGAGAGTTTGACATCAAGCGGCCCATCGAAGTCATTCCGAATTTCGTCAATTGCGACCTCTATACGCGCCAGGCAAGTCCGGCGCAGCGCGCCAAGTGGGCGCCGGCCGGCGAGCCCATCCTCATGCATCTCTCGAATTTCCGCCCCGTAAAGCGCATTACCGACACCATCGAAATCTTCGCGCAAGTCCGTGCCAAGATGCCGGCAAAACTCGTGCTCATCGGAGACGGACCTGACCGCGGCGCCGCCGAATATCTGGTGCGCAAGAAAAAGTTGCAGAAAGACGTACACTTCCTCGGCAAACAGGACCAGGTTTATCGCCTGCTTTCCGACGCCGATCTCTTCTTATTGCCTTCGCAGTTGGAATCGTTTGGACTCGCGGCTCTCGAAGCCATGGCCTGCGAGGTTCCCGTGATTGCCACCAACGTTGGCGGCGTCCCCGAAGTGATCGAGCACGGAGTGGACGGCTACTTGGTAGAACCCGGCGATGTCTCCACCGCCGCTAAGTACGCAATCGATCTTCTCTCGCGTGCCGATCGCGGCCGCGAAATGGGCCAGCGGGCCCGCATTCACGCCAAGAAAAATTTCTGCGCCAACGACGTCATCCCCTGCTACGAACGCTATTATCAGCGCATCCTCTCAGAAACCCGCGCTGCCTCCGCCTGAGCTCGCGCAGGCGCCGGCGTCTCCGCGTTCTTTGTGATCTCCGTATCCTCTGCGTTACTTCTCTGTTGCTTCCGCCTCTGCCCGAATGTGCTCCAGCACCCGCATGTGAATCCGATGAATCACATAATCCGACCACCAATGCCAATACGTCTCCGGCCACATGGAATGTGAATACCACGTTGTCCCTTCCACTCGCGTGTGGCCGCCCGGCAGCTCCGTCAACAGAAATTGCCCCTGATGCGATTCGAAATATCCATGCAGATGCTTCGGCTCGATATGCCCGTAAGGAGTCAACTCATTCAAAGGCGCAGGATTCGCCGTCACACTGAATCGCAACAGACGTGGCTCGTCCCATACCACAATCGGCTCAACAAACGGTCCAGTAGAAAAGATACAGTGCCGAACCGCTCCCGCCCCATGTCCCGTAATTTCCGCGCTTACTGGATAAGCAATCCCAGCCCGGAAGAGCATCTCTTGCGGCGGCGGAATCTTCGTAAAAGCCACCACTTTCTGCCAAACTTTTGTGGCAGGCGCGCCAATTTCAATTGCGCTTTTCACTTCGAATACGCCGGCTTGCGGTCGCGTGAAATGCTCTACGCCATAAAATCCCGGCGTCAGCAACACCGCCATGGACAAAATCGCCGGGGCATTTCGGCGTCCCCAATGCGCCGCCTGGATCACAAATCCCAGGCTTCCACCCAACAACGCCATCAGCAATGCGATGGGAGCCGCCATTAAGATACAAATCGCACCCTCCACCGCCACCAGCAGCAAAATCGCACCTAACAAAAATACCGGCAGCACCGCCATCAACACGCACTCGCTGTAACTACGCGGCTCTCGATAGCTGTGCATCAGCACCGCAAACAACCCCAGGCAAAACGGCAGCCCCACAAACAATCCCCAGCCGTATGTGGCCACGACTTGCGTTCCGAGCAACGTAAACCCGAGCCCGGTCAGCGCGGTGACTGCGATACTTACCAACGCGCTTCCCGCTCGCGTTTCGGGAACCCAGGAATCCAGAAATCGCGGCCCGGGCCATGGCGCGCCCTCTTCTCTCCCCGCTTCTTTTGCAGACGGTTTGAGAATCAACACCAGAAAAAACAACAGATTCGCGACGGGAGCGAAGAACAACGCCGCGACCCACGTCGGTTCGCCGGCATCACGCAACCGCTTCACGGTCATTGCCAGCCCCAGCCAGATAAAAGGCACAGCAATAAACAGCATCAAGCCGGCAAACAATCGATTTTCAAAAGTCAGCGCATGTACGCCGGAAATTTCGCCAAACGGCCGCCAGTAATTGAGCAAACTCCACGGCCGGTGAAAAATCCGCGTCACAACGACCCAATCTATAAAAAATTTCGCCGCGAAGGCCGCCACCCCGACCGTTGCGTACGTCGCGCGGCCAATGCGCCCTTCCCATTGCCAGATGTTTGCTTTGCGCATCAATGGCCTCCGTTACGGCCTGGTTCGTAATTCGCAAGTCTGGCTGCCGCACCCGCGCCGTTCCGCGATCCACCTGTAGCCCACATCGAGAAGCGGCATCATCCCGGGTAAAGCGGCAATCCACACAAACGGCCGCGCCCAGCAAATCTCTCGCGCGACAGCCAACACCGCTCGTGCCCCGCCAAAAGTTGTTCCGTCACTCAGCAAAAATCGCAGTTCCGCCAGCACCTCCTCGCTCTTCATTCCAAGTAGCGGGCCTACTCTCGGATCCTGCAATGGCGCCACGTCCAATCCACGCGACCGCAGAATCGGCGCTATCCATCGCGCAATCCGCGTGCAGAATCGGCACTCGGCATCAAAAAACAACCATCCACGAGCCTGCCGCCCTTTGCGGTCCGTGAACTCGTCCGCCAAAGTAATCATGATTTCCTTTCGATCTGCAACCGCCTGCACTTAGCCATCTCTAGGCGCCCTCAACAGGAAATGCGACGCGCACCAATAAAAGATTGCGTTCCCAATCGTCACCAAAACGAGCAATTGTGCGTTTCCCAAGGCAAAAATGTCGGCATACGTCCTGTGAAGCATACCGCTTGCCCCCCAAGCCAGTAGGAATCCAGGAATCATGATCCAGATTAAGACTGCGATCACTGGCGGTATCATGCTGAGCAACGCCAAGGTAAGGCTGAACGAGATTGTCGTGCCGAGCAGAGCGGACTTCGCGAGTGGTCTCATTCCTTCGTCCTTAGCCGGCTTTCTTCGCCCCAGTCCCCAACAGAGTGATCACCTTCCCGCGCAGCTTCACGACACTCTTCAACGCCCCCGTAGGCATTCGCAAAATTTCTTCAAACAATCCCGACATCGCCGCCAAGAACTCCAGCATCGCTTGCAAACGCTCCTTGGTGTGCGCGTCGCCTTGTCCGCTCTTGGCTTCCTGCACGCACTCCGCAAGCACTCGCAGCGTCGGATCGATTTCCCGCTTCTTCCGCTCCTCGGCCACGATCCGGAAAATCTCCCATACATCTTTCAGCGTCTCGAAGTGGTCCCTCCGGTCGCCCAGTACATGCACCACGCGCACAATTCCCCAACCCTGCAGCTCCCGCAAACTGGTGCTCACATTCGACCGCGCCACCGAAAGCGTCGTAGAAATTTCATCCGCCGGCATCGGCTTCGCCGCCAGGTACAACAGAGCATGTACCTGCGCCACCGTCCGGTTGATCCCCCACTTCGTCCCCATCTCACCCCAATGCAAAATAAATTTCTCCTCGACGGGCGCCAACCCCGTCTTTGCCTCTCCACCCATTGTCATCCTCCCTTCCTTCAGCCAGGACCGTCATGCCTGATTTGTCTGTTGTTTCTGTCTTTACAGAATATACAGAAGTCGAGATGAATTTGCAAGCCTTTAATTTTGCAAGTTTAGGGAGTCTACTCGGCGAGTCCCACGCGGAGCAGCAAATCCTGGAAGCGCGGATCGCCGCGCAATGGATCGTATAAGGGATATGTTTTGAGCGCTATCAGCACCCTGGAGTGTTGCGCATAGCCCTTTTCCAGCCAGGCGAAAACCTGGTCGTTGTCCCCGGTACCCAGGTATGCCCAAAGGAAAAGCATGGACCGAACTGCCTCCTGCGAGTCCCCGCGCGGCGGTTGCGCGTGGGCAGGCCATTTTCAATTCCAAGCCTATCAACATCACCGGTGTCGCCGGTATCGATGACGAGCTCTCGGCCGGCGGCCTGGTTGCCGGGGGCATCCCTTCTCTTCAAGGAACCTGCGGCACGTGCCACGATACATCTAACGTGGGCAATCATTCCTTCCCGACGCCTCTTAACATCGGCACCGGCGATCCCAGCCCTACAAATCTGTTCGTGAACAAGGGCGGCCTCGACACCAGCTACCTGCCAAACATCACGGTGTGCAAGACCGATCCCGCCACAGGTCTGCCAACCGACAACTGCAAAACCACGACAGATCTAGGCCAAGCCTTGGTCGATGGCAAATTCGACCATGTTGGCAAAATCAAGGGACCCATCCTGCGCGGACTCTCCGCCCGCGCCCCCTACTTCCATAACGGCTCCGCGCAGACTCTGCTGGACGCTGTGCACTTTTACGAAAATCGCTTTGGGTTGGTCCTAACCCTTCAGGAAGAATCGGGCCTGGTCGCATTTCTAAGTGTTCTCTAAACGGGTACTTCGGTTGGTCGGAGAGTTGGCTTTCGGCCGCTAGGGACCCAGTATTCTGGCGACCGCTTCCAGATCACGTGCGCACCGTCTCCTGTATTGCTGGAACCAGCTCCGGCACTTCAATCCGGATAATTGTTCCCTCTCCCGGCCGGCTCTCAATCTCCAAACGGAAGTCCGCCCCGTAAAGTACACGCAGCCGCTCGCGCACGTTGCTCAGACCGATTCCCTCAACGTACACGTGAGGCATGCGCTCTTCTGAAATTCCCACGCCATTGTCCTCAATCTCCAGGTGCAGCCGCCCGTCGCGCTGATCGGCATGCAGACGGATCCGCCCGCCTTCGATCTTCGGCGCCAGCCCGTGCTTCAGGCAATTCTCCACCATCGGCTGTAGCAGCATGCTGGGCACAAACGCTTCCAGCGTTTCGTCGTCAATCTCTTTAATAATTTCCAGGTTGTCTTTGCCGAACCGCGCCACTTCGATGTCCAGATAATCATCGATGAATTGCAGCTCTTCCTTCAGCGGCACGAATGTTTCGTGCTTGCGCAGCAACCGCCGCAAAATACTGCTCAACCGCAGCACCACGCCGCGCGCCGTATCCGGATCGAACCGAATCAGCGCCGATACCGTATTCAGCGTGTTAAACAAAAAATGCGGATTGATCTGGCTGGACAGCGCGTCCATGCGCGCTTTCAACAACAGTTGCTGGTGCCGCTCCAGGTTCATCTCGATGCGCGTGTTGTTCCAGATCTTCAGCGGCGCAGCCACCGACATCAGCGTCGCGATCACCGCCAGCCCCAGCCACCAATCCCAGTGCTGATCGACGGCAAACAACCATTTCGGCTTGGTAGCAGCCACCAGCGCTACTCTCCCCAGTTCCAATCCAACGCAAGCGCCCAGGGGAAGCATTTCCCATGGGATATCCACTTTACGTATAAATTTCACTACGGCTTTTGGGATGTTTAGAAATGTGAATGGACCGAAGTTCCACAACTCTTCCTTATTGGGAATCGCCTGCCGCATCAGTCCGCCTATAAGCCCCGCCGTGGCCGCAACTGGCATCCCCAACCATTCGTGCGCGATCAGCGTGGGAATTGTGATGATGGCTCCGCCGATCGGACCGACCACCCGGCCTCCCAGCAGTCCCATTAGAAACGCGCCTTCCAATGACAAATCCGCAAAGCGGTATTGCGTGCCGACCAGCCGCAGGGTCACGCCTAAAATCAGCGGCGGTACCATAAAAAACATCAGCTTGATTTTCTGATCAACATCGCGCTCTTCTGTGAACAGCACGCGGCGAAACGTGTTCCAGCGCGCCAGCAGCGCGCCAATCGACGCCGCCACTCCCACCTTCAGCAGCAGCGTAAATAGAAAATCTCTCGGAGAAAATGAAGGAACGTCCATGATCCTCAGCGCGAATCGCACACAGCGTTGCGTATCCAACGCTAGCCAATCTCATCCTGGGTGTAAAGCTCCACCGCCACCGTTTTTACTGCCACGGCGCGCTGGCCTTTCGTTACGCTGCCCAACTCTTGGCTTCCCAGTTTCTGCCACAGTGTCCCGCCCCTGTTATACTTGGAGATTCCCATGCCAAAGAAAAAATCGCCAGCGCTGCGCTCGAAAATACGATTCGTCGAAGAAGTCGCGCACGCAAAACTTCCCACCCGCTATGGCCAATTCACAATTCACGGATTTCGTGGCTTGGGACCACAAGATGAAGCCGTTGCGCTGGTCCGTGGCAAGATTCGCGGCCGGTTCAAATCCAAAAAATCCCTGCCCATAGTGAGAGTCCATTCCCAGTGCCTCACCGGAGACGTTCTAAATTCACTGCGCTGCGATTGCCGCGCACAACTCGAACTGTCCATGCAAATAATCGCTCAAGCGCCGGCAGGGATTCTTCTCTATCTGCCGCAAGAGGGCCGCGGCATCGGTCTGATGAATAAATTGCGCGCTTACGAATTGCAGGACCAGGGCATGGACACAGTTGAAGCCAACGAATCGCTGGGTTTTTTGGCGGACGCGCGCGATTACGATTTCCCAGCGCAAATCCTGAAAAAACTTGGCGCAACGCAGATCCGGTTGCTTTCCAACAATCCAGAGAAAGTCCGCCAACTGGATGAAGCAGGCATCCATGTCGCGGAACGAGTTCCCTGCCAGCCGCGTATCTCCAAAATTTCCCGCGCCTATCTGCAAACCAAAAAGAAAAAAATGGGGCATCTACTGAGAGGTGTGTAACGAGGTGTCTTGCCGTTGTAGCGACCGCCTTGCCTGGCAGGCGTCATTCTGCTACGTGTCTCGTTTTCCGCCGCCGCTATCCGCCGCCAACAAACTGCACAATCTCGTAGCGATCGCCATCAGCCACGCTGGTCTCGCCCCACACCGCTCGCGGCAAAATCTGCAAATTGCGCTCGATGGCCACCCGGCCGCCATGAATGCCCAACGCTTGCAGAAGCTCCGTAACAGTAGCGCCCGAAGCCGCTTCGCGAATTTCTCCGTTCACGATGATGGAAATATTTTCACTCATTAACTCAACCCTTAAACCCGCGGCTTGGCCCGCAACTGAAATCGCAGATGTCCCTTCGCCTCACCGTGCGTGGCTTCAATCACCAAAGCCACCTCCGGCCCGCTCAATTTGGGGATCTCAAATTGCAGCAGCGCGCAGCCGTCCTCGGCCGTTAGCGTCGAAAATTCCGTGCGATTTTCAGCGCCTTCAACGCGCGCCTTAGTCTCCACGCCCGCGACCGGGTTCCCCGCGGCGTCGCGCAACATCAGTTGCAAGGTCGCGTGTTTGCCGGCAAGCCAACTCTTGGCGTTCGTTAATTCCACTTTTAAAACTGGCGCCACAGAGGGCGCTTGCCGCGCAACAGGAGCTTGCACCGGAGTAGCCGCAGTTGGAGCAGCGGGAAATGTCAGCTGCAATGCTCCTGTCCGTATATCCTCAATCACCGCGCGATGCTGATCGTCCAGCCGCGCCTTCAACGCGTTCTCTTTCTCCCCGTCCAACGGCAGCAAGTCCAAATAATTGTTGGTCCGGCGATGCAACACACGTCCCTTCCAATGCACAGTGGTGTCGATGAACGCGTGATTGGCCCCGCGATCCTCGGTCTGCACATGAACGACATCCGTGCCAACATCAACGTTGCTATTATGCCCAAACAGCATTCGCGAAAACCCGCCCCGCTATGAAATCTTTCCAACAAAGTCACCGCGCGAATTTTTCTCGCGCGATTTGACCGAACACCGTGTCCCCCGTTATTATACCGCTTCGCCTATGAGTGGTTCAGGCTTGCATACTTACGGGCCTCTGGTCCTTCATTTACTGGTCGCCGCCATTCTGGCCGGACTGATCAGCACCCTCTCCGTTCTAATCGGCTGGCGGCGGCCGAATCGCGCCAAGCAACAGGCTTACGAGTGCGGCATGGAGCCGACCGGCGATGCTCGCGAGCCATTTTCCGTGAAGTTTTACCTGGTCGCTATGATTTTTATTCTTTTCGACGTGGAAGCGATTTTTCTCTACCCGTGGGCGGTTGTTTTCCGCACCCTCGGGCGATATGGCTTTTATGAAATGATGATTTACATCGCGATCCTGCTGGTCGGCTATTTCTATCTTTGGAAAAAGGGTGCGCTGGACTGGCATACATAGCCAGCCGCGCCAAATTGGACAAATCGTGGCAGAGAGTGGCAGTCAAAACGCTGATGTTGTAGCCGAACACCTTCGCAAGTGGAACGCGAAGTCTGTTGCGGAAGTCATCGAATTTCATGGCGAAACGACGCTGGTAGTGCCACGCGAACTTCTTCGCGACACCGCGGAATTTTGTCGGACTAATCTGGAGTTTAATTTTCTGTCGGACGCGACATCGGTCGACCGTTTTCCCGTCGAGCCGCGCTTCGAGCTGAATTACCACCTGGTTTCCATTCCCAAGAAAAGCAAAATCAGATTACGTACGCGCGTCAGCGGAGCCGATCCGGTTGTCGATTCGCTGGTTCCCGTGTGGCCGGGAGCAGGCTGGCTGGAACGCGAAATCTTCGACCTGATGGGGATTCGATTTAATGGCCACCCCGATTTGCGACGCATTTTGCTTCCCGATGACTGGGAAGGCTATCCATTGCGGCGCGATTATCCGACAGAAGGATTTAGGGATATTCCGGCAACATTTTTGCCTGGCTTCAAAAAGCAATAAACTAAGGCTTAGCGAGCGGTCGCCAACGAAAAAATAAATGACCACGGTAGAAACAGCCACTGGCGAATCGAAAACAATGATCCTCAACATGGGGCCACAGCACCCGTCTACCCACGGTGTGCTTCGCGTGGCTCTGGAGCTGGACGGCGAAACGGTCGTCAAAGCGGTTCCCGACCTCGGCTATCTCCATACCGGAATTGAAAAATCTTGCGAACACAAAACTTACTCGCAGGCCATCACGCTCACCGACCGGATGGATTATCTCAATCCGCTCGGCAACAACCTGGTTTATTGCCTGGCCGTCGAAAAGCTGCTCGGCCTGGAAATTCCCAAACGCGCGCAATATATCCGCGTGATGATGGTGGAGCTGCAGCGCATTTCCTCCCACCTGGTGTGGTTGGGGACGCACGCCATCGACATGGGCGCGATGTCGGTTTTCCTGTACTGCTTCCGCGAGCGCGAAGAAATTCTGAAAATTTTCGAACGCTTTGCCGGACAGCGCATGATGACCAGCTACATCCGCATCGGTGGGGTAGCGCTTGAACCTCCAGCAGGCTGGCGAGAGATGGTCAGCCGCTTTTTGAAGATGATGCCCAGCCGCGTCGACGATTACGAAACGCTGCTCACCGAAAACCGCATCTGGCTTGCGCGTCTGCAGAACGTCGGAAAAATCAAACTCGAAGATGCCATCGCCTACAGCATGACCGGGCCGACGCTCCGTGCGGCCGGCCTGGCTCACGACAATCGCAAGTTTTTCCCGTATTGCAGTTACGAGGAATTCAAATTTGACGTTCCTACGCGCACCGATTCCGATTGCTACGGCCGCTACATGATTCGCGTCGCGGAAATTCGCGAAAGCCTGAAAATCGTTGCCCAGGCCATGGCGAAAATCACCGACCAAGGCGCCGTTCGCGCGGAAGCCCCGGGCATCATTCCGCCGGAACGCGAAAAGATGAAAACGGAGATGGAAGCGCTCATCTACCATTTCAAAATTTTTACGGAGGGTTTTTCGCCGCCGCCGGGAGACGCCTATGTGGCCATCGAATCGCCGCGCGGCGAGCTCGGCTGCTACATTGTGAGCGACGGCTCGCCAAAACCGCTGCGCTGCCATTTCCGTTCGCCATCATTCATCAATTTGCAGGCGCTGCCCCGCATTATCGAGGGGCAATTGTTGGCGGATGTGATTGCCTGCATCGGAACCATCGATATTGTGCTCGGCGATGTGGATCGCTAACGTGTCCGCAAAGCTGGCCACCGAACAAGAGAGATAATGGAACTGTCCACACAACTCGCGGCGCGGTTTGAGAAGCTGCAAAACGCTTATCCCGTCAAGCGCAGCGCGCTGATTCCGATGTTGATGTACGCGCAGGATGAGTTCGGCTTCGTCAGCGACGAAATGATCGCGGAGATTGCCGGACGACTGGAGCTTCGCACCGTGCAGGTCGAAGAAACTCTTGAGTACTACTCGATGCTGCACCGCAAACCGGTGGGCAAACATCACGTCCAGGTTTGCACCAACGTTGCCTGTATGCTGCGCGGCGGCTACGACATTCTGGAACAAGCCAAAAAACGCCTGGAAATCGGCCACAAGGAAGTGACCAAGGACGGCGTTTTCTCTCTCGAGGAAGTGGAATGTATCGGCGCCTGCACCGGCGCTCCTGCGATTCAGGTCAATTACGATTTCTACGAAAACCTAACTCCTCTATCATTCGACAAAATTATCGAAGATCTCGACGCCGGCAAAAGGCCCGCTCCGGTCGAAGTCATTTCCGGCGCGCTGCACCCGCGTGACCCGCAAGAAACTCCGCTGATCAGCAGACTCTTTGGCATAAAAGATTCCCGCAAGATCGATGTTTACTTGCAACATGGCGGCTACCAGGCTCTCGAAAAAGCACTGAAAGAAATGACGCCAGCCGCCATCATCGACGAAGTCAAGAAATCTAACCTGCGCGGACGCGGCGGCGCAGGCTTCCCCACCGGCATGAAGTGGTCTTTCGTGCCGAAAGATAATCCGAAACCGAAGTACGTAATCTGCAACGCCGACGAATCCGAACCGGGCACATGCAAAGACCGCCCCTTGATGGAAATGGACCCGCATCAGTTGATCGAAGGTATGGTCATCGCCGGCCGCGCCATCGGAGCCAATCGCGGCTTCATCTACATTCGCGGCGAATATCGCTACGTGCTCGATCTCGTGGAAACCGCACTCGAAGAGGCGTACCAGCGCGGTTATCTCGGCAAAAATATTCGCGACTCCGACTTCGATTACGATTTGCTGATTCATACCGGCGCCGGCGCTTATGAATGTGGTGAAGAATCTGCTCTGATGGAATCGCTCGAAGGCAAACGCGGATATCCACGCATCAAGCCTCCCTTCCCTGCTGTCGTGGGTCTCTACGGCTGCCCGACCATCATCAATAACGTTGAAACTCTCAGTGCCGTTCCTGCCATCATCCGCGAAGGCGGCGAAGCTTACGCCAGTCGCGGCACTCCGAAAAACGGCGGCACGCGCCTGCTTTGCGTAGCCGGCCACATCAACAAGCCCGGCATCTACGAAATTCCGCTGGGCATGAACATGAAAAAGTTTATTTATGAAATGGCTGGCGGCATTCCCAACGGCAAAAAGTTAAAGGCCGTCATTCCCGGCGGCAGCTCCTGTCCGCTGATGACCGCCGACGAAATCGATCTCCCGATGGACTACGACTCCGTTGCTAAAGCCGGCAGCATGATGGGCTCCGGCGGCATGGTGGTGATGGACGAGGACACCTGCATGGTGGACATGGCGCGCCGCATTATGCATTTTTACGCACATGAATCCTGTGGCTGGTGTATTCCCTGCCGCGAAGGCACCGCCTGGCTGCGCAAAATGTTGGAACGCTTTCACGCTGGACTGGGCCGCAGCGAGGACATCGATTTGATGGAAGAGCTTTCGAAAAATATGCTGGGCCGCACATTCTGCCCGCTCGGTGACGCCGCCGCTATGCCCACCATCAGTATCGTGCAAAAATTCCGCAGCGAATTCGAAGATCATTTGAACGGCCGCTGCGCGTACAAAAATACCGAAGCGCTTTTGGGTGCCCGCTAGAAAATCATGAGCGAACAGAAATTAGTCACATTCAAAATCAATGACCGCGAAGTGCAAGTCCCCGGGGGAACGCTGGTCATTGAAGCCGCCAAGCAGATCTCGACCGAAGTTCCTTCCTTCTGCTATTACCCGGGACTTTCGCTGCAGGCTGCCTGCCGTATGTGCCTGGTCGAAGTGGAAAAAATGCCCAAGATGCAGACTGCCTGCACGCTCGTAGCGACGGACGGCATGGTGGTTCGTACCGACACTCCGCAAATCAAGCAGGCTCGCAAAGGTGTTCTGGAGTTTTTGCTTACCAACCACCCTCTCGATTGTCCGGTGTGCGACAAGGGAGGCGAGTGCGAGTTGCAAGACATGGTTTTCCGCTACGGAGCCGACACCAGCCGCTTCGTGGAAGAAAAAATTCACCGCCCCGAAGAGAAGTGGTCGGAGATTGTTTATTACGATGCGCCTCGCTGCATTTTGTGTTTTCGCTGCGTGCGCGTATGCGATGAAGGCATGGACGTCAAAGCTCTCGGCGTCGGCATGCGCGGCGCAAACAGCGTCATTATCCCCAATGCCAGCGACCACCTGGAATGCGAAGAATGTGGCATGTGCATCGATATTTGCCCGGTCGGCGCGCTCACTAGCGGCACCTATCGCTACAAAACACGGCCGTGGGAAATGGAATATGTTTCCACGGTTTGCGCGCACTGTTCGAACGGCTGCAAGACCACGCTCAGCGTCCGCAATCACGAAATTCTGCGCGCCAATAACCGCGATATGAGCGGCATCAACGGCGATTTCCTCTGCATCAAGGGCCGCTTCGGTTTCGATTTCACCAAGCATCCCGAGCGCATCAAGCAACCCCTGGTTCGCCAGGGCGATAAACTCCTCCCAGTTTCCTGGGAAGAAGCCGCGCGGGCCGCTGCCAGCAAGCTGAAAGCGATTCATGCTCGCTACGGTGCCGATGCCATCGGCGTCATCGGTTCGAATCGCACTTCGAACGAAGAAAATTATCTCTTGCAGAAATTGGCACGCGAGACTTTCGGCACTCCGAATATCGATCATCACCGCAGCGCGGACTACACTGGCTTGATCACCGCGCTCGGTGACAACGCCAGAGATTCACTGCTCACGATGGACCAACTCTATAAGTCGCACGCGGTTCTGCTGATCGGCAACGACCCCACGAATCAGAATCCGCTGGTCGCCTGGCAGATTCGCAGCGGTGTCCGCCATCACGGCCTCAAGCTGTACATCATCAATTCGAAAGAGATCAAACTCGAACGCAAAGCCGAACAGTTTGTGCAGATCGCGGAGGGCCAGGAAGCTGCCGCGATTCGCTGGCTGCACAACGAAAGCCCGCTTGGTCCTGCGCTGGTTGAGCAACTAACACAATTGAAAGCCGCGCTCGACGCGGCGGCTGATGTCGCCATCGTTTTCGGTTCGGAGCTTTCCGGCGCTGCGATTGCTGATCTCGTCGGATTCGGTTCCAAGTTGCACGGCAAGGTTCGCTACATGGCGTTGGGCGATTACGCCAACTCCCGCGGCGCTGCCGACATGGGCGTTCTGCCGGACCGCGGCCCCGGTTACGCAAAAACTTCAAAAACTGGCATGACCGCTCCGCAAATGATCGAAGCCGCGCAGGGTGGCAAGCTCAAGGCTCTGTACGTAGTCGGCGCAAATCCCCTCGCACATTTTGGCACCCTGGGCTACGGCCGCGGCAAAACCGAACTGCTTATCGTTCACGAACTTTTCATGACCGAAACCGCCAAGCAGGCCGACATTATTTTCCCCGCTGCCAGCGCTTACGAAAAGGATGGCACCGTCACCAACACTTCGGGCGAAGTGCAGTTGCTCCACAAAGCGGCCGAAGTGATGGGCCCACGGACTGATTTCGATCTGTTGCGCATCTTGTCGCACCAACTGGAAAAACAGGGCCTGGGCAAAGCATTCCATTACAAAAATGTCGCCGCCGTGTTCGAAGAGATCCGTAAAACGGTTCCAGGCTACGACCTCGAACTAACTGGCCTGCTCACCGGCGGCGCGGAATCCGCTCACGTCGAAATAAAACGCAACGGCAACGCGCCATATGACGTTCCCGTTGGCCTGATCCACTCGGCACAAGATACCCTTTTCACCAGCGGCACCTTGACCCGCTTCCTGAACACCATTGAATCCGTTCCGGAGGCTCAGACGAAATCGTGAAGGCAGTCACAACATTTCTGGCGCAGGATGGCGGATTCTGGGTTTTGACCTTCGTCAAAATCGCCTTGCTTCTTTTTATCGTGCTTACCGTCAACGCGTATCTCACCTGGTTCGAGCGCAAAGTCGTCGCTCTGATGCAATCCCGCGTCGGCCCGCATCGCGTGGGGCCGCACGGACTTTTGCAGCCCGCCGCCGACGGATTGAAATTTTTATTCAAAGAAGACGTTATGCCGGGTGGCGTCGACAAGTTTGTCTATCTTCTCGCGCCATTTCTCGCGCTCACCCTCGCGCTTGCGTCACTGGCCGTAATTCCCTTTGGGCCGAATCCTCTTCCCTTCAAATTTTTTGGTCACCAGATCGATCTCTGGATCACCAACCCCGACATCGGCCTGCTCGTGCTCTTCTCCGTCACAGCCCTCGGCGTGTACGGCGTTGCGCTAGCCGGGTGGGCTTCGAACAGCAAGTATCCGCTGCTCGGCGGCCTGCGCAGTTCCGCACAGATGATCAGCTACGAGCTGTCGATGACTATGTCCGTCGTCGGCGTGCTCCTGATGGCGAACAGTTTCAGCCTTACCGACATCATCCAGAAGCAAAGTGGCCGCACCATCTGGGGCGTTCTTCCCGCCTGGAACATCTTTAGCTTTCATGGCGGTTGTCCACAGGTGGTCGGCTTCCTTTGCTTCTTCATCTCCGCCATCGCGGAGACCAATCGCGTGCCCTTCGATTTGCCGGAAGCCGAATCCGAACTCGTCGCCGGATTCCACACGGAGTACTCCAGCTTTAAATTCGCGATGTTCTTCATCGCCGAATACACCAGCATGATCACCGTATCCTCGCTTTGCGCGATTCTGTTTTTCGGTGGTTGGAATTCGCCTTTTCCCACAACGTGGACAGTCACGCACTATATTCCGAGCCTCATTCTGATCCCCTTCGGCCTGTGGGTACTTTTCGACGGCCTCAAGTACGAGACCATTTTCGGCAAACTGATTCTCCCTGGACTGGGTACTGCCATCGCCGGAGTCGGCGCGCTGCTTCTCGCCGGCATCTGGATCGCTCCGCTTCACGACGTCAACGAATATATCCAGGCTCCGTTCTGGCTGCTCGGCAAAATTTTCTTTTTTCTGTTCTTCTATGTCTGGGCGCGCGGCACGTTGCCCCGTTTCCGCTATGACCAGCTTATGAACATCGGCTGGAAGCTCCTGCTCCCTGTTTCCATCGCCAACGTCATTGTCACCGCGGCATTCGTTCTCTTGCGGAGCGCGCCATGAGCCCCGCGCTCATCGTTTTCTTCCTTCTTGCTGCGCTTTCCGTGATTGGCGCGCTCAGCCTGATCCTGCAAAAGCATCCCATTCACAGCGCGCTTTCGCTGATCGTGGTCATGGTTTCGCTTGCCGGACTGTACTTATTGATGGGCGCCGAATTCGTCGCCGCCGTCCAGATCATCGTTTACGGCGGCGCGATCATGGTGCTTTTCGTCTTCGTCATTATGCTGCTGAATGCCAGCGCCGAAGAACACACCAGTTTTTCCAAGCTGGCAAAATTCGGCGGCTTGCCGCTGGCTCTTGCGCTGACCGGACTGCTTGCCGCGGCAATGATCCGCAACGGAGGCGCAGTTCCAAACAGCGCTACTCCGGATGCCCTGGCCAAGACCTCCGACATTTCGCTGATGCTTTTCTCAACCTTCGTTTATCCGTTTGAACTGACTTCCTTCCTGATACTCGTGGCCATCATGGGCGCCCTGGTTCTCGCCCAGCGGGAGAAGAAAACCTGACATGGTCCCGACCCAGTATTACCTCATCTTGAGCGCAATTCTTTTCGGACTTGGCGCAGTTGCCTTCGTCGTGAAGCGCAACATCATCACCATTTTCATGTCCATCGAGCTGATGCTCAACGCCGTCAATCTGGCATTCGTAGCATTCAGCCAGGCCAAAGGCAAACTCGATGGCCAGGTTTTCGTCCTGTTCGTCATCGTCGTAGCGGCCGCGGAAGCCGCCGTCGGTCTTGGCATCATCATTCTCACCGCGCGGAATCGCCGCTCACTCAACATCGAGCGCGTGGACCTGCTGAAACTCTAAATTTATGCTCTCGAATTCCATTCTAGCGTCCGCAAAAGTTTGTCATTCCGAGCGAAGCGAGGAATCTGCTTTCCCATGCTAATCCTCGATCACCTGTGGATCATCCCGCTGCTCCCGCTCCTCGGCGCAGCCGTCAACGGTTTCTTCGGCCTCAAATGGTCGAATAAAATCGTCAACACCGTCGCCCTTTCCTCCACCGGAATTTCCTTCGCCTGCGCACTAGAAGCCGTCCGCGAATTCCTCGACTATTACACGCAAACCGGCCACGCCTTCCGGAAAGAATTCTTTGACTGGATCGTCGCCGGAAATTTCCGCGCAGGCTTCGATCTCCAGATGGACCAGCTCACCGTAGTCATGGTCCTGGTCGTCACTGGCGTCGGTTTCCTAATCCACATCTATTCCACCGGATACATGGCGCACGAGGGCGGCTACTACCGCTTCTTCGCGTACCTGAATCTCTTCATGTTCTTCATGCTGATCCTGGTCCTCGCAGCAAACTATGTTCTCCTCTTCGTCGGCTGGGAAGGCGTCGGCCTATCGAGCTACTTGCTCATCGGCTTTTATTTCCTCAGAAAATCCGCCGCCGACGCTGGCAAAAAAGCTTTCATCGTCAACCGTATCGGCGACTTCGGCTTCATGCTCGGCATGTTCCTGCTCTTCCGCACCTTCAAGACACTCGACTTCAACACGCTGTTCGCAGCAGTGCACGACGCAAATCTTCCGCGTGAAGGCTGGGGCATTTTCGGCACGTTCACCGTCGCGTGCCTACTGCTCTTCATGGGAGCCTGCGGTAAATCCGCGCAACTCCCGCTTTACGTCTGGCTGCCCGACGCCATGGAAGGGCCTACGCCCGTAAGCGCCCTGATCCACGCGGCCACCATGGTTACTGCCGGCGTCTACGTCGTCGCCCGCTCGCACATCTTGTTCGAACACTCGGAAACCGCGCTGGTCGTCGTCGCCACCATCGGCTGCGCCACCGCACTCTTCGCTGCCACCATCGGACTGGTACAGACCGACATCAAGAAGGTTCTCGCTTACTCCACCGTCAGCCAGCTTGGCTACATGTTTCTGGCCTGCGGAGTCGGCGCTTTCGGCGCAGGCATTTTCCATCTGATGACCCACGCGTTC
>Ga0209488_10001134_pt1 | contig 22710 bp, 19 predicted proteins | sample Rivendell_Oct201_8_FD_188349 | JGI IMG/M metagenome (GOLD analysis project Ga0209488, IMG submission 188349) | Vadose zone soil microbial communities from the Eel River Critical Zone Observatory, Northern California, USA -... | ecosystem: Environmental > Terrestrial > Soil > Vadose zone >...
TGTCGGGCGCGGTGAGCGTCTCAAGCTCGATGAAGATGCGCTGCTTGAGCTCGAGCTTCTCTGGCGCCGCCTCGAACACGACGCTCGCTGCGCCGACCGCGTCGGCGAGCCGTTCATGCGTCGTGATGCGATCGAGGATCGCGGCGTCGGAACCGAGAAGATCGACGATCGAGCGCAGCCGCTGCGGCAGCGAGGCTCGTACCTCGGCGGAGGGCTCATAGAGACCAACCCGGTGGCCGCCGGCCGCGAGGAGATACGCAATGCCGTGGCCCATCAGGCCACCGCCAACCACGCCGATTGAGAGTGCGTTGCTCATCCCGCCGTATATCCGCCGTCGACATACATGATCTGCCCGGTGCAGAAGTCGGAGGCCGGCGTGAGCAGATAGAGCGCCATGCCGATCAGGTCCTCGACCTCGCCGAGCCGGCCAAGCGGAATGCGCGACAGCGAGCGCGCCCGCGTCTGCTGGCCGAGCTCATCGTCGCCGTACATCCAGGCGGTGAGCTTGGAGCGAAACACGGTCGGCGCGATGGCGTTGACCGTGATGCCATGCTTCGCCCACTCGGTCGCAAGCACGCGGGTGAGCCCGTCGGTCGCACCCTTGGAAGTGCAATAGCCGGTATAGCCGGAGTAGTTGCCGTGGCGGCCACGCACCGACGACATGACGAGCACCTTGCCGCGCTGCTTGTTGGCGATCCAGTGCGCGCCGACCGCCTTCGCCATGAACCAGATGCCGCGCACATTGGCGTCCATCACTGCCTGCCAGTCCTCATAGGCGAGGTCCTGGATGAAGCCGGGCTTGTTCATGCCGGAGGCAACGACAAGCTGATCGACGCGGCCGAAGCGCTTGAGCGCGGTGTCGAGCATCGCGTTCGCATCCTCGAGCGAATCCGGGCGCCGCACGATCGCTTCGGCCTCGCCGCCAACCTCGCGCACTTCGGCCACGACCTCGTCGAGCTCGCCCTTGCTGCCGGAGGCGAGCACGAGCTTGCCGCCGAGCGCACCGAGTGCGATCGCGCAGCCGCGCCCGAACGCGCCGGAGGCACCGGTGACGATCGCGACTTTGCCCTTGTTGTCGAACAGCGACAGCGGATGGCGCAATTGTTCGGAGATCATGGTTTGTCGTTCCCACACCCTCCGCTCGCCCCCGCGCAAGCGGGGGTCCAGGGCCAACACGCAGACCTCGCGAGTAAGCACTGGGTCCCCGCTTGCGCGGGGACGAACGGAGATACATTGCAAGTCATGGACATTAGATTTTAGCGCCCTGTCTCGAATCGAAATGTCTGCTTCGGGTCGAGCATCGCGACCACCCGCAACGCGCAGCCTTCGCCATCCGGCCAGCGCCACGGGAACGCGAAGAACGTGCAGCGCTTGCCGGTGATCTTGTCGATGTCGCCGCCGATGTTCTCGATGCCCGGAATGCCGTTGGTCATCATGATCTTGTGCGCGGGCTCCCAATACGGGAAGTCCTCGATGATGTGGCGGCCGGTCGCGGCCTTGTACTCGGCGTCGAGATGCGGCTGCGCCGGCCCCGGCCCGTGCGGCCCGAGGAACGTGCCGAGCGGATGGTCGAGCGCCTGCACGTCGACGCCGACAAGCTTGACGCCGCGCTCGACGATCCATTCGGCAGCCTCTTTGTAGAGGCCGGGCGAATAGGCGTAGTAGTCGGGATTGTCGCCGTGCTTGAGGTGGCTGCCGGTGTTGATCATCAGGATGTCGTTCTTGCGGACCTTCGGCTCGGCGTTCTCCAGATCCTTCGGCGTGATCACGCCCCACTTGCCCTTCGGGATCGACACCACGACCCCGGTGCCGAAGAAGCGCCAGAGCGGATAGCCGGTCAGCGTCGGTTGGTTCTCCTGCACATGGATCGGCGCATCCATATGCGTGCCGCGATGCATGATGCCTTCGAACTGCTGGACCAGCAGTCCATCCTTGGCGTGGAACTCGACGACGCGCACATTGAGGTTCGCGCGCGACGGCCACTGCGGCATGCCATGGCCCCAGCGATGAGTGAGATCGTAGATCTCAAGATCTTTCGTGCTCATCGCTCAGCTCCCCCGGCCCGACTCGATGCGATAGTTGCCGGACGGATCGAAGATCGCGACCAGCCGGATCACGCAGGCATCGCCCTCGTGCCATTTCCAGGGGAAGCCCTGGAACGTGCAGCGCTTGCCGGAGAGCACATCGAGATCGGCGCCGACATTCTCGATGGTCGGAATGCCGGCGGCGAGCAGCGTCCTGTGCGCCGGATTCCACTCGGGAAAGTCATCGATCGCCTCGCGCCCGGTCGCCTTCTTGTATTCGGGCAGCAGATACTTGATCTGCGGGCCGTTGCGATGCGGGCCGAGCGAAGTCGCGAGCGGATGATCGACAGTCGCAGTGTCAACGCCGACGGTCTTCACACCCTTCTTCACCAGCCACTCCGCCGCGCGCTTGGACAGACCTGGCGCATGGCCGAAATATTCCTGGCTGTCGGAATAGCGCCGGTGCCAGCCAGTATTGATCAGCACAATGTCATCAGCCGCGATCGCGGGCGTGGCCTTTTCGAGGTCGGCCGGCTCGATCTGCTCCCATTTGCCCCTCGGGATCGAGACGACCACGCCGGTCCCGAAGAAGCGATCGAGTGCGAGATCGCCGACCGCCTGCTGCTCCGGCAACAGATGGATCGGTGCATTCACATGTGTCGAGGTGTGAAAGATCGTGCTGATCTTGTGCGTCATCACGCCATGCTTGGCGTGATAGGTCAGCCGCTCGAGCTTGATCTCCTCATAGCCCGGAAAGATCGGCGTATACATGCCCCAGGGATGGCTGAGCTCGTAAAACTCGAGCCCCGACTCGGGGTCTTTCACCGCTGCCATCTTAAGCCTGCTCCTTCGTCAGAACCCATTCGCCGTTCTGGCCTCGCGTCACCTGGCCCTGCTCGCGCATCTCGTCGAGCGTCAGAATGATCTCACGTCCGTCCTTGCTGCCGAGCGAGGCCATCAGCTCGGTGAAATACATCGGCCGCGCCGCCAGCGCCTGCTCGATAGTCTGATAGCGGGCTGCCGGCTCGATCCGCGTCGGGCTCACCACCCGTGCCTCGATGCCGTCCTTGGCGAGCGGCGCGGTCAGGTCGAAGCCGGCCTTGGTGGTGAGCCGGTCGGCGCCCGCCATCACGTCCATGATGAACGCCATCTGGCCCGGCACCAGCACGAGATCCTGGTCGGCGCGAAAGCGGTTGGCCATGGCCCATTCGATGTCGTCGTCGGAGAAGACGTCGACGTCCTCATCCACCACATAGACATGCCGCACGAACGGGATCGCCAGCAATGTCGTGATCGCGTCGCGGGCGCGAGCTTGCGCGCTGCGCGCCAGCGCCACGCGCGCATGCATGAGGCCACCGGCGCTTGCGACCGCGTAGACCGCGGATGCCGCAATGCCGGCCTCCTTAAGGAGCTGCATGATGCGCGCTTCGATGATCACGCCGCTTTGATGCGAATGCTCGGCGCGCGCAAGCTGCCGCGTGCCATGCAGCATGGTCTGATGCAGGGCATCCTTGCGCATGGTGACCGCGGTGACGTGGTAGACCGGATCGACATGCACCGGGCCATAGTAGCCGAGGAACTCGCCATAGGGACCTTCGGGCTCGGAGTAGCCGGCCTTGTCGAAATAGCCCTCGACGATGATCTCGGCGTCCGCCGGCACCAGGAGCCCATTCGAGACGGCGCGCGCCATCGGCAATGGCGCGCCGCGGATCGTTCCGACCAGATCGAACTCGTCGAGCGCAGACGCACGCACGCTGGCGGTGACGAAGTCGAGCGGATGCGATCCGATGGCAAAGTTGACCGGCAGGTGCTCGCCGCGTGCCACCGATTCCAGGAACATGCGGCGGAGGTCAGACATCTGCGTGAGGTTCGAGCGCATGGTGGTGCGCGAGCGCAGCATCAGCCGCCGGCAACCGACGTTGCGCCGCCCGGACACCGGATCAACCGAGTAGTCGATCGCCGACGAGATATACGGCGCGCCGTCGTACTGGTGCTGCACGTGGAACGGAAGCCGCATCAGGTCGATGCCGTCGCCGGTCAGCACCACCTGCTGCACCGGCGCCTCGCCCTGCGGAATCTCAAACGACCGCTGCGGGCTCTGCATCCGGCGCGTATATTCAACAGCAAGCGCACGCACGTCGGAGAGGCCAAAGGCGGCGGCCAGGCGCCGGCGGCTGCCGCCGACCGCGCCGACAATCTCAAAGCGTCCGGCATTCTTGAACAGCGTCGCTTTCGGAGTGGCTTCGATGATCGCGCTGATATCGGCCAGATCGACCGGCTCAACATGAGTCTCGACCTCACCCAATTCCTGCAAGTGATCGACAAAACGCCGGAGCCGAAATCGATCCAGGTCCACACGCGGAACCGCAGTCATCGATGATCCTTATTTCCCGCCCCTGCTCTATTGCCCTCGGCGCGGCCTTTCGTCCCAATCCATAACAGACCAGCAATATCGGTGACAAACGAGTTTGCAATACAGGCGATCTCCCCTAGCATGCCGCTTTCAGGCGCGCTGCATAAGCTGGGCAGCCGAAAACCTCCAGCACATTCGAGGGAGCGCTCGATGACCGGGAGACCCGCAAGAGGCGCATTGACGATCGCCTTGCTTGCCACGCTGGCGGCAGGCGCGTCCGCCCAGGCCGATCCGGTCGCCGACTTCTACCGCGGCAAGACGATTAACCTTGTGGTCGGCACCTCGGCCGGCAACGACTACGACTTCCGCGGCCGGCTGATCGCGCGCCACATGGGCCGCCACATCCCGGGTGAGCCGATCATCGCCCCGCAAAACATGCCGGGCGCCGGCGGGATCAAGGCGGCGAATTACATGGCCGCGATCGCCCCCAAGGACGGCACCACCGTCCACATGATCATGACCAACATGATGGCGACGCAGGCGATGCACCTGCCGGGCATCGAGTTCGACACGCGCCAGTTTCGCTGGATCGGCAACACCACCAGCTCGCCCAACGTCGTCAATTCCTGGCACACCTCCGGCATCACCAAGATCGAGGAGGTGAAGACCAAGGAGCTGGTGGTCGGCGCCCCCAAGGGCACCGCCGGCGTGATCTACGCTACGCTGCTTAACAAGCTTGCCGGCATGAAGTTCAAGATCGTCACCGGCTATCCGGGCGGCAACGAGGTCAACATCGCGATGGAACGCGGCGAGGTGCTCGGCCGCGGCTCGAACTCCTGGGCCTCCTGGAAATCGACCAAGCCGCAGTGGATCAGCGAGAAGAAGATTTTCATCCTGGCGCAGGTCGGCCTCAAGCGCGACGCCGAGCTTGCCGACGTGCCGCTGATCATCGAGCTCGCCAGCAACGACCGTGACCGCCAGCTGATGACATTCGTGTCGGCCGAGACCGCGATCTCGCGCGCGCTCGTCACCACGCCGGGCGTGCCGCCCGAGCGGATCGCGGCGCTGCGCCGCGCGTTCGACGCCACCATGAAGGACCCGCAGTTCATGGCCGAGGCCGACAAGGCCAAGATGGATATCAGCCCGATGACGGGCGAGGATTCGCAAGTGATTGCCGACTCGATCGTCAACACGCCGGCCGATGTCATTGCCTATGCGCAGGAGATTCTGGGCGATCTGCTGAGATAGTCGGCCTCATGCTGAGGAGATCACCTTGCCCGCACGGCGAGGTGAGCGTCTCGAAGCATGTGGCCGCCCCATCCTTCGAGACGCCCGCCTTACGGCGGGCTCCTCAGGACGAGGACGGAGTAGCAGCAGACGTCTAGAATTGCACGATCACCCCCCGGCACTCGCCAAAGCCGATCGAGACAAAGCCCTCGCGCGCGCAGGACGCGCGCATGATCACCTCGTCGCCATCCTCGAGGAAACGGCGCGTTTCGCCTGAGGCGAGCGTCACCGGCTCGCGGCCGCCGCGGCTGAGCTCGAGCAGGCTCCCCAGTCCATCGGCAGTCGGCGCCGAGATGGTGCCGGTGCCGATGAGATCGCCGGGCTCGAGATTGCAGCCGCCGCAGACGTGGTGAGTGATCATCTGGCCGACGGTCCAATAGAGATGCCGCGCATTGCTCCGCGCGAGCAAATGCGGCGGCTGGCCTTGAGCTTTCAGGCCAGGGGTCTCGATCAGCACCTCGAGCGTGATATCGAAGGCGGCGTCCGGTAGCGTGCTCGCGAGATAATCGAGCGGCCGCGGATCGCCGGCGGGACGCTCGGCCTGCGCGATCCGAAACGGCGCCAGCGCCTCGGGCGTCACCACGACCGGCGAGATCGTGGTCGCGAAGCTCTTGGCCAGGAACGGTCCCAGCGGCTGAAACTCCCACGCTTGAATGTCGCGCGCCGACCAGTCGTTGAGCAGGCAGAGACCGGCGATGTGCGCCTCGGCCTCACCGATCGGGATCGCTGTGCCGCGCGCATTGCCCGGCCCGATGAAGACGCCGAGCTCGAGCTCGTAGTCGAGATATCGCGACGGCCCGAAGCTCGGCTCCGTCTCCGAGCCAGGCTTGCGCTGGCCGTTCGGCCGCTGAATGGGCGCGCCTGAGGCCACGACCGTGGAGCTGCGGCCATGATAGCCGATCGGCATGTGCTTGTAGTTGGGAAGCAGCGGACTGTCGGGCCGCAGCATGCGGCCGGTGTTGGTCGCGTGATGAATGCCGGCGAAGAAATCGGTGTAGTCGCCGATCCTGCATGGCAATTGCAGCCGGCAGTCGGCGAGCTTGTGCAGCAGCACCGGCGCCATAGGCTCAATGCGGGCGCGGGCGCGACCATCGGCCGCCAGCAGATCCGACAAGGCGGCGCGCAAGGCCTGGCGCGGTTTCGCCCCCAATGCGAACAGGGGGTTGAGCAGCGGGCCCGAGGCCGCCTCGGCGGCGTCCGCCGCAGCGCCCGTCAACAGCCCGGCGGCACAAGCCAGCCTGAGGTCGATGATCTCCTCACCGATCACGACCCCGCCCCGCGGCTTTCCGCCGTGCGCGCTGAAGATCACAAACGGCAGGTTCTGGATCGGAAAGTCGGGGTGGCCGTTGGCGCTTTCGACCCAGCTTTGACGGCGCGGGTCATGGGTTGCATCGATCATGGATTCTTTCACGCTGGCGGGAAGGATATGAGGTGGGGCGCGGATTCAACTGCGGGAGACTCGATTTGTCTATCGGGCCCGTTAGAATTGCGCGCAGACTTGTAGGGCGGGTAAAATCGCATGCCGAGGCACAGCAGTTAGCGCACGACACATGAGCGATTTTGCCCACCGATCTTGCACAAATCTCGATGGTGGGCACGGCGCTGCGTTGTGCATTTGGATGAGCTTGCGAACGTGAAGCGCGCCCATAGCCCGTCGAAGACGGGCGTAAACGCCCTGATGGCCCACCCTACAAGAAGAACGGAGAGCTCGATGCGTCGGCGCGACTTCATGACGGGCGGGTCGGCGGCGCTCGCCAGCCTCCTATCACCGTTTGCCGGCCGCGCCCAGTCCGGCTACCCGATCAAGCCGATCCACCTCGTGGTGCCGACCTCGGCCGGTGGAGTCCACGACGTGATCGGCCGCATCTGGGCGGACCGGGTCAAAGCTGCGCTCGGCACCATCATCATCGAGAACCGCGCCGGCGGCGGCTCGTCGATCGGCCTCAACTACGTGGCGCAGCAACCGGCCGACGGCCATCTTCTCCTGGTCGGCAGCACCAGCACGCTGGTGCTGCGCGAGGGCGGCAACAATCGCGCCTACGATGCGCTGAAAGACATCCGCTCGGCCGCGATCGTGGCAACCACCTCGACCTCGATCGCAGTCCATCCGTCGCTGCCGATCCACTCGGTCAAGGAGCTGATCGCTTATGCCAAGGCCAATCCGGGCAAGCTGTCGTACGGCTCGGGCGGCATCGGCGCGATCACCCACATCACGCCCGAGCTGTTCAAGCAGCGGGCCGGCGCGCTCGACATCCTGCACGTGCCCTATCGCGGCATTGCACCGGCCATGAACGATCTCCTCGGCGGCAATATCGGGGTCATCTTCCCCAACATCACGTCGCAGGTCGTGGCGCTCCATCGCTCCGGCAAGCTTCGCATCCTCGCCGTCAACGCGCCGGCGCGGCTCGATGTCGCGCCCGATATCCCGACCGCGCAGGAAGAAGGGTTCGACAATTTCGTGTCGCAGATCTTCTTCGGGATCTTCGCGGCGATCGGAACGCCCAAGCCCATCCTCGAGCAGCTCAATGAGGTGACCCAGGCCGAATGGGCCGACAAGGCGTTCCAGGCCAAGCTGATAGAATCGGGCTTCGAGCCGATGCTGGGCTATGGGCCAGACCGCTCGGACCAATATATGCGCGACGAGTTCGCCAAGTGGGGCCCGGTGGTCCAGAAGATTCAGGGGCCGTGAGCGCGTGAAGGAACTGCACGGCACAACGACAGGCAACGACGCAGTACGGACCTTCATGGGTCGCGCCGTGACGCGCCTCGAGGACCACGCGCTGCTGCGCGGGGCGGGCCGCTTCATCGACGACATCGTGCTGCCCGGACTCCTGCATGCCTGCTTTGTCCGCAGCGCGGTGGCGCATGCGCGCCTTACCGGCATTGATGCGGACAAGGCGCGCACCATACCCGGCGTGCGGGCGGTGCTGACCTATCGCGATCTGCGCCCGCATCTGACCTGCGATCGGGTGCCGCTCGCGCTGCCGGTGCCCGCAATCAGGTTTCATGTCGATCCGCGCTATCTCGCCGATGACGAGCTTTGCTACGTGGGCGAGCCGGTGGCGCTGGTCGTTGCCGAAAGCCGGGCGATCGCGGAGGATGCCGCAAGCCAAGTTGCGCTGACATACGATCTCCTACCGGCCGTCGTCGATCCGCGTGACGGGCTCAAGCCTTCCGCGCCCAAAGCCCGGCTCGACTGTCCCGACAATCTCGTAGCGCACTGGGTGGTCGCCTATGGCGATGTCGACGCCGCCTTCGCGCGTGCGCCGCACCGCGTGTCGCAGACATTTCGGATGAACAAGGGCGGCGGCCACTCGATCGAGGCACGCGGCGTGGTCGCGCGCTTCGACCGGATCGAGAACCTGCTGACGGTCTGGGACTCGACCCAGATGCCGCACAAGGCGAAGCGCGTGCTGGTCGAGGCGCTGGGCCTGACCGAGAGCGAGGTGCGCGTGATCGCGCCCGACGTGGGCGGTGGCTTCGGGCCGAAGAATCCGTTCTACCCGGAGGAGCTCGCGATCCCCGCTGCCGCGATCCTGCTCGATCGCCCCATCAAGTGGATCGAAGATCGCCGCGAGAGCTTCACCGCCACCAACCACGAGCGCGTGCAGGAATGGGAGGTCGAAGCGGCCGCCGACGCGGAGGGAAAGCTGCTCGCCATCCGCGGCCACTTTCGTCACGACCATGGCGCGTTCACGCCTTCGGGCCTGTCGCTGCCGCAGAACGCCACCACCAACCTGCTCGGCCCCTACAAGCTGCCGGCGCTGAGACTCGAAGTGTCGGCCTGCCTCACCAACATGGTGGCGGCGACCTCGACGCGCGGCGCCGGCCGGCCGCAGGGCACATTCGTGATGGAGCGCCTCGTCGACTGCATCGCGGACGAGCTTGGCGTCCCGCGCGATGTCGTGCGGCTGCGCAATCTCGTGCCGCCCGAGCAGATGCCTTACGTGACGCAGGTGAAGACGCGTGACGGCCTGCCGATGACTTATGACAGTGGCGACTATCCGGAATGTCAGCGGCGCGCGCTCGCGGCGGCCGGCTATGTGGACTTCGCGGCCCGGCGGGAGGCCGCCCGGCGCGAGGGACGGTTGATCGGGATCGGGCTCGCGAACTATGTCGAGGGCACCGGCCGCGGTCCGTTCGAGAGCGCCACGGTGCGGATCGGCCCGTCAGGCAGGATCGTGGTCTTGACCGGTGCGGCAGCGCAAGGCCAGGGCACCCATACGATGCTGGCGCAGCTTGCCGCTGAGGCCTTTGGAGTGCACCCCGAGGCGGTCGAGGTGAAGAGCGGCGACACCGCCGCGACTGCGCTCGGCCATGGCGCCTATGCGAGCCGCCAGGCCGTGGTTGCGGGCAATGCCGTCCATCTCGCGGCCCGCATGGTCGCCGACAAGGCGCGCCAGGCGGCCGCCGCCATGCTCGAGGTCGCGCCTGACGATCTCGAGCTCGTCGACGGACTGGTGCGCGTCAAGGGCGCCGACCTCAAGCGCACGCTGGGGCAGATCGCGCATACGCTCAGCGGCGTCGCGGGCTTTGCGTTGCCGGCCAACATCACGCCGGGACTATCGGCTTCAGTCGACTATCAGCCGCCCGCGATCACCTACACCAACGGCAGCCATGTCGTTGAGGTCGAGGTCGACATCGAGACCGGCATTGTGCGGCTCTTGCGCTACGTCGTCGTGCATGACTGCGGCCGCATGATCAATCCGATGATGGTCGAAGGCCAGGTGCACGGTGGGGTCGCGCACGGCATCGGCATGACGCTCTACGAGCGGATGCACTTCGACGAGACCGGCCAGCCGCTCACGGTGACTTACGCGGACTATCTGCTACCGACGTCCGATTGTATTCCGCCGATCGAGATTCATCACATGGAGTCGCCGACACCGCTTAATCCACTGGGTGTCAAAGGCGCGGCTGAAAGTGGCACGATTGGTGCGCCACCTGCGATCGTGTCAGCGATCGAGGACGCGTTGCGGCCACTCAAGGTGCGCATCACGGATCTGCCGGTCACACCGGATCGACTGCGCGCCGCAATCAGCGCGGCACAGCACCACTAATACAGCGCCACTAAAACAGCACCGCCGATATCGGCTCGCTGCGCCGACTGTGTTTTGACCTGCTGATGCTCGACATCAAGAAAAAAGGGGAGCCGCCGGGGGAGCCGTCGCGGCCCCGAGTCTTGACATAAAGAGCAACCAGTCACTTACACACGAGGTCACACAACGATTGACGCACTCTGCTCGTTACGGGGCGAGCGCGGCGAGTCATCCGCCAACTTAACAAACTGCTTCGGAGGCACGTTCAACGCCACCACCACAGCCCCAGCATTTGCCTCGTCAAACGTTGGTGGCGGTTTGATACGTGAGTCGCCTCGAATACGTCGTCACCACTCTACCGCTCCCAACTTTGTGAGGTGTTATCCACCGGCGAAGCGCGTTGCGGAGTCATTGTTTGCTCAACCTACGAGCGCGCTTGTCGCGGCGAAGTCACGATAACGCGCGCGTGATCGATTTGGTTCCAACGCGATGCGACCAATTGACTCATCAGCTTTTAATTTCGTGCTGCCAAGGGTCATCAAAGTTGCAGACCGCGTGCACACGTCGTCGCACGAGTCGCGCCACGCATGATCTCAGCATCGCGCACGATCGCCTCATGCCCCTCCACAATCATTCAGGAGCCATCAGCACAATTTTGCTCAAGGCTTACCGTCGCGCAGCGCCGTCCGGCCACTCCGATAAGATGATCAGGCTAAGGGTCCCTTCTCGGTTTTAAGGCCGTGCACGGCTTGGCGAAACCGGGCCCCAAGCGTAAGAAAGCCCCAAGCGTAAGAAAGCCGACAATCACAGGGGAAACAGACGCTATGACCGCCGGAAGCAACCTCGCCCCGCACATCGCCTACGACGACCTGCGCGAATGGCTCGCGCTCGCGGAGCGGCTGGGCGAGGTGAAGATCGTGCGCGGCGCAACCTGGCAGGAGGATATCGGGCTCGCCGCCGAGGCGATCCTGCGCGCCGAGAACGGTCCCTGCGTCGTGTTCGAGGACGTGCCCGGCTGCCCCAAGGGCTTTCGCCTGCTGCTCAACATGTTCGCCGGCAAGCGACGCAACCTGACCTTTGGATTTCCGGATCACCTGACCAAGTGGGAACTCTCCGACGCCTATCGCGAGGCCTATCTCGCCGAGCCGAAGATCATCCCGCACGAGATCGTCGACGACGGCCCGGTGTTCGAGAACATCATGATGGGCGATGATGTCGACGTCACCAAGTTCCCCTCCCCGATCTGGCATGAGAAGGACGGCGGCCGCTATATCGGCACCGGCACCTACAGCATCACCATCGACCCCGAGGAGAACTGGCTCAACGCCGGCGCCTACCGCGCGCAGGTGCACGACAAGAAGACCGTCGGTCTCGTCATGGCGAAAGGCCATCACGGCTGGATTCATCGCGAGAAGTATTTCAAGCGCAACGAGCCGATGCCGATCGCCATGGTGGTCGGCGGCGATCCGATTGCATTCTTCTATGGCGGCGTCGAAGCACCCTACGGTGTGTTCGAGCTCGACATCGTCGGCGGCATGCGCGGGCGGCCGACCAGGATGGTGCGCGGCAAGGTGACCGGGCTCCCCTTCCCGGCCAATGCCGAGATCGTGCTCGAAGGCTATGTCACGCCTGACAAGAAACACCCGGAAGGCCCGTTCGGCGAATGGACCGGCCACTATGCCGGCGGCGTGCGCCAGATGCCGGTGATCGACGTCAAGGCGATCTATCATCGCAACGATCCGATCCTGCTCGGCGTGCCGCCGATGGGCGCGGGGCCGGACGAGATGGCGCGCTACCGCGCCGTGATGCGCTCAGCGATCATCAAGCAGAACATGGTCAACGCGGGCGTGCCGGGCGTGAATCAAGTGTGGTGCCACGAGGTCGGCGGCGCCCGCATGCTGCACGCCGTCTCGATCACGCAGCGCTATCCTGGCCACGCCGTGCAGGCCGCTCACGTCGCCGCGCAATGCGGCGCCTCGGCCTATGCGTCGAAATACATCGTGGTGTGCGACGACGACGTGGACGTGACCAATCTCGACCACATGCTCTGGGCCATGATCACGCGCACCGATCCGGCCGAGTCGATCCAGTTCATCAAGGGCTCATGGGACTCCAACGCCGATCCGGCGATCCCGCCGGAGCGGCGCAAGGCCGGCGACATCACCCATTCGGTCGCGCTGATCAATGCCTGCAAGCCCTGGCACTGGCGCGAGCAATTCGCCCCTTCCAACACGCCGAGCCCCGAGGTCGCGCGCAAGGCGCGCGAGAAGTTCGGCTGGCTGCTCGAGGGCAATGGCCGGGGATAGTGCGGCCATCCGTGCGACAGCCAAGCTGTTGCGCCTAGCCCAGGAATGGCGCACCTTTGCCTCACTATGAAGACCAGACCTGTCGAAGGCGTTCGACCGGTCGCCAAAGCCTCGAGGGAGGAGAAAATGACTATTAAGGAGAGACGACCCAGATCGCCTATGCCGGATGTTGCCGGCAATGGTCTGCTCGACCGCCGCGCGCTGCTCGGGCGCGGCATCATGTTCGCGGGCGCTACTGCCGCCGGAGCCGGCGCCTCGCTCACGAGCGCCGCCGCTGAGCCGCTGAAGGACGATCCCTGGAGCCTGACGATGGGCGCGATCACGCCCCCGCGGCAGGAGCCGTCGCGCTTCGAGAAAAACGTGGTGCGCACGCTCAGCAATCCCAATCACGAGTTCCGCAACTCGCACGCCCGCACGCCGCATCACCTTTTGCAAGGCACGGTGACGCCGGCCGCACTTCACTTCTCGATCAATCACTCAGGGCTGCCCGACATCGATCCCGAGAAGCATCGCCTGGTGATCCATGGCCTGGTGCGGCAGCCAAAGACCTTCTCGCTGGAAGACCTGTCGCGTTATCCGATGGTGACGCGCATGGGCTTCCTCGAGTGCGGCGGCAACAGCGCTCCGATGTTCTCCAACCAGCCGTTCCAGGGGACCGCGCAGGCGCTTCATGGACTCGTGTCCAACTCGGAGTGGACCGGCGTTCTCCTCTCTACGTTGTTTGAAGAGGTCGGCCTCGACCCGAAGGCGAAGTGGTTCCTGGCCGAGGGCGCCGACTCGCTGGCGCTCCACCGCAGCGTCCCGGTCAAGAAGGGCTTGGACGATGCCATGATCGCGCTCTATCAGAACGGCGAGCGGCTCATGCCGGGCAACGGCTATCCGATGCGCCTGCTGCTGCCCGGCTACCAGGGCAACATGAACATCAAGTTCACGCGCCGCATCAAGCTGCTCGACCAGCCGGCCATGAGCTTCTACGAGGCCAAGACCTACTCGCAGATCATCCCCGGCGAGAAGCTCTGGAAGTTCCACTTCCTGCAGGAGGTCAAGTCGTTCATCACCCATCCGTCGGTCGGGCACTCGCTCAAGGGCCCGGGCTTCTATGAGATCTCCGGCGTCGCCTATTCGGGTACTGGACGCATCACCAAGGTGATGGTCTCGGCCGACGGCGGCAAGAGCTGGGGCCAGGCGGCGCTGCAAGGCCCGGTCTATCCGCAGGCCTTCGTCCGCTTCCGCATGCCGTGGCGCTGGGATGGCCAGCCGGTCGTGCTGCAGAGCCGCGCCTGGGACGAGGGCGGCAACGTGCAGCCGACCCGCGCGGAGTTCGTAGCCACGCGCGGCCAGACCGAACGGCCGGTCGCGAGCCCGCTCGCATTCCCGAACCAGCACTACAACAGCATCACCAGCTGGGGCATCGACAGCAAAGGGGAGATCAAGCATGTCTACGCGTAACCTCATCCTCTCCCTGGCGCTGCTTGCGTTCGGCGCCAGCACGGCACTCGCCGAAACGCCAGGCCTCGGCAAGAACATCACGGAAGACGAGATCAAGCCGTGGAACCTCGACGTGCTGCCTGACGGCACCAACCTGCCGCCCGGCAGCGGCACGCCCACGCAAGGCGCGCCGATCTACGCGCAGAAGTGCGCCGTGTGCCATGGCGAGAAGGGCGAAAAGCCGGCGCCCGGCTATGGGGCGCTGGTCAGCCCGCCGAAGTTCGACAAGATCGACGCGTTCAAGTCGGTGAGCTACTACGAGTTCGCCACGACCTTGTTCGACGTCATCCGCCGCTCGATGCCGTATACGACGCCGCGGACGCTGAATGACAACGAGGTCTATGCGCTGAGCGCCTATATCCTGTCGCTCAACAAGATCATTGGCGAGAACGATGTATTGGATGCCCAGAGCCTGCCGAAGGTGAAAATGCCGAACGCCGGCAAGTTCATCGTGCGGTTCCCGGACCGGATCTGATCAGGTCTTGAAATGCATTTACGGGGCAGGCAGCGATGCCTGCCTCGTCGTTTTGGTGAACGAGCCAACGCATGTCACCCCATGCAGGGCCGGTCCCGTGACGAGGAGAAAATTTTGAGTGGCTGTGTCGGAGCCCGCGGGCCCTCGTCGTCCTTGGGACACGGCGCGGTCGCGGATCGACGGAGTTGCGGGCATGTTTCTCGTTTTTGACGATAGATCATCGGATTCGCCCTTCGTTGAGAGGGTCTGGTGCTGCCACAGTGAGCACGCGGGGCGCTTTCTTTCCATTGCGTCCAGTCACTGGGAGATGGTGGTTACGCGCCACAAGGGCAGGACCACTCTCACTGTGCGGGGCCCGGAGACGAAGGCAACGGCGATCGACTGTCCGGCGGAAGGCGAGTGGCTCGGGATCCGCTTCCGGCTGGGCACCTTCATGCCCCAGCTGCCCGTGGCGAACCTGCTCGATCGACAAGACGTGAATTTGCCAGGAGCGACTGGTCGATCATTCTGGTTGAATGGCTCAGCTTGGGAATATCCAGATTTCGAGAATGCGGAAGCATTTGTAGCGCGCCTCGTGAAGCGCGGCGTGATCGCACGTGATCGCGCCGTGGAAGACGCTTTGCGGGGTGTGTATTCGGCATTGTCTATCCGGTCAGTGCAGCGGCATTTTCTGCAGGCCACCGGAATGACCCACAGTACTTTTCGCCAAATCGAGCGCGCTCGATATGCGACGAATCTCCTGAAGCAAGGCGTCTCTATTCTCGATACCGTCCACGAGGCTGGGTTCTTCGACCAGGCACACCTGACCCGCTCGCTCAAACATTTGATCGGCCAAACCCCGGCGAAGATCATCAGCCAGGAAGAGCAGCTGTCGTTTTTGTACAAAACAACCCCCTCTCGATAAATCTATCGTCCGAGATCGGCCGGTCGCTTCAGCGATGTACGTCGCTCTGCCCCAAAGCGACCGACTCGCGAAGGAAGCTGGATTCGAAAGGAGACGCACGGTGCCTAAGGTTGATACGTACCTGTCCTTTGACGGGACCGCTGCGCAAGCCATGCGCTCCTATGAGCAGATTCTCGGCGCAAAACTGGAAATTCTGATGAAGTTTGGCGACGCGCCAAGTGGGATGCGAGGGCCGCCGGGCAGCGACGACAAGGTGATGCATGCGCAGCTTTCTTTCAAAAACGGCGACCGGCTGATGGCAAGCGACTGGATCGGTGGACATCCCTATGAGGGTATGAAGGGCTTCTCCGTCGCGCTCAGCTATGAAACCGCAAGCGAGGCGCGGACTGCGTTCGATGGGCTCGTGACGGGTGGCATGGCGATCCTGCCGATACAGCAATCCTTCTTTGCCGAAGCATTCGGCATGCTGATCGATCGATTTGGGACGCCTTGGACGATCAGCGGAGGAACACGACATGCTCACAGGTAACAAGTGGTCCAGCTGGATCGGCTATGGTCTGAGCGGCCTGGTCATCTTGTTCATGCTGTTCGACGGAGGCATCAAGCTCGTTCCGCTCGATATCGTCATCACGGCGACCGCTGAGCTCGGGTACCCTGCCAGCGTGGAACTCGCTCGCGGCCTTGGCATTCTGGGACTCGTCTGTACGGCGCTCTACGCCTACCCGCGGACGTCCGTACTGGGCGCGATCCTGCTGACCGGCTATCTCGGCGGGGCGGTCGCAACGCATCTGCGCGCTGGCAGCCCAGTTTTCAGTCACATGCTTTTTGGCATCTACCTCGGGATCATGCTTTGGGGTGGCCTATACCTGCGCGACGACCACTTGCGCGCGCTCATTCCGTATCGCCGCTAGGGTCATGCATCACCAGCCTGGCTCCTAAGTCCGCAGGCGGAGCGATCCGCCGGCTTTTGCATTTTCGGGCGGCTAGGCGACGCGCAGCGGCCTGGACATCGGCCCGGCTGCGGGCGCAGAATTCCGCCGTCAGACAGTGTTCAGGGCGCCGAGACGCCCGCCGGGAGGCCGTCAGGGAGAGCCAGCATGAGCCACTCCAAACATCGCCAAAACCGACAGCTTGAATCTCTTCCACCCGTCGCCGGCAATGGGCTGATCGATCGCCGCGCACTGCTCGGGCGCGGCGTTATGGTTGCGAGCGCGGCCGCCGCCGGCGTCGGCAGTACGGTCGGCGCCGCCGCCGAGCCGATGGTGGACGGGCCCTGGAGCAACGAGGTGGGCGCGGTGATACCCGCCTATCAGGTGGCCTCGCGCTTCGAGAAGCACGTGATGCGCACGGTCGACAACCCGGACAATGTGCCGCGCAACTCGCGCGCCCGCACGCCGCATCAACTACTCCAAGGCATCATCACGCCGAACGGACTGCACTTCACCATCTGTCACGGCGGCGTGCCGGACATCGATCCCGACAAGCATCGTCTCGTAATCCACGGGCTGGTGCGGCAGCCGCTGGTGTTCACGCTCGACGCGCTTGCGCGCTACCCGATGGTGTCGCGCATCGGCTTCGTCGAATGCGGCGGCAACAGCGCGCCGTTGTTCTCCAACGAGCCCCTGCAGCAGAACGTGCAGGCGCTGCACGGGCTCGCCTCTTGCTCGGAGTGGACCGGCGTTCTGCTTTCCACACTGCTCGAGGAAAGCGGCATCGACCCGAAGGCTAAATGGGTCATCGCCGAGGGCGCCGACTCGCCACGCCTGCACCGCAGCGTGCCGCTGAAGAAGGCGATGGAGGACGCCATGGTGGCGATCTATCAGAACGGCGAGCGCATCCAGCCGGGCCAAGGCTATCCGATGCGGCTGTGGCTGCCCGGTTACGAAGGCAACATGAACGTCAAATATCTGCGCCGGCTCACGCTCACCGAAGCGCCGGCGATGAGCTACTACGAGGCGCGCACCTACTCGCAGGTGCTGCCGGACGGCAAGGCCTACCAGTTCTATTTCCTGCAGGAGGTGAAGTCATTCATCTCCAGCCCGTCGCCCGGGCTCACGCTCAAGGACCCCGGCTATTACGAGATCTCCGGCGTCGCCTATTCGGGCACGGGCCGCATCGCCAGGGTGATGGTGTCGGCTGATGGCGGCAAGAGCTGGGGCGAGGCCGCGCTGCAGGATCCGATCCTGCCCAAGGCGTTCACCCGCTTCCGCATGCCATGGCGCTGGAACGGCGGACCGGCCGTGCTGCAGAGCCGCGCCTGGGACGAAGGCGGCAATGTGCAGCCGACGCGCGCCGAGATCGTCGCGCATCGCGGCCAAACGTCAAAACCGCCGTCGGTGCTCGCCTTCCCGAGCCAGCATTTCAATGGCATCACCAGCTGGTCGGTCGACAACAAGGGGGAGGTCAAGCATGTCTATGCGTAACGCATGGCTTAACTCACTACTCGGCACTCTCGCGCTTGCCCTCGCCTCCAGCCTCGCCTCCACGGTGGCCTTCGCCGATGGACCAAAGCTCGGCAAGCCGATCACGGCGCAGGAGATCGCGCCCTGGGACATTCACATCATGCCCGACGGCAGCGGCCTGCCCGCGGGCAGCGGCACCTCCACGCAAGGCGCGCCGATCTTTGCGCAGAAATGCGCGGCCTGTCATGGCGAGGGCGCCAAAGGCGGACAGAGCGCGGCGCTGGTCGGCGGACCGCCGCGCGCCTCGCTCGACGGCGGCAAGACGATTCCTAACTACTGGCCGCATGCCACGACGCTGTTCGATTTCATCCGGCGGGCGATGCCCTATCAGGCGCCAAAGTCGCTCACCGACAACGAGGTCTACGCGGTGACGGCCTATATCCTTGCGCTGAACAAGCTCATCGGCGAGACCGACGTGGTCGACGCGCAGAGCCTGCCAAAAGTGAAGATGCCGAACCGGGAGAATTTTATTATTCGCTTCCCGGATCGGATTTGACGGGAGCCGTATAATCTGAGGCCGGCGGAGCCGCCGGCCTCGCCCAGGATCATTCTCGACATCCGGAAACCTCAATTTATTGTTCCCTTACAGGACGTTCATTGTTCTCTTGTCGTGCAACCACATTCAACAGAGCCCGCACGCGACGGGATGCCAAATGATTCTTCGCAGACCCATTCCCGCCGTCGGCATTGGCTATCGCAGCGCCATCGGTGACTGGACGCGTGACAATCTTGCGCATTTCGACATGCTCGAGATCACGGTGGATCACTGCCTCAGCAGCGGGGAGTCGGTGGCATCCGAGATTTTCGATCTGGTCGGCCAGATTCCGATGACCGCGCACGGGATCGGGCTTTCGATCGGCACTGACGTGCCGCTCGATCTTGCCTATCTCGACAGGGTCGCCGCCATCGACGAACGACTGCAGGCGCCGGCCTACAGCGAGCACCTGGCCTTCACCCGCGCTCCTGGCCGCGATCTCGCCAATCTGCTGCCGCTGCCGAAGACCGAGGAGGTCGCGGAGGGTATCATCGCCAAAGTCCGCCTGGTTCAATCGCGTATCCCGGTGCCATTTCTGCTCGAGAACATCAGCTATCTGTTCGAATGGCCGGAATCCCGGATGACCGACGTCGAGTTTCTCAATCTGATCTGTCGCGAGACCGACGCAGGCCTGCTCCTTGACGTCGAGAACCTCTACTTGAATGCCCACAATCATGGATTTGATCCGCACGCGTTCCTGAACGACCTGCCTGCTGGCATCGTCAAGGAAGTGCATGTCGCGGGCGGCGTGACCGTTCACAGGGATTTTCTGGCCCGTCCCCTCCTCGCCGATTCCCACTCGCATCCGGTGCCCGACGGTGCGCTCGATCTGCTTGATCGCGTGCTGGTTCGGCACAAGCCCGATGCGATCGTGCTCGAGCGCGATGACCGGCTTCAGGAATTCGATGAAATCCTTGCCGATGTTCGCCGCATTCGCGCGCGCGTCGATGCCGTGCAATCCGAGAATGGTCATGCCAGCGCGCTTGTTGCAACGTCAGATTAGCCTGCTCGAATATCTCACGAGCGCCGACGCCATTTTCGGCGAAGGCATCGATGCGCCTCCTGTGCCGCATTTGCGAGGGTTCGACCTGGCACCGTTGCGGCTTGAAGCATGCTTCTCGCATGAAAAACGCATGGAGAAGATCATCGCAGCATTCCCGCGTACGTTCGAGCTCCTGGGTGACGATCAAGCCACCGTCGTCCGGGATTTCGTCGCGGCCTGCCCCTCGGTCGACATCAGCCGGATCGAGAACGCCCGCCAGTTCTACGATTTCGTTTGCGGACGCTGGGAGGCCGCGCCACCACAGCCGCCCTATCTGCGCGACGTTGCTGCCTGCGAGCTTGCCATAGCGAACCTCCGCATGAGGGGCAAAGCGCAACTACCGCCGCCCGTGGCCACCGAACCCGCGAGGCGATTTCGGCGCAATTTCGATGCTGTCTTTCTGCCCTGCACCTATGACATCAGGTCGATTTTTGAGGGCCATACGAGCGAGGGCCACGCGAGTGAAGCTCAAGCGAGTGAAACCCCCGCGCGTCGCGATGTGATGCTCGCGATCCTTATCCCACCAGACAATGACCAGCCGGCAATCTTTGAGGTGCCAGCGTCCGTGTACGGTCTACTCGCGGAGCTGGGCACCTGGACAGACCGGGCCGCATTGGGGCCGATGGAGGGGCTGGACGAGCTCATATCGGATCTTGCGGACCATGGGTTACTCGAGGTGACTTCGGAAGCGGGGCACTAGTGAAGATCTGCATCATCGGAAAATATCCGCCAATCCAGGGCGGCGTCAGCATGCGGACCTACTGGCATGCCCACGGCCTTGCTGGGCTCGGCCATGAGGTGCATGTCGTCACCAACGCCAAGGAAGCCGTCTCGCCATTCCGTTTGTATATGCGGGCCGAGGATTGGGCCCTTTGCGAAGCTTCCTACGGCGCCGGCTCGGTCACCGTACACTGGACCGACCCGGTCGATCGATCGCAAAGCTATATCCCGATGGCGAGCCCGTTCGTGACCAAGCTCGCCGGCACGGCGGCCCGCGTTCATGCAAGCGCCGGATTCGACGTCGTGTATTCTCACTATCTCGAGCCCTACGGCGTCGCCGGCCATCTCGCGGCGCAAATCATGGGCGTTCCGCATGTTGTGCGCATGGCGGGCAGTGATGCGGGACGGCTTTGGCACCATCCGCAACTCGAGATGCTCTACGATCACGTACTGAAATCTGCCGAGGCCGTCGTCGCAGTCGGCACGGTCGCCGAGCGCGCAGTCGAGCGCGGCGTGGCTGCCGAGCGCATCTCGCCGGGCGGCCATTTCGCAATACCCGAGAGCTTGTTCACGCCTGACGGCCCTCGGCTCGATCTCAATGCGCTGCGCAACGATGTTGCGCGCGAGCCGGACTTCCGACACCTGCTGTGGGGCGAGCTCGAGCCAGGCCGCCCCCATTTCGGAGTCTACGGCAAGCTTGGCGAGCGCAAGGGATCTTTTTCCCTTCTCAGCGCCCTGCATCGCCTCAAGCGTTCCGGGCGTGATGTTGGCCTCGTCGTACTGGCGCAAGGCGCCCCGGGCGTGCAAGAGCGGTTTCGCACTCAGGCGAGCGAGCTCGGCCTCACCGACCGCATTCTTCAGCTTCCGTTCATCCCGCATTGGCGAGTGCCCGAATTCCTGCGCGGCTGCCTTGCGGTCTGCTGCCTGGAGCAGGACTTTCCCATCGGGATCCACTCTCCGATCATCCCGCGCGAAGTCCTCATGTCGGGAACCTGCCTGGTCGGGTCGACCGAGGTCATTCGCAAGCTGCCATCGTATGAGCGGCTGCCGCACGGGTATGGGTGCATTGCGATCGAGGACGTCGACGACATCGATATGTTGAGTGCAGGGCTAGGTATGATTGCAGACAATCCGGAAACCGCTGCCGCGATCGGGCGGCGCGGACGCAAATTTGCGTCCGAGTGGCAGCAGGACATGCAATTCCCCCGCACTTTGGAGCGCATCCTCGGCTGCGCGGCCACACGACAGCCGGTGCCGGCGGAGGGCCGCCGCCCGACCAACGATCGAAGAGCCAAAGCGGAAGCGAGCCGGTTTCCGCTGACCGGCCTGGTCGCAGCGCAAATAGCGGACGCCGGCCTTGCAGAAGACTTGAGTTCCAGCTTGTCGGGGCAGAGTGATCTCGCGTGGGCGCGTCGCGTGCTGGAGAGCGTCGAACGATCGCTATCGGCCGGCAACGCAAGTTGCCAACCGCTGGCGCTCGCCATCCGCGCCGAGATCGCTGTCGCTGTGGCGGAGGAAGAGGCCAACAACACTCCATCAACCGAATCAATCGACCCGCTATTTCGATTGCCGCTGAAGCAGGGAGCTTTGCGGGACGGCGATCTAGTGAGCCTCATTCCCGTGACGAGCGCGGAACTCCGTATTGTCGAGTTTGAGTACGATGTGTCGGAGTTTCTCGGCGTCCAGTCCGCGTCCGACTTCCCCGCCACGGTGACCCGGGGCAGAAGCTACATCGCGGTGTTCGGCAGTTCGCCGCATGGGCGGCGCGAGCCCCTGCTCATCGACGCGATGACCGCCGAGATGCTGCGCCTGTGCGACGGCATGCGAACGGTTTCAGACGTCTGCGACGCGATGGGCCCGAAAGGTGAGTCTTTGACCGCGCAGACCATCGCCTGGATCGAAAACCTGTTCGTGCTGGGACTCGTGTCGCTGCGCGATGGCGAGGCGATCACCACCCAAGGGCTCATACGAGCATCCTAGTGGTCCGATTCCGAAGTTCGTCAATGCTCGCGGCATATTGCGGTACGAACTTCGGAATCTTAGGACCACTAGCAACTCTATGAATCTAGTGCGGC
>Ga0209488_10001135_pt1 | contig 22697 bp, 18 predicted proteins | sample Rivendell_Oct201_8_FD_188349 | JGI IMG/M metagenome (GOLD analysis project Ga0209488, IMG submission 188349) | Vadose zone soil microbial communities from the Eel River Critical Zone Observatory, Northern California, USA -... | ecosystem: Environmental > Terrestrial > Soil > Vadose zone >...
CAACGTCGAGGTGGACGAAGGGATTCTCAAGATTTCGGGTGAGCGAACCGCGCTGCGGCAGCAGGGCAAGCGCCACTACCATGCGATGGAAGTCCAGATCGGGCCGTTCGAGCGCCGCTTCCGCCTGCCCGTCATCGTCGATCCCGCGTCGATTCGCGCCACCTACGAGCAGGGCTTTCTCGAAGTTCGCCTCGCGAAACAACCGCCGCGCTCGTCAGGCGCGCAGTCGGTACGAGTGACCTGATGGAGCGTCTGCCGGTCCTTCCCCTGGGCCAGCTCGTCGTCTATCCCCACGTTGTCTTGCCGTTGGCCCTCACAGATCCCAAAGCCGTTCAGCTGATCGACGAGATCATCCAGGGCGAGAAGCGCCTCCTGCTCGGCGTCGTGAAGTCGATGGGCGGGATGGAGCCGCCCGAGGGCGCGGTGATGAACACGCTGCCCCATCAGCTCTACGACGTCGGGACGCTCGGCACCATCGTGCGGATGCTGAAGCTCGGCGACGGCTCGGTGCGCGTGATGGTCCAGGGCCTCGAGCGCGCGCGCCTCAAAGACATCGCCCAGGGCGAGAAGTGGCTGATGGCGGAAGGCGAGCCGCTGCAGGAGAACCTGCTCGAGGACTCGCGCACCGAAGCGCTCAAGCGGACCGTCATCGCGCAATTCTCGCGCGTGATCGACATCGCGCCCTACCTCGGCGCCGAGCTGCACGAAGTGCTCGCCGGCATCCAGGAGGCCGGTAAGCTCGCGGACTTCATCGCCGCCAACCTCGATCTCGCGCTGCCGGCCAAGGCCGAGCTGCTGGCGATCGACGATGTCACGCGCCGGCTCGAGCGGCTGGCCGAGTTCCTCGTGCAGGAGCTGCAAGTCCTGGAAGTCGGAACGCAGATCCAGGAAAAAGTGAAGACGCGGCTCGATCAGAATCAGCGCGAGTACGTGTTGCGCGAACAGCTGCAGGTGATCCGCCAGGAGCTCGGCGAAGGTGAAGGCGACGACGAGCTGGAAGAGCTGTCGAAGCGACTCGAAGAGGCGCAGCTCTCCGCGGAGGCGAAAAAAGTCTCCGACCGCGAGCTCAAGCGCCTACGTCAGATGTCGCCGCAGTCCGCCGAATACCAGGTGGCGCGCACCTATCTCGACGTGTTCGCCGCGTTGCCGTGGAGCCGGGTGACGCAGGACCGGCTCGACCTCAAGGCGGCGCGTGAGATCCTCGACCGCGATCACTACGATCTGAAGACGATCAAGGAACGGATCCTCGAGTATCTCGCGGTGCGGACGCTGAATCCCGACGCGAAGGGCTCGATCCTCTGCTTCGTGGGACCGCCCGGAGTGGGGAAGACGTCGTTGGGCCAGAGCATCGCCGAAGCGCTCGGCCGCAAGTTTACCCGCGTATCACTCGGCGGCGTCCGCGATGAAGCCGAGATTCGCGGTCACCGCCGGACATACGTCGGCGCGATTCCCGGCCGCATCATTCACGCGCTACAACGCTCTGAGACCCGCACGCCCGTCCTGATGCTCGATGAAGTGGACAAGATGGGCGCCGATGTGCGCGGCGATCCGACCGCGGCGTTGCTCGAGGTGCTCGATCCGGCGCAGAACTCCACGTTCGTCGATCACTACCTCGAGGTGCCGTTCGACCTCTCCGGCGTGATGTTCATCGCGACGGCGAACAGCACGCTTCCGATCCCCGACCCGCTGCTCGACCGCATGGAGCAGCTGACGCTCGTCGGCTACACGCCGTCGGAGAAGCTGCAGATCGCCAAGCGGTATCTCCTGCCACGGCAGATGAAAGAGACGGGTCTCGGAAAGGGCAAAGAGGAGGAACGCGCCCATATCGCCGACGGCGCGCTCGAGCGGTTGATCTCCGAGTACACGCGCGAAGCGGGTGTGCGGCAGCTCGAGCGCGAAATCCAGGGGGTGTTGCGCAAAGCCGCGCTGGAAGTCGTCGAGGGGAAGTCGACGATGGTGAGGGTGTCGTCGAAAACCCTCGAGAAGTACGCCGGCCAGCCCAAGGTGCAGAGCGAGGTCGCCGGCCGCGCGCCCGAGGTCGGCGTGGCGACGGGGCTCGCGTGGACGCCGGTGGGCGGCGACATCATGTTCATCGAGGCGATTCGCATGCCGGGCAAGGGACAGATCACGCTGACCGGCCAGCTCGGCGACGTCATGAAGGAATCGGCGCAGGCGGCGTGGAGTCTCTTGCGAGCCCGTGCCGCGACGTTGGGTATCCCGCTCGACTCGTTCACGCAGTCCGATGTGCACCTCCACGTCCCGGCCGGCGGCGTCCCCAAGGATGGTCCGTCGGCCGGCATCACGATCGCCGCGGCGCTGGCGTCGCTCCTGACGCGGCGGCCCTCGCGGCACGATGTCGCCATGACGGGCGAGCTGACGCTGCGGGGCAGGGTGCTCCCCATCGGTGGCTTGAAGGAAAAGTTGACCGCGGCGGCGCGGGCCGGGGTGACGTCCGTGCTGGTTCCCGAGCGCAACAAGAACGATCTTATCGACTTGCCTGAAGAGGTACGGAAGTTGCTTGACATCAAACTCGTGGAAACGATCGACGATGTGCTTGCCCTGGCGCTGTTGGAGGTACCGCCTGCCGACGAACGGAGTGAACGCCGTTCCGGCGGGATCCGTGTCGTGACGACGCCTCCTCCGCCGGCACCGCCAACGCCTCCCGTGCCTCCCGGTCAGGTGCGGCGATGAGCGACGTCGCGACCCTCGAAGCCGCACTCGCGGAGATCCGCCGCCGCGACGGCAAATACAACGAGCGCGCCTACGTCTTCGTGCTTGCGGCGCTGGAATTCGCGCAGACCCGACTCCCGTCGCGGCGGCACCTGAGCGGCGTCGAGCTCGCGTGGGCCTGCCGCGACTTTGCGCTGGAGCAGTTTGGGATGCTGGCATCGGCCGTGCTGACGCACTGGGGCATCCACACCACCGACGACTTTGGGCAGATCGTCTTCATGCTGATCGAGGTGGGGCTTCTGGCGCGCCAGCCGAGCGACCGGCTCGAGGACTTCGAGCGCGTGTACGAGTTCGGCGAAGTTTTCAAGGCCGGAGCGGGCTATCGCTGGCCTGGAGTTTCGTTTCCTGGCTAAGTAGGGCGCCGCTTCCGCTGAGGTTGTAGACTATCCCCCCGTGAATCCGATTCCGGTGCTCTCGGCAAGCGAGGCGGCAGCATGGGACGCGGCGACGCGTACCCAGTACCGCGTGCCGAGCCGCGTGCTGATGGAGACCGCAGGACGGGCCGTCGTTCAAGTGCTCGTCGATGCGATGCCCGATGCTGCGACTGGGGGCGTGCTCATCGCGGCGGGGGCCGGCAACAACGGCGGCGACGGATGGGTGATCGCCCGCGCGCTCCACGCGGTCGGCATCCCCGTGTGGGTCGCCTCCGTCGATCCCAAAACCGACGACGCGATCGACAATCGCGCGCTCGCGCGTCTCGACGGCGTGCGCGAGCTAGGCCGGCAGGAAGGATGGCCGAGGGCTGCGGTCGCCGTGGATGCCCTGCTCGGCACCGGGGCCGCCGGTCCCGCCAAGGGAGACGTGCTCGTTCTCGCGCAGCGGCTCGCGGAATACGGGGCCCCGATTCTCGCGGTGGACGGACCTACCGGTCTCGATCTTACGAGCGGCGAAGCCCACGGTCCGGTCCGCGCTCAGCTCACCGTGACGTTCGGCGGTCCGCGCCGCGGACATCTGCTCGCGCGCGAATGGTGCGGGAAGGTCGTCGTCGTCGACATCGGATTCCCCGCTCCCGATAGCGCGTGGCCGCTCCTCGTTACCGACCGATGGGCGGCGGAGCGCCTGCCACGCCTCGCGCCGCAGATGCACAAAGGCGATCGGGGTCGTGTGTGCGTGATCGGTGGGGCGGACGGGATGAGCGGCGCCGCACTCCACGCCGCCCGAGCCGCGCTCGCCGCCGGGGCCGGTCTCGTGAAGCTCGTCGCTGCTCGCGAAACGATCGTCGCGGCACAAGCGGGTCTCCCTGATGTCCTGACCGTCGAATCCGCGCTTGGCGAGACGCTCGAGCCAGCCGTCGCGGAAGCCATCGACTGGGCAGACGCGGTGGTGCTCGGTCCCGGCCTCGGACGTGAGCCGCGCGCTGCACGCGCCAGTTTCGTCGCCGCGGTAGTGGTGCGCCGACCGGTGCCAACCGTGATCGATGCGGACGCTCTGCATCTGATATCGGAGGTCAACCTGACACCAGGCACCCGGGACCTGGTTTTGACACCGCATCTTGGGGAGTTTCGTGCGCTCGCCGGCGACGCGCTCGCGGACGAAGCGGCGAACGACCGTTGGTCGGCGGCGGGGCGCGCTGCGGCGAAGCTCAAATGCACCGTGCTGCTGAAAGGCGTGCCGACGGTCATCGCCGATCTGCGCGGTCCCGAGCATGTCGTGGCCAGCGGCAATCCCGGCCTCGCGACCGGAGGCAGTGGGGATCTGCTCGCCGGGTTCATCGGCGCCTTCCTCGCCCGGGGCACGGCGCCCGCTGAGGCCGCGGCGCTCGGCGCGCATCTCCTGGGTCGAGCGGCGGAGCTCGGAGCGCGCCAGTGGACGGCGCGGAGCCTGCGGCCGGCCGACGTGCTCGCGGCGCTTCCGGACGTATGGCGGGCGTGGCGGGAGGTGCAGCCCACCCGGCCTCCGGTTCTCGTCCAACTCGAGGCTCCGGACCTGTAAACATTTGTTGCACCGCTGCCACAGGCTCGACCTTGGAACTTGCGGTCATTACGCCGGTTACGAAGTGGGTGGACGCACCGTCACGTCCGCCTCATTAGTTTCGGGTTACACGTTACCTTCGACGGCCCCTGCCGTCTTCAGAGATCCGATGAACCTGGGTTCTGGGAAGGAATTCGACCGCATCCGCGGCATTATCGAGCGCATCGCCGAGATTACGGGCGATGGCTCGGACCTCGGCGACGATTGCGCGTTGATTCCGTTAGGGACGACGACCCTCGCGATCAGCATCGACAACTCGCTCGAGAACGTTCACTTCCGCACCGATTGGCTCGATTTCAAGGAAATCGGCTTCCGCGCCGCCGGCTCCGCGTTGTCCGATCTCGCGGCCGAAGGCGCCAAGCCACTGGGTGTGCTCGTGTCGTTGGGCGTTCCGCCCGATGGTCAGAAGGGCGGCGATCCCGCGGCCGACATCATGGCCGGCGTCGCCACCATGGTGCACAATCTCGAAGCGAAGGTGCTGGGCGGCGATTTGACGCGGTCCGAGCGGTACATCGTCGATGTGTGCGTCATTGGTGAAGCCGCGCGGCCGGTGCGCCGCTCCGGTGCGCGCGAAGGCGACGGACTCTGGGTCACCGGATATCTCGGCGGCGCCGCGCTGGCGCTCGAGCATCTCCGCGCCGGCAAGCGAATGCCCGATGTGCTGCGCAACCGCTTTGCCTGCCCGGAGCCGCGCATCCAAGCCGGCCTCTGGCTCGCTGATAAGGGCGCGAGCGCCATGATCGATATCTCCGACGGCCTGGCCGCCGACGCGCAGCATCTCGCGGCGGCCTCGGAGGTTGGTCTCGAGATCAATCTCGAACAGGTTCCGCGCTGGGAGGATGTCGACGCGATGGCCGCGATCGCCAGCGGGGAGGAATTCGAGTTACTATGCACCATGCCGCCGACGTTCGGTGACGCCAGCGTCTCCACGTTCCGCTCCGAAACCGGTTTACAGTTGAGCCGGATTGGGACTTGCCTGCGTGGCGCCGGCGGACGCCGTGGTGGCGTCCGGCTGCTCGACCACAACAAGCTGGTCCCCCTGCCTCCAGGATACGATCACTTCGCGTGAGTCTCCGTACCCTCTGGTACTATGTCGTCCTCATAGCGTCAGGAATCGTTCATGCAGGCGGCGCCGCCGTCGCCGGACTCTTGCGCGTGCGCAACCGGCGGGGCGGCGTGTACGACTGGGCCGGCACGGGCTGGTCACGGAATATTCTCCGGGCTGCCGGGACTCCCGTCGTCGCCGAGGGCCTCGAGCACATCCCGCGCGATCAGCCCCTGATCTACGCCTCGAATCACTCGTCGATGTTCGACATCTGGGCCCTATTCGCGACGCTGCCCGGGTCGGTGCGGTTCGTCGCCAAGCGCGAGTTGTTCAAGATTCCGCTGCTCGGCCCCGCGATGCTCGCCGCGGGCCACATTCCCATCGATCGCACAGCGCGGAAAAGCGCGTTCGAAGCCTATGATGAGGCGGCGCGGACGATTCAGCGCGGGACCTCCTCCATCGTCGTGTTTCCGGAAGGGACCCGCAGCCGCACGGGCGAGCTGCTGCCCTTCAAGAATGCGCCCTTCGGTCTCGCGATTGCCGCCCAGGTTCCCATCATCCCCGTCTACGTGCATCACACATTTGAGATCCTGCCCAAGGGCGCGTTGCGGCTGCGTCCCCGTCCGATTCGCCTGCTCGCCGGACGTCCGATCTTGACGGCCGGATTGCGGCCCGAAGATCGCGAGCGACTCCGGGACGAAGTGCGCGCGGCGATAGTTGCCCTTCAGTCAAAGGCGCGGTAGGGTTCGTTCCAACATGAGCACTGTGATCTCTGTCCACGCGCGGGAGATTCTCGACAGCCGGGGCAATCCCACCGTCGAAACCGACGTCACGCTAGCCAGCGGCGCGAGTGGCACCGCGGCCGTTCCCAGCGGGGCGTCCACGGGAGAGCACGAGGCCGTCGAGCTGCGCGACGGCGACGGCAAGCGTTACGGCGGCAAGGGTGTGCTCGAAGCCGTGAAAAACGTCAATGAAGTGATCGGCCCGCGGCTCGAGGGCTTGTCGGCCGAGGATCAGATCGCGGTGGATTACGCGATGCTCGACCTCGACGGGACGCCCAACAAGAGCCATCTGGGTGCGAACGCGATGCTCTCGGTGTCGCTCGCGGTTGCGCGCGCGGCGGCTCAGGATGCCGGTCTCGCGCTCTATCGCTATCTCGGCGGTCCCATCGCCCACGTATTGCCCGTCCCGATGATGAACATCCTCAACGGTGGTGCGCACGCGACGAATACGGTCGACTGCCAGGAGTTCATGGTCGTGCCGATCGGCGCGGAGTCGTTTCCCGAAGGCCTCCGCATGGGCGTGGAGACGTTTCACGCGCTGAAGAAAGTCCTGGCCAAACGCGGGCTTTCGACCGCGGTCGGAGACGAGGGAGGGTTCGCTCCGGATTTGCCGAACGACGAAGCGGCGCTCGAGGCGATCATGGCGGCGATCGAGGCAGCGGGGTTCGAGGCCGGAAAGGACATCGCGATCGCGCTCGACGTCGCGGCGTCCGAGCTCTACGATGACGGGAAATACACATTCAAGAAGAGCAAAGGCGGCCAGAAGACCGCCGAAGAGATGATTGCGCTCTATAAAGGATGGATCGATCGCTACCCCATCGTCTCCATCGAGGACGGACTCGCAGAGGACGACTGGACCGGGTGGGCAAAGCTCACAGCGGCCCTCCAGGAACGGGTGCAACTTGTGGGAGACGACCTCTTCTGCACGAACGTCGAGCGACTGGCGCGGGGGATCGAAGAGAGCGTCGCGAACGCCATCCTCATCAAGGTGAATCAGATCGGCACACTCACCGAAACGCTGCAGTGCATCGAGCTGGCGCGGGGCAACGGCTACGGCTCCGTGATCTCGCACCGCTCGGGTGAGACCGAGGACACGTTCATCGCGGATCTCGCGGTGGCGACCGGTGTCGGTCAGATCAAGACCGGCAGCGCGTCGCGCAGCGAGCGCGTCGCCAAGTACAACCAGCTGCTCCGCATCGCCGAGGAGCTCGGCGACGTGGCGCACTACCCCGGCCGCCATCTCTACGGTTTGTGACCCGCATCCGCATCGCGGGAATCGCGGGGGGTGTGGGACTGCTCGCGCTGGCGGTGTGGGGCGGGGAGTACGGCACCGCCGACTGGATTACGATCCGGCGGCAGCTCGCCGAAGAGCGCACGCATGTGGCCGCGCTGCGCATCGAGCTCGATTCCTTGGCGAAGTTGGCGCACGACCTGGAGACCAATCCTGCGGTTCAGGAGCGCGTGGCGCGGGAGCAGTTCGGCATGATCCGTAACGGCGAGGTACTGTACCGCGTCGTGCCCAAATAGGAGGAGCACCATGAAGCAGCTTCGTCGGTTCGGGCCCGTTGCCGTCGCCGTGATCATCGCGGTCGCCGCGGCATGCGGTGGCGACAGCACCGGGACGGGTCCGCAGGCGGCATCGGTCACTGGCGTCGCGGGGGACAGCCAGACCGCCCCGACCGGCGCAACGCTGGACTTCCCGCTCAGCTTCGTGGCCCTCGGCTCGAACGGCCAGCCGCTATCGGGTGTGCACGTCACCTGGAGCGTAGTGCCCAGCGGCGCTGCGTCGTTCACCCCTGCGACCTCGACGACTGATGTGAACGGCACTGGCTCGACGACCGCGAAGCTCGGTACCTTCGTCGGTGCCATCACCATCCACGCCGCCGTGTCGGGCGTCCCCGATGTCCTGTACCACGCGACCGCCGTCAACCCCTGTCTATTTATCAAACCGTATGTCGTCGGGCAGACCGTCACCGGCACCCTCTCAGCAGGCGACTGCGTGCCTGGCGTTCCGTACTATTATGACCTGTACGATCTCACCTTGTCCGCTCCTCAGAGTCTTCGCATCTCCATGCGGTGGTCAGGGCCTCCCAGCACGGACTCACTCGATACGTTCGTCGAGTTGTATCGCGTGAGTAACGGCCACCGCGTTGGCTTTGACGACGACAGTATCCTCGGCCTGCAGCAGAACTCGCAGCTCGATATCGTGCTTCCGGCTGATCGATACTTTATCGGCGCGTCCTCGTTCGGAACATTCGATACGGGGCCCTACGCGCTGTCGTCCGAGCTCAGACCGGCCGCGATGAGCGGCTGCCGCCAGGTGTGGATGGTGAGCGGCACGAGCGTGACGGATTCCGTGACCGCGAGCGACTGTGCGGACAGCTCCGCCACCCCTCATCACTATGACGTCGCGCGCATATTCGCGGCGAGCGGCACCGTGCTGTCGATCGCGGAACGATCCACGACGATCAATCCGTCGCTCGCGCTGTATCGAGTGTACCCGGGAAGCAACTACAGCCGCCGCCTCCTCGCGTCGAATGACGACAGCTTACCGGGCAGCAACACGAACGCCTTCATCGCGTTTACGGTGGACTCGACCAGCGAATACGACGTCATCATCGGGACGAGCGCCGCTGGAGAAACCGGCGCATATACGTTCGAGGTATTGCCGTCCACGGGGCTCAGTGCTCGAGCGGCTGCGCCGCTCTCCCGAGGGCGTCAGTCGTGGGGCGTGAAGCACTAGTACTCCTCGCCTTCGCGGCGGGGATTTGTGAAGGCCAGGGAGTAGGGCGGGCGCGTCCGTGCGACCCGCCCACTCCGCTCGGCCCGAGTCACGATCTCTATTGCATCGAGCTCGTCGCCGCCCCCGGGGTCAGGGGAGTGTCCGGACGGGTCGAGCTCGCCATCCCTCCCGGTCCATTCACGGTTGCCGTCACCGCCGACGGCCACGCCCGATTCATCCCCATCGTGTTTCTCACCGGACTTCCGGACACCGGTACCTACATCGCGTGGGCCACGACTCCGCAGATGGATTCGTTGATCAAGCTGGGCCCAGTACAGAACGGGAGCGTGACGCTCCGGCCAATCGAGTTCGACAAGTTCAACATCCTCATCTCGTCCGAGCGCAGTCCGCGCGTCCGCGAGCCGCACGGTCGCATCATCGTACGGGGCCAGTCGCCGAGCACGCGGCTGTTCCCTCCGGATGTGCTGGAGTTCTCGGTCGGTGCAATGGGTATGTCGGATCAGGCAGAACACCACGAACATGAATCATCCGCCTGGCCGATGCCGCCCGTCCCCGCGAACCTGACGATGCTGCCGTCGGAAATGGCGCTACGACCTGACGTGACTCCCTTGCTTCCGGCTGCGGACGAGCCGCTTCCCAACGCAGACTCGAACGAGATCATTCGTGCCAACGACGGCGACATCATCGATCTCGATGCCGAGCTCGTCCGCCGCACGATCAATGGCCAGACCTTTACGATGTACGGCTACAACGGGCAGTATCCCGGGCCACTGATCGAAGTCGCGCGTGGATCCGAGATCATGGTGCGCTTCACAAATCATCTGCCGGACTCGACGTCCATTCACTGGCACGGCATCCGGCTCGATAACGCGTTCGACGGCGTCGAAGGCGTCACCGACGCGTTCACCTACACGCTGCGATTCCCCGATGCGGGGATTTACTGGTACCATCCGCACATTCGCGAAGACATCCAACAGGCCCTTGGTTTGTACGGCAACATTCTCGTACGAGAGCCCGGCGCGAAGATCTCCGCCAATCGAGAACAGGTCCTGATGCTGCAGGATCTTCTCGTCGGCGACGGCAGCCTCATTCCGTTTGGGCTGGAAGCGCCGACGCACGCGCTGATGGGGCGGTTTGGCAACGTGTTTCTCGTGAACGGTCAGCCGGGCTATCGCCTGTCGGTACGTCGCGGCGAGGTGGTGCGCTTCTATCTCACGAACGCGTCGAGCACCCGCACGCTGAACGTGTCATTCCCGGGTGCGCGCATGAAGGTCGTCGCGACTGACGCCGGGCCGTTCGAGCACGAGGCCTGGGTAGAGAGCGTCGTGATCGGTCCCGCCGAGCGCTACGTCGTACACGTCCGGTTCGACCGGGCGGGAGCAGTCCCGCTGGTCAATCAAGTGCGCGCGCTCGACCACCTCTATGGCCGCTTCTTCTCTCAAGTCGACACCCTCGGCGTCGTGACAATCTCGCCTCGACGGGTCTCGGCCGATTTCGGTGCGGCATTTTCCGCCCTTCGACGCTCTCCGCCGCCCCTCGCCGCCGCTCGATCGTTCCTGAATCGTCCACCCGACCAGACCCTTGTCCTCACGCTCCAGACTCATGGCTTGCCGTACGTGACAGAGCGCTTGATGCAGCTCGACTCGATTTATTTTGCGCCCGTCGAGTGGGGCGGCACGATGCCGATGATGAACTGGGCGTCCACGGGCCGGCAGGTGCGCTGGGTGCTGAAGGATCCGGCCACGGGCCGCGAGAACATGGATATCGACTGGCATTTCCGCCGCGGGGATCCGGTGAAGCTGCGTCTGGTCAACGAGCGCCGTGCCTTTCACGGGATGCAGCATGCGATTCATCTGCACGGCCAGCGCTTTCTCGTGTTGGCGGTGAATGGCGTGCCGAACGACAACCTGGCGTGGAAGGACACCGTGCTGGTGCCTGCCGGTGCGGTGGTGGATATTTTGCTGGACACCGCCAATCCCGGCGAATGGATGCTCCACTGTCATATCGCCGAGCATCTCTCGGCCGGGATGATGATGCATTTCACCGTCGATTAGCGAGGAGATTTCATGTACGCGCTCACCCTCCTGCTCGCGCTCGCGGCGCAACGTCCCGACTCACTCGCCGCGCAGGTCCGCGAATACGTCACCGTCGATACGTCGTTACTTGCGCTGACGCATGTCCTGCTCGTCGACGGAACGGGCGGCGCGCCCAAGACCGATCAGACGGTCGTCATTCGCGCCGGAAAGATCGCCGCGGTGGGTCCCGCGGCGTCCGTGCAGGTTCCGGCGGGGGCGCGCGTCATGGACATGAGCGGGTCGACCGTCATCCCCGGCATCATCGGCATGCACGACCATTTGTTCTATACCGCTGCCGGTGGCCGCGCCGTGCAGATGGGGTACACGGGACCGCGCCTCTACCTGGGCTCGGGCGTCACGACGATTCGCACGACGGGCAGCCGCGCGCCGTACGCCGAGATCAATCTGAAAGACGCGATCGATCACGGCCTCGCGCCGGGCCCGCGCATCCATCTGACCGCACCCTACATCACCGGTGAGCATGGCGGCGGCGCGATGGCGATCTTGAACTCACCGGAAGCGGCGCGCCGCTTCGTCGCGTATTGGGCGGCCGAGGGCGCGACCTGGATCAAGGCCTACACCGACATCCGCCGTGCCGAGCTCGGTGCGGCGATTCAAGAGGCGCACCGGCGCGGGATCAAGGTCACCGGCCATCTCTGCTCGGTGAGTTTCCAGGAAGCGGTGGCGCTCGGCATCGACAACCTGGAGCACGGTATGCTGACCGCGTCCGACTTCACGAGCGGGAAGCAGTCGGACGTGTGTCCCGTCAATCTGATGACCCAGATCAGTGCGTCGGATCCGAAGGGGAATGCGGGGCAATCGACGATTCAGTCGCTCGTGCAGCATCACGTCTCGATGACATCCACGCTCGCGGTGTATGAGCCGTTCGTGGCCAATCGTCCGACCAAGGACGATCGTACGCTGCAGGCGATGGATCCCGAAGTGCGCGACAGCTATCTCAAACAGCGCCAGCAGATCGACTCGAGCGGCAACGGCTGGGTCTCGCTGCAGGCATTCAAGAACGCGATGGCGTTCGAGCGGGCGTTCGTCGCCGCCGGCGGGCTGATGGCGGCCGGGGTGGATCCGACGGGGATCGGCGGCGCGCTCGCCGGATTCGGCGACCAGCGCAACTACGAGCTGTTGATCGAGGCGGGGTTCGCGCCGGCGCAGGCGATCCAGATCATGACTTCGAACGGGGCGAAGATCCTCGGCGTCGCGCAGAATCTCGGGACGGTCGAGCCGGGAAAGCTGGCCGACCTCGTCGTCCTGCGCGGGGATCTCACGGCCGATCCGTCGGTGATTCGCAGCCCTACGATTGTTTTTAAGGATGGGGTCGGCTACGATTCTGCCAAGTTGATCGCGTCGGTGCAGGGCAGGGTTGGCGTCAACTAGCACAGCGTTTGCGGCAGGGTAGCTCAGCCTGGTGAGAGCACGGCACTCATAATGCCGGGGTCGTGGGTTCGAATCCCACCCCTGCTATTGTCGATTGTCATTGATGCACCGTCTCGCGCTTCGAGGGCAGCATACGCGTGACTGGTTCCCAGGTTCGCCACCTCCTACCAGTTCTCATCGTGGGCGTTGCAGCGATGTCCCTCGCCGCCTGCAGTGACTCCACGGCTCCTGTTCCCCCCGACGTCACCGTCATCGTCAGCCTCACGCAAGTGACTGCGCCGACTATTTCAGGCTTTCCCGGCGAGGAGAGCATCGAGTGCCAGATTAGTTTGCGGGCGACGGCGCAGGGCGATGGACGCGCGACCTGGAACGACGCCACGCTGCTCTTCTACGCCGGCCCCGACCGCACTACGGCCGTCGATTCGATCCCGATATCGAAAGCCGACATCCAGAGCTCCTGGAGTTCCGCCGACATCGGTGTCGGCGAGACCCAGGAATCGGGTTGGCGCGTGTCCGCCGGAATCCCGTTCGGGGCGGCGTTGGTGTATCGCTACAAGGTGCCGTCGGGCGAGGTGCGCTCGACGCGCATCACGTTTACCTGTGGTCCCGAGATTCCGGCCAATCCCGCTCCACCGACTATTACCGCGGTGACCGTCACGCCGGCTGGTGATGAAATCGAACCGGGCGATACGATCGTCGTGCACTACACCGCCGCGAGCACCATTGGGCTTTGGACGTCCACCCTGCGAATGTCGGGTGCCTGCACGGTGGAGCAGTCATTTTCCGAGCGTCTCCTGACGACGAGCGAGCACACCGTCCTCATCGTGGTCCCGCCGGGATGCGCCCTCGGACGGTTGCTGACCTTCAGCGTGTTTGCTGCTGATGCGGTCTTCGAGAGTGTGACCGTTCCGGCGCTCCGGTCGTTTGCGGTCGTCGATCGTACGCCACCGCACGTGATCGTTGACTATATGCCGGACCCGACCAAGTACTACTTCGTCGGGGATACGCTGCATCCGTTCGTCTGGGGCAACGACAACAATTCCGTCAGCTGGGTCATCTGGGAAATTCAGCCTGCTGGGATCCGCGATTCGATCAGCGGGGCAGGCGGGAGGTTCCTCGATATTCCCATCCCGCCTCAGTGGGCCGGAACCAACATTCAGCTGCGCTTCTTTGCTCGCGACGGGGTTGGCTTGGTGAGCGACACCGCGCGCGGTCCGGCCGCTGGGCTCCCGATCTATCCCACCGTCCAACCGGCGATGCACTGGGGCACGATCTCGGGCGATGTCATGAATCTCGCGGTCGACGAGAAGCGTGGCGCCCTCTATCTCTTGCAGGGCAACGGTGGCTGGCGCGTGGGCGGCGTGCGGACTTCGGACATCGCACTCACGGAAAGCATTCCGTTGCCCGCGATGGCCTGGGACCTGGACATGAGCGCGGGCGGCGATTCGCTCATTCTCGCGCTCCCCGACCTGCGCGCCCTCGGCATCATCGATTTGCGCGAGTCGCCGCGCCGGGTTCAGCTGCTGCCGATCCGGTCGCTCGACACGACCACGCAGCAAGCGCCATGGCAGGTGCGAGTTGGCGCGAACGGCAAGGCCTACGTGATCCTGGAAGGGGCGCCTCCCGCTCAGGCCGTGCTCCTCGAGGTGGAACTCGCCACGGGAGTCGAGCGCGTGGTGCCGGGCGCCGGCAACATCCAGGACGCACGCTTCGAGCGCTCCTTCGACGGGAGCGCACTGATCTTCGAGAAGGGTACCGACCTGTTCGAGCGCTACGACGTCGCAGCCGAAACGTTCACTGCCTTCGGAACACCGCGCAGCATTTACGGCCCGTTGCGCGTGGACGACAACGGCTCACGGGTTACGGTGGGACTCTTCGTCTACGACGGCGACCTTCAATTCGAGCGTCGTGTGGCTGCCGTGCTGGGGGGTGAAGCCATGTCGGGGTCTGCGTTGACCAAGGACGGCGCCTATCTCTTTCACATCCTGGGAAACCGCGGGGTGGCGCGCACCCGGACGAATGACGGTGCCGTCGTCGACCGGTTCCTGACACCGTTTCCCGCTTCGGAATTCCTGCGCGTGACGCCGGATGGAAATACGCTCATCGTTGTGGACAGCTTCGTGGGGACCAGCCGAATCGCGCTCGTTGATTTGCGCTGAAACCGCTCTTACGCCGGTCCCGGACGTGCGCCAAATTCTCAGCCTGTCATCTACCCCAAAAGGGGCCCGTCATGACTTTTCGTGTCCTACTGGTCCTTGTCGGAGCCGCGTGTACCGCCGCACTTCCCGCGCGAGCCCAAAAGCGTGGCTCGTTCGAAATCGGCGCGTTCGCGGCCTATCTCAACGCCGACAACTCGCTCCCCGTCAGCAATGCGCTCGGATTTGGAGGGCGCGTAGGCGTGAACGCATTCTCGTTCCTCGGAATCGAGCTCGACATCGCGCACGCCTCCAAGAACGGCGCCGGCTACCGGCCGCTGCACGTGTGGCTCGTCTACGACGTGCCGCCCACGAGTAGCGCCGAGGTCTTCGGAGGAGTTGGGTTGGTGCGGAACACGTATACGGGGACCTACAAGGCCAAGGACAGTGGCGTGGCGGGGCAGGTCGGTGTGCGGAAGCGGTTCGGCAAACTGCTCGCCCTCCGCATCGACGGTCACGCAGATTTTATGCCGAGCTCCGCGAATAAGTCCTACCTGGTCAGCTACAACGGCAATTGGGGAATAGGGATCGGCGTCAGCGCGTTGCTGAATCGGTAAACCGAATCCTGAGGCAAGAAAAACGTGTAGGGGCGCAGCATGCTGCGCCCCTACGTCGTTTTCCAGACAACCGATTTAATCGTCTTCGACATCTCCGCCGCAACCTGCTGCGCCTCTTTGAGCTTCGCTTCGTACTCGATCCGCCATTCCGCCGGCATATTCGAGCGGAAGTAGGTCGCCGTCAGTAGCTCGCCGCGCGGTTCGAGACCGGCGGCGGCGCCGCAGCCGACCGCGACGACGTCGCCGAGGAATAGCGTCGAGCTTCCCGTGTCCATCACGTTCACGACGCTGCATTCGAAGTGCGCGAAACACTCATCCAGCACGGGGATACCGAGGACGCCGCGATGATACGGCAACCCCGCGAGTTTATCACGATCGCGGCCGCTGACGAAGCCGAGCCGCCGCACGACGTCGAACTGCTTGGTATGCAGCAGGTGCATGGCAAAGCGGCCCGTCTCGAAGACCATATCGTGCGTGTAGTTGAACTTGTGGATATAGACGGACAAGCGCGGCACGGACGGGACGATGGACGCGCGCACGGCCGCATCGGAGATCATACCGTTCTCTTTGCCGTTGCGCTCCGCCGTAATCGCGACGACGGGAGATGTGAGATTGCGCAGGAGTTGGTACGTGAGGTCGGGTTGGCGCATACTTCAAGATACATGACCACTGTTGCCTCGCTCCCGGCGCGCGTGCTGGCGCACATTCGAGAGAATCGACTCTTCCCGAAACCGGGAGAAGCTCTTGTCGCCGTTTCGGGGGGTGCCGATTCGGTGGCACTGCTCGACTTGCTGAACGCGATGGCCAAGGAGCTCGAGCTCACGCTTGTGGTGACGCACGCGGACCACGGGATTGCGTCGGACAGTCGGACGGTCGGACGGTCGGTCAAAGCTCTCGCCGAGAAGTACGGCTTGCCGTTCGAGCTGGCCGAGTTGAAGCTCGGACCGGACACGACCGAGACCGAAGCTCGACGGGCACGGTACGCCTGGTTCCGTGACGTGCAAAAACGCCGCGGCGCGAAGTACCTCGTGACCGCGCATCACGAAGACGATCAAGTCGAAACGATCGTGCTGCGGGGACTGCGCGGCAGCGCACCAGCCGGTCTCGCGGGAATCGGCGCGCGCGGACGCGGTGGGCTGGTCCGGCCGCTCTTGCCGTTCGCTCGCAACGACCTGGTCGCCTACGTGGCCGAGCGCGGTTTGCCCGTGTACGACGATCCCGCCAATCGCGACCCCCGCCACTTGCGCTCCTGGGTCCGCACGACGCTCCTCCCGCTTCTGCACGCGCGACTCGGCCCCCGGCTGCGGAGCGATTTGCTCGCGCAGGGTCGTCATGCGGCGAGTGACCGTCGCGCATGGGATCGCATGCTGGACCTACTCCCGGACCTGGGGCTCCACGTGATGGGCACGAGCTTTACCGTTGCCCGGGCGAGTGTGTGCGGCTATGATAACGCATTGTCTGTCGCGCTCTTGCGCGCCGCGGCCCGCAGAGTTGGACTGGTCCTGGGCCCCACGCGAGCTCGGCAAATTGTGGCGCTGGCGGCACGCCCCTCCGGTCGCCGTCTGCCATTGGGTAACGGGTGGTCGGCCGAAGTGGCATTCGATCAGCTGCAAATTGGGCGCGACACGGGGCATGCGGTCGATTGCGCGCTCGAGCGGGTCTGGCCGACTGGCGAGCGCGGCTCCGCGCGGTTCGGCGGGTTCGATATCGCGTGGGCGCCCGCGTCGGCACCCGTTCAGATCGAGCGCGCGACCTGGACGACGTGGCTGGACAACGCTGCCTGGGAAGTACGGCGACCCGCTCGCGGCGATTCGTTAGTGCCGCTGGGTGGGGTCGGACACCGGCCCCTCAGGCGCTTATTAATGGAAGCGCGGGTGCCGCGCAGCGTGCGGCCGGGCTATCCCGTAATCAGTAGAGGGGCGACCATTCTGTGGGTGCCCGGCATCTGTCGCAGTGCGGAAGGCGTGCCGGCGCCAGGAACTCGAGCGGTGAGGCTGGATGTTATCGAGTGCGGCTCGGCTGAATCAGACGGGGGGGCGTGAGCTCAAGCGCATCGTCTTCCATGAGGAGACGATCGCGGAGCGAGTGCAGAGCCTGGGCCGCGAGATTACCGCAGCCTATCCCGACGGCGAATTGCTGGTCCTGGGCCTCCTGAAGGGCAGCTTCATCTTCTTGAGCGATCTCGTGCGGCGTATCGATCGGCCGCTGCAGGTCGATTTCATCGTCGCATCGAGCTACGGCGAAGGAACGGTGTCGAGCGGGAACGTCCGGCTGGTGTATGACCCGGAAACGGAGCTGGCTGGAAAGCACATCCTGCTGGTCGAGGATATCATCGACACCGGCAAGACCCTGAACAAGCTGGTCGCGCTGCTCAAGCAGCGGCGGCCGCGGAGTCTGGAGATCTGTGCGTTGTTGCACAAACATGTGGCTGAACACTTGGAGCTGGACGCGCAATTCGTGGGATTCGACGCGCCGACGCTGTTCCTCGTCGGGTATGGGCTCGATCACGCGGAAAACTTCCGGCACCTTCCTTATATCGCGAGTCTGACGTAGATGGCCAATCGTATCCCCCCGCCACCGCGGGAATTCAACTGGGCCCGGATGCTGCGGACGCTCTCGTTCTGGGCGCTCCTCATCGTCGGCACCATTGCGCTGGTGCAGCTCGCTTCGAGCCGCCGGCGTGAAGAAGCCGAAATCACCTACACGCAGTTCAACGAAGAGCTCAACGCCGGCAATATCGCGTCGGTGGAAATCGCCGAGCGCCAAAAGGTGCGCGGCCAGTTCCTCCACCCCGTGGTGGTGAAACGCCAGACGGTGGAGCGCTTCAACGTGCTGCTGCCGTTCGAAGCGGACGACAAGTTCGCCGCGAATCTGTCGACGAAAGGCGTGGAAGTGCGCGCGCGCGAGCCGGGGCAATCGTTCGGCATCGTGCTGCTGCAGTTCCTGCCGTACCTGCTGATCTTCGGCCTCGTGATCTTCATGCTGCGGCAGATGCAGCAGGGCGGAAACCGCGCGTTCGCGTTCGGCAAGTCGAAGGCCAAGCTGCTCGCGGGCGATACGCCCAAGGTCACCTTCGCCGACGTCGCCGGCTGCGACGAGGCGAAGCAGGAGCTCGAGGAGATTATCGACTTCCTGAAGGACCCGCAGAAATTCCAGCGGCTCGGCGGCCGGCTGCCCAAGGGCGCGCTGCTCGTGGGTCCGCCGGGAACCGGCAAGACGCTGCTCGCCAAGGCCGTCGCCGGCGAGGCGGGGCGGCCGTTCTTCTCGATGTCGGGCTCCGACTTCGTCGAGATGTTCGTCGGCGTCGGTGCCTCGCGCGTGCGCGACCTGTTCGAGCAGGGAAAGGCGCATGCGCCCTGCATCATCTTCATCGACGAGATCGACGCGGTCGGCCGCCATCGCGGGGCCGGACTCGGCGGCGGGCACGACGAGCGCGAGCAGACGCTCAATCAGCTGCTCGTCGAGATGGACGGCTTCGAATCGAATGAAGGCGTGATCCTGCTCGCGGCGACCAACCGGCCCGACATCCTCGATCCGGCGCTGCTGCGGCCGGGCCGCTTCGATCGCCAGATCGTCGTCGATATGCCGGATCTCAAGGGCCGCGAGCAGATCCTGCGCGTGCACGTGCGCAAGATCCCGGTGGCTCCGGGCGTGAACCTCGAGCGCATCGCCCGCGGCACGCCGGGTCTCGCCGGCGCCGAGCTCGCCAACATCGTCAATGAAGCCGCGCTGCTCGCCGCGCGCCGCAACAAGTCGCAGGTGGACGGCCAAGACTTCGAGGACGCGAAAGACAAAGTGATGCTCGGCCTCGAGCGAAAGAGCCGCGTGCTCTCCGACGAGGAACGACGTCTCGTCGCGTATCACGAAGCCGGCCACGCGCTCGTCGGGCTGACCGTGCCGGACGCCGATCCGTTGCACAAGGTCACGATCATTCCGCGCGGCCGGGCGCTCGGCCTGACGGCGTATCTGCCGGAAGAGGAGCTGCACAAGTACACCAAGCGCTCGATCGAGTCGCGGCTCGCCATGGCGTACGGCGGCCGCGTCGCCGAGGAGCTGGTCTTCGGGCCGGAGAAGGTGACGACCGGCGCGGCGCAGGACATTCAGCAGGCAACGAACATCGCGCGGCGCATGGTGACCCAGTTCGGCATGAGCGCGGTGATCGGTCCGATTGCTGTCGGCGACCGCGAGCAGGAGATCTTCCTCGGCCGCGAAGTCGTGCAGCGCCGGGAGATTTCTGACCGCACCGCGCAGATCGTCGACGAGGAAGTGAAGAACATCCTCACGCATGCCTACAGCGAAGCGGCGCGCATCGTTGCCGAGCGCCGTCCCGCGCTCGATCGTCTGGCCGCGGCGCTGCTCGAGCGTGAGACGCTGGAGCGCGAGCTGGTCGAGATGGTGATCGCCGGCCAGCCGCTCCCGCCGTACGTGCCGCCGGCTCCGCCGACGCGTGCCGAGGGCGGGGAACCAGAGAAAGAAAAGACGCGAGGCGAGCGGCCGTCGGGAGGCATCCTGCGCAATCCGCCGCCTGAGCCCGCTGGGGCGTGACCGCCTCGCCGCCAGCCGCAGACCTTTCCAAGCTTCGGATCAATCGCGACGACCCGCCGCCCGCCGTAAAGCGGGCGCTGGGTCGCGTGTTGTGGCTGACCGCCGCGGCGGTTCTCATCATCGCGCTGGTCGTAGTGATTGGCCGGCGCGGGGGTACGGTCCCCGTTCAAGTGGTCACGGTCGCCACCTCGGGCGGCGAAGGGGCGGCGAGGGGCGGCAACGGCGGTGCCGTTGCGGTTGTGGCCAACGGGTACGTGGTCGCTCGCACGAAAGCCGCGGTCTCGGCAAAAATTCCCGGCCGGCTCGCCATGTTGAACGTGAGCGAGGGATCGCGCGTCGAGAAAGGCGCGATCATTGCGCGGCTCGATAACGCCGACTACGCCGCGGCGGTGGGACAGGCGGAGGCCGGGCTCGCGAGCGCCAAGGCCACGCTGATCGAGGCGCAGTCGGACCGCGACCAGATGCAGCGCGATTACGTGCGTGTCCGCGACATCCACACGCAGAATCCCAATCTCGTGTCACCGCAGGACGTCGAGAACGCCGACAGCCGGGCTCGCCAGGCCGGCGCGCGCTTCGACGCGCAGACCTCGCGGGTGGACGCGGCCGCGGCCGGCCTGCGCGTCGCGCAGGCGAATCTCGAGAATACCTACATTCGCGCGCCATTCAGTGGCACGGTCCTGCGCAAAGAGGCCGAGGTCGGTGAGGTCGTCGCGCCGTCGGTGGGCGGCGGGCTCACCCGCGGCGCCGTCGTGACGATGGCCGACCTCGCGACGCTCGAGGTCGAGGTGGACGTCAACGAGGCCTACATCGCGCGCATTCAGGGCGGCCAGCAGGCGCGCATCACGCTCGATGCCTATCCCGATACGGCGTTCCGCGGCACCGTCCGGCAGGTCGTGCCGACCGCCGATCGGCAGCGCGCGACGGTCCAGGTGAAAGTGACGATCGTGGATCGCGACCCGCGCATTCTCACCGAGATGGGCGCCAAGGTCGAATTTCTCGAGGCAGCGCGCGCGACGCCCCCGGGCGCGGCCGAGCCGGTCGCTCGGCCGAGGATTCTGGTGCCGGCGGACGCCGTGCGGTCGGAAGAGGGACGAACGATCGTCTGGATCATCCGCGATGGGCGGTTACAGAAGCGTGATGTTGACGCGGGTCCGGTCAGCGGTAACTTCCGCGAGATTCGTGCGGGACTCTCTGGTGGAGAGCAACTCCTCGTCAGCGGTGTCGAAGCCCCTCGTGAGGGCATGCGCGTACGAGTCGAATGATCAATGATCAATGTCGAATGATCAATGATCATTGAACATTGAACATTCAACATTGGACATTCGAATGGCGCTAGTCGAAATCCGCGACGTCTACAAGTCATTTCAACGCGATACCCAGCGCATCGACGTCTTCACCGGCCTCACCATCGATATCGAGGCGGGCAGCTTCACCGCCCTGATGGGGCCGTCGGGCTCAGGCAAGTCGACCCTGCTCAATCTCATCGCGGGACTCGACAAGCCGACGCGCGGGACCGTGACCGTGGGGGGCGCCGTCGTCAGCGCAATGTCGTCCGGCCAGCTCGCCGCCTGGCGCGCACGCCACATCGGCTTCGTGTTCCAGTCGTTCAACCTGCTGCCGGTCCTGACCGCCTACCAGAACGTCGAGCTGCCGCTGCTGCTTACCCGCCTGTCGCGCAAGGATCGCGATGAGCGGGTGAAGATCGCTCTCGACGTCGTGGGACTCGCCGACCGGGCCGACCACTATCCGCGTCAGCTCTCGGGTGGGCAGGAGCAGCGCACCGCGATCGCGCGCGCGATCGTCGCCGATCCGACGGTAATGCTGCTCGACGAGCCGACAGGTCAGTTGGACGCCAAGAGCTCACAGGAAGTCCTGTCATTGCTCCAGCGGCTGAACAACGAGTTCGCTAAGACGATCGTGATCGTCACGCACGACGCGCATGCCGCCGAGCGCGCGAAGACCGTGCTGCACCTCGAGAAGGGCGACTTGATCGAGAAGCGCCAGGCCGCGCCGGCAGGGAGCCGGTGAAGTACCTCCATCTCGTCGTCGCGAACCTGGGCCGTCACAGACTCCGGACGGTCCTGACGATTCTCAGTGTGGCGCTGGCGTTGTTCCTGTTCGCCTCGCTGCGCAGCGTGACCACGACGCTCGCGGCCAGCGCGCAGTTCGGCGGCGCGCGCCGCCTGGTCACGTTGAACGCGACCGGTCTCGTCTTCCCGCTTCCACTCGCCTACGGCAACCGCATCAAGACGCTGCCCGGCGTCACCGGCTTGAGCTGGGCCAACTGGTTCGGCGGAAAGTACGGTGACGGCAACACGTTCTTTGCGAACTTCGCCGTGGACCCCGAATCCTATTTGGCGATCTATCCCGAGATTGTCCTGCCCGCCGACCAGAAGCAGGCGTTCATCCAGGACCGCACGGGTGCGCTCATCGGCAAGCGCCTGTTGAGCCGGTTCGGTTGGAAGCTAGGGCAAAACGTGACGCTCCAGGGCACGATCTTCCAGGGTGATTGGACATTCACGATTCGCGGGGTCTACACGCCGACCGATCCGGCCATCGGTGACGATGTGCTGATCTTCCACCACGAATACTTCGACGAGCGCATCGGCCGCGCCGGCATTGCAGGCTGGTATATCGTCGAAATAGACGATCCGTCGCATGC
>Ga0209488_10001138_pt1 | contig 22657 bp, 20 predicted proteins | sample Rivendell_Oct201_8_FD_188349 | JGI IMG/M metagenome (GOLD analysis project Ga0209488, IMG submission 188349) | Vadose zone soil microbial communities from the Eel River Critical Zone Observatory, Northern California, USA -... | ecosystem: Environmental > Terrestrial > Soil > Vadose zone >...
CCGGCGCCGGCGAATACGAAAATATCCAGCTGTTCGGCATAAAGCCACCATCCGACGACGGCGATCAAAGGAATGCGCAGGAAATCGAGCGGTACGACGACGCTGGCATCGCCAGCCCGAAATGCATTGCTCAGACAAAAGTGTGCGAATATCCCGGCGAAGCCCAGGCCCGCCATGGCTGGGAGCTGTTCCAGGCCGATCTTGCCGACAAAGTAAGGTCCGGCGAAGATCAAGGCTAAAACGAACTGGATGGCGTTCATCCAGAACACGATCGCGAGCGTGCTCTCGGTCATCGTCAGTTTCTTGGTCGCAATGTTTTGTGCGCCGTAGCCGAAAGCTGCGGCCAGGACCAGGAGCGCAGCCGGTTGAAAACTCTCGATACCGGGACGCAGGATCACCACGACGCCGGCAAGCCCCAGGATGACGGCGCCGACTCGGCTGCTGGTCATGTGCTCGCCCAGGAAAAAAGGTGCCAGAAGGATGGTCCAGGCCGGCATCGTAAACTCAAGCGCAAATACCGTCGCGAGCGGCAGCAAGAGGAGGCTCGACGCCCAGAGGTATTGGGAGGTGAAATGGATCGAATTGCGCAAGAGGTGCAAGCCGAGGCGGCGAAGCCCGAGGGTGCGTCCGAGTTCCGGACGCAAACCGCATACGCAGCCGATGATTGCCAGGCCAATAGCCGCGCGCGACGTCAGTATCTCCATGATGGTCAGTGCGCCGGCGAGACTTCGGATCGAAATCGCCATCACGCAAAACGACAGCAGCGTGCCGGTCATCCAGAGGACGACGCGCGTAAGATCACGAACTGCCGTCACGTCCCAATTCCATGGTTACGGTGTGCAGCATCGTGACGAGGAGTTGGCGACCGGTGATGTCTATTCCGCGTCAGGCTGGTTCTCCGGACGTGCGGCATCGAAGGCAGGAAGTTTGGCGCAAGCCACGTCGCACGCGACGATCTTCGGAAATTGATCAAGCGGGACTTTAAGGCGTCGCGCATTCGCGACTTGCGGCACGAGGCAGATGTCCGCGAGCGTCACGTCTCGGCCGAAACAATAGGGTCCAGGCGGTAGAAGCTCCGGTGTGATCATGGCTTCGATGGCCGCAAAGCCCTCCAGAATCCAGTGGTGGTACCAGGCATCGATCCTGACCTGATCCTGGGCCAATTCATTTTTGAGATAGCGCAGCGGACCCAAATTGTTGAGAGGATGGACGTCGCAAGCGATCGCGAGCGCCAACGCGCGAACTTTGGCCCGTTCGATGGGATTGCGCGGCAGCAACGGCGGTTGCGGGTGGAGTTCGTCCAGAAAATCGATGATGGCGAGCGACTGGGTGAGGATTTCGCCACTATCGAGCTTGAGCGCGGGGACACGCATTTGCGGGTTGATCGCCTGATAATCCGGCTTGCGGTTGAGTCCGCCCTCCTTTTGGAGGTGAATCCCGATTGTGTCGTAGTGCAAGCCCTTGAGATTGAGCGCAATACGAACCCGATAGGCGGCGGATGAGCGGAAGAAAGAATAAAGCGTCACGATACAACCTTCTTGTCCAAGTCCTTCGTATCCAAGGCCTTCGTATCCAAGTCCTTCGTATCCAAGGCCTTCTTGTCCATGTCTGCTACCAGCTTGGCCGAGCGTTCGGTCAGCTGCTGGACCGCACGGTGGAAAGCCGCGCGGTCCTCCGGTGCCACGGCTTCAGATAGCCGTGCGGTAAATTCGAGCGCGCGTGGTGCCAGCTCATCATAGATTGCCCGACCAGCTGGTGTCAGGGAAAGGAATGCTTCCCTCAGGTCGGATCTATTGGTGCGTCGCACGAGAAACTTGCGATGCTCAAGCTGGGCGACTGCACGGGAGACTTTGGTCTTGTGCATATGCGTTCGCGAGCCGATCGCCTTTCCGGTCATGATGCCGAATTGCCCGAGGCTCACCAGTACCCGCCATTCGGGAATTCCGATGCCGTATTGGCCATAAACCTGGGTGAGTGCCTGGGATACGAGACTTGAGAGAACGTTGAGCCTGTGCGGCAGGAAATCGCCCAGTTGCAGAGCGAGGATGCCGGGTTGTTCCGCTGGCTCTCCAAGTTCAGCAGCCTTATCTTTAATAGAATTCATCATATGGCCACGCCCCACAGCGGCGTGCGGGCGTCACCGGCCGCCACGCTCGGCGGCAAAGATGGCCGAAGTTCAGCCGTCGCGCAACGGTGCGAGGAGGGGTTTGGAGTTCCGCTACTGTGTCAGAAGCGGCGAACTCTTCCGGCCTCATGGTGAGGAGCGCTGCTCTTCGCAGCGCGTCTCGAACCATGCAGGCCGGGCCCAGGCCGCCGTCCTTCCGGCGCCTTAGCCGGCGCGAGACGGCCGCGTGAAGAACGCGGCCTCCTCACGGCGGCTTGCGCCGCGGGACGAGGTCCGAGTGCGACTCCTGCATTACGGCAAGACGCATCAGGACTTTACCCCGAATACGCGGCGTGTCGCTGGTCTTGAAGCTGGTCCCAGAAACCTTACCGGGAGCACTCGATGGCGACGAATTCTTTGCAACCGCCACGCGGGCATGCATTGCTGTTGGCTGGCACCGCGCCGGTGATTTCATCGCGTTCGACCTTGCGGAACGACGCCGCCAGATCGAAATCATGCGACTTGCAATAGGCTGCGGCGACGACGGCGCCGCAACTGGCCCCCGAAGCAAGGCATCGATCGACGCCATAGGCATCAGGATTGTTCGCAATGATGAAAAGACGCTTTTCAGCTTGCGCCGCAACATTGCCGAATAGAATCGCCAGACCGGCAATGATGGCAAGGTAATACCGCATGGATCGCTCGCCCCTTGTGCACCGGATCGGTACAATTTGAATAAAATGCAGGATAAACGGTTGAGTTTCCGTTAAGCCGCCCCGACTCGGATCATTTAAAACTTAAAATGCTGTTACCGTGCGCTGGTCGTCTCGCCTAGAGCAGAAAAGACACACTCACCGACAGATTTTCCTCGCATCGAAACTATTAGTTTTCCACAGGATGCCGTTGGTCATTGGGGCAAAATAGAGTACGGGCCTCTCTAGATTCATTCAATGGAACACTTGACGCCGGCCGTAGCGTTGCCCATTGTGAACCGCATGATCGGCCTTAATGTAAATTCCGGCATTTGCCGCGAGATTATTAGCTAGCATCTTTGCTGGCGCCGGCCGTCTTTATCCTCTGATCAAGACACAATGGACGCCAGCGGGTGAGCCCGATTGGGAGCGTCCTATGGAACTCAAGCTCTACGACACCCTTGCGCGCGACAAGCGGCCGTTTCGGCCGATCGATCCGGCGCATGTGCGGATGTATGTGTGCGGGCCGACGGTTTATGACTTTGCCCATATCGGCAATGCCCGCCCGATCATCGTTTTCGACCTTTTGTTCAGGCTGCTGCGGCACCTCGCGCAGGCGGGCGCATGGGATGGCGGCAAGGGCGAAACCAAAGTTACTTATGTCCGCAACATCACGGACGTCGACGACAAGATCAATGCGCGCGCCGCCGAGGAGAACCCCGGCCTCCCCCTCAATGAGGCGATCCGCCTCGTTACGCAACGAACCGAGCGGCAATTCCACGACGACGTCGCAGCACTAGGGGCGCTTGCCCCCACCATCGAGCCGCGCGCGACCGACCACATCGCCGAAATGAGGGTTTTGATCGAGCGTCTCGTGGCTGCCGGCAATGCCTATGTGGCGGAGGAGCACGTCCTGTTCGCGGTGCCCTCCATGACGGATTACGGCCGGCTGTCAAACCGGCCGCTCGACGAAATGCTGGCCGGCGCGCGCGTCGACGTTGCGCCGTACAAGCGCGACCCGATGGACTTCGTGCTGTGGAAGCCCTCGAAGCCGGGGGAACCGGCGTGGCCCTCGCCATCCGGCATCGCGACGCCCGGGCGGCCGGGCTGGCATATCGAATGCTCGGCGATGTCGTGGAAACATCTTGGCGAAACCTTCGATATTCACGGCGGCGGCATCGATCTGGTTTTCCCCCATCATGAAAACGAGATCGCTCAATCGCGTTGCGCCTTCGATACGCCGGTGATGGCGAACTATTGGATGCACAACGGCTTCTTGCAGGTCGAGGGCGAGAAGATGTCGAAGAGTCTCGGGAATTTCTTTACGATCCGCGACTTGCTTGCCGATTGGCCCGGGGAGGTGTTGCGCTTCAACATGATGCGAACGCACTATCGCCAGCCGATGGATTGGACGGTCCGGGGGCTTGAGGAGAGCCAGAAGGCGCTTGAATATTGGTATGACATTCTCGGTGATATGGAGCCGTTGGCGAACACAATGGCAGACCAAGAAGTGCTTGAATCTCTATGCGACGATTTGAATACTCCAAGGGTGCTGGCGCGTTTTCATGCAATCGCGAATGAAATTCGCGGTCCTGCGTCTGGACTGCACGCGATTGAACTTAAACGTTCTCTGAAAGCTTCAGGGCTTCTTTTGGGTATCCTTGCTCAAACCAAAGGTCAGTATTTAGGGAGCCATCCTAACCGCGTTAAGATCGATGCGAGCAGCGTAAATAAAATTGAGTTCCTAATCGATGCGCGGAACGCTGCTCGCAAGGCGAAGAACTTCAAGGAGGCCGATCGCATTCGCGATGAGCTCACCGCCATGGGCGCCGAGCTTGAAGATAAGAAAGATGGCACCACGACGTGGAGGCTGAAGCGATGACCGTGAGACGCACTCCGTCACCCTCTCCCCCTGTGGGAGAGGGTGCTGAGCGAGCCCTTGCGAGCGAAGCGGGTGAGGGGGCCCTTGGAAGGTTCCCCTCACCCGGCCGCTCGCTGCGCTCGCGTCCGCCCTCTCCCGCAAGGGGAGAGGGTAGGGAGCAACTCCCACGTTCAGCACCCTCAACGAGAACCTCATTTGCCCGCGCACTACGAAAAAATATGACCGATGCAGAACGCAAACTTTGGTTTGCGCTGCGCGATCGACGATTTGCAAATTTCAAGTTTCGCCGACAAGTGCCGACGGGCCGGTTCATCGCAGATTTCATATGTTTCGAGCGGCGCGTGGTGATCGAGGTTGATGGCGGGCAGCATTTGGAATCACAACACGACAAGGAACGCGACCTTTGGTTTGCGGGAGAAGGGTTTGTCACGTTGAGGTATTGGAACAATGATGTGTTGAAGAACCTGGAAGGCGTCCTGACCGTGATCCTTGATGTGCTGCACAAGCAGCCCCCTCACCCCGACCGCGCAGAGCGCGGTCGACCCTCTCCCGCAGGGGGAGAGGGTAAAAAGCAAGTCTCACCATGACCGCCACCGCCCAACCGAAGCTGGCGATGCGGCCGTTCCTGCCAACGGATGTGCCGCTGCTTGCGGAAATTTTTCGTGCCAGCATCGAGGAACTGACCAGCGAGGATTATAGCGATACCCAGCGCGAGGCCTGGGCGGCTGTTGCCGAGGACCAAGCGGCTTTCGGCGCGCGCATGGCCAGCCAGCTGACGCTTCTTGGTACGGTTGGCGGCGCGCCGGTTGGTTTCGCGTCGCTCAAAGAACCTGACCAGATCGACATGCTCTATGTGCATCCGGCGGCGATCGGGCGGGGCGTTGGCGCGATGCTGATCGATGCATTGGAAAAGCTGGCAGCCGCGCGCGGGGCTAAACGACTGACCGCTGAGGTCAGCGACAGCGCGCACGATTTTTTCAAGAAACGCGGTTTCGTGCCGCAGCAGCGCAACACTGTTGAGCGCAGCGGCGAATGGCTCGCCAACACGACAATGGCCAAAACTCTTGTGGCAAAGGAAGCTGCGCCATGACTAATCTCCCCATGTTGCGCGAGCGCCTCTATCTGTTTGACACCACGCTGCGCGATGGGGCGCAGACCAACGGCGTTGATTTCACGCTTGACGACAAGCTGGCCATCGCAGGCATGCTCGACGAAATCGGTGTCGACTATGTCGAGGGCGGCTATCCGGGCGCCAACCCGATCGATACGGAGTTTTTCGCCAAACCTCGCGGTTTGAATGCGACGTTTACTGCGTTCGGCATGACGCGGCGGCCCGGCCGCTCGACCTCCAACGATCCTGGCCTTGCGGCGCTGCTAGAGGCGCGCGCCGATGCCATCTGTTTTGTCGCAAAATCCTGGGATTATCACGTGCGCGTTGCACTGGAGACTACGCAAGAGGAGAACCTCGCTTCGATTCGCGACAGTGTGCGCGCCGCCAAGGCCAAGGGCCGCGAAGTGCTGCTCGACTGCGAACATTTCTTCGACGGCTACAAGGCCAACCCACAATTCGCACTTGCCTGCGCCAAAGCTGCTTACGAGGAAGGCGCTCGCTGGGTCGTGCTGTGCGACACCAACGGCGGCACCCTGCCGCACGAAGTGGAGGCCATCGTCGGCGCCGTCTGCAAGGTCATTCCCGGCGATCATGTCGGCATCCACGCCCACAACGACACCGAACAGGCGGTCGCCAATTCGTTGGCGGCGGTGCGTGCCGGCGCAAGGCAGATCCAGGGCACGCTCAACGGTTTGGGCGAGCGTTGCGGGAATGCCAATCTGGTCTCCATCATTCCGACGCTGAAGCTCAAGCCCGAGTTTGCGGACCGTTTCGACATCGGGGTGACGGACGAAAAGCTACGGGAACTGCCGCGGGTTTCGCGCAAGCTCGATGACTTGCTAAATCGCGAAACAAATCGACATGCTCCATATGTCGGAGAAAGCGCATTTGTTACCAAGGCTGGAATTCATGCTTCTGCAATCATGAAGGAATCCGCGGACGATCCGGGAATGTACGAACATGTACTGCCGAGCGCAGTGGGGAATCGGCGCAAGCTCCTGGTCTCGGACCAGGCCGGGAGGGCCAACGTGATGGCGGCGCTTGACCGCGTCGGCATCGCAGTACCCAAGGATGATCCTCGAATTGGCCGGTTGCTTGATTTGGTCAAGGGCTTCGAGGCCGAAGGTTACGCCTACGAATCGGCTGATGCATCGTTCGAACTGTTGGCCTGGTCGGTGTTCGCGAATGTGCCAGACTATTTCACCGTCGAAAAATTCGACGTCACTGTCGAGCATCGAATCAACGCGCTCGGTAAGCATGTTGCGGTGTCGATTGCGATCGTCAAGGTCGATGTCGATGGCGAGACGCAGATCACCGCTGCTGAAGGGAATGGTCCGGTCAACGCGCTCGACATTGCATTGCGCAAGGTTCTCGGCAAGTACCAAGATCGCATCAAGGGCCTTGAATTAGTCGATTACCGCGTGCGTATCCTTAATTCCGGAACCGAGGGTGTTACACGTGTGTTGATCGAAAGCCGCGACGAAAGCGGCGAACGATGGACCACGGTTGGGGTGTCGCCTAACATAATCGATGCGTCATTCCGGGCGCTGATGGATTCGATTGTATATAAGCTGGTGAAATCGGACGTGCCGGCGCGATTCTCACGCCCTTGAACCTTATTCCCTCTCCCCGAGACAAATGCTTATGGTCCGGGACAGCCTTTTCAAAGTCTTTGTCATCGGTATTTTGACGCTCATTCCGTTGTCGGCCGACGCGGATGACGCGTTCCGGCGCGCCAAGAGCCTTGAGCCCACGCCGCTCCGGCTTTGCGGGGTGGACGAGCCCCTCGAACAGCTTCCAGGCTGCAAGAACGGTGCAATAAACGACCTGGTCCGGCGTGCAGACGGGGCATTTCAAAAGGTTTTGGCAACGGCTGGTCCCACCGCCACAGTTTTGCTTAAACGCGATCAGGTCTGGTTTCGCGAATTGATCGAGAACTCGGTTCATTTCGGCGGGGATATCCCGGACGATGACAGCGACGCTGTCGATACGCAGGAACGCAACGTCTTCGCGGAGATGCTGCGCGAGCGGATTGCTACGCTGGAGGGGATCAGAGTTGCGCCGCCCGGGATGCCCGGACGATGGGAGAACGTTTTCGCGACAATTGATGTAGCGGCTGCGGGCGGCGGTGCCTATCGCCTTGTCCTCACGAGGCGATTTAACCATGACAGCCGTCGCGCCAAGCGCGCGGCTTGTGCAGTCATTGCCATGGTTCGGCCGGACCCCAGCGGCTGGCTGGTGGGCAAAATAGAGTCGTATGCATCGAACCCTGCCGAAGCCAGCAACCCCGCGACTACACCCGAGAACACTCCATTGCCTTCCGTCAAGATTCGACGGCAGGGTGAAACCCTGCGGGTGGTTGCTTTTGACGCAAGCGGGAACGATGAGCTGGACCTGGATGCGCTGGGCTGCAGCGGTGTCGATCAAATGACCGGCAGCTACTTCGCCGTTGGCGCCGCCGGCAATGGAGGGCAGTCTCGCGGGCGTGGCTCAGCATTTTTGGCACCGAGCTTTGATTGCTCGCGGGTTGCGACCGCCGTCGAAGAAGAGATTTGCGCCGACCCCGAACTGGCGGAAAACGACGTCCGCTTGAACCGGGCCTGGGCGCGGCTATTGCCACGACTCGACGAGGCGACGCGCCGCGCTTTGACGGTCGATCAGCGCGGCTATGTCGGTTCGCAAGCCGACCAATATCCGGAGTTCCTGCATCCCGCGTGGGAGAAGCGGCTATCCCATGTGCATCACACCACCTATGGACGCGACAAGGTCAACCGCCTGCAGCGCGAACGCATCGCCGTTCTCGAAGGCTTTGACGAGAAACGCCGGGGCTTCGCGGGCTTGTGGATGGCACATAGTGCCATACTCGAAGTAACAGTCACGCCCGATGGCACGTTGCAGGGCCAGGGGGGCGAAATGGACGCAAGGCGACTGGAAAGCCGGATGCGGATATGATCAAGGGCAAGGTTACGGGTGGTGTGTTCCGGTCGGAAGAAGAACGGGTAAATCCCGACACGCTCGAACGCGACCATGCAAGCCTGTCGGTCAATCGTCTCGACGATGTCTTTGCCAAGCGGCGTCAGAGCGAAAGCGGCGAAGGCGGCGACGGATCGAAATGTCGTCGCAACTTTACGATATCCTCAACAGCCAGGCTTTTCCCGGTGCGTCCATCGACCGACATCGATAATATCGGCGGGGATATCCGATAAACCGCTGTCAGATAACGTCGAGGAACAAAATGCGCGCAATCACCTTTGGTATCGTTCTGGCATCGGGCAGCATCGCCCACGCCGCCGACAGCGTCGTAACGGAACTCGTGACCGAGCGTTGCACGGTCACGATGATGGAGACTGAGGACGAGGTTGGCGAGGTTTTGAAGAAGGAAGACCAGTATCCGACCGCCTGGCGCTGCAAGGGGAACGGCAATTTGTTTGTGCATGTTCTCTACGGTCACGAGCGCGAGGAAATCGCATTCGGCACGGCGCGTCGCCCGACCACGGCCTATATGCGGCACGGTCATTTTGGCAGTTGGGGGCCGTCGGTCGAATGGCGGGGTACGAAGGACAAGAGCGGCAAGTTGGTGCCGGTGGCCGTTATCGCGCCCTATCGCTGGGACATTCGCAACGGCGAGGATGAGAAGGATCGCGATGTCGGTGGCGACCTCGCGATCATCAGGCTCGGAAAGAGCAAGAGCGATACGTGCATCGTCGCCTTCGTCGACACGGTCGCCAATCCCGATGCCATGAACATCGCACGCAAGGCTGCGGACGAACGGGTTGTCGGCCACAAATGCACACCGTCGCGCGAGCCCGGGTACCTGGGCAAGCCCGCACCCGAACGGTAGATTGCAAATATGTGATCTGGAGCGTATCTGGCGCCGCAGAACCGGTAGCGACCTCGGTCTCGGGTCTGCACCGCCCCTCGACGTCACGTCAGGGCATTTGCGCCCGTCTTGCGATGCCAAGCGTCGCGCTGAAGTGCGGCCGGGACACAAGCCCCAAGACCGACCCCAAGACCGGTCTTGCGAAAAGCGCCAAAAAAACCGAACATCCTCCCACGTCTCAACGAAGGCCATCCAAGGCCGAAATCGGTTTCTGGGAGAAACAAATGTCGAAAACGTCCAAACCTGTCGCAACAAAGGCTGAGGAAAAAATCCTCAATCGCCGGAAGTTTTTGGGCGCTGGCGCAGCCGTGGGCATGAGCGCTGCGGCTTCGATTGCTTCATCCCAGGCTGCAACCGCCAAGGAGATCGTCTGGGACCGCGAAGTCGACATCATCGTTATTGGGGCCGGTGCCTCGGGCCTGCCGGCCGCGATTGCGGCGCGCGATACGGGCGCCGAAGTCATGGTGGTCGACCATCATTTCGATGCTGGCGGCATCGCCATCATGAGCGGCGGCGATATACGGATCGGCGGCGGCCATCGCCTGCAGATGGCAGCCGGCATCAAGGAAACGCCCGACGATGTCTACAAGCGCTGGACCGATCCGCTCCGCCACAGGTTTGCGGACTTCGACCTCATTCGTCGCTTTGCCGACGAGAACGTCGCGACATTCGATTTCCTCGAGGCCAATGGCGTCAATTTCGACCGTCACGGCACGGAAGTTCCGCGCGAAGGGCGGCCGGGCCTGACCAATACTCCCGGCGTTCGTCCGCACGAATGGCCGATCCGCACCGATCTCCTCACGCCCGACCAGAACCGCAACGGCTCCGGCATTGTGCGCCCGCTCGAACACAGCGCGCGCGACAAGGGCGTTGAATTTCTCCTCTCGCATACGCTGCGGACGATCCATCGGGAACAGCCGTTTGCGGGGCGTGTCCTTGGCGTCACAGTGGAAACGGTCGACCGCTGGTTCCAGCCCCAGCATCGTTTCCTCAACCTGCGCGCCCGCAAAGCCGTCATTATCTGCAGTGGCGGCCACGGCGCCAATGTCCACTTCCGGCGCATGTTCGATCCGCGTTTGACGGAAGAGTACCAGCACCACGGCCATGCGACCGCGCCGGCGACCGCCGCCAGCGAAATCTGCGCCATCTCGATCGGCGCTGCGCTCTGGTCCTGCGGAAACGAAACCGATACCGGAACCGGTAATGCGATCGACAAGGGGCGGCTCGCGGTGCGCGATAATTATGTGCGCGGCAAGCACGGCCCCGAGAGCGCGGTGTTCTTCCGGCACCGCGCGCTCGGGCTTGATGTGCGGGATTGGCAGAATCTCATCCTGGTGAAGGAAACCGGATTGCGGTTCTGGAACGAAATCGACCGCAGCCAGAACGGCTATTTTGCCAACGCCTTGAAGCCGACCGGAAATCCCAAGAAGTTGATGGGTGGCGGGCCGCTTTGGGCGATCTTCGATTCGGCTGCCGTCGAGCGCGAGAAATGGGGGACGACCTCGCCGAATGTCGACCGGGCAGGTGGATACTTCTTCAGCGGCGCAACTTTGGAAGAACTCGCGGGCCAGCTCACGCATAACATCTATCAGAAGCGCCCGATGCCGGGCGATGTCCTGCGCCGGACGGTCGAGCGCTTCAACGGCTTCGTCGCAGCCGGCAAGGACGAAGACTTCAATCGGCCGAGCCCGCCGCACAAGATCGAAAAGCCGCCGTTCTACGCCGCCTGGGCAACGCCTTGCCTGCACGATTCTTATACGGGCCTTCGCACCAATACGAATTGCCAGGTCATGGACATGGCGGGTAAATTGATTCCGGGCCTGTACTGTGCCGGTGAATCCCAGGGCGGCATCAAGAGCCATGGTCTCGGGCGTTGCACCGTCACCGGCCGCATTGCCGGCATGGAGGCCGCGAAGAGTTCATGACCGACAACTGGCCGGTCGCACTCGATATCGTCGAACCCAGGCCTTCGGTCGTCGATTTGGCGGCTGAGTTTTCACTGACGCTGGCGATTACGACGGCCCCGGAGAAAGACTTGTCCGGGGCGCGTTATCTTGTGTTTGACGGAGATCGTAAAGTTGCCGAGGGCGTGCTCCCTGCCATTCGACGGCACGATCCCAATTCGGATGATTACGACCCACGCAACGGTCCGATCGACGCGCGCGACCAGGCCTGCCTCAAACTCGTTTCGCCGAGACAGGAAGGCGAGTTCGCCTGGAAGATCGTGCTGCCGGCGCAGGAAGTAGCGGGCGCCCTATTCCAAGAAGCCATGGTCGGGTTTTCGTTCAAGACCGCACAGCATAAAACGAGCTTGGCCGTCTGGGATGTTCCCACTCCTGTCGTTTCCGGTGAGACGATAAGCTTCAAGGTTGGGGCGAAATGTTCCGCCGGCTGTGATTTGTCCGGCCATCGCATCGAAATCCTCGATGAGGCGGCAAAGCCCATTGCATGCGTTGAGCTCGGAATTGAAGCGCTCGCGGAGGCGGAGGGCCTTTATTGGGCTGAAGTCTCGGCGGCAATTCCCGCCAATCATTCACTGGATCATTCGCTGGTGCGATGGTCTGTCGGCTTTGCGGCGCGCGATCTCGAACTTCCTCATACCGACGCGAGCACGCAATTCAATTTCATGACCACGCCGCCACCGCAACACAAGGTCTGCGTGACGGTCGTCGAAACCGAAACGCAAACCCCCATCGCCGACGCGCAGGTTCGCCTCGGTGTTTTCCGTGTCGCGACCGATGCGTCGGGCTCCGCGCATCTGATTGTACCCACGGGCCGGCAGCGGCTGTTCATCTGGGAAGCCGAACACGAGATTCCGGAACAGTTCCTCGACGTCGACCGTGATCTCGAGATCGTGGTGCAGGCAAAGACTTTACCGAAAGAAAATCCCTACGATCGTTGGGACGGGTGATGTGGTGGAGGCTAGAAGGACGGCAGAGCCGTCCTTTAGCCTCAACCAATCCGCCTCAAGAACACGAGAATTGAACAGGCCTGGAGGCCGTCCAATTCCGCGTCTAATGAGGGCGTTGCGAGAGTGTTTAAATTACCAGCGGCCCCGGTGGCCCCAGCCGCCGCCAATGCCGATGCCGAAACCGCCGAAACCGAACGAGATGCCCGGGCCGCCATAACCGTACCCGCCATAGTATGGGTAGTACCCGCCAGAGTAGGCCGGGCCGTAGTCGCTGTAGTATGGATATGGCGTGCTGTAAGAGCTGTAGTACGACGGGACATAACGCCTGACGTAGACCCGGCCGCAACCGCGATACCTACAATAGCGTACATTATCCGTCATGGACGGTGCCACAGCGGCCAGGTTTGAGGTGGGCATTGCCGGGGCTGGCGTGCTCGCCAACGCGGTGCCGAGAGCCACTGTTGCTGCGATAAATTTGAGAGTCATGGGAGATACTCCTTTCCCGTTATGGAGAACAAACGAAGAAAGGCGGTCAAAGTTCCGATCGCTTTGAGAAAGGTAATTCAGCGTTAATTTCCATTGCGCGTCTCGCTTATACAATCACATCACAATTGCTCCGCCACCGCTTCCGCCATCTCCTTTGCGCCTTCGGGCACGGCACGCAAAACCGCTGTGAGCTTCGGCAAAATGTCTTCGACCCGCTCGGCGACCAGCAGATCGACCGTGAGGCCTTCACGAATGAACTCGACCTTCCGCATGTGATCAAGCAGCACGAGGAGCGGGTCCCAGAAGCGTTCCACATTGGCGATCAAAATCGGCTTCTTGTGGCGGCCGAGCTGGGCCCAGGTGAGCTGTTCGACCAATTCCTCCAGGGTGCCGACGCCGCCCGGCAGGGCGACGAAAGCGTCGGCCCGCTCGAACATGATACGCTTTCGCTCATGCATGTCGCGCGTAATGATGTGTTCTTGCACCCGCTCGCTCATGTGCTCGCGATTGACGAGGAAATCCGGGATGATGCCCGTGACCTGGCCGCCATGGTCTAGTACCGATTCGGCCAGTGCTCCCATCAGGCCGATGGACCCGCCGCCGTAGACAAGCCGGATTCGGTTTTCGGCCAAGGTTTGGCCAAAACGGCGCGCCGTAGCGACAAAGGCCGGGTTGGTTCCCGGCCCCGAGGCGCAATAGACGCAAATCGATTTTATCGTGCTCATGGTGTGGATGTGGTCAGCAGCCGCCGGATCGTCAAGGCAGTTTTGCCCCGAAGGGTGCTATGAAGTAGTTTCAAACCGTACAAATCCTATATGAATAGACGAGACGGTCCCCTGTGAGGCCCGTCCTTTGGGCCAGACTGATGACTGATGGAACTTTTCGATCCACGCGTGCCCTGAAGCGCGAAATCTCGCGCGATTCCAGCGGTTCGCTGTGGGAAACCCTGATGGGGCTGCGGCCCTATATCTGGCCGTCGGCCCGGCGCGACCTGAAAATTCGCGTTGGCATTACGATGGTGCTTTTGCTGTTCGCCAAGCTGGCCACCATTGCGGTGCCGTTCACCTTCAAATGGGCAACCGATGCGCTGGCCGGCGTGGATGGCGCGTCGTCGGATTGGCTCACGTGGGTGCTGGCCGCCCCGATCCTGATGACGACTGCCTACGGGGGCTCCCGTATTCTGATGGCGGTGCTCACGCAGATGCGCGACGGCGTCTTTGCCAAGGTTTCGATGCATGCGGTGCGGCGGCTCGCCTTCATGGTTTTCGAGCATATGCACATGTTGTCATTGCGCTTCCACCTCGAGCGCAAGACCGGCGGACTGACACGCGTTCTCGAACGCGGCCGTAACGCCATCGAGACCATCGTGCGCATGGTCATCATGCAGGCAGTGCCGACCATCATCGAATTGGCGATGATCATCGCCGTGCTGCTTTACCAATTCGACTGGCGCTATGTCGTCGTCATTATCGTGACCGTCATTTGCTACACGATCTTTACCTACCTGGCGACCGAGTGGCGGATCGGCATTCGTCGCAGCATGAACGAGAGCGACACCGATGCCAATGTGAAGGCGGTCGATTCGCTCCTCAATTATGAAACCGTGAAATATTTCGTCGCCGAGGAGCGTGAAGCCAGGCGCTATGATCGCTCCATGGAGCGCTACGAGCACGCCAGCGTGCAGGCTTATGTGTCGCTCGCCGTTCTCAATGCCGGGCAGGCGACAATCTTCACCATCGGGCTAACGGTCTGCATGGCGATGTGTGCTTTCGGCATTCAGGACGGCCGCAACACCGTCGGCGATTTCGTCATGATCAACGCCATGATGATCCAGCTTTACCAGCCCTTGAATTTCATGGGCATGGTGTATCGCGAGATCAAGCAGGCCGTGATCGATATCGAAACCATGTTCGGCATTCTTTCGCGCAAACCCGAGATCGAGGACAAGCCGGATGCCAAGCCGCTCTTGGTCAGTAAGGGGGCGATCCGCTTTGAGAATGTCGTTTTCGCGTATGAGCCACAGCGGTCGATCCTCAAAGGGCTGAGCTTCGAGGTGCCGGCCGGACGCACGGTGGCCATCGTTGGTCCGTCGGGCGCCGGCAAGTCGACCATTTCGCGGCTGCTCTATCGCTTTTACGACGTCACCGGCGGCTGTATCGAGATCGATGGCCAGGATATCCGTGACGTCAAGCAGGCGACGCTACGTGCCGCCATCGGCATGGTGCCGCAGGACACCGTGTTGTTCAACGACACCATCCGGTACAATATCCGCTATGGCCGCTGGGAGGCGACCGATGCGGAGGTCGAAGAAGCCGCCTGCATGGCGCAGATCGATGGATTCATAAGACTGTCGCCGAAGGGGTATGACACGGAAGTCGGCGAACGCGGATTGAAACTTTCCGGCGGCGAAAAGCAACGCGTTGCCATCGCCCGCACGATCCTCAAGGCACCTCCGATCCTGCTGCTGGACGAGGCGACCTCGGCGCTCGACAGCCATACCGAACGCGACATCCAGGACGCGCTCGACCGAGTGTCGAAAAATCGCACCACGCTTGTGATCGCGCATCGGCTTTCGACCATTGTGGGCGCCGACGAAATCATCGTGCTCGACCAGGGCGTCATCGTTGAGCGCGGCACGCATCAGCGCCTTTTGGCCAAGGGGGGGCTTTATGCCAGTATGTGGAACCGGCAGCGTGAGGCGGAAGCCGCGAGGGAGAAGCTTGCGCAGGTAGAGGATATGGTGGCGGCCCCCAACCGAATTCCACCACCGGTCGCCGAAGCAGTCGCAGTGCCGGTTGAGGGATAGCGCGGCGAATTTGCGGCAATATGATCTTAAAGTTCGCCGCACCATGGAGTGAGAATGTCGATCTTGGCGTCAATTCGCGGCCAGCTCGTTCCGGTGAACCGGGAAGGTTATCGGTTCATCGTTGGCTTCGCGCTCGCAAGCCTGGTCCTGTCCTGGTTGTGGACGCCCCTCGGCTGGATTGGGCTCGTCCTTACGGTATGGTGCGTCCTCTTTTTCCGCGATCCCGAGCGGGTGACGCCGGTGCGCGAGGGCATAATCGTTGCGCCGGCCGATGGCCGGATCAGCAGGATCATCCAAGCGGCGCCGCCGCCGGAACTTGGTCTCGGCGAGCGGCCCCTGATGCGCGTGTCGATCTTCATGAACGTGTTCGACTGCCATGTGAACCGCAGCCCCGTGAGCGGTCGCATCGAGAAGATCGTCTACAAGGCCGGCGCCTTCATCAATGCGGAACTCGACAAGGCGAGCGAAAACAACGAACGTAACTCCTTCATCATCACGGCCGGCCAGAGCCGTATCGGGGTCGTGCAGATCGCCGGCTTGATTGCGCGTCGCATCGTCTGCTTCACGCGCGAGGGCGTGAATGTCGGCGCCGGAGAACGCATCGGCATGATTCGTTTTGGATCGCGGGTGGACGTCTATCTACCCGAGGGTGTGCGGCCGCTGGTTGCCGAAGGCCAGACTGCCGTTGCGGGTGAAACCGTCATTGCCGATTTGCGTACGGGTGTTCCGCAATTGACGTTTCGCGTGAACTGAGGGCTCTCTGCTTTGTAGCCTGGATGAAGCATCAACGGGGCGGCGTCTCACCCCGGATTGCGTATCAACGAGACGGCGCAACCGCCGCGCAGCAAATTCGCCCCGGATTGCGCCGATAACGCGTCTGGCGACGCGCTATCGCCTTCATCCGGGCTACGATCCTCGTCAATCATATTCCAGCCCGCAGCCTGGATGGAGGGCCCGCAACGCGCTTGCGCGTTGTGGCACGTAATCCGGGGAGCCTGCGCGGCAGGAGGCTTCGTATTTCATCACCAGCACATTCTGGTCAGCACTTGCCAAGTGGGTATCGCTTACCTGCAATCATGATTTAGAATACGACCGGAAAGACACATCCGAAACCAGGAGCGTATGTTTGCTGGCGGTATCGACACGCGTTGTCCGAATCGTCACGGCCTGCGTCGCGTTCAACAGGAGACATGCAAAATGCCAACACCGGAAATGCAAATTGTTGATGCGCAGCCCTCGGCCAAGTTTTCGCGCCGTGGTTTTGTCGCGACCGCATCGGCGGCCGCTCTCGGCGGTTTGACGCTCGCGCAAAACTCCGCGCGCGCCGCGATCGTGCGCACCGAATTTTCCAACATCCCTCCCTATGGCAATGGTCAGGTTCCGTCGGGAATCCGGTCCCGTCACATCGCCAACGTCAATGGCATGACGGTCCATATCCTGGAAGCCGGCTACGAGACGACAGGCCGGCCCGCCGTCTTGCTGCTCCACGGCTTCCCCGAACTCGCTTACAGTTGGCGTAAGGTGATGCTGCCACTCGCGGCGGCCGGTTATCATGTGATCGCCCCCGACCAGCGCGGCTACGGGCGCACGCTGGGCTGGGACGATTCCTTCGACGCCGATCCCGACCAGTTCCGCACCCTCAACATGGTCCGCGACGCGGTCGGTCTCGTCTACGCGCTCGGCTACCGCCAGGTTGCCGGTATTGTGGGACATGACGCGGGCTCGCCGGTCGCGGCGTGGAGCGCGCTGGTGCGGCCCGACGTATTCCGTTCGGTGACGATGCTGAGTTCGCCGTTCGCGGGCGTGCCGCCCATACCGTTCGACACCGCCAATGGCGCCGCACTGCCACGACCGCTTGCAAATGATGACGACCTCGACACCGAGCTCGCCAAGCTCAACCCGCCGCGCAAATATTATCAAAACTATCAGCGCAAACCCGGGGCCAACGAGGACATGTTGCATGCCCCGCAGGGATTGCACGCCTTCTTCCGTGCCTACTACCATTACAAAAGCGCCGACTGGAAAGGAAACAAGCCGCATCCGCTCAAGTCGCGCAGCGCAGAGGAGATGGCTGTCATCCCAACCTATTATGTGATGGAGCGCGACAAGGGCATGGCGGCAACCGTCGCACCCTTCATGCCGTCGGCGACCGAGATCGCGGCCTGCAAGTGGCTCACCGAGGCCGACGTCGAGGTCTATGCGACCGAATACGCCCGCACCCAGTTCAACGGGGCGCTGCAAGGCTATCGTGTGCGCCGTGGCACGGTCCCCCAGAGCTTGGCAGAGATGCGCACCTTCGCGGGCCGAACCATCGACGTGCCGTCACAGTTCATCGGCGGCAAGAGCGATTGGGGCACCTATCAGACCCCCGGCGCGGTCGAAGCCATGCAAAGCAGAGCCTGCACGAGAATGGTCGCGTTCAATCTGCTCGAGGGCGCCGGACATTGGGTACAGCAGGAACAGCCGGAGAAGACAACCGAGCTGCTCATCAAGTTTCTCAACGAGCAGCGCGACCGGTAGTTCTGCGGCCTCAATTCGCGCGGCGCGGGGCTTGGCAGTTCCGCTTCACGACTGCGGGCGTCGCCAGGTAAGGCGCCCGCGATGTTATCGGCAAGTTCGCGGCCTCTGGAAACTATTCAGTTATGCCAATTGCGGAGTGTGTAGGGCGCAATCGCTTTATTGCGCCATTGGCCCACACGGTCTTGCTGGTGTTGGCCGCCGCGCGGCGCAATAAAGCGATTGCGCCCTACGCACTGCGGTATATCTTGCGTCAAACAAAACGGTGGGTTCGTAGGGTGGGTAAAGGCGCGCAAGCCGTGAACTTATAACATACTCCATCATGCCGAAGCGCGCCTTTGCCCACGCCTCGTTTCGATCATTGATTTACCAATGTCCGCTCTAGCTGGCCAAGCGGTCATTTTGCTGGAGAATTTCATACAGCTCAAGACCTGCGGGCTCGCGGTCGCTTGGCAGTCATATTCGCGACCTCACGGGCACATTCGATGAATAGCTGCACGGTCGGATTTATCGCCGATGTGCCAGCGTCACAATACCGACTAGCCATTGCGGTAGTGGCAATTCGAGCGGCAAAGTCTGAATGCCGAATTTCTTGGCATTCAAACGCATTACCGATTCCGGTAAGGCTGTGACGTAGCTTCCGTTCCCGACCAAATGATTCCGGAGGTGAACGGAATTCGTTGTCACATTGAATTTCGGCCCATCCAATCCATGCATTCGAAATAAATCGATCAATGCTTGACTACCCGAGTTGTCATACGGCGCCATGATCCATGGTTAGCGGGGAGTACATTCCCAAGAAGTTTCAGAATGGCAGAAAATTTCCTTTTAGGAGTGGCAGGGCGACCGGTTTGCCTGCGTTGAGTGGGCACGGAGAATCCCCTTAAAGAAATTTTTGGTTGACAATCAGGATACGATGATCATAAATATGATAATCATATTAATGATGAGATCGGCAGAATATGGCGACGCTGCACCCGCCGACTACTCCGCCCCCGCAGTTGGGCAAAGACATGCCTCGGACCGGGCGGCCATACACGATTCACTTTGGGCCGGGCGTGGCGCCAGTGCGGCGGACACTTGGGGCCCTGACGCGGCGTGTCCAGCAGATTTCCATGGTCATGACGGCCCAGTCCGTCGCCGAGGCTGGTCTCACGCCGGTGCAGTACGGCGCCATGGGCTGTCTTAACAAGCAGGATGGCGAGCCGGGCATCGATCAGATCGGACTCGCAGCGAGGCTCGGCGTCGACCGCAACAGTGCGAGCGTATTGGTCGAAGACCTTGAGGCGAAGGGCCTTCTTGAGCGTCGCGTGAACGGTGCAGACCGCCGGGCGCGTTTGCTGCAACTCACGAAAAAGGGCGAACGGCTATTCTTGCAAGTTCGCAAGAACAACCTGGCCGAGCAGGCGCGCGTACTCCAAGTGCTCACGCCCGATGAGCAGGAACTGTTGCTCGACCTTCTCACCCGGATAATCGCGGCAAATGGTGCCCATGCCCGGCCCGGCGCAGGCCGGCGTAAGCGCGGCTGGCGGCAAATGCCTTCGGCCAAGAAAAACCAGCCATTACTTTTCAACAAGACCTGAGGAGGAATGTCATGCGCAGCAATCGGCTAAACTTGCTTCTCGCTATCGCCGGGACCGTCGTGGGTTCCGCCTTGGCCGGCATCGTACCTGCTCAAGCCCAAGATTATCCTTCGCGTCCGATCACAATGATCGTGCCGTTCCCCGCGGGCGGACCTACAGATACGATCGGGCGCCTCGCGCGCAGCCGGCGACGGCTATATGCTCAGTTTGGGAACCTTGGCGACGCATGTCTTCAATGGCGCCGTCTATCCGCTCCAGTACGACTTGTTGAAGGATTTTGAACCGATCTCTCCGATCGTCAGTGAACCCCTGCTGATCGTCGCCAACAAGGCCATGCCGGCGAAGGATTTGAAGGAATTGATTGAGTGGCTGAAGGCGAACCCGGATAAAGCGATGGCGGGGACCCCAGGCGTGGGTGGATCGGCGCAAATCGTTGGCATATTCTTTCAGAAGGAAACCGGTACACGCTTCCAGTTCGTGTTCTATCGAGGCATCGGCTTTGCGATGCAGGATTTGATCGGAGGCCAAATTAATCTGATGTTCGACACATCAGCTAATTCGGTCTCGCAATTGCGCGCCGGGAGTATCAAGGGCTATGCAGTTACCGCCAAGACCCGGTTGGCTGCGGCGCCCGACGTTCCGACCGTGGACGAGTCTGGATTGCCAGGATTTCACGTTATGACGTGGCACGGACTTTGGGTGCCCAAGGCTACGCCGAAACCTGTCATCGGCAAGCTCAATGCCGCAGTAGGCGCCGCATTGGCCGATCCAACTGTGCGGCGGCGGCTCACCGATCTCGGACAGGAAATCTTTCACCGCGAGCAGCAGACGCCCGAGGCGCTCGGCAAGCTTCAGACGTCTGAGATCGAGAAATGGGGGCCTATCATCAAGGCGGCCGGCATCAAGGGTGAATGACCCGGTGCGTTTACGAGGAAAGCGGCACTTGCTTCGGCCATTCTGGTCGATTCCATAAACCTATTCGTGTCATTGGCGAGCGTCTTGGCTGCCGAGCGTACGCAAGCGAGTCCTCATAATGCCGGATCGAGTCCCGCCGCCTTGAAGATGGGTGCCGCGGTCGGCACGGTCAGCACTCTGATCAGGCTCATCGCTGCTTCGGGTTGCCGGGCGCTCGCTGTCACGGCGGCGGAATAGAGCGTGGTCAGCTGTAGCTCGGCGGCAACATGCCGATCACCTCGACCTCTCGTTGAGCCTTTCCGGAGGTCTTGCCGCTCTCCGAGCGTTTCGCAAAGTTTTTCCGTTCCTGACAATTGGCAGCACCGCTGCCGCAGGCAGGCACAATTGCAGACAATACGACGAATACACCGGCGTCCTTTGTCAATCGAAGGCGAGGGAGCACCGCATTGCCGTAGCAATTATAGAAAAAGGAACGCTATGAGACCTGCCCGCCGACTTTCTGCATCTCGCCGCGAGCGCTGCAATGTGCTATATTAGAGCGAGCCACAGATGTTGACCGATTTGAGTGGCGGACTAGATCACTTTCGATCCCATCGCCAATTCGATCGAGCACATGAGGGCTGGCAGTTTGCGAGCGCTGGCATTTGCCGTCCGCTCGATAACGAAAATATGTCGATCATGCGATGAAACTCGCTGATATGGTCAAATAGCAATGATCGTTGCGCCAACCTTGCTAAGACAGGCGACCCGGCCGTCACCGGCAAGTGTTGGTGCAATTCTTGGCTTTTTGACGGTTCGCGACGAATTGTTGCGGCTGCCGGCGGTGCTCGAACATCACCGCCAGCTGGGCGTCGATCAATTCGTTATCGTCGATAATGGCTCCAGTGACGGGACGAGAGAATTTGCCGCAGAGCAGTCGGATGTAAATCTCTACTCCGCAGATGGAAGTTTTGCCGAGAGTTATGCCGGCTTTGAATGGCTGCGGCCATTGCAGGATGAATTCGCCAGCGGAAAATGGGCACTGACGATCGATGCGGATGAATTGTTTATCTATCCGCACTGCGAACAGGTTGGACTGCGGGACTTCTGCAGCTATCTCGACGGGAAAGGTGTCGGGGCCGTATTTTCGATCCTGCTTGACATGTATTCCGATCGGATGGTGCAAGATACTTTATATTCCGTCGGGGGATCGCTATTGGATGCCTGCCCCTATTTCGATCCTGGGCCGTATCGGATCATCAGGGGTGCGGCGTTTCCGCCCTTCGAGATTCGCGGCGGCCCTCGCGCCAGGGTTTTCTGGAACCCCGACACGAAGTTTGCCTCGCCGAGTATGAGTAAAGTGCCGCTGGTCAGGTGGCGGCCGGGCTACCGTTATGTTTGCGCGCAACACTTCATGCACGCCGATGCGGTCCTGTCGGAGATTACGGGAGCGCTCCTGCACTTCAAATTTCTGTACGACTTTCATGAGCGTGCCCGGCGCGAGGTTTTGCGCGGCGAACATTTCGACGGCGCCAGGGAGTACAAGCTGTATCTGCAAAAACTTGATCAATGCGATGGACTGACGCTCCATTATGATAGTTCGATGCGATACGAAAACAGCGACCAGTTGGTCAATTGCAAATTGATGCAATCCTCGTCCGACTACGAAACCTTCCGGCGCGAGACTTTGGAAAAGTCGCGCGGCAGCAATTAGCGCCATCCATTGCGTCAAGCTGCACTTTCGGCCCGATATCTTCTTCCTGGCTCAATCTGGTTGAGCGCCTCTTGTCG
>Ga0209488_10001139_pt1 | contig 22644 bp, 18 predicted proteins | sample Rivendell_Oct201_8_FD_188349 | JGI IMG/M metagenome (GOLD analysis project Ga0209488, IMG submission 188349) | Vadose zone soil microbial communities from the Eel River Critical Zone Observatory, Northern California, USA -... | ecosystem: Environmental > Terrestrial > Soil > Vadose zone >...
GCCGGGCAGCAGATCGTTGGCCGCCAACCGGCATTGCCAAACATTCATCGACGGCCGCGGAAAGATCGCGTGGATTGAAAGGCTTATGAAGGCTGCATGCTCCGCCGAGCTTGGTCGCCATGGCCAGGAAATCTGGCGCAGACACCGACGAAGAACGGACTGTGAAACCCGAAATAACAATGATGGGAAGTTCCGGCTTGCGCTGGTGAACCAACCGGATCATCTCCAAGCCATCCATCACCGGCATGAAAATATCAACGATCAGCAAATCAAAATGATCGGTCTCGATCTTCTTGAATCCATCGCGACCATCTTTCGCAACGACAACTTCGTGGTCTTCAATTTCAAGCCACGTTTTGATCGTCGCTCGAACCGCGCGATCGTCGTCAATAACAAGGATGCAGGCCATGGCGAATGCCTCACATCTGGCGAGCATGCACCATGGTAAACACACGGGTGCGCCCACGTGTACACCGCCTGTCCAATGCTTGGGGCAATACGAGCAGGACTTGCCCACAAATACTTGGATACCAATCCGGCGTCGGCCGACTCTCCAACGATCTCCTTAGAAAAGCGCCACTGAAATCACTAAAATACTTCACATCTCGTTTATTGTTTATTATACGACAAATGGCTCGCAAGGACGCCTGTGAGCGACGCTGGACGCTTGCGGGCACCTATTCCCCCGGCAGCTATCCCACGCGGTGACGACGGCGTTACTTCCGCACTCCGAAGATGTCGCCGAGCCACTTATAGTAATTCGGTTGCTTGGCACGTAGCGTCTCACGATTGTGCGGCTCCCGCGCGACGCTGCCCCAGAGGTAAAGGCTTGCGGTCACCGCGAAGAACTCGCCCTTATTGGTCAGCAGATATTCGCCCTTCGAATACAGTTGGTTGGTGACCGCTCTTTGATAGAATTGTACGATGTCGGGATTGTCGCTGCTTTGCGGCAAATAGCGATTGTGCATCGCATGCATGAATTCATGCAGTACCACCGGGTTATTGTGCGGCGGCACAACACCGTCCAGTTCGACGCCTCGCGCCCGGGCATACAGACCGCCACCATGGCCGGTGGTCGGCAGCACCGCGATTTTCTGGTTGCGAAAGAAGACGAGGATTTCGGGCTTGGCGCCGGAATCGGCAGCGATGTCGAGCTGATGTCGCATGGCCGCGGTCAGCGCGACGATGTTCGACTGATGCTCGACCGCTGACATGTTCATGACGAAGCCACGGTGGCGAAGCTCGTGATCAGGTGCGGGGGACTGCGCTGTGAGAAGGGAAAACAGCAGCAGAAAAACGGCACAGCGAACAATACGATTCGACAACATCGGGGCTCGGAATGTTGGGGACCAATATGCGGAATGAAGCGGCGAGCATGGTATGCCGTTGACCGCGTCGGACGCAATATGCCCTGCGAATTTCCGGAGATTGGTTGCCATCCACCTTGCCAAGGGCCACACGGGGTTGGCCGCCGGGTCAATTGGCAGGCGGGTATCGGCTCCAATCATGGAGAATCTGGAACGAGAAGGACGCGCCCCCGCACGGCATGGTTTTCAAGACGCGCGTGGGCGGAATCTGCTTCGCTAAGCGGGAGCACCGTCCGAGCAGGTGGCGCGAGAGTCCCGCGCCGGAGCCATTCCCCAATTGCCGCTATAGCGTGGCGCAGACTAGGTCCGTCCAGATTTTCGGACGAATAGCCGGTTAGAGTGACTTCAAGGAGGCGGTAGGCATCGAAGGAAACATGGCTGCCGCCCACAGCGCCTACCAGCGAAAGCAAGGCTCCTGGCCGCAACGCCGTCACAAAAGAACCAAACGTCCGACCCGCCACAGTGTCCAAGAGTCCATCGATTGCGTCGGCACCAAGTGCGCCATTGGCAACATCCTCGGAAATGAAGACCTCGGTCGCCCCCAATGAATGGACATAGTCGGCCTGCTCTGGGCGAGAGATGACCCCAAAGACCTTGGCACCTTGGGCGTTGGCTATCGCCACGGCGGCCGACCCAACGCCGCCTGCGGCGCCCGTCACTGCAATTCGGCGACCGTCGAGTGGTCCGAGTTTGCGAAGGCCTTCAAATGCGGTGACGCTGGCCAGCCCCAAGGCGGCCATGTCGTAGGAATCAAGAGCCGCAGGGACAAGCGCGGCGGCGGACGCTCGCATTACCACATATTGCGCATAACCCCCGGGCCGTTCCGATCGCACACCCCCCAGACCCTGCATCATCGTGATCACGCGATCGCCCTCGCGAAATTCCGTTACGGCAGATCCCGCTTCAACAATCTCGCCCACGACCTCCAAACCGGGCGTGTAGGGAAACGGTTCCGCCCGACGTATGTGCCAATTGCCGGCTCGTATCTCGAGGTCTGAATGGTTGACGGCCGATGCGATGCTGCGCACGCGAATCTCATCGGATAGCAAGGCGGGCAGAGGCACGCTTTCAACAACCAGCACGGCGGGTTCACCATACTGCCGCATGACCACCGCCGCACCATCCCGACCGTGATATTCGTCAGGCATATCCGCCTCCGATTGCTCAACAGGCAAACACAATGAATCCGTTCGCCGGGAGCGTGATTGCTGCGGAATATTGCATTCCGTCCCAAGGGATCGTCTCCGTCATCACTCTCCCGATATTGCCCGCGGTGTTCGGATTGGGCAGGTTTTCATAGAAATCGCTGTTGAAAAGTTCGCGCCAAGGGCCAGCGTTCGGAAATCCAATTCGATACCCGAACCAATTCGTCTCCCTAAGATTGGCGACGACAAGAACGTCTTGCCCGACGCCTTCGATCCAGCGGTGAACCGTGATGATGCGGTCGACGTTGTTGCGTGTGGACACGCGCAAGGATTCGCTCCGGAAGGCCGGCTGCGCGCGGCGCAGTGCAACGAGGTCACGGCAGAATCGCAGGAAGTCCTGCATGATTTTGTTGGTCTTGAGATCGTCCCATGCGATAAGCAGGTCAGGGCGCCCAAATACGTAATCGCTCCACTGCTTGTCCTCAAGAATTTCCTGTCCCATGAACAGCATGGGAATTCCGCGCGCGGCGAACAGAAGACCGGCTGCGACGCGCGCGCGACTGCTGGCAAACCACGAGCGCGAATTGGATGGGTCGGCGAGCGACGCGATCCGCCGCTGCCGGCCGTCCGCTACGGTGTCGTGGTCCTCGATGTAGTTCACGACCCGCCAGGCTGCATCGAATCCGGCTGGGGTGTCGAATGCGCGCGCCAGGGCCTCCATATCGACGAACGCAGCGCGCCCCCCACTGACCTGTCCGATCGCCGCGCGGATTGCGTCGCGCAGCCTATCGCTCCAAGCCGCATCGAAGCCGAGCCCTGACGGCACCGCGCGGACCGCGGTGGCACGATCGTCGCGCCAGTATTCGGCGATCTGAATCGCGCGTGGATTAAGTGAACGCACAGCGGCCGAAAGCTCTTGGCAGAAACCGCCGCCGCCATTGTTGTCGATGACGGTCACCTCGTCGTAGCGCATGCCGTCGATGTGATATTCCGCCAGACACTGCAGGGCGTTGTCGATCAGGAACCGGCGGACGTCCTGCTTCCAGAACGCGAAGACGCGCCCGCTCACCCAATCCACGTTGGTGAAGTAGAGGCTGCGGTTGTCGTCGCCGGTCGGCTGACGATCGAGGAACCACATGCTCTGGTCATTGAAGCCCGGACCAGCGTGGTTGAAGACGAGGTCGAACAGGATTGCAATTCCGTTAAGATGAAAGACGTCGACGACGCATTTGAGCTGATTGGGCCCGGGCCGCAATTGCGTGAGCGTGAGCGGCGCTTTCCCGCTCGCTGCCAGCAGCGCATTCGCCATTGTCAAATAGCGACCGAGTTCGGCATCCGGGACCTGATAATCCATCTCGGGGGAAAAAAGATCGACCCCATTATAGCCGCGGCTGGTCGGCGAGGAGAATTCCTGGATCGGCAGTAATTGGACGGCATTGATTCCCAAATCACGCAGATACGCGACCCGATCGAGCAGATCGAGAAATTTGCCAATGCGCCGGCGTTTGTCGTTACCGACTTCATCGGTCGCATAATAGACGCCGATGTGGATCTGATATTGGATCAGCTCGTTGAATTCGGGTGTGCGAAAATCCTGGTCATGCCAGGGATAGGTCGTGGCATCGCGCACCAGGCAGTCGCAATTCGGATAGGCCGGAATGAAGCTGAGCTCGCGCGCACGCGGGTCGCGCTTGAAGCCGGTGCTGCCCGAGCCGACCACCCAGAACCGATACGACGCCCCTTCACCGATGCCAGGGACCAGCGCGCCCCAGGTGCCGTCACTGAGCGCGAACATGGCGTCGTCGCGAGATGGACTGAATCCCGGCTGTTCGGCGGCCTGCAACGAAGCGCCGGTCAAGATGAAGATCTGCTGCGCCAACGGCGCCCAGAGGCGAAACGTGACGCCGCTCGCCGTCGGGGTGGCACCCAACGGCGTCGTGAAGTCGATGTTAGTCCTCGTGGTCGGCAAAGGAGATCACCCGCACATCAGTCATAGCCGCCGAACATGAACAGGAAGAGATCCTCGTCGCTCGGATTGATCAGGGAGTGAAGATTGCCACCCTTGAGGAGCGCGAAGTGCCCGGGCTTGAGCGTGCGCACCTCCAGGCACCGCTCCCGCGCCGGAAGCTTGCACCAGTCGCCGATCACCATGAGGCCGGCGCGATCGCCGATCACCATGAAGGCTTCCTGGTTGTCGCGATGGCGGTGCAGGCCGATGGCGGAATTGGGCCGTACAATGTGAAGATCCATGTAATCGACGGTCATGAACTCCTCGCGCCGATCATTCGGCGCCTTATGGCCGAAGGCGTCGAAACTCCACGGCGGGATGTCACGGCCGAGTTCGCGCGTGCCGGCATAGCGGCCGTAGTTCGAAAGCAGATTGCGGTATTCGAGAAAACCGAGCCCGCCGTGCGGATTGGTGCTGGTGCCGACGCTGAGGTAATGATCCCAGCCCCGCAGCAGCATGTTGAATTCGAACTGATGGTTGGCGCCATCGGCGGAATCCCAGGTCAGTCCATCCGCCGACGCCCAGGCGACTTCGATGTGCAGCGGCCGGGTCGGGTGCAGGGCGTGCTGCGGCACGATGTCGTTGACGAATTTTCCGTCCAATGCCTCGCGCTTGAAATCGTCGATCCCCCCTTGCACCAGAGCCGCATCGGCGATCAACTCGCCGCGGTCAAACGCGGCTTGTCCGCGTGCATCGAGCGCTGCCCGCAAGTCAGCCAATGAACCGGGCCAGCCCCAGATTTCGATGCCGTAGCGATCGACCTCGGAATTGTAGGGCACCGTGAGCAGGGACCTGACGGCGGTGTCGCCGATCTTGGTCCATAGCTTGATCGCGGGCCCCAGCAGGTTGCCGGCCTTATTCGCGAGTACTGAGTCCGGCCCGCCACGATAGGTCAGCCGGATAAACGGCCCGGACCAGCCGCCTGCTGCGGCCACGCCGCGGATGATCTGCGTGTCGGCGGCATCGAACGAGGTCACGTTCTGTTTTTGGAAATCGACCTTGTTGTCCTGCCGGGTCGGATCAAGCACATCGCTGTCCGGCGCGCTCGGCCCATAGAGAACCATGCTCCGCACCGGGAACAGGAACTGCAACTCGTCGAACGGATAGCTTTCGCGTCCAGCCGCGAGTTGGGCGCTCTCGACAAGCTGCAATAGCCGGACCATCGGATTGTTCTGGTTGTAGTCAGGCGTGGTACCCGGCCGGACGGGCACGACCTCGGAGTGAAGGATGTCCATGCGCGCTCCGCTTCTGCTCAGGCGCTGTGATAGAGGAAGGCGACGAATTTCAACGGCATCGCGGACTCCGGGGTATTGCGGATGCCGTGCATGCCGCCGCTCTTGGTGTAGATCATGCTGCCTGCTTTTACCGGCAGTTCCTTGAACTTCTGCATGCCGAGCCCGAACACTTCGCGCTCAACCGTCTTGAAGCGCGGGTCGTTCTCGTCGCCGAGCGAGGGGTCGTCGCCGACGCGCAAGTAGGCGACGCCCTGGCCTTCGATAATGTAGTAAAGCTCTTCCGAGCCGACGTGCTGGTGATTGCCTTCAACCTTGCCCGGTGGGATTGTCACCTCGTGAAAAAAGATCATCGAGCCGCCCAACTCGCGCTGGAACAGCCAGCGCATCGAGAGGATATTGTCGGGTCTGGCATCGGGATTGGTGTAGTTGCCGTTGGCGTCGCCCAGCATCATGGCATTGCGGTACATAACCGGCACGACGTCGCTCGCCTGCTTGTACCAGCCGCGCTGGAAATCGAGCAGGTAGTTGAAGTCTTCGACGGTATTCTGTTGCGCGCTCGGCTGCTGCGCGGCGATCGGCGCTTGGTGGGTGCGCTTGTAATTGTTGTCCCAGGCCACGTCGCCGACCGGAATCGTGTTGCCGAAAGGGTAGTATTGGCTCGGCTCGCGGAACGCCAGTTCCACCTTGCGAATTGATTCGACGTCCTTGAGCATGGTTTCGAAGGCGGCAAACCGCGTGATCTCACCGTCGCGCCCCATGAGCGCGAGCACCGAGACGTCGTGATGCCCAGTTGGCGGCGGTTCAAGACTGTCCCAGATCTCGGCCTGGTAGGCGTTCACCCAGTCGTCGTAACGGAGCGCAACCGGCCGACCATCCGGCGTCTGCACCTGATTGCCGGCGACGTCGGTTAATCGCATCCAGGCGGCGCAACTGCTGCGCAGGAAGCGGTCCTTGACCCGCACCGCCTCGGTCAGACGCGTCCCCCGATACTCGATGCGGATGAAGTTGCTCAGGAAGGCGCCGTCGAGATAAACGCGGCCCTTCATGCAGAGCACCTCGTGATAGCCGCGCACCTCCTGCACGTTGTAGCGGTAGCGCGGGCTACGTGTCGCATTGAGGTATTCCTGGTGATAGATGCGGTCGGGAAAGAAGACCACCGCAAAGATCGTATTGGCGGGGTCATCGGCGATTGCGGCCAGTCGTGGGTCCATGTCAGATTCTCGCTGCGAGAATGTCGGCGACGCGAAAGGCGTTCGCCTGGATGGTGAGGGTCGGGTTGGCGCCGCCTGACGTCGGCATGAAGCTACCGTCTGTGACATACAGATTGTCGAAGGCCCACGCCTTGCAGTCGGGATCGAGCACTGAGTCGGTGGGATCGGTGCCAAAGCGGGCGCCGCCCAGGATGTGGTTGGCACAGCGCGCGAGTTCGTCCCTGCCGAAGACTGCGCCGGAGCCGATTTCGTCGGTGACCCCGCCTTGCTCAAGAATGCGCCGGCAATAGCCGGACAGTTTGTTCATCAGCACCACGTCGTGCGGGTGAAAGTCCTTGATGATGTAGGCCACCGGGCGGCCCCACTTGTCCTTGACCGAGGGATGCAACTCGATCCGGTTGGTCTTCACCGGCACCTGGTTCGCCATGAAGGTCACCGACAGCCCGCGCCCCAGACTGTGCTCAAGGAAGGCGGCGAGCGCGTCGCTCACGAGCTGTGTGTTCTCGTTGAAGCCCTGCCATATCGTATCGAGATCGCGACTGCCGAAGTTGCGCGCGAGCGCGAGCGGCAGCGCACGATCCGAGGTGTTGTTGTAGATTACAGCACCTGCCCACAGCTTCTCGGAGGCGAGGAAGTCGTCGACGTGGCAGAAATCGGTTGCGTAATCGCTGTCGAGCGTCTCCGACTTGTCGAACCGCTCGGGCACCGGAACGAGCGCAGAGGCGCCGCCAAAGCAGTGCGTTAGGAAATAGGCGCCGAGCATTTGCCGGCCGTCTTGATTGATGCGTCTTGAGAACTCGCCTTTGTCGATGTCGGCGGAGATCTTCAGCAGCCGCACGCTCTCAATCGCGGAACAGGCAACCACGACCGCCTTCCCGGTCACGTTGCGCTCCGTTCCATCTGGGCCGAGGAAGTTGACACTGTCGATACGCGCCCCCTGGCAGGACAGATGCGTCACCGTACAATTCGGCAGCAGGGTGAAATTCGGTAGTTGGCGCACCGGGCTGAGCAATGATACCCAGGTGTTCGACTTGAAGCCCATCGGGTCGCCATAGCGGTTGACGTAGGCCGTTTTCGCCGCCTCGCCGGGCTGCGGTCCCTGCCGGCCGCTGGGCACATGATCCTGCGTAATCACGGCAAGCGGCGTGCGGTAGCGCGGCATGCCGAGCGCATCCATGCCGCGCTCGATGTGGCCGCTGATCGGGTTGATCGATAGCGGCGGCTGATATTTATTGCCACTCGAAAACGGCTTGTGCTGATTGTTGATCTCGCCATTGATGCCGACCAGTTCCTCGGCCTTGGCGTAGTAGGGCTCGATCATCGCATAGGGGAACGGCCAATCGCGCGCCGCCTTCGGCACGTCGCCGTTGGGATCACCGTCGAGAGCTGCGCCGGCGCGATTATTCCATTCGTGCAGCGTCAGGTCGCGTGGGGTGAAGCGCAGCGACACGCCGCCATAGAGCTGGGTGCCTCCGCCCACAACCTGCGCCGTGTAGCCCTCAATGGTCGCGTAGTCGACGCCGTCCGCTCGGCGGTAAACGTGCGGTTCGTCGTTGAGGTCGGGTTCGACGTGGCTCGAATAGTAGGAGGCGCCCCGGTTGCCGACGGGCTGGCGGAGAATCTTCTCGGCGCCGGTGGAAAACACCTCGTCGCGCTTGAACATGCTGAGCCCGCTGGTGGCCTGTAACTGCGGGACAATGAGCGGGCCCTTCTCCAACACCAGCACGCTTTTACCTTGCTTGGCGAGTTCGTGCGCGATCGGCGCGCCGCCGGCGCCGCTGCCGATGATTACGACGTCGTAGCTGTCTTGCATGTTCGCGTACTCGCTATCCAATCAACCGAGATAATCCGCACTTGTGCCCAGCGGCAGTTCAATGGAACGCCGCCAGTTGAAGCAGCTTTCGCCCGCCGGCCCACGAAACATCTCCTCGAGATAGGCCCATCCTGCCGCGCCAGCATTGCCGCCGTATTTCGGATGCGAGAACGCGCCCATGTAGGTGTGCCGCCGCAGGATCTGCAGGAAGTAATTGGGGTTCTGGTACTGGCCGACGTCCCAGCCGTCGACCGCGCCGCGCGCCATCTCGGCGTAGAGGTCCAGATAACCTTCTTTGCTGATCTGCGCGGGTGTGAGACCCGGAAACCTTCGTCGCAGCAGGCCGTCGATGATCCGCAGACAGATTTTGTAATCGATGAGGCGATGACGCTCCTCACGCGCCACGATCTTGTCGATGAAATTGGCCGCGCCAATCGGCTGCTCCAGCCGGTAGGCGTGCGCCAGCGTACTCAGGTGCGCCTGCTTATCCGAGGTGAAGTAATAGAGGTTCATAAAGCGCTGCGCGTCGCGGCTCTCGAACGGCAGGATCTCGTTGGTCAGCCGCACCAGGATCGCGAGTTCCCATATCTCGAAGCTCACCGGGACGGCGCATCGCTGCGTGAAGAAGCGCGACCACTCGATGCCGTTGTCGAGGACGGTGCGCTGCGGGTTGATGGGGTCGAGAACCGGCTGGGCCGCCACCAGGAATTTGTACGTATGCAACTGCCCCGCCGGCACCAGCACGGTAGCGGCGCGGTAGCGGGTTGGCCGGTCCATGAACAGCACCGGCACGAGGTCGGTTTTGTCGCACAGGTCAGCGAACGTGCCCACCACGGAGACGGGCGTGGCTTCCGACGGCGACGCGGCGAGCCAGACAAAGGTCACCCGATTCACGTCGTCGGCGCCGGCCCGTTGACTTTCGATGAGCGGGAAACGCCACGGCTCCGCATAATCGCTGACGGGCGCGTTGGGTTGTCGCGCTATGTATTTAGCTACGAAATTAAGGATGCCTGAGTGATCCAATGGCTCTGTAAGCATGCGAGCATCTTTCAGTGTGCGCAAAAAGCGACCTACAGCGAAAGGGCGTCACCGTCGTCCACATGCAAATCTCATGCCAAATTCTCTCATGAGTTTAATCGTTGTATTTTGCTACCAGAGCCGCATACCTTTGGCGAGGTTGCATAGGCAACAACATGATCTGTTGAAAAAGACGGCAGTTCCAATTTTCGTGCGGTTGGGCGGGCAGCCGCCTTTGCGCTTACTCTTAATTGGGCGAGAGGCAACGAGTTCGATACGTGTCGTCATAGGACTTATCCCAAAGGATAGGCGACGCTGTGCGCACTGGTCTACCCACGGCGATTATGGCAGCCTCCACAACTGTGAATCGAGGGCTCTTCATGAACATTGATTTCGAATTAGAGGGCGACGGGTCAATAAATCTGCTTCCATTTGTGGGCTGTCAGGTTGGTCTCATTGAAACGACTTCAATTGCATTGCGTATTGGATTTCGAAGAGGCGGGAGCGACGTCGACGAGTGGGTTCAAATGGTTTTGCCGGCAAATGAGGCGCGTGAGTTATCTCGTTTGCTCGAAAGCCTCACCGAGGAGGCTTTGAATCTTCCGACGCCGGGCCAGACTAATAATTAGCCATTGACGATACGTCGACGTTTTTGTCTCCAATCGCCAGGAAGTGCACCGCGCGGTCCGTGTGCCAGCTGATGCCCCGGCTCCAACAGGAGTTGCATGGTGCCGAGGGAAGGCTTGCGATCCTGGCGCGCCAGCGCGCGCTGACCCCTACTCAGCGCGCCGCCAATCGATTACCTTAAGGCTCATGAGAACTCGCTGCTGGCTGGCATTGGCATGCTTCGTGGTTGCGATCGGACACGCCGTCGCCGAGCCTGCCGCTGCGCCGAACGAAGGCCCTGCCCCACGTCAAGTAGAGTCAAGTGAAGCCGAGCGTGCGCCCGAGGCGGCGCAGATCCCCGCCCCCGAACCTCCCGACCCCAAACCTCCCGAGCCCAAACCTCCCGGCCCCAATCCTCCGGATCCTATGCCGCAGAACAGCGCCGCGGAGAATTCTCTATGCCTGATGATCGAATCGGCGGCGCGCGCGCATGACCTGCCGGTCGAGTTCTTCGCGCGTGTGATCTGGCAGGAGAGCCGCTTTCGTCCCGATGCTGTCGGGCCCCGCACCCGCAGCGGTCAGCGCGCGCAGGGCATCGCGCAATTCATGCCGGGCACGGCCGCCGAGCGCGGGCTGCTTGATCCCTTCGATCCCACGCAGGCACTCCCGAAGTCGGCGGAGTTCCTCAAGCAGCTGCGCGACCAATTCGGCAATCTCGGCCTTTCGGCGGCCGCCTACAATGCCGGCCCGCAGCGCGTGCGCAACTGGCTCGCCGGCTCCGGCGCGATGCCGCAGGAGACGCGCAACTACGTCGTGGCCATCACCGGCCGCAGCGTCGAGGAATGGTCGGCCGCGCTCGGCAAGCGCCTGGTGCCCGAGCCGCGACCGGCCCCGGGCTGCGGCACATTGATCGCGCTCGTCAAGAGTGCGCCCAATCCGTTCGTGCGCGAACTCGAGCAACGCGTCGCGCTCGGCGCCGCGAAGGCCTGGGGCGTGCAGCTCGCTGGCGGCTTCTCCAAGGACAATATCCTCGCAGCCTATGCGCGCTCGATGTCGCGGCTCGGCGACGTCCTAGCGGGCCGCGATCCGAGCATCCTCTCCACGCTGTTGCGCAATCGCGGCACGCGTCCGTTCTATCAGGTGCGTGTCGGTGCCGATACGCGAGCGGAGGCCGACGGACTCTGCGGCCGGATCCGCAAGGGCGGTGGCGCCTGCCTGGTGCTGCGCAACGACGGCAGCAGCGGTTAGCCTGTTGGCGCCCTCAATAATCACACACTATCGGTGCTCTTGATCGGTACTCTTGGAAACTTCTCAGACATGATAGTAGCAATCATTGGACGAATGTGCCGATGCTTCCTGCCGCCTGGCGCATCCCACTTCATAGGGGTGCGGCACTTGCAATGAAGTGAAAAACGATTCCGATTGCCATGAGTCCAAAAGCGACGGCGGCAATTGGCACAACAATTTCGACAGCCGCCTCCGTCGCCTTGCGTCGCCCTTGACAGGTTTCGAATTCACCGGACGCCCAGTCGTGGAATGAAATGCTTTCGTCCCACGCAACCGCGGGCCGCTGATATTTCCGCGACACCAGCCAGATCGCGGAAAGGATAGCTATTGTCATGAAAAGGAATCCGGTGACCACCACCAGCAATAGGTCCATGTATCCTTCGGCGCCGAAAAAAGTCCACGCCGATACCGCAAACCAAACGACAAGGCCAATGATCGTCCAATAAAGAACCGGATGGAGGTGGCTCAATCGCGGCCGGTTACGCTGATTTTCCTGTCTCGACTCGTCCTGTGTAATCTTGTCCTGTGTAATCATGGCGACCTCCTTTTGTATCGCTGGGACGCAGCCAGTTGGTCGCTGTTTCAATTCATCTGCCCGTTACGCCCCGGGCGGCTTGTTCCTGTTGATTATTTTCTGTTGATTGTCACCTTCTAGCGCCTTCCAAACCATCATCCGGCGTCTCATAACGGCAACGCCCTGGACGCTGTCGCGTTCCTACTATTTGATCCAACAATCGGGAACTTGCCTTCACAATGACGTGCGCCGTTGGAAGAAACGTCACGCAACTATAGATTGCGATCAATCAGCAAGACCACATAAAATGAGCAAGACTACATACAAACGCTCCGAAAGGGGGTATGGTACCATTGCCACAATTTCTGACGGCTTTCCGCAGGGCGCCCATCGGAGCGCCACCCGTCCCTCCACCACTGCGGTCACCCGGCTCGCCCGGTCGAGCGAAGGGACCGGCTTTGCAATGGTACCAACCAACGGCGCGCACAGGCAAAACCGCCTGCTGGCGGCTCTGGGGGCTGAGGACTTTTCACTGCTCGCCCCCAACCTCAAGGATTTTTCCCTTAAGCTGGGAGAAGTGCTCCAAGAGCCGGGAGAACTTTTCAACCAAGTCTATTTTCCCCAAACGGGAATGATCTCCCTGTTGGCCGTGATGGAAAACGGGATGGCAGTCGAGACCGCCACCGTGGGACGCGAAGGTGCCGTGGGTGCGAATGCGGGCTTGGGATCTCGGATTGCTCCGCACAGGTCTGTCGTGCAGATGGAGGGCATCTTTACGCGGATCGCTACCGCACCATTCCAAGCAGCCGTCGACAAGAGTGCATCACTTAAAAGTCTCGTCGCACGCTACAGCGATTCCTTGATGATGATGGTTCAGCAGTCCGCCGGGTGCAATGCGCTGCACCCCCTCGGGGCCCGCCTTTGCCGATGGTTGCTTCAAACGCGAGATCGCAATGACAGCGATCACTTGACGTTGACGCAGGAATTTCTGTCTCAGATGCTCGGCGTGCGTCGGACGACACTGACATTGATCGCAAGAGAACTCCAATCTACTGGGCTGATACGATACAGCCGTGGCAATATCGAGATCTTGGATCGGCGTGGACTTGAGGCCACAGCCTGCGAATGTTACAAAACTGTCCACCGTCAATCTGAGGATGTTTTCTCTCCAGTTCCGAAATAGCGGGTGATTGGAGGGCCCCGGTTCCGCCGGAACCGGCACGAAGCGCGCGCGTTCGCATCAGAGGACAGGAGCCCGCGGATCATGCCGCGTTATTATTTCAGCATTGCGAATGATAAATCCTTCGAGGACACGGACGGATTGGAGCTAAGCGACCTGGCCGCAGCACGCGAAGAGGCAAGTGGCTTTGCTCGTGATATGATGAGGCAAAAACCTGATCGACGCGACTGGGACGGTTGCATCGTGCGCGTGACTAGCGAGAGCCGAAACCATCTGTTCGACCTGCCATTCCCGGACGCGCTCTTATAGGCGAGGCGCGCTCTGGCAGGCCGCGCTTATGCCGCACTTGTGTGGCGTGAGGCAGCAGATTCGAGTTCCCTATGTTTGATTTCCGACAGACAGCGCTTTCAGATTGCGCTTAGCTCGATCCTAATAGCATAAAATTGGAATTTAACGAGGAGGACAAACCATGTCCGCCGAAGACAAGGCTTTTGATCCAGAAACGCTGGCAATCTTGAAGGTTGCTTTTGACGAGGCCTGTTTGGACCTTGGGCCTGGCCAGCGCATACCGAGCGTCCGCGCAAACTTGGCACAGCGCATTCTGAGCAAGGCGAGCCAGGGCGAACGGGATCCGGTGCGGCTTCGCGCCTATGCGCTAATGAACGTCGTACCCTCGACTACGCGGCAGAGGACAGCGAGCTAGATCGGCCAATAGGATGATGGGTGGTTTTGGAGGAGCGGGGGTCGCTCGAAAAAAAATGTTGCAGCGCCTTGAAAAGTACACCGGAGAGGCGGCTTTTGATGCTGAAACGGTGCGCGTCTTGACGGCTGCGTTTGACGAGGCGTGGCACACGGTAGCGACTAGCGGAATAGGCTTTCCCTCCGAACGGCACGTCAAGGCCGTACGCGAAATACTTGCGCTGCGCATCATCGAGACGGCTCAGCTCGGAGAGCGTGAACAAAGGCGCCTAACTGATGACGCGTTGCTTTACTTAACCAAATCAAAGTTGAAAAGCTCGGGGTTTTAAAGGCTCGGGGCTTTAAAGGCTCAGGGGCTTTAGAGCCTTGGGGTTTGCGACTGGGGCCTTTGCAGCGCAACCTCTCGGTCACAGGGCGGAATTGCACAGGGCGGAATTGCGTCAGGCAAAACCCTGAATTCGCGCAGCCCGGAGTTGACAAGGAACTTTGTGCGCCTCCAACGAATTCAAGTCGTAGGAGGATCGCCATGAAAGCCAAAGATGTAATGAGCCGCCCAGTCATATCAGTTGAGCCCCGAACGTCCGTTCAAGAGGCCGCTCAATTGATGTTGCAAAGGAGAATCAGCGGGCTGCCGGTGGTCGAGAAATCGGGCCGCTTGGTCGGCATCGTCACCGAAGCGGATTTTCTGCGCCGCGCCGAAACGGGGACGCAACGCCGGCGGGCTCGCTGGCTGGAGTTCCTGGTGGGCCCCGGCCGGCTAGCGGACGAATATGTTCATACGCACGGCCGCAAGGTTGAAGAAGTCATGACACCGGATCCCAAAACTGTCAGCGAGGACAGCGATTTGGACGAGATCGTGCAGTTGATGGAAAAGCGACGGATCAAGCGTTTGCCCGTGACCCGCGGAAGCCAGGTTGTCGGCATTGTCAGTCGCGCGAACCTCCTTCAGGCACTCGCAAGCATGGGGCGGGATGCCAACTCACCTACACCAGACGATGAAGGTATTCGCACACGGCTATTGGCCGAACTGAGCAAACAGCGCTGGGCCCCGAGTGGGCTCATCAATGTTATCGTCCGTGACGGGATTGTCGAACTCTGGGGTACGCTCACGGACGAAAGAGAACGGCAGGCCGTTGTAGTTGCTGCGGAGAACATTACAGGCGTCAAAGCCGTGCGCGATCACCTTGTGTGGATTGATCCGATGTCGGGTATGGCGTTCGATTCACCAAATCAAAAGGAATCCAAGGCGAAGAGTGCATAACTCCGCTCATCAAGCGAGAAATAAGCCAGGCTGCAATCCGCCATCGGACATATCTGGAATGCAAAATTGGCGGGGAACCACTTCGCACGCGTGATGTTAGCCGCAGATGCGGCTCGCGCTGGGCGGCATGCAGGCGGCAGTTCCTGAAGTCGCCAGTTCTTGAAGGAGGAATTATAATGACGATACGACCTTTGATGATGGCCATGCGGCCATTGCTGCGGCCTCTCGCCGTGGTGGTTCTTGCGGGCACGTGGCATTTCGGTGTCGTTGCGGCAGCCCACGCTCAGGCTCAACCACCTGGAGCGGGTCCCTCTGAATTGGCACCTCAGGTAACGGATATTCCAGATCAGAAGCTTGATGCAATGGCCGCAGCCCTGGAACGCGTAACCAGCGTCCGGCAAGACTACGAAACGCAAATTTCAAAAGCGGAACCGTCCGACAAGGAACGCCTTGCCGACGAAGGCAACAATGCAATTGAGAAGGCGGTTACCGATCACGGCCTGTCAGTTGAGGAATTCAATACCATCATTGTGGTCGCGCAGAACAATCCCGATGTTCGTCAGAAAATCCTTCAGCGTCTGCGGTCCCCAACTGGTCGCTGAAGCAAGGGGGGCGCTGATGCGGGTGCGAGCCGGTCCGGAAGTCGGCATTCGCAATTGAAGGCGATCGCAAAACGCCAGTTCGCGGAGGGACTTCGGTCATGCCTCGTGCCGATACTGGCCGGTATAATCCGGAGGGTGGCGGCTTGCCGTCATTCCGGACGGTGCGGAGTAGGAGTGTGGCGTAACGGTGGGTAGGAGTAGGGGGCGATGACGATCGAGGAGTTGCGTATTACTAAACTGGTGCAAGCCTTACGTGTCTCGGAAGACTGCATAAAGGCGATGGCGAGGGAGCTTCAAAAACGCGGCTGTGATGAAAGCGCGGCAGCCGCCCGCGAGTTGCTCAAAGAGCTGGAAGCTGTGCGCACGGACCGCGCCCGCAAATCTCTGCATTGAACGGGCAAATCTCTGCATTGAACGGGGGTCGTTTGCGCCGTCGGCGCTATAGCCGATGTTCCAGCATAAAGAGACTAGTTGCCCGCTTCAATCAAATTGAAGGGATGCAAGACCTCTGATTCGTAGGGGCGGGTTTCAAACCCGCCCCTACGGGCCGGATTTGTCTACTGTGGTTTACATTTTAGGGGCGGGTTTCAAACTCCGTCATTTTGAATAACGCAGCACACTAGGACGCTGCCGCGGCCGGCGATGTGACGGCGATCACAATAATGCGTCGCCGAACGATTTTTCTGCTGCCGGTTCCGGCGGAGCAGCCACGCGTCTCCAGCAGCTTGTTTGTCTCAGGCCAAGAGGAAGTCTGACGCGTGCAGATTGCTCGCTGTTACGTGCTGCAGCGTGATCGAGTGATCCACGTCAAGGCTGATGACGGTGTCGGCACCGACCTGGTGCATCGCCGCCTGCACGGCCTGGAAGTTTGCGAACACGCCGCCGTCGAACTCGATGTGATCGCCATGGCTGAAATCGGTGATGACATCCTTGCCGAAGCCGGGACCGAACACGAATAAATCGTTGCCATTGCCGCCGGTGAGGGTGTTATTGCCGGTTCCGACATGGAAAGTGTCGTCGCCATTGCCGCCGTTGAGACTGTTGTTGCCGTTCCCCACGACGAACGCGTCGTCGCCGTTCCCGCCGCTGAGACTGTTGTTGCCGTTCCCCACGACGAACGCGTCGTTGCCGTTGCCGCCGTCGAGTACGTTGTTGCCGTCGCCTGCGCTGAGAATATCGTCCCCGTTGCCCCCGGAGAGCTGATTGTTGCCGCTGCCGCCGTCGAGCACGTCGTCGCCATTGCCGCCATCAAGGATGTCATGGCCGCGCCCGCCGATCAGCGTATCATTGCCATTGCCGCCCGAAAGGTTGTCGTTGCCGTCCCCGCCGTTAATGGAATCATTGCCATTCCCGCCGTCGATCGTGTCGTTTCCGGTGGTCCCCGCAAGGATGTCGTTGCCGTTGCCGCCGTGAATGACTTGCCCCACCTCGACCACGTCGGTCACACTGACGTGGATCGTCTGCGTGCTGCTGGCGCCAAAAGCGTCCGTGGCCGACACGACAAGATCGTAGACGTTGTCGTGATTGGCATCTTCCGGCGTCTCGAAGTCGGGTGAGTTGAGGAAGCTCAGCGCGCCGGTGAGCGGGTCGATGGTGAAGAACGCCTGGTCGCTGCCGCCTGCGAGTGCAAACAAGAATGCATCATGTTCGGGATCGGCAGCCGCGACAGTTGCCACGGCCGTTTGGTTCTCCGCCACTGCGAAGCTCGCGAGTGACGTGAAGACCGGCGCGTCGTTCACCGCATTGATCGTCAGGCTGATGGTGGCGGTATTCGAATCGAGAATGCCGTCGTTGGACTTGAAGGTGAAGCTGTCGACGGCATTGAAGTCGTGGTCTGACGTGTAGGTGAAGCTCCCATCGGCATGGAAGTCCAGCTGTCCGTGCTGGGGCCCATCGATCACGCTGTAACTCAGCGGCGACGGCAATCCGTCGGGATCATTCGCCACGGCTTGACCAGTGATCGCATGGTCCTCATCGCCGCTCGCCGAACCATCCTGGGCGATCGGCGCCTGGTCGGGCGCAACGGTGACATTGGTGCCGCCGGCGCCGTCGGACGTCACCTTGAAAACGTCTCCGGCGAAACTTTGTCCTGGATCGAGTTGCAGCGTGACCGGACCGCTCGACCCGCCCGAGACCGTCAACACATTGTTGGGGCCGAGCGTCGCGCTCGCGGCCAAGCCGATACCGGCGAGGTCGATCGTATCGACGCAGGCGAAGCCAGCGATGGTGTTGGCGAAATGACCTGCAGACAAGGCTGATTGTTCGATGCGCAGCGTCTGTGCCCCGGCATCAAGCGTAATTGCGCCCGTCCCCGCCGAATCCGTCACCACCACGTCCAGCGTACCGGACACGATCTCGGTCCCGCCCGTGTAGCTGTTGTGACCGTCGAGGACCGTGGTGCCAATGCCGACTTGCTGGACGACGCCACTGCCGGAGATCGAACCGCTGAACGTATAGGTGTCCGTGCGATCGAAGGCGAACAAACCATTGTCGACGACATCGGCCGCGAGCGCGCCGGCGATGCCGCCGGTGCCGAGCTGGAGCGCGGCGCCAATCGAGATGGTAGTGCCGCCTGAGAAGGTCTCCGCGTCAACGACGCTCCAGTCTCCGCCTTGCACGCTGAGAATTTCGAAGTTGATGGTGCTGGACAAGATTCCGGTACCGACCCCCAGAAGATCTACGGTGTCAGTGCCATCGCCACCGTCGCTTACACCGGAGATACTCGAACCGGTATAGATGTTGAGCACATCGTCGCCGCCGCCAGAGGAAATGCTGCCGATGATGGTGCCCTTGTTGGTGATCGTGTCGGCGAAGGTGTCAAAAATGGAGATGGCCACGCCGCCGTCGCCCTCGATCAAGCCTTCATTGTAGATCGTCGTGGGCGCAAAGGCGGGTATAGGACTTCCGTCGAGGTTCGAACCGGCGTCGACGTCAATTGCGTTCTGTGAGCTGATGATCGTGCCGTCCGCGTAATTGTTGATGGTTCCGCCGCCGACCGTGACGCCTTCGGATGTACTGCCGGTCGTCGTTGTTCCGACCGCCTTGATGAGGCCGTGATTGTTGACCAGCACGAGTCCATCGACGTCGATTGCATCGCCCGAGCCTTGAACTCCGTCGACCGTAGTGCCGATAATCGTGCCAGAATTGTTGACGGTTGTTGTGGTCGTGCCGGCGGTATCCAGGTTGATGCCGGAGCCGGAGTGCCCGATGATGAGACCGGCGTTGTTGACGGTGATCGGCTGGTCACCCGTTATGGCATGTCGCGCGCCGTCGATGGTGCCGCCGGCGAAATTGTTTACTACACCGCCGGCGTTGGATTGGAAGTCGATGGCGTCATTGCCGGTCGAGGTCGGTGTGCCATTGTGGCTGATGATCTGGCCGTAATTGTTGATCGTCGCGTTCGCGCCCGGTCGGATCGCGTCTGCGTCGGCCGCCTGGATGATGCCGGTCGCCTGATTCGTGATGGTGACATGGCCGAGCGGAGATACGAGATCGTTGAAATCGATCGCCTGGCCATTGTTGGCGCCGACGCCGGTCGACTGGATGGTGCCCGCATTGTCGATCGCGAAGGTTCCGGTTGCCGTCGTGGCGAGCGTGGTCGCGGTGATGCGGACCGCATCGCCCTGCGACTGGATGGTGCCGTGAGAATTATTGGTGAGCTGGAACGAGGAAATGTTGGTCAGGTTGGTGGTGTTGAGATTGATCGCCCGGTTGGCGGATGCGGTGGCATCGATCAGACCGTCATTGGTGATGGTGATGTGACCGGCGCCCGGCCGGATCGCATCGTCGCCGCTTGCTCCGATCGTTGCGCCGGTATTGTTGGTGATGTTGATTACGGCATTCGGCGACACGATAGCGGCGAAATCGAGCGCCTGTCCGCTCGCATGTGCGATCACGCGGCCGAGTGCGTCGACCGCGCCGGATACGAGAAGGCCGGAATTGTTGACCGTGATGGTGCCATTGGTGATGTTGGTATTGATCCGAAAGGCGTCGTTGTTCTGCGAAATCAGCTTCGCGCCGGCATTGTTGTTCAGGGTAAAACTGCCGGTCGAAAAGGAGCCGGACGTATCGATCCCCCGCGTGGTCGCGCTGATCGAGCCGGAATTGTTGATGGTGACGCCGGGGCTCGCCGAGCCGCCGGTCCAGGTGATGTCGGTCGTGTCCGACAGCGTGCCCTGGATGGTGCCGATATCATTGTTGCCAACCGTCTTGGCAGCGGCGTCGGTGACGCCGGTGTTGACTGTGAAATTGGCCATGAAATCGCTCCTTGGCGAATGAATGAGGGCAATGGACGTGCCGGCTGACGCCCCTGCGCCTTTGCGAGGGGCTACGTGGTGAGGGCAGTCCTTCTCGCCCATTCCCGCAACAAATAGATGACAGGGAGACGCCATCTCGCAGCCGGCCATGTGAAAAGGCTACGAAAGCGGCGATTATTGACTGGCAAAGACCGCATTGGCGAGGTGACGAGGCAAGCGAACCCGCCGTCGGTGACATCGGCCGCGCCGGAATTAAGCGTGCGGGAATTTGAGAATGTTGACTGAAATTCGATTCACTGTGAGTCGCGAATGAACCTTTTGCGTTCTACGCGGCAACGATTTGACGCCAAACCAGGGCTGCTGATATGGCCGTCCAGACGACAACAAGATTGGTGGCCCGTCATTTCTCCGTCGGACCCCAATCAGCCGTCCGTTCCCCACCACCCCCATCAGTTTGTCGTCTTCGCCCCCGCGACCAGCACGGGTTCTGCGCGATAGAGATCGGTGAACAATCGCTTGAGGTCTCGAACCTTTGGGACGTCATGGTAGACGATGTACGGATACGTCGGATTTTTCGTCATGAAATCCTGATGGTATTCTTCGGCGGGATAGAATTCCCGGTCAGGCTCGATCTTGGTGACGATGGCAGCGCCAAAGGTGCGCGCCTGGTTGAGCTGGTCGATGTAGGCCTTGGCAAGGCGTGCCTGCTCCGGATTTTTCGGGAAGATGGCGGAGCGATATTGCGGGCCAAAGTCCGGACCTTGGCGGTTGAGTTGCGTCGGATCGTGGACGACGGAGTAGAATATCTGCAGGATGCGTCCGTAGCTGATCTGGCGCGGATCGTAGGTCACCTGCACGGCTTCGGCATGGCCGGTCGTGCCTTGCGTCACGTCCTTGTAGGTCGCCGTTTTCTTTTCGCCGCCGGCATATCCCGACACAGCGTTGGTGACGCCCTTGGTGTGCTGAAACACGCCCTGGACGCCCCAGAAACATCCGCCGGCAAGCACAATGGTCTCGGTCGCCGCCTCGCTGATTTGATTGTCCAGCGTCGGTGCCGGAATCTCGTGACCGCCTTCGGCGGCAGAGCGCGAGACCAAGAGCCCTGCCCCGGCAGCCAGCAGCAAGGCCGACAACGAAATCCCGAACAGGAAACGGCGGGACATTGTAGGGGTCGAATGGTTCGTCAGAGACGTCATGGTCAGCTCCACGTTGGCCGCAAGTGAAGGCACTGGCTTGCACCAGACTACATCATGACGTGCGAGACGTTCTTCACGATTGTGTAATGCTGACATCTTTCGGTGTCGCCCTCGCGTCCGTACCAGCTCTCCTTGATGTGGTGTCCCTCCTCGGACAACGTGCGCTGAGAGGCGGGCGGGCACAGCGGCGCAAGCCGCCGAAGACCCGCCCCTACGCAAAACAAACGTTCGTTTCGTTCGATCTAAGCGACACGCCTGGCCACCTGGACAAGCAATGGCTTGATCTTGCGGGGTTGACGCGCGAATGTTGCAGAGTCTCGGAGGAATTCGATGCAAATGACCAGAGTGATCGTCGCATTGGCCGCGATTGCGGCAGCGGTCGAGCCCGCAATCGCACAGAATTGGCCATCGCGACCGCTGACCGTGGTGGTGCCGCTTGCCGCCGGCGGCGGGCCTGACGCCATGGCGCGCTTCCTGGCACCGCATATCGCCGAGCGTCTGGGCGGACAAGTGATCGTTGAAAACGTCCCTGGCGCCGGCGGCATGACCGGGGCCAATCGCGTGGCAAAGGCCCTGCCCGACGGCTACCAGTCCGTGATCGGCAATGTCGGCACGCATGCGCAAAACCAGACGCTCTACAAGAACCCCCCTTACAACGCGGCAACCGATTTTTCGCCGGTGGCGCTGATCGCCGTGCTGCCGCTGGTGCTGATCGCACGCAACGACCTGCCCGCCAACACGCTGCCGGAGTTCATCGCCTACGCAAAGGCCAACCAGGCGAAGATGCAATTCGGTTCGCCGGGCGCCGGATCCGCGGGACACCTTGCCTGTGTGTTGCTCAATGCGGCGATCGGTGTAGACGTCACGCACATCCCCTATCGCAGCGGAGCCGCGACATTCGGGACTCAGGACCTGATCGCCGGCCGCATCGACTACATGTGCCCAACGCTTCCGCTCGCGCTGGCGCCGATCGAGAGCCGGGCGATCAAGGGGATCGCGATCCTCACCCGCGAGCGCGCGCCACGCCTGCCGGAGCTTGCGAGTGCGCAGGAGCAGGGTCTCGCCGGGTTCGATGCCGGTGCGTGGAATGGCTGGTTCCTGCCCAAGGGTACGCCCGACGCCATCGTCCAGAAGCTCAACGATGCCCTTGTCGGCAGCATGAACCTGCCATCCGTGCAGACCAAGCTGCAGGACATCGGCGTGATGGTGGTCGCGCCCGAGCGCCGCTCGCCGGCCTATCTGCAAAA
>Ga0209488_10001140_pt1 | contig 22627 bp, 24 predicted proteins | sample Rivendell_Oct201_8_FD_188349 | JGI IMG/M metagenome (GOLD analysis project Ga0209488, IMG submission 188349) | Vadose zone soil microbial communities from the Eel River Critical Zone Observatory, Northern California, USA -... | ecosystem: Environmental > Terrestrial > Soil > Vadose zone >...
GGACGAGCTTGCGCTTTTCCGTTTCGAGATTGGTCAGCAGCCGCAGGGTCTCGAGCGATTCGAGCGGCATCGCCTGGGTTTCGTCCAGGCACACCACCACGCGCCTCTTCTGGCGGGCGAAATCCAGCAGCGCGAGGTTCAGCGCCTTGAGCAGATGATGCTGGTCGAGCCCGCTGTCCAGCTTCACCCCCATTTCCTCGGCGAGCCCGAGCAGCAGCGTCTTGGGCTCGAGGTTCGGGTTGGGGATATACGCGCTGACCCAGTTGTCGTCGAGCGTAGCGAGGAATTTGCGGCAAAGCAGCGTCTTGCCGGTGCCCACCTCGCCCGTGATCTTGATGAAGCCCTCGCCGTTCGCGACCGCGACGAGCAGGGTGTTCAGCGCTTCCTGGCTGCTCGCGCACGCGTAGAAAAAGCTCGTGTCGGGAGTGATCCCGAACGGGGGTTCGCGCAGGCCGAAGTGGGAGAGGTAGATCACTACGGTCTTTCGAACGGGGAGAGCCGCGCTCCGCTCCCGAAGTTCTGCATCCGGTCGTGAGTCTGCTCGATGCTGTCGTCCCAGTCTCCGCCCTTGATGACGGTGGGTTTCAGCAGGATGACCAGCTCTCTCTTGGTCCTGGTTCTCGTGGTGTTGCCGAACAACCCGCCGACGCCCGGGATGTCCTGCAGCACCGGTATGCCGGAACGGTCGTTCGCGACGTCGACCTTCATCAGTCCGCCCAAGGCGACGATGTTTCCGTCCTGGACGCGAACGATGGTATCGGTTTCGTTGATGGAGCTCTTCGCCAGCGGGAGTATCGTATCGGCAGTGCCCGTCCCTCCAAAATTGAACGTAAGGTCCTGCTGCACGACATTGCTGACCAGCGGATGAATATGCAGGAGGATATTCCCGTCCTCGTTTATTTGGGGCGTGATGTCGAGGGATACACCTGAAAAGAACGAGTTTAGAGTCGGAGTCAGCTGGATGGCGGTCGTTATGCCGCCAGCGCTCTGTACGGGAGTTCCCGTGACGTTGGTCACGAAGAACTGGTCGGTTCCCACCTTCAGGACGGCTTTCTGGTTGTTGAGGGCCGCAACGCGCGGGCTGGACAAGACCTGGACGTTTCCCTGCGATTCCAGGAACTGGAGCAGGGCGGCGAAATTATTGGTCTGAACGGCGAGGCCGAACACCCCCGCGCCCACGGCGCCGGCCGCCGATACGGCGGTACCCGCCAGGCCGGTTCCCAAAATGGTCGTTGTCAAGGTACGCCCAGTGGGATTGACGTTTATCGCCGGTCCCTGTCCCGTGGACAGGTTGCCCGTCGTTCCGAGCGTCGTATTCGACCCGAACACGCCGGCGGTGACGCGGCTGCTCGGAAACGCCGCCCAGTTGATTCCGGCCTGATAGGCGTTGTTCAGCGTCACATCGACGACCTTGGCCTCGATCATAACCTGGCGCTCGACCGACACGCGCATCGCCTTCAAGTATTTCTCGACACTGCGCATCTCGTCTGGCATCGCACGCACGACAATCACGCCGGACTGCGGGCTGACCACGAGATTTCGACCCGGCTCCGTACCGATCAGCGCACGAAGCGCGATCGTGAGCTCGCTCCATAGATCGCTCTGTGAAACCATCGATACGCGGCTCGCGTCCAGGGAGGCGGTCGCTATGGAGCTCAAGCCGAACGCGCCCAACGCCGGTGTTCCGGGCACCGCCGCGACTGGCGCGCCCGCGCCGCCCTGCTGCGTGGCCGAGATCGCGCCGGAGCTCACCCGCACGTCGCTTCGGCCCGAGCGCAGCCCGATCAGGTAATTCACCTGAAATACGCGTGTCTGCAGGCCGGCCGATTCGACATAAATGCGGGTGCCGTCGATTCGAAATTCGTAACCGTAGACCTCCCGCACGGCTTCCAATGCCTCCCGCACGGTGACGTCCTTGAGGTTGAGCGAGAGGGTCCCGCTCACCGCGGGATTCACGATCATGCTGTAGCGAGTCCCGGAAACGATCGACATGAACACCTGCCGCGCGGGCGCGGCATTGACGACGAGATCGAAGCGCGGCTCCACCGGCGCCCCGGGTACTTTCGGCATTTCCGCGCGGAGCGGCGGGAGCAGCGCCGCGCGCACGGCGTCCGGCTGGCTCGCCTTTTGCGAGGTGGCGCTCTCGATCTCGGAAAGGACGCCCTGGTCCACGCGAAATGGGGAGCAGGAAGCCAGCACGGCAGCCACTATCACGGCGAGGCTAGTTCGCTTCACGGTTCTCCTCCTCCTGCTTGCCGGCGTTGTCGGCCCGCGCGGCAGGCCAGTGTCTCTTGCGTTGGACCGAAGAATAGAGCTTGATGGTTTCAGTCGCCTCGGGCCGCTGCAAGACGATCTCCTCGTCGCTGATCCTCACTACAGTGGCGTTCCCGTAGCGCTCCCCGAGGTTGACGGTCCGGCCATTGATCGTTACCTGGTGGCGGTCTTTCGAGATGATCACGACCTGCGCGGGCGACGAGCTCTCGGCCGGCTCGTAGGCACCGGCCGATCCGCCGATGATTTCCCGCGGCGGCCGCATGGGATCGCTCAGCCCTTGCGCGAGAACCCGCGGCGTGCCGAGCGCGATGGCGAGCGCGAGACCCAGGGTCAGATAAGCAGCCATGTTTTTTCCGGGCTCAGCGTGTAAAGCGTAATCTTCAGCGTGACCACGGGGTAGGCAGACGCCTGCAGGTCCATATTGCCCCACATGATCTTCGCGGGAAGGCGCTCGAGCTGGCCGACATAGTCGAGCATCTTCAGATAGCTTCCCGACACCGTGATTTCGATTCCGTGCCGATACAACGCGAGGCCTCCCGGGCCCAGTACCGCCATGAGGGACGGGGTTAGCCCGGTCGCGGGCAGCGAGCGCAGGCTGACGAGCTCGATGTCGGGATTGCGCTTCACGATCTCATAGAGCATCTTCGCCATGCGCTCGGGCGGAACCAGCTCGCTTCGTCTTGCGGCGAGCTCCCGGTCGAGCGCGGCGAGCTCGATCATGAGCTTCTCCAGCCGCTGCCGCTTCGCGTTCGCGTTGTCACCCGTTTGTGACTGGGCATACGCCTGCACCTGCCCCTGCATGGTGCGAATTTCGTCCTCCTGCTGGTGAATTCTCTGCGAGTTGACCTTCTGTCTCCGCGAGATGGGCTCGAAGAGCACGCTGTCTGCGATCGCGACGATCACGACGGCCGCCGCGAGAAATATGAGCACGCGTTCGCGCAGGCTCATTGCGTCGAGGCGGTCAGCGTAGCGCTGCAATGGCACCGGGAGGCGCATGGCTAGGGCCTCGCTTTCTGCGTCGAGGCCGGGGAATTTCCTGCCTCGGGAAATCCCTGCGAACTCACGGTGAATTCCACGATCGGGCGACCCGGGGCCTTTCCCGCAGTGCTGCGCGTGATGGCGAGCCCCTCGAGCGGGCGCCCCCGAAGCACGGATTCCTGCTTGAGTCGCCCGATGAGCACGGGAACGAGATCGGCCTGCAGCGCCCGGCCGCTCATGGTCAGCTGTCCGCCGCCTTCTGCAATCTGTATGCTCGTGAGCCAGAGGCCCTGCACGGTCTGTCGCGCAAAGGCGCGGAGGTATTCCGAGTATCCGCCTGGGCCGGCCGGACCGCCCTTTCCAAACTCGCCCATGAGCGAGCGTCGCAGGGCGATTGCGGTTTCGATGCTCTTCAGGTCCTGATCGAGCTGCGCTTCGCGTTTCTCCGGGCTGAGCTCCGCAGTGATTCTTGCGAACTGCTGCTTCTGCTGCTCGTAGGCGCGCCCCGATTCTCCGATCTGGCGCGCGAGGTTCCTGTCCTGCCAGAAGGCAAACGCGTAGAAGACCGCCATGCCCAGCACGATCAATCCGATCGCCTGGGTCATGGTCACCGCGGAAAAATACTTCTTCTTCTCGAGGAACAGCGGGTTGAAAAGATTGATCTGCTGGCTCACAGGGCCTTCTCCTCGACCCGCAACGCCGCTCCGAACAGGTAAAAATACTCCCATTGCTCCTCGGGCGTCGGCTCGCTGCCGTCGGCAAAATCCATGACCTGCGCCAGGGCGGCCGGCACCACCGGCACGTAAAGCCTGCTGCGGAGAAATTGCTCGAGCTCGGGGTCTTGCGGCAGCGGGGCGAGCAACAGCTCTCCCACTCCGACGCTCAGGCGCTGGCGGTCGAAAATGTCGAGCGACCGTGTGATCTCGGAGGCAACCCGTTCGCGATAATGGTCGCCGTGCTCCCTTTGTCCCAGCTGCACCGACGTGACTTCGAGGCGCCGTGTGAGGAGCAGCTCGCCGCGAAACGAGATCGTCAACATTCCCCCCCAAAGGGAAAACGCGAGCATCGCGGTCGCCTTGTCCGGGGACTCGAACAACGCCGCGACGTTTCGCTGCGCCATTTCGGGGATGTCGATGACTTTGAGGGGAACGCGGGCGTTCTGAAACAGGGCGATGCGTTTTTGCACGACCTCGTTGGGAGTGGCGACGGCGTACATGGCCCTGGCCGATCCTTTGGGGTCTCCTTCCGCGCGCACTTCGAATACGTCGACCGTTGCGTCGTCGATGTGATATTCGAGCAGATCCTTGATCCGCCAGCGAATCGCCGCTTTGAGCTCGTCTGCTGGAACCTTGGGCGGCTCCACGAGCAGTATCTGGTACTCCGCGGGTTCAAGGAGGGTAGTACAGGTGAAGCGGGCGAGTCCCTGCTCTTTCGTTTCCCTCTGCAGCGAACCCGTCTGCTCAGACGGAGGGCATGGAGCACTCCACCAGCGCGTTGCAAGCGGCCGCTCGCGGTTCGCGGTTCGCACATGGGCGAATTTGATCGCTTCCGGCTCGATTGCGACGGCCAGAAGCCCTGAACCCTGCGCCGATTTGGTGAGCCAACCCGCCAATCGTGTCTCCCCGAGTCATGCTTAACTTCAAGTTATCGCAATAAGATATTGTTGTCAATGATTTTTCCATGCCTGCCTAACCTATCGAAACCACACCGGTACCACCTCGGCGACCCAAGAAAGAAAAGGGCGGGCGCCCTTCGGCTGCCCGCCCTGCTTCTCTCGGGAATCTATCAGTCGCCGCGGCGGCGGTTCAGCAGGCGCCCGTGTTCGAAGCGCTGACGACCGCGGGGTTCGCGGTGTTGGTATACGTGAACTGGCATTGCGCCGGGGTGGTTGCAGCCGTGACTTGAAAGGTCACCACGCCAGCGGCGGCGGAGGAAGTGAATATGCCCGGATCGGTTCGGAGGGTGGATAGAATTCCTGTCGCATCACCCGTGGGATACCGGTTCGCCATCGTGACTGCGACCCCTTCGACCGTAACCGCGGAGCCGGCGGCCAGATTTTGCGCGAGCTGCAGCGCATTGGTCAGGGTCGCAGCGGAGCTCACCGCGGCGCGCAACCCATTCAAGGACGCCGCGCGAGCCTGGGATGTGATGTCGATGAATTTGGGCGCCGCGATGGCCGCCAGAATGCCGAGAATCAGGATCACTACGATCAGCTCGATCAGCGTAAAGCCAGGCGTTTGCTTCTTCATTTGGTTTCCCTCACAAATTGAGTAGCTAATTGAGTAGCTTACAGGCTCAATCTCGTGCTCAATCCATTATACACAACCTTCGCGACCTTTCCACGCCTTTAGAACCAGGCATATGGAGTTACCGACTCTACCCGCATCCCGGTGAACACCCTGCGCTCGGAATCCGGCCGCGCCGGCTCGAAGCTGATCTGCACCCGAAATCTAAGCCGTTTGCTTCCATCTGCAAGGCGCTCGAGGTGACTGTCGAGATTGGGAACGTACACCAGCTCCTTGTGGGTCGCATCAAAATACCAGCTCCCTCGCGGCACATCGGGCTGAGGTGCGCGGAACTCTCCGCGGTAGCCCGGCGGCGGCTCCATCAGCCACTCGATTGGATTGGCGCGCGCAAGGGATCCTATGTTCTTTCCTTCGCCCCTCAGCAGCATGGCCGCGACCCGCAGCTGCAGCGCGCTTTTCACCGAGCCAACGGTATATTCCATGGCCGCTTTTTCCGCGGCCTCCTGGTAAAAACGCAGGCGGTCGAGCAGCACCACGGCGCACAGCGCGATGATGCACACGACGACGATCAACTCGATCAGGGTAAGACCGGCATGCTTGGTGCGCATCGCGAGCACGGGCACCAACGGACTAGCGGTTGCCGCTCCCAAGCGCCGCCTGCCCCAGATTCCACATGGGGAGAAATACCCCGAGCGCGAGTATCAGCACCATTACGCCGAGCAGCACGATCAGGATGGGCTCGATCTGCGAGGAGAGCGTCTTCAGCTCGTATTCGACTTCGCGCTGGTACATTTCGGCCACTTCGCGCAGCAGCTCATCGAGCTCGCCCGCTTCCTCGCCCACCGAGATCATCTGCAGCACCACGGGAGTGAACACTCCGGTGGTCACCGCGGTCCGCAGCAGGCTTTCGCCGCGCTCGACCCCGTCGCGGATTTGCTCGATTCGCTGGCCCACATACGCGTTGTCCACGACCTGCTCTACCACCGACAGGGCCTGCACGATGGGCACGCCGCTCTTCAGAGCGATCGAAAGCGAGCGCGCAAAACGGGCCAGCGTCGCCTTGAGCACGATTTTGCCCGCGATCGGGATGCGAAGCTTCATCCGGTCCCAGCTGTAGCGGCCCGCGGGAGTGCCGACCCAGACGCGGAACACGACATAGGCGCCGGCGGCAAATCCCAGCAGCGCCGGCCAGTAATTCACCATGAAGTCCGAAAACCCGAGCAGCACCCGCGTCATCAGCGGCAACTCGGCCTTGAACCCTGCAAAAATCTTGGCAAAGGCCGGAATGACGAAGACGTTGACGATGACGATGGCGACGCCCATCACGACGATAACGAAAATCGGATAGCGCAGGGCTGTGGCAACCTGGCTCTTGATTTCCCTTTCGAACTCGAGGTGGTTGAAGAGCCTGAGGAAGACTTCCTCCAGCGCGCCGGTCAGCTCGCCCACGCGCACCATGCTGATGTAGAACGGCCCGAACGCCTTGGGGTGTCTGCGCATCGCGGTCGAGAGGTCCCTGCCACTGTCCAGGCTCGTGCGAATGTCCTGCAGCATGTTCGCAAATCCGACCCGTGTGGCGGATTCCTGCAGCGCCGCCAGGGATTTGAGTATGGGAACCCCCGACCTGAGAAGCGTGTACATCTGCCGGCTGAAAAGGACCAGGTCTTCGAGCGTCACCTTCTCCGTGCTCAGCCAACGCAGCCATCCCCCTCCGGAGAGCGTTTTCGGGCCGGACGTGGCACTGATATCTATCGGGGATACGCCGCTCGTGAGGAGCTGATCGGCGACCGCGCCCGAATCGGAGTTCTCGAGCACGCCGCGCACCAGTTCTCCTCTTGCGTTGCGGCCGGTGTAGGCGAAGAACGGCACGCCAGCGGCGCTAGTCTTCGAGCTGCGCGGTGACGCGCATGGCTTCGGCGACCGTGGTCTTGCCCGTCAGCGCGAGCCGGGCAGCCTGATCCCGCAGCAAGTGGCCCGCCATCCGCTGCTCGGCCGCCGCGATGAAACGGCCGGGGTCGTCCGAGTTGGCAAGCGTCGCGAGCTCGTTGTCCATTTCGAGCATTTCGTAGATCCCGATTCGCCCCGCGTAGCCGCTGCCGTTGCAGTGCTGGCAACCGCTCCCGGCCATGATCCGGCCGGCGGCAGGATCGCAGCCGACGGTGCGCAGCCACTGAACTTCCTGCGGGTCGGGCTGGTGCGGCTTTCGGCAGGATTCGCAGTTGACGCGCAGCAGCCGCTGCGCCACGACTGCCTGGAGCGAGTAGGCGACCATGTAGCGCGGCACGCCCATGTCGGCCAGCCGCAAGGGCGCACTTGCCGCATCGCGGGTATGCAGCGTCGAGAGCACCATGTGACCGGTAATGGCGGCGCGCAGCCCGATTTGCGCCGTCTCGACATCGCGCATCTCCCCGATCAGGATCACGTCCGGATCCTGGCGCAGAGCCGAGCGCAGCACGCGGCTGAAGGTCAGCTCGATCTTCTCGTTGACCTGGACCTGGTTCAAGCCGTCGAGACGGTATTCGACCGGATCCTCAACGGTGATGATCTTGCAGTCGGGCTTGTTCAGCTCGTTCAGCGCAGCGTACAAGGTGGTCGTCTTGCCGCTGCCCGTCGGACCTGTCACGAGCACCATCCCGGTATAGCGATGAATCGCCTTGCTGAAACGCTCGCGCATTTCCGGCGACATGCCGAGGTCGTCGAGCTGATGCAGGCCTCCGGCGCGGTGAAGCAGGCGCATGACGATCGTCTCGCCGTACTGCGTCGGCATGGAGGAAATGCGCACGTCAATCGGATGATCCCTGACCTTGACGTTGAAGCGGCCGTCCTGGGGCAAGCGCCGCTCGGAGATGTCGAGCCCCGACATCAGCTTGAGCCGCTGAGCCACCGCCGAGGATATCTTGGCGTCGGTCTCGGTTTGCGGCTGCAAGAGGCCGTCGATCCGGAAGCGGATGTGCAGTCCCTTCTCGTGCGGCTCGATGTGGATATCGGATGCGCGCGCCTGGACCGCATCCTCGAACATCGTCTGAAGGAGCTTGACGACCGGCGCATCCTCGGCTCCTAGGGTGAGGGTTCCGAAGTCCACGACGTCGCCCAGATCCTCGCCCAGCTCCCGCGCGAGCGAAGTGATCTGGTCGGTGCGCCGGTAGATGCGATCGATGGTCTGCAGGAGCGTCGTTTCGGACACCACCGCGATGTTGACTTCCTTGCGGGTAAGCCGCGAGATCTCGTCGAAGGCGAACAAGTCCGTGGGATCGACCATCGCAACCAGCACCATGTCGTCCTGCTCTTCGAGCAAGAGCGCGCGGAAGCGCCGTGCCTGGGCCTCCGGAAGTTTGCGGGTCACTGCGGAATTGAAGTTGTAGTATTTCAGGTTGATGAACGGAACACTGAGCTGGCGGGCGAGTGCCTCGCCGATCTGGTCTTCCGAAAGGTACCCGCTTTCGATCAGCACCTTTCCCAGCTTCCGGCCCGAGCGGCCCTGATCCTCGAGGGCCGCCTTGAGCTGCTCTTGCGAGATGAGCTTCTGTTGCAGCAGCAGGTCGCCGAGCCGTATCCGCTCGGGACGCTTATGTCTGATTGCCTCGACCACGTTCCTTCGCTCCCGTCACCGCTGGAGGGCGACTTCAGGTTGTCGTCGCGGGCAACGTTACCCCGTTCCCGCCAAGGGCGCAAACGTTTCTCAGGGCCGGCCGTCGCCGAGTCGGGCGCGCGCCAGATCCAGCAATCCTGAAAATCGGGCGGGGCGGTCGCCCGCAAGCTTCTCCAGCGTCGGCAGCCATTCCCGTGTCCACTGCGGATACAGCGTCGCCGCCGCTCGCAGGGTGCGACGGGCATCGGCATCGCGCCCGGAGAGCGCGAGCAGCGCGACTTGCCGCAGAACCACCGAGGGCATCGGATAGGCGCGCATCACCTGCGTATTGAGCGCGAGCTTGTCGCCCAGGCCCTCTTCATCGATGGCGATCGCCTCGCTCGCGATCCGCTCGAAATACGGGCCGAAGAGCGAGCCCTCGCGCAGCTTCATGAGATCGTCCAGGTCGCCGCTGCCGGGAGTCCCGCCGCGGGCAAAGTTCGTCTCGACGGCCAGATACCAGCGCTCGAAGGAACGGTAGTCGGACCACACTCCACGCGCGGTCAAACCCCCGGCCAGAACGACGACGAGGAGCAGCCCTCGGCGCAGCCGGGTCGGTGTCACGGTTGCGCCGCCCGAGGACGCCGCGCCGAAGAGCAACGCGAACATTCCCAGGAAATTCGCGTGCCAAAGCGGAAATTCGACCATGCTGTGCAACCCGATGACGGCGAGGACTCCGATCATCCAGCACCGGTCCGGGGTCAGGCTGCGCCACGGCATCCGCCAAAACCAGGAGACCAGGGGAATTGCGACACACAACAGGCCCGCGATCCCGGTCTCGGCGAGCAACTGCAGGAACAGGTTGTGGCTGTGGCGGTCCAGACCCGGAGGCGAACTTCCCCCCAACTCAGCCGACAATTCAAACGCGCGCCAGGCATACTCGCCGAACCCCACGCCGAGAAGAGGGTTCGAAAGGAACATCAGCCACGCATACAGGAAAAGCTGCAACCGTATCGGTCGTTCTCCCGTGCCCCCGATCTCCAGGTAGCGGATCAAACGCTCCCCCGAGGAACTCGGTCTGCCTTCGGGCCCGACGAAGATCCCTGTGTAGAGATTCAGAATCTGAACCAGCAGAAACACCGCCAGCGCAAAGCACGCCACCTGGAGGATTCGCTTTGCCTCTCGTGAATGACCGCCGAGGCGAAGGAGCGGTACGAGGGCGAGCGCGATGGCGAGATAACCCCAGGAGCCGCGCGAACCGGACAGCGCCATGCCTGCCGCCAGGGGGAGCGCGACCAGGAGCGCGGGAAGGAGACTCAGCGCATTCCGCGCGTGGAGAAAAGCGACGGAGATCACCGCGCATCCGAGATAATCCGCGAAATTGTTGGGCTGGTTCACCGTGCCGAACATCGCGTTGATCGGTTGTGCGGCTACGTAGGCGCCGGCGGCAGGCAGCGGAAGGTGATAATACTGGACGAACCCGCTTGCGGCGGCGAGCAGCCCGGCTGCTGCGACCCACGCCTGCAGCGCGCGTGAAACCGCCGCTTCTCCGAGCTCGCTGCGCAGCCAGGCGCCCAGCATCGCGAGCAGGCCCGCCCAAATCGCGTAGAGCGTTCCGGTCGCGCTGCGCAATGGGTACGCCACCTGTCCGAGGGCCGCCTGCAGGACGAGCAAAGCCGTCAGGAGGAAAAGGCCGACGCAAATCGCCGGTACCGGCACCCCGGCGCCTGAAGGAACCATTGCAATCGCCGCAAGGGCAGCGAGCCCGATCGCGAAGGCGAGCCACTCCGTATAGAAAGTGAGCAGGGGATAGCTGTGGAAGGGGTTCAGAAAAGGAGCCGAAACCAGCAGCCCGCACAAGGCGAGGCAGAAGCGGAGAGAGAGGGAACCGCGCATGGTCAGCGGGCCCCCCGTCCGTATGCTCGCTTTGCCTCGGCGGCAAACGCGGCAAACTGGGCGGGATCGTCGTGCGCCATCTGTTCGAGGCGCCGCAGATGATCGTGCAGCGTATCCGGATACATCGTCGCGAGGCGGGAAAGCGCTCTCCCCGCTCTTTCGTGGTCGCCTTTCAGGCTAAGCAGAACCGCCTGCCGGAACACCGCGTCGGGAATCGGGGCGAAGCGCAGCGCATAGGTGTTGAGCCCGAGCTTGGCATCCAAATCCTCGCGGCCCAGGACGAGGAGCTCGGAGGCGAGGAGATCGTAGTAGCCTGCGAACAGCGAGGTCGCGCGCTGGTCCGCGAAGTCCTTCAGCTGCTCTTCGGAAAGGGGTTCGTGTCTGCGCTGCGAGCCCTCCGCCTGCCGGGTCCAGCGCTCGAAGTTCCGGTAGTCGGAAAACACCATGGATAGCGCCGCAATTCCCGCCGCGAGCACCAGCCCGAGTGCGCCCTGCCGAAAGCGGCTTAAGCGCAGGGCGACGAGCGGCTGGGGAGCCGCGCCCAGCAGAAGGGCCGTGAGCCCGAGAAAATTGGCGTGCCAGAGGGGGTATTCCACCATGCTGTGCGCCGCCTGAATCGCGATGAGCGTCAATATCCAGCCGGTGTCCAGGTCCGGCTTGGACCAAGAAACCGACCTCAACCACAGCGCGAGCGGCACGAGCACGCAGAGCGCGCCGAGCAGCCCGGTCTCCGCGAGCAGGTCCAGCAAGGCATTGTGTGCGTGGCTTGTCATCGCCGATTGGCTTCCATCGAAGCCCGCGCCGTGCTCGAGGAGGTTCCACGCGAATTCACCGAACCCGACCCCGAGAAGCGGATGCCCCGCGAACATAGCCCACGCTTGCTTGAGAAAGTAGATCCGGAGCTGCACGCCGAGCTGGGTCGAATCGGACGCGAGAGTCTGCACCCAGCGCCCGCCGAGGGTCGGCGTCTGCGCGCCCACTCCTGCGAACCACGGAGATTGGACGACGACGACGTTCAGGCCGGCGAACAGAATCAACATGCCCAAAGCGAAGACCACGAGCGGCTTGAGGCGTCCGCGGTCGCCGAGCCAGAAGGTCCAGCAAGCGGAGATCGATACGAGCAGCACGTAGATCCAGGCGCTGCGCGAAATCGAAAGTACAAGACCCAGCACGAGCGGAACGGCCAGCAGCGTCGCGAGCGGCAGATTCAGCCGGCGGCGTCCGAAAAGGAAAACCACCGACGCAAGCGCGCAGCCCAGATAATTGGCGAAGTGGTTGCGTTGCGCGAGAGAGCCGAACATGCCATCCGACCCGTCTCCGGAAACCAGCCGGACGCCGAGCCAATCGATCTGGTAGTGCAGGAGAAAACCGGTGATCGCCACCAGGAATCCGCCGAATGCGACAGATACCTGCAGGACGAGTCCGAGTCGCTCGAGGCCGCAGCGCTCGCGCAGGTGCGCGCCGAGCCACACGAGCAATGCCGCCCACAGCGCGTACAGCGCGCCGAGGAGGCTGCGCTCGGGGTAGGCGACCATGCCGAGCGCGACTTGAATCAGCAGGACGAGCATCAGGCCGATCAATCCGAGCGAAAGAAGCGGCAGCCCGGTCTGTTTTCCCCGAGCGAGTGCGAGCGCCAGCAGCGCCGCGGTCCCGAGGGCAAAGGCCGCCCACTCGGTGTAGAACGTGGGCAGCGGAAGACTGTGGTGGAAATTCAGGAATGGAAGCGAGACCATCAGCCCCAACAGCGCCAGGCTGATTCGCGAGACAAGCGTGATCTCCGATGGAGGAAGGCCCGCTGTCATCGTGACGGCGTGGGGCGGTTGCACGGGCGCGAGTATACTCGGGTCGTCACCCACGTTCCCTGGAGGAATCTCTGGCGCCCCTGCGCGCGATCGTGTTCGACGCCTATGGCACGCTCTTCGACGTGCATTCGGTGATCGCGCTGTGCGATCAATTGTGGCCGGGCAAAGGCGCGGCATTGAGCCAGCTTTGGCGCGCCAAGCAGCTCGAATACACCTGGCAGCGCAGTCTGATGCGGCGCTACGAGGATTTCTCCCGGGTCACGGAAGCCGCTTTGCGCTACGCCTGCGCGGCACTCGGACTCCAGCTCGACGAAGAGCGGCGGCGCAGGCTCACCGATGCGTATCTCACGCTCGCAACCTTCCCCGAGGTCGGCGAAGCCCTCGCCGGGTTGAAAGCGATGAAGCTCAGGCTCGCGATCCTGTCGAACGGTTCCCCGGCGATGCTACGGCCGGTCGTGGCGCACGCCGGACTTCGCGGCCTGATCGGCACGGTCATCAGCGTCGATCAACGGAAAATCTACAAGCCTGCGCCTGCGGTGTACCGGCTCGCGATGGAAAGGCTTCGCGTGCCGAAGGAGGCGATAGGCTTCGTTTCGAGCAACTGCTGGGATGCTTGCGGAGCGAAATCTTTCGGTTTCCGCACGTTCTGGATCAACCGTACCGGCGCGCCCGTCGACGAACTGGGGGCGACGCCCGATCATGTCATCGGGAGCCTTGCCGAGCTTCCGGCGCTCGTCCGGCGTCCGCTATCATAGTGCGCGTGCCTTTCCCTCCGCTCAATTTCTGCTCCAAGTGCGGCGCCAAGCTGGCGCTGCGCGTGCCGCCCGGCGATTCGCTCCCTCGCTCCGTATGCGACAACTGCGGGACCATTCACTATCGCAATCCGCTCGTGGTGGTCGGCACGATCCCCGAGTGGGAAGACCGAGTGCTCCTTTGCAAGCGCGCGATCGAGCCGCGTCACGGACTGTGGACGCTGCCCGCAGGATTCATGGAGCTCGGCGAGACCACCGCGCAGGCGGCGCTTCGGGAAACCACGGAAGAGGCAAAGGCGCGCGTCGAGCTGGGCGAGGTGTTCTCGCTTCTGTCGGTGCCGCACGTCGACCAGGTCCACGTCTTCTACCGCGCCCGGCTGCTCGACCGCAACTTCGGCCCGGGCGAGGAAACCCTGGAAGTCGGGCTGTTCCGCGAGAGCGCTATTCCGTGGAAGGAAATCGCGTTTCGCACCATCTCCACGACGCTGCGCTATTTCTACGCAGACCGCAAGGCGGGGGCGTTCGGATTTCATGCCGGCGAAATCCTGCCGCCGAAGTGACCGTAATCCGGCGCCGGCCAGTTGACACCTCGACCCGCACCCCTTAGCGTTGCGACGGATTTCCCATGTACAGACGCGATTTCATGTTCGCCTGCGCCGCCTCGGCGCTCGCCGCTTCTATGCCTGCGACGCCCGCCGACGCGAGCCCGCGGTTCTATTCCCGCGCCCGGCTCATCGACTCGTCGGGCCGGCCTCTCGAGGCGCACGCGCTCCCCGCAAACCGGAATTTCATTTTTCACTACCCGTTTGCCGGAACCCCCTGCTTTCTGTTGAATCTCGGCAAGCCGACCAAGGTATCGGCGCAGCTGAAAACCGCAGACGAACAGACCTACCAGTGGCCGGGCGGCGTGGGCGCGGACCACAGCATCGTCGCCTATTCGGCGATCTGCGCGCATCGGCTCACCTACCCCACCCGCGAGATCAGCTTCATCAGCTACCGCAACGAGATGTCGCCCGGAAGCAAGTTCGCTCACGTCATCCATTGCTGCTCCGAGCACAGCCAGTACGATCCGGCCGAGGGCGCGAAGGTACTGGCAGGCCCTGCACCTCAACCGCTCGCGGCAATCCTTCTCGAGCACGACCGGGACAACGACGGCCTGCACGCCATCGGAACCCTGGGCGGCGAGCTTTTCAACGAGTTTTTCAGCAAGTACGAATTCCGCCTCGCCCTCGATCACGGTGGGCATGCCCGCACCGTCGTCGAGAGCCGCTGCGTAGTGAGCGAGCTGGCGCAGTACTGCAGGCAGCAGGTGAAGTGCTGAAAGCGGGATGATTCCCTGGCTGGAGCGCGACGCCCCCTTCCCGCCGGTCCAGTCGGCGCTCAGGGATCCGAACGGGTTGCTCGCGGCGGGCGCCGACCTGTCCGCCGAGCGCCTGCTCGAGGCCTATCGCCACGGCATCTTTCCGTGGTTTTCAGAAGGCGATCCGATCCTATGGTGGAGCCCGGATCCGCGCATGATCCTGTTTCCCGCGGAGCTCAAGATTTCGCGCTCTCTCGGGAAAACCCTTCGCAATCGTTCCTATGAAGCGCGCTTCGATTCGGCCTTCGACGAAGTCCTTGCCGGCTGCGCCGCGCCCCGCAAGGGCGAGCCCGGCACCTGGATAAGCGGCGCAATGATCGAGGCCTACCGGGGCCTGCACCGGCTCGGATACGCGCATTCGGTCGAAACCTGGATCGACGGGGATCTCGCGGGAGGACTGTACGGCGTGGCGATCGGCCGGGTGTTTTTCGGCGAGTCGATGTTCTCCCGCGTCCGCGATGCCTCGAAGATCGCGCTCGCGGCTCTCGTCGCCCATCTCGAATCGGCCGGGTTCGGGCTTATCGACTGTCAGATGCGCACGCGCCACCTGGAGACCCTGGGCGCGCGCGAGATCCCCCGGCGCCGGTTTTCCAGGTTGCTCGAAGAGTTGATACACTATCCGCACTCGCCGGGGAGCTGGTCCGGCGCATCTGTCGCGCGGGTGCAATGTCGAAGCTGAACGATCTGCCGCATGCCGTACTGCAGTTCTACGTGACTGCACCCTACCCCTGCAGCTATCTGCCGGGCCGGATGGCGCGCTCGCAGGTGGCGACTCCCAGCCACCTGATCGGCACCGAGCTGTACGCGGACCTCGTGCGCCTCGGCTTTCGCCGCAGCGGCATCTTTACCTACAGGCCCTACTGCGATCACTGCCGCGCCTGCGTTCCGGTGCGCGTCCCCGTCGAGGAGTTTCGCGCCTCGCGCAGCCAGCGGCGCGCCCTCGCGAAGCACGCGGGGCTGCAGCACGCGGTGACGGGACTGCGCTTTCGCGTCGAGCACTACTCGCTGTATCTCCGCTATCAGGCGAGCCGGCATTCCGGCGGCGGAATGGACCAGGACAGCCGCGACCAGTACTCGCATTTCCTGCTGCAGAGCCGGGTGAGCACACGGCTGGTGGAATTCCGCGACAAGGGCAAGCTCATGATGGTGTCGATCGTCGACCAGCTGGGCGACGGGCTTTCCTCGGTCTACACTTTTTACGATCCCGACGCCGCCGGCGCGAGCTTGGGCACCTACAACATCCTGTGGCAGATCGAGCAGTGCCGCCGCGCCTCCCTGCCCTATCTGTATCTCGGTTATTGGATCAAGGACAGCCGCAAGATGTCCTACAAGGCGCATTTCCAGCCGATCGAAGGCTTCGTCGACGGCGCGTGGCGACAACTCGCGCCCGAAGAGATTCATTCCTGAACCGGGCGCCCGGTCGCGTCGCGGTAAAATGGCGCATGCTTTATCGCGCCGTCCGGCCGCTGCTCTTCGCGCTCGACCCGGAGACGGCGCACGGTCTCAGCCTGAAATCCCTCGATGTCCTCGCGCGGCTCGGCGCCGCGTCGCTCGCCGCTTCTCGCGCGCCGAGTGTGCCGGTGCGCGTGATGGGCCTGGATTTCCCGAATCCCGTGGGGCTTGCGGCGGGGCTGGACAAGGACGGCAGGCACATCGATGGGCTCGGCGCCCTCGGGTTCGGCTTCCTCGAGATCGGGGCGGTGACCCCGCGCGCCCAGCCGGGGAATGCCAAACCCCGTCTATTCCGTATCCCCGAGGCCGAGGCGCTCATCAACCGCCTGGGGTTCAACAACGACGGCGTCGACGCCCTGACGGAAAACATTCGTCGCTCCAGCTACCGCGGTGTTCTCGGCGTGAATGTCGGAAAGAATTCCGATACGCCGAACGAGCGAGCGGCCGACGATTACATCGCCTGCCTGCGCAAGGTCTACCCCTATGCGAGTTTCGTCACGGCGAACGTCTCCTCGCCCAACACCAAGGACCTGCGGGCGCTGCAGCATGCGGGCAGGCTCGATGCGCTTCTCGCCGCTCTGGCCGCAGAGCGCGACTCTCTGGCAAAGCAGTACGGAAAACGCCTTCCTCTGGCGGTGAAGGTCGCGCCGGACCTGGACGAACTCGGCATCGAAGCGATCGCGGATCGCGTCGCCGCTCGCGGCATCGACGCAGTCATCGCGACCAACACCACCGCGTCGCGCGAAGGGGTCGAGCACCTTCCCGCGAGCCGCGAGTCGGGCGGCCTTTCCGGCGCGCCGCTGAAGGCGCTCGCCACCTCGGTGATCGCGAAACTGCGGCGGCGGCTTCCCGCGAACGTGGCGGTCATCGGGGTAGGCGGAATCGCGAGCGCGGCCGATGCTCGCGAAAAGCTGGACGCCGGCGCAAGCCTCGTCCAGCTCTATACCGCTCTTGTATACAGAGGACCGGGACTCGTCGGCGAAATCGTCCGCGGCCTGGCGACAGCTCGATGAGCGGACTCGTCCGGCGAATCGATGCGCTGCTGCCGCAGACGCAGTGCACGAAGTGCGGCTACCCCGCGTGCAGGCCGTACGCGGAGGCGATCGCGACAGGCGAGGCCGAAATCAATCAATGCCCGCCCGGAGGCGACGCCGCCATCGGCGAGCTGGCGGCGCTGCTCGGTCGCGAAGTCCGGCCTCTCAATCCCCGGAACGGCATCGAGCAGCCGCGCCGCGTCGCGCTGATCGACGAGGCACGCTGCATCGGATGCACCCTGTGCATCCAGGCCTGCCCGGTCGATGCAATCGTCGGAGCTCCGAAGCTGATGCACACGGTCGTGACCGAGCTCTGCTCCGGATGCGACCTGTGCCTTCCGCCTTGCCCCGTGGACTGCATAGCGATGGTGCCCGCAGTCGGTTCCGACGCGATCTGGGGGCAGTCCCGAGCGGATGCCGCGCGCGAGCGCTTCGAGAGGCGCCGGTCGCGGCACGAGCGCGAGCGCCGGGAGCGCGCCGCGCGCCTGGCGGCGCGGGCGCCCAAGGCGAAGGAAGATCCCGACGCGGAGAAAAAGCGTGTGATCATCCAGGCCGCGATCGAACGCGCGCGGGCGCGAAGGCAGCGGGCGTGAATCCGCAAAGGCGCCGGAAGATCTTCGAGCGGCTGCGCTCGGCCAACCCCCACCCGACGACCGAGCTCGCGCACCGGACCCCTTTCGAGCTGCTGGTGTCGGTGGTGCTGTCGGCGCAGGCCACCGACAAGAGCGTGAATCTAGCGACCGAAAAACTCTATCGGGTGGCCAACACCCCGCAGGCCCTGCTCGCCCTCGGCATGGAAGGATTGATCGAGCACATCCGCACGATCGGCCTGTATCGCTCCAAGGCGAAGCACATCCTCGAGACCTCCCGGCTGCTGGTCGAGCGCCACGGCGGGAAGGTGCCCGAATCGCGCGAGGCGCTCGAGGCGCTCCCCGGGGTCGGCAGGAAAACCGCCAACGTGATCCTCAACACCGCTTTCGGGCATCCGACCATTGCGGTGGATACGCACATCTTTCGCGTCGCCAACCGCACCGGCCTCGCGCCGGGCAAGGACGTGCGCGAAGTCGAAGAGCGCCTCCTGAAATTCGTCCCCGAGGAATTCCGCAAGGACGCGCACCACTGGCTGATCCTGCACGGGCGCTACGTGTGCAAGGCGCGAAAACCCGCGTGCCCGGCCTGCATCATCCGGGACCTGTGCGAATTCCGGAAAAAAACGAAAGCCTGAAGGTCGCGAAGCTTCAGCGAACGACGTGCAGCGAGCCTTTCTGGCGCGAATAAAACGCCGCGAGATCGGCCAGGTCCTGCGAGCCGAGGCTGCCGACCTGCGCGCCCATGATCGGGTTCCTGCGCGCGCCCGACCTGTAGTCCCGCAGGGCCTTCAGCAGGTAGTCGTAGTGTTGCCCGGCGAGCCGCGGAAAATCCGGACCCGTCGGGCTGTTTCCGTCGGGCCCGTGGCAGGCGGCGCAGGCCTGGGACTTCAGCTTTCCGGAGTCCGCATCGCCCGCCGCGAAGGCTTGCGCGCTCAAGCACGCGACCACGACGACCAGGAACCTCGTCATTTGACCGCCTTGCCCGCGCCGCCGTAGTAGGCGGCGAGGTCGGCCATGTCCTGGTCGGAGAGGCTTTTCGCGATTCCCTGCATGCTCGGATGGCTGCGGTCGCCCGCCCGGTAGGCTTGCAGCGACTTGACGATATAGTCGGGCGCCTGTCCCGCGATCATGGGCACCGAGTAGACCTCCGGGAACGCGGTCTTGTACATCGGGATGCCATGGCAGCCGATGCACATCGAGTTCTTTCCCTTCGCGGCCTCGGCGTTTCCGACGGTTTGTGCGTGCACCGGCAGGCATGCCAGGAGCAGAAGGACCGGGGATATTCTCACTCTTCGTTTCCGAAAGGCGTCGGGTACCGCGAGAAGGTCGGCCGATTCTATACGATGCGCTCCGCGAGGGTCAAAAACGGGCCAAACAGCGCTCCACTCCCTGTGCCACCGCCGCCGCGATTCGCGTGCGCGTTTCCTCCGATTGAACCTTCAGCTCTTCGTCGCGGTTGACGATGACGCCCGCCTCGAGAAGGACGGCGGGCGTTCTCGCGGTCTTGAGAACGATGAGGTTGTCGTAGTAGTGCACCCCGTTCCTGCGGTCGGCGAACGGCTTGTTCTCCCCCGGGATCGGATCGGCGTGATAGAGCGAAGGCGAGAATCCGGCATGGCGCAGCGCCTCGCCGATCGCCGAGGCGCAGCTGAGGCTGCGTTTCACCGCCGCGTTCTTGCGCGACACGAACAGGGAAAATCCGGAATAGCGGTCGCTGAACGGACGCTCCACTCGGTCGAATTCCCAGGTCTCGAGAAATTGCGGCTGCACCGAGTCGTGGTGAACGGCCAGAAAAAAGTCCGCGTTGCGCGCCGCCGCGGTGCGCGCCGTCAGCTGAGACATGAAGCCGTCGTAGCCGATGAGCATCGTCCTCAATCCATTCCGTCGCGCGGCGGATTCGATCTCCACGGCGAGATCGCGGTTGAAATCGAGCTCGGGGCGCCCGCGCGCGCTGGTCGCGCCGGGCTCCTCGATGAAGTGTCCCACGTCGATGGCGACGGTCGCCGCCGGGGCGGAGACGGCGGCGCAGAGCAGCAGCGGAAACAATGCACGCATCGCGCGATTGTATACAATGAGGCGCAACCCGATTCGAGGATGGACCGATGCGATTCAAAGGCTCCGAAGCTTACGTTTCCACGGACGACCTCACGCTCGCGGTCAACGCGGCGATCACGCTGCAACGCCCCTTGCTGGTAAAAGGCGAGCCGGGCACCGGCAAGACCATGCTTGCCGTGGAGGTTGCAAAGGCGGTCGGGCTGCCGCTCCTCGAATGGCACATCAAGTCCACCACCAAGGCGCAGCAGGGTCTGTACGAGTACGACGCGGTCAGCCGCCTGCGCGATTCCCAGCTCGGCGACCCGCGCGTGCACGAGATCCGCAACTACATCGTCCGCGGAATGCTGTGGCAGGCGTTCACTTCCGAGACCCCGGTCGTGCTCCTCATCGACGAGATCGACAAGGCCGACATCGAGTTTCCCAACGACCTTTTGCGCGAGCTCGACCGCATGGAGTTCTTCGTGTACGAGACGAAGGAGCTGGTCAAGGCGCAGCAGCGCCCCATCGTGTTCATCACCTCGAACAACGAAAAGGAGCTGCCCGACGCCTTTCTGCGCCGTTGTTTCTTCCACTACATCCGCTTCCCCGACAAGGAAACGATGGAGAGGATCGTGGACGTGCACTTTCCGGGGCTCAAGAAATCGCTCCTTCGCGAAGCGCTCGAAGTGTTCTTCGAGGTGCGCGAAGTGCCCGGCTTGAAGAAGAAGCCCTCGACCTCCGAGCTGCTCGACTGGCTGAAGCTCCTGCTCGCCGAGGACATCCCGCCCGACGCCCTGAGAGCCAAGGACCGCAAGACCATCATCCCGCCCCTCCATGGCGCGCTGCTGAAGAACGAGCAGGATGTGCACCTCTTCGAGCGCCTCATCTTCATGTCGCGGAATGCGCGTTGAGGCACCATGGCGCTCACCGCAGTCGACTATCGAATCTTCATGGGGCTCCGAACAGAGGGGATCCTGCCTTCACGACCCGGCGTGCTCGAGCTCGGCGAAGCGGAGTGGTACGGCGATGTTCCAGCCGAAACCCTCGCGGACACGATCGACCAATTGACTCAAGACCTGGAATTGCGCACGAAGCTTCACGCCCAGCTGGCGGCGGCCCTGCGCCGCGAGTCTTCGACCTGGAGCTGGGACCTGGCAAGACTCTTCTATCGCGTTCTGCTCGACTACCGCCGAATCGTCGCCATTGATTTCCACGGCACGCCGGCGGCACTCAAGGTCGATCTCAACTATCCGGTTGCGGTCGAGGAGCAGTTCGAGGTGCTCATCAACAGCGGAACGGGTGAGCATGTCTTCAATGTATTCCAGTTTTTCAAGACCTGTCACGAAGTCACGCGTCCCGGGGGAATCATGTTTCACTCGATGCCCTTCTGCGGCTGGGTGGAGCACGGATTTTACAACTTCAACCCCACGTTCTACTGGGATCTCGCGGCCGCGAATGGCTACCGCGTCGTGGCGATGATCTACACCGAGCTCGACCCGGTAAGAATGGTGCAATTGCCCGGCCGGGAGAAGATCCTGGAGATGGCGCGCGGCGGCGAACTCGGCAGAAACTCCCTGCTGTATGCAGTATTCGCCAAGGGCGACTCGGAATCGGAATTCCGCATTCCGTTTCAGGCCGCCTACGCAGGGGGGCTCAGCCCCGAGATGTCGGAAGCCTGGCACGAACTGCGCTGAATGCTGACCGATTTCTTCCTGAAGCTCAAGAGCCACAAGATCCCGGTTTCGATCAAGGAGTGGCTGACGCTGCTCGAAGCGATGCAGAAGGACGTCATCTCGCCGTCGGTCGACGAGTTCTACTATCTGTCGCGCACCACGCTGGTGAAGGACGAGCAGAATTTCGACAAGTTCGACCGCGCCTTCGGGGAATACTTCAAGGGCATCGAGTCGGTCGCCGGAGTCGAGTTCGACGTGCCGCTCGAGTGGCTGCTCAAGCAGGCGGAGCTCCACCTTTCGGCCGAAGAGAAAGCGATGATCGAGGCGATGGGCGGCTGGGAAAAGCTCATGGAGGCGCTCAAGAAGCGCCTCGAAGAGCAAAAAGGCCGCCACCAGGGCGGGAACAAGTGGATCGGCACCGCCGGCACCTCCCCATTCGGCGCCTACGGCTACAACCCGGAGGGCGTGCGCATCGGCCAGGACAAGTCGCGCAACCGGAGCGCCGTGAAGGTGTGGGACCAGCGCGAGTACCGCAACCTCGACGACTCGGTCGAACTGGGCACGCGCAACATCAAGGTGGCGCTGAGGCGCCTGCGCAAGTTCGCGCGCGAAGGCGCGCCGGAGGAGCTCGACCTCGACACCACCATCGACAAGACCGCGCGCAACGCCGGGGTCCTCGACCTCAGCATGCGCCCGGAGCGCCACAACGCCGTCAAGGTGCTGATGTTCCTCGACATCGGCGGTTCGATGGACGACCACGTGAAGCTGTGCGAAGAGCTCTTTTCGGCGGCGAAGACCGAGTTCAAGCATCTGGAGTATTTTTACTTCCACAACTGTCTCTACGACTACGTGTGGAAGGACAACCGCCGCAGGCACTCCGAGCGCACCCGGACCTTCGACATCATGCACAAGTACGGGCACGACTATAAGCTCGTCTTCGTCGGGGACGCGACGATGAGCCCCTACGA
>Ga0209488_10001142_pt1 | contig 22623 bp, 39 predicted proteins | sample Rivendell_Oct201_8_FD_188349 | JGI IMG/M metagenome (GOLD analysis project Ga0209488, IMG submission 188349) | Vadose zone soil microbial communities from the Eel River Critical Zone Observatory, Northern California, USA -... | ecosystem: Environmental > Terrestrial > Soil > Vadose zone >...
ACCATCAACCCGCGGCTCCCGACTACTGTAGGTAAGTACCCAGAAGTCCATTTGATTTGGCTATGCCTAGTCCACTTGGAACGGCCACACCTGAACGGGCAGAAGCTAGTGTTATATCGAATGCGATGGTAGCCCTGCGTTACTTGATGGCGCCGAGGACATACAAGCTGAGAAAGCACCTCATGTACATGCAAGGTGTACTTCTCATCGCAACTACCAGTCGGCAGCAACCCGTGCCCTCGGTGCGACCTCCGTCTCGTTTTCGTACTCCACTTCTATGCGGGGCCCGCCTGCGCACCCACAAAAATTATACCGGGTCGGACAAAAATAGAAGAGACTACGTACGTTTTGGTTTGCGCGAACTGAATTCCGCTTTTCGTTTTCCGAGTGTCGGTTTTGGTTTTGGTCCGGGTTTCGAGCCGGCGTCCGCGTCTGCATCTGTGTTGTCCTCGTCATCTCCCGACTCTTGGCTATAGTCGTTGCCGTCCACTCCGCCCTACGAATGCAGTGAATATGTGATTCAGACCACCAAAACGTGCAGCGGACCACACGCACCGTGACTTGTTCCAGGTCACTCAACTCATCTCCGCTTTCACTCACGTCGCTCACGAACTCCCTCTCTTCCTCCACCTCACCCTCGAGCTCCTCCTCCTCTTCTTCTTCCGACTCATCCTCCGCGAGCTCTTCTCCGCGCTCCCGGGCCCTTTCCTTGTCCAATATCGCCGCCCACACGCTCTCGTTCACGTTTAACGGCGCGTCGCCATACGCCTTGCTCTTCAGGCGCTCGAGCAGCTCCTTCTCGATCGTGCGCTCCAGATGTGCGGCTGCGAGTGCTTTGCGCTCGCGTACGGCCTCGCGTCTGTCCTGTTTTTTCTTGATACCGACGAGTTTGGGTCTGCAGACATGTGAGCACGGGGGTCATCTGGGGTAAAAGTGACGAGGAAGAAGATGGACAGATACGCACTGCGTGTGGAGCTTCGCGCGGCGCATTCTGATGAGGTACTGCGTGATCTTGGTCACGCGTTGCTTGCACTTGTGGATCGTGAAATTCGGCCAATAAATCAGCTCTTTGTCGATCTGCATATGTAGTCCGTCCAGTCAGTGTGGTGTTTTTTTTTTTCGCGCCGACATCGGCGGACGATAGGTGGTTCCAGACCTGTTCTAGTGCTCTTGTGTAGTTGTTTGAGAGCTTGATCTTTTCCCACATATGTGCTGGGGAATGTGCTCGCTCGATCGTCTTGATGTACAAGTAGAGTACACCTGCGAAATTGATTGGGGCGTGCGTCCATCGAGATGATAAAGATCGGTACACACCCTCATGCTCACGCACAGTGGCATAGCGAGAGTTGGCGAGGGGACATGACTGCCGGCTGCAGAAGCCAGTGACATTGTATTCGTTCCGACAGAAATTCTGCGTGACTGTTCTGCAAAGAAAGGGCCAGTTGAGCTTCTTGTAGAGCAAAGCCGCAGAGAGACTTACTTGACTTTGTAAGAACAGAACTGGTTTCCGATGGCGGACCATATCACGTCGTCGCTCTGCATGATCACCCGGGTCTCAAAAATAAATGCGAATGCGTTAGGCGACCACTCGTGATCACGTGCGGATGTGCCTGTACTATGCACTGCCTCGGTGCTGACTTGGAATATCCAACTCTCACTGGCAATCCCTCACTTATGGCGTTTCGCGTTCTCTCTCATCTGCGCACACCGCTCTTTCCTCAATCACACCGGGGTTTCCGCACCACCACCACGCGGGAAGACTTTCATTTTGACACCCACCACTTTGTGCAGCGCTTGGAGCGCGAGGGCCTCAATCGCGCGCAAGCCGAAGGCATTATGTCCGCTATGGCGGAGGTTATCGACGAGAGCATACGTAACATGACAAGCAACATGGTCACCAAAGCTGGCCACGAAAAGGTGCGCGTCTCACTTTAAGTTGTGTGCGCGCATATCATGAACCAAAAGCACGTTTGCGTCGGGCGGGTCACAACAATAGCAACATTACACACAGCAGGTCGACTTTGCGCAGCTCAAATCAGAACTCCAGCTGAATGAGAAGAATGACTTGACCATGATCAAGGCGGAGAACGACCGGCTGCTGAATGACATCGAGAAATTGAAGCAACGGCTCCGCGAGGAGATCTTGCGCACGCAGGGGGGCGTGCGTCTGGACCTGAATTTGGAGAAGGGCCGCATTCGCGAAGAAGCAGGCAGGCAGGAGCTCAAGATGAAGGAGGTGGACACAAGAATCGAACAAGAGATCGCCGGGTTGCGCGCTGCCATCCAGTCGTCCAAGGTGGGTCCCTTGCTATACCATAGGGAGAATTGACGCATGATTCGGGAATAAGGCAACGACACTTCAGTACCTAGTGGGGTTTGGTACGTCACGTCCTTGACCTTGACTGTGCGATGCCGCCAACTGATGTCTCATTTATAGTGACCGGTTGTACTGCACTTCTCATGGCCTATTTACGTTTCCGTTTGTGATCGGATCATTCGCCTAAAGCTTCAATGTCCGAGAGCATTCAGCAGGAACATGCTCCATCCTTATAACTAGAATATTCCCCACTGTATCATATCTATCTCTCTCGAGATCACTGTATATCCCTTGTTATAACATTCTACCGACGGGGACAAAGATGTCAAGCCAAGTTCCAACCCACAACCTACAAACGAAGGTATTCCCTAATTATATCCGGTTCATTCTACACGGTTCATGGTTTTCTAGGGCCATACTATTCGAACAAGGGTAAGGTATCACCCGGGATGGGGTTCCCTAATGCAACCGACTGGAAAAGATCGTAAGCGCGGTCCAAATCATCATTGATGATGATGCAGTCATGCGCTCCCGGGAGTTTGGCATATTCGATCTCGAGGAGGGCGGTTTTAAGGCGCTTCTCTACAGCAGCAGATGCTTCTGTCCCACGGCCAACGAGACGATCGCGCAATGTGTTCAAGGAGGGTGGAGAGATGAAACAATAAATGGGGTCCAGGTCCGTATTTTTAATTTGCTTGACGCCCTGGGAGAGATATATAAAGAGAGGGTGATACAAAGGGGAGGACATACCTGGACTTCAATGTCGAGAATACAACGTTTTCCCGTTTCCGCAATGGACTCTATCGCTTGCATACTAGTACCATAAAGGTTGCCAGAGAATTCGGCATGCTCGACGAAACCGCCCTGATCGAGAAGGGAGACGAATTCTTCACGAGGGACGAAATGATACTGCACGCCATTGACCTCTCCTGGTCTGGGTGGGCGCGTGGTATCTAAGAATAATGACACGCGGTTATGGAGTGGTAGGCAACGCAAAATGAAGGCTAACTGACGGGAGACGCTAAAAGCGAACTGATCTGGATATTCCTCGAAGAGACGTTTAAGAAGTGTGCTTTTTCCAGAGCCCGAAGGACCAGAAAGAACCAAAGGACGAATCCAGTGCGGGCCGGACATGATCACACAAAGGAAGTAGGATGATCGACTGACCGGTAAGAAGAGTGAGTGGACTGGACCGAACCGAACGAAACTGAACCCCCCCGGTGTTATGTAATGAGAGATAATTATCATTTTCTCCAGTCCACTTTCCTCATATCATCAACTGTCACTCTTCCCCTCCTTCGTCCCGATTGCCGCCTCCTCCGCCCTTAACGCACTCCCTTTCCCTTCCCCCTTCCCGCGTTTATATCTCTTTTCCTTCTTCACTTCACATCTTACCTTAGCTTTGTATTTCCCCCCCCTGGCCTGAACAATCTGTAGCCAATCCAACGATTTATCCATGGGTGCCGTCTGCTGTCGTCCTCAAGTTCGCTCTCTCTCCTGTCTTTTCACGTCTCATTCTCTCATCACCTTCTATAGATCATTGATTTTGACGCCGATGTTAACCTCTTCCACTTCGTTCTCCTAAGATGTGTGGGGAAAGGGGCTTTCGGAAAGGTGCCTTTTCCGACGCGACCATGCCAATCTCTCTCACACCAAACCTGACACTTCCTCCAGGTTCGCGTCGTTCAGCACAAACAGACACGCGATTTGTACGCCCTCAAATACATCAACAAAGCCAAATGTGTTCGAATGAAGGCTGTCGCCAATGTCATTCAGGAGCGCCGCTTGCTTGAAGAGGTGTGCCGCATTCTCCGATGGTCGCTTTTCGCATCCAATCTCTCATTAGATCGACCACCCCTTTGTGGTCAATTTGCGATATGCCTTCCAAGATGACGAAAATTGCTTTTTCGTCCTGGATCTGATGCTTGGGGGTGATCTACGATGTTCGTCCATCTCCATCATTTTCCCTCTTTCCCACATACCTCATCTGTGTACAGTTCACTTGGACCGGTTAGGTTCTTTACCGGAAGTGACGGTCAGATTTTACATGGCTCAGCTTTCATCGGCTCTTTGCTTCCTGCACGAGAAGCACATCATGCATCGGTTCGCAATGCCGTTTCTTCCGGTTCTCATCCCTTTTCACTTATCATTGTGCCACCACTCCAACAGAGACATCAAGCCAGACAACATTCTACTCGACGAGCGCGGTCATGCCCACCTTACAGATTTTAATATCGCCGTGCATTTTTCTGAGCGGCGCTTACTTACTGGCGTGGCTGGGTCCATGGCCTATATGGCTCCAGAAATTCTCCAAAAGCGCGGTTATACTTACCCCATTGATTGGTGGTCACTCGGCGTTTGTGCTTTTGAACTTATTTTTGGGCGCAGACCTTTCCGTGGCCGCACGAACACTGCACTCACCTACAGCATTTCCAAAGACACTTTGCGCTTTCCTGGGGATGCTGATGAGAAGTGTAGTAGCGCTGGACTTCAATTTATCAGGGGGGTGCGTGGCTCCCGTCTTACCTGCCCCATGTCTTGCTCAAATTCTCTTCCACTTAGCTCATGGACAGGGATCCTTTCAAGCGCATTGGATGTAGTCCTCGGGGAGACAGTCTAGAAGAGATCCAGCAACATGCGTGGTTCAGTTCGATTGATTGGGGGGCACTTAACCGGAAAGAACTTCCGTCCCCGTTCGTTCCTGATGTAGGTTCCCTTTGTCATTCGTCTTGATGTTCTTTTGTTCATAATATCACCACACCTTTAGCCCAAGAAGGCGAATTTTGATGCGTCTCACGAACTTGAGGAGCTCTTGCTTGAAGACAACCCACTCAAAGCCAAGGCCCGCAAGCAAAATCGGGACATCAATAGCCTAAGTAACGAGATGCGGCAAATGGAAGAGCAGTACGTTAGCGAATCGCATCCCTGAGCCCCACTCTCATCCCGCTCGATATAGATTCACGATTTACGACTTCCGCGCAATGCATCGTCGCTCATATTACCCGCATAATCAGCAGCTCATCTCAACCGTGACTGCAACATCATCTTCTGGCGTGGTTGCATCCCGTCCAGTAACACCTGGAGACATCATCAATGGCGGGCGCAGTGACTCGATTGGCCTAGATAGCCATGACGGGCATGGACCACCTGACTCGGACAAGGGCCACAACTACGAAGGTCATCACCACTTACAAGTCCATGATATAAGCGAAAAGGGTCAATCTTAACATGTGCTGACACCGATGTCGGCTCACTATGTGTCTTTCCCCTTCTCGCCTCGCCACGCGCAACTATCCCCTCCCACGTTTATCGCCCACGCCTCCCACTGATGCCGTGGGCGTGGGATCAACGCACACTGCCTGCATGGCTCGTATGACTAATCATGAAGTGCCACTAAGTTACTGCCGCTTTCACCTTTTCATATTCGCTTTCGTCCCCTGCATAATTTTGGAGCACGCCTTGCTGTCCTTCATACTTTTCTTTCATGCGCATTTATCTGGTATTATATAGCTTGCCCTCCTCCTGCGTAATTCTTCGGTTACCCCTCTATCCCTTTCGGGACCTTCATGATGTACAAGTAGTGCCAGTGCCTACTCCCTTGACATTCGGGCCGTGCGACCCTGTATGTGGCGCTTTATTTGACGTGATTGCGGCCACTGGCAGGTGATATACGTGGCGTGAATAGGAATATTCTTCCAGCTTCTGACGGGGGAGAAAAAGGGTCTCCCTCCTCCGTTATAACGTTGGGTGTCGGAACAGTCTCTTCGTGGAGATGAGATTGGTTGGGATGCCCCACATATGAACGTCAGCTTCTCTTTTCTCGCTTGCTACCAGGGGCCGATCGTCCAGCAACGGCAACAGGAAGCACCGAATACCAGAATGATCCGACGAATACCATCACGGCACCACCTGCAAGCTGGGCGTTCCAGCCTGTGCCAAACCACCATACGCTGAAACACAAACTTATCGCCTTGCGCGCCGTGAGTACGACCTGTGTTGATACCGCCGATACCCTCTATATAAATGTGTGTGAACAAATCAATCAAACTGGTTCGGGGGAAGAATAACGAGAGAATGAATGGGCTTCTTTTTTTCTCTTTTGTTCATTCTGCCCTGGGCTGATAACGTTGTGCGTGCGATAGCAGAGTGTGAAAAGGTGAAACCTCCCCCTCCCCCTCTCCCCTCCCCCCTTGCTCCTGACAACGAGCGAAGGGAGAAAAAAAAAAAAGTGGTTACGTACCGAGGATAGTTGATTGACGCCAGAGACGCAAATGAGTTGAGTGAGCATGTTGAGTGCGAGTATCGTGTACGGGTGGAAGCTCGGGCCTATTGTCAGAGCGTCACCGTGCCCTTGCCATTGGCTCCTTGGGCGGCTCAGGCCGACAAAACCGCGTCGGACGCTCTTGGGCATGAACGCAAACATCGGCAGCGAGAGCATGTGCTACAAAAAAAAAACAATTTTTTTTTTTTGGTTCAATCGATTCGATTTTTAATTGTTAATTTATTTATTTTTCACAAAAGAGAAAAGAAGGTAGAAGATGAGCGGGGTTTTCATTATTATTAGTGGACGACGACGTACTGTGTAAAAGACGCCTTCACGCCAGTAGGGGCCGTAGGTGCTGTAGATGCGCTCTTGGAGAGCGCCGTGCACGCCGGTGCAGATGAGCGACGCGGTGAGCATCGCGATGCCCACGGTGTACCACGACGCATCGGGGATGCCTCCTGCTGCTGCGGTTCCTGCTGTTGGTGCTGCTGATGCTGCTGTTGGGATCGTTCGGTTCGTCGTTGACGTTTGGTCAGTCGGTCGCGGGTTGGCTTGCGGTCGGGAGAGCGTCACGATGAGGACGCCGGAGGAGACGATGGCTACTGCGAGCTTTTATTTTATTTTGGTTTGCGAAAAGGGGGAGAAAAAGACACCGTCAGCACGCGGGGCGGGAGCTGCTGGAGGAAAGGTGAAGTACTATTTGTTTGGGCGTGTATCGCTTGCCCATGAAAAATCGGCCGAGTAGCATGGACACGGCTAGTCCTGTACGACCCCAGCAGCTCAGCAATGAAGGTCCACGATGAAGATATGAGGGATGGGAGGGAGGAATAGCAAGTGTGTGTTGTGAGAGAGAATATACGATGATTAAAATTACCTGCGGAGCGGAACACGATCTGCAGCGTGAGGGGTACGCTGAACGCAAACGCGAGGTTGTTCAGTAGCGTGCCCGAGGCAAAGGTGATGACCTGGAGCAACCAGACGGTGATGGGGACCTGGCGCGGTTTAAGACGAGGGAGCCAGAACCAGATGCCGCGGCGGGACTCGGACGTGTCCCACGTTAGGAAGGAGGGCAGCTGCTGCGCCGAGATGAAGAGCATCTGCGAGAACGTGAGTGCAGGCCCTGCAAACGCGAATGTAAGTCAGAAACAGCAGGCAGGACGGGGGGGGGAGGGGGGGTGGACAGGCATTGGGCGATGGCGAGATTGAGAATTGACAGTCGGCGTCGCATCTTGGAACATGCGGGCGGGACGACTCGGACGACGCGTACGCACCAATACCAGGCTCCGTGCGGAGCAATTCCTCATAGGCCCAGACGTTCCTATCGTGTCGGGGAGAGATATGAGTAGAGAAGGGGACGGGGGAAGGACTTGGACACGTACGAGCAGCAGCCGCCAAAGACCAGAAGAAGTATGAGGGAGTAATCCACCAGCGCGCCCGCAACAGACGCCGCAGTTTTTGCGCCTTCTCGCCGCTCCCCGCTTGCGGAGCCATTCAGACGAGCACCGTCACGGTCTGGTTCGGGCGAGGTGCGCGGCTCCTCATTTACAGCACGTCGACGGAACATGGTAGTTGCTAACAAGGTGAAGACGGTAACCACATAACCGAGTCAACACTGGCATCGATCACATCGAGCATGGCCTCTGCGCGCTTCGGTTCGGCGCTGGCGCCTACTACAGCCATACAAAGGATATCCTGTTTATTACGTTGGTAGGCCCCCTTCGTACCCTAGATTTTTTTGCTCACAACCGCCTCTACGAAGGACTAACAGAAACGGACCGACTACCACCCAAAGACATAATCCGAGAACTGCCCGAGCATATTTTTCGAAGGTGTCCCTGGTGTTCCCACCGCTGGCGGTGCAGAAGGTTGTAGCCCAGGCGTACTCGTCGCCGTTTTCGGAGCTTGCCCTGGCTTCCGGAACGCGGACGTGGAGGGGGCGAGCCGGATGGGTGTACCCACTGTCGGAGTGTTGGTATGTGGCGATCGGGGAACCGATTGAGCAAGTTGGAGGGATGGGCGGGGAACCCCTGCTGAGTCCATTGGTGGAATATCGGGTGGCGAGCTGACATCAAGTGCATGTGAATACGCAGGGCGCCCCGCTGCTTGACCGAGTATACGATCCGCTTGGCCGGGATCCTGAAAAAAAAGACAAAGAATTCAGCCTCGTGGCCGTCGAAGGAGGGATAAGATGATGGCGTACAGCCCACTTCACGCCAACCATCCAGCTCCCGCCGACAATCTCGCCATTCTTACGCACTGCCCACATCGCTTCGACTAGATTCTTAAAACCGATTTTGAAGCAATTGGAAATCTCCGTGTTTGGATCTGGGTCTGTTGTCTCACCGAGCTGCTTGAAGTATTCGACTGCGACGCTGTATTTATCTGGAGGGTAGCCAAAAACGATAACGTAGAGGGGTTCAGCGGCCTGGTGCGTAACCTGAGGCGCTTGGGTCATCGAAGAATCAAAGTTTGAAGTCTGCACAAGTTGTCAGATAGGAGTTACAAGAGCTAAAGGGAAGGTACCAACAGAGCGCTGCAGATACGATGGACTGCCGCCAGTGTATGTGGCATTTAGGATGTCATTAACGGACGCCGTGGGTGGGGCATCCTCGTCGGATGTCTGGCGTTGTCTTGGAACAAAGATTAACGACGTTGAGAAAAAAGATAGAGAGCTCACCTCGAGCTCTCAAACATTGGGTCTTTCCCAAACTCGCTGGTAGCTCCGCGTGACAAGGTTGAATTTAACTTGGCCTTGGTCGGCACAAGAGGCATGTCATCAAACCGTTGGTGGGTTGGGGGCGAAACCTGCGCGGATCAGAACAGTTGGTCTCAGCTAGGATAGATAAATTTAAACTGTGCGCACGTTATTCTGGGACATGGACTGACGGGATACAAAGGTGAAATAACGCAGAGCAAACTAGAGGGGCGACGCACCATGAGGTAGCCGGATTGATAGCTAGAGCGGGATTGGAGGAAAGGGTCATTCAAAGAGTTGGAAAGCGTGCTGCTCTGGCTGTTCGAAGCCCATGAGTTTGTGTGTGGGTGATGTGCGCCTGTGGTGCTAGGTATCCCTCCAACGGAAAATGAACCATGGAGAGAAGATTGGGAGGTTGAGTGACCCAGTGGCGGCCTAATACGATCTGTTGTGTTGTCTGGTGAGTGAAATGCGGAAGACTGAGAAAACATGACGGTGGTGTTCGAGTGCAAGTTGCGTGCTGGCAGGCGCGTGGTCGCGTTAAGGTTGGTCATCAGGATGACACGACAGCTGCATAGTTTATTCTCATTCTCTCAGTGTAAAATACCATAAACGTAATATTAACAACAACCAGGCGCTCCTCAAAAGTGACCGAGAGTATCAACAGCTTATGCCGTAGGTAGGCATGATGGTATAACTAGTGAGAATATGGAGATTAGAGCCCCTCCATGTTCGCAACCAGATCGTCCAGCTCTGATTTCGATATGCGGTATTTTTCTTCCATGTCCTGCACGCGGGATACACAATTAGCGAGGCTACCTGGTTAAGGCACGTGGATACCGCGCCAGATGGTCGTGGCAGTTACCTCATACTTCTTCAACCACTGATCGCGCTCTTGCTCAGCGCGCTGTATTTGACGTTCGTAATGCTCCGCCTTAACATCTACCTGTCGGAGTCTGCCACACAGATGAGGCATGACAAGACGGTGAGAAAGTAGGACACACTTCTCTACCGTCTCCTTCACGTTCTTCTCTGCTGCATCGAGCTCTTCCTCAAGGAGCTCGATTTTGCGTTTGAGGCTCTCGTTGGCGGCCTTGTTAGAATCCGCATCTGACAAGGCAACTTTGGATTCAGCCACCTTGGCCTCTGACTTATCGAGCTCGCTGTCGAGAACGGAAAGCCTGTGGTTGAGAGAGGTTATCTCCTGGTCCTTCTGGAGGAGGTCCTGTTCATATTTCTTGTTCTTCGCCTCTGCTGCTTCCGCACGGTCGATCGAGACATCTGCCTCTGCACGAAGGGCAGCGAGTTTCTGAAAATGGAGAAGGGGTGAATAGAAGAAGGGTCGAAGAGAAAGGACTAGACCTCTTTGATCTTATCCATGGAGATGTGGTTGAGAGGGGAAGTGCAGTCCAACGTGGGAAAGTACTGAGTAAATGGGGCACGTGATGAAGGATCTAAGCGGCAACAAGTAATCATATCATAGGCTATCGCTATCATACAGACGCGGTCAAATCCTCCTTCGTCGCATGAACAATGACAGCTCTGGTGTCACAGGAAGGCACGTGTGCTCGATTTTTGCCACTGGTCTTACCAGGCGAGTGATTTATGCCTCCTCTTATGTCATTCTAGAACTCCCCATTCTTGAGTCTGTGATCAAGTTAGCAATCCCACCGATTTCCCCTTTCCTTTTTACCTATCTCACCCAATATAGTATCAGGAATAGGCTCACCGCTCTCAAGAAGGATCGGGGAAACTTCATAAAGCCCTCTGATGTGAATAGTCTTTATCAAGCAGTCATCAAGCAAGGTTTGTCATCTCATTCGAATCCCTGAATTCCCATCGCTGACGCCACGAACAATAGTCACAAGGCTCAACGACGTTCGCGACGATGCTACCGCTTACAACAATCGCTTGGATACCCTTCTGGCCGATGTTTTCCACCTTCTCTCCCTATTCTTTTTGACGATCGGAAGGACGAAGGAAGCCCCCGCCACGTACTCTCAGTTGGCCAGTATGCGTGTGAGTATTGCTCGTTGTGATCAGGCGCCCTGAATCCTGTTCAAAATCGGGTAACGGGGAGAACCTCCTTTATCCCGTAGGGAAGTTTAAATTCCCTCGAATGATGCACTTCATTTGGGCGATATTGTGATGCAATTGCCGCGGCTGACTTACTGCATCTAGCAAATCCTTGATCATATGGATGAATCTTCTGTTTATAACGAAAGCGACCTGGCCCCTTTCCACCGACGATTAAATGACATGCGCACCATTATAAAGAGTGACTCGGAGAGCGGGAAGCATCCAGAAGCGATGACCAAGCTCCTTGAGCGACTACTCGGGGGATGCGGTATGTCTTCCCATCTTCACTTGTCCGTATCGCATCCCATCTCGAGTGTAGAATCTGTACTCGAAAGTTTGCAAGGCAATCTTTCCGTGCTCTCCGAAGAGCTCATACCTGTCCACGAGCGGCTCGTCACTCTCCGCCGTAAGCTTGTTGCGCTGTCGGCTAAAGGAGGGTCGCCAAAATCGGAGTTGAAACCCTTGCAAGAAGAGCTGCGCAAAATCGACTCGTTGAGTGTTCACCGCCCTGTTCTCAACATTCGAAATACTCACGCTCCATTTTCGCTGCTCTCACCTCCCATTTCCCCGGCCGCGGGCGTCCCTTGACGAATATCACACTCCGAAACATGAAGTAAGCGTGTAGACGGCAAATTCCTCGGTCCCGGTGGCAATATTCCCGCGTCGCAGGCCATCTGCTCGTCACTTCTGGAAGAATGCTTTGAGATCATTCAGGAGATCCGTGCCCAAGAAGAGTCAAAGAACGTGGCCCCACCCCTCAAGCCTATTCACGATCGCCTGACAGAGACTCGTGCGGAACTTGAAAGGCTGGCGCTGACTCACCGGTGGACATTGCGAGAGACGGACCTGTTTAATTATTCCCTCAGTCTGCAGGAGGTTGACAAGATGCGCATCGATGGGAAATTCGTCGACTCGGAGGGAAACCAACCCTCAGGGCAATATGTTTGTCTTGTAACACTCACGCGTCGACGCACTTGGATGTTGACTATTTGATGAAGGTCCTTCTCTACCTCCTTCGACGGTGCTATGGCGTCATTTATCGACTCCTGTCCTCCAGCGAGCCCGTGTCCGAGGAGCTGATGCCAATTGTAACCGTTCCTCGTCGTGTGCCTCCGCTTTCACAAGCTTACTTGCGTAATCACAGGCCAACAAACTCACGACAGTAAAGAAATGCCTGAATGAGGTGCTAAAATATGGTGGACCGTTCAATCAACGCGATTTATACCCCGTGCGTGTCTTCTGGTTATGGTCCGTACGCCAGCATACGCGGCTTCGGCACGCACCTGCAGGATGTCTTATGACCTCCAAAGGCTCACGAGCACCTCTGACTTCATTGCAACTCTGCAGTACCAGCTTGCCCTCTATCAAATTGATTCCCTGCGTCAAGACGGTAAATTCATAGGCATCGATGGGTCAACTCCCGAAGGACAAGGCATCGTCATGGCGCACCTCAACGAGTGCCACGAGCTATTAGAAATGGTATGCTACCTTTCTAACACTCTGCAGGGCAACCCTTTTCAACCCAATTCCCCTTAGCTGAAACAATCCGTGGACGATAATGAGGAGGACGAGGAATTCACCGAAGACGATGACGGACTCGGCGCCGAGTCGGGCGCAACATCCGACAGCGAAGCTTAGCAATTGTGTATCGGCCGTGATAGTATCGTTTTTCTGGAAATGGAACGAGACCTCCCCCCCCCCACCCCTTCCAACAATCCCCGCTTTAAGGCAGAGTAATAAATGGGCTACTGTAACACATAGCGCGTGCGTCTTGCGGTTTTTACGTCGTACTTACCATCCGCAGGGTACAACATAACATAATCAGTGCACTGCCACCCTGTAGAATTACGGAGAGTTGATTAGAATTTGTCGGGAAAATGTGAATGGCGTTATTTAGAATCTCGAAAACGCTGGCACTCTCGGCCTAGATATTGTAGTGATAACCCCGCTTCAGAACCACCTGTCACCAACACCTAGCGCTTTTTATTGAGTAGCGAGAAAAGTCAAGCGCAACGCCAGTGGTGGGGTGTTGGCTGCCACATCAAAAATGAATATCTGACTGCACCCTCGAACGGCAAGTGGCTGAACGAGGTGGTAAAATAGTCTAATTATAAACGAGGTGAAGGGGATGTATTGTTTTTGAAGGATGTATGTTTTTAGTTTCGTCCCACTGTCTACAAACGGAGCAGATCTACGAGAACTGTGAAACATGGTCTTCAACGACCTTCTTAATGTCTGCCTCCACTCCTGGCGTGACGTCTCCCGTCGCAATCTTTTCGAGTAACGCGCTCTGAGTTGACGTCAAGTGTTCACGGAATTCAGCCTCCCACTTGGTGATCTTGTCAACGGGGATAGAGTCCAACTACAGAGGCGTCAGCTAGAGCGTTTGCAGACATAATAGAGCACGCACAAGACCATTGACACCAGCGTAGATAATTGGCACCTGGATCTCCATAGCAAGGGGAGAATACTGACCCTGCTTGAGCAGCTCGGTCAAGCGGGCACCGCGATTAAGAAGGTAACGTGTTGAAGCATCAAGATCAGAACCGAATTGAGCGAATGCTGCAACTTCACGGTATTGAGCCAGGTAAAGCTTTAAAGAACCGGCGAACTTTTTCATGATCTTACTAAGACAGAGTTAAAGGAGTACCTGAAAAAAGTGGCAGAACACATACGTCTGTGCAGCTGAGCCGACACGGGACACAGAAAGACCAACGTTGATGGCTGGGCGGACACCGCGGAAGAAGAGCTCAGCTTCCAAGAAGATCTGACCATCGGTAATGGAGATGACCTAAACCAAAATCTGTTAGATACATGCCCTCGCAGCTTCATACACGACAACATACATTGGTGGGAATATAAGCAGACACATCACCACCCTGAGTCTCGATGATAGGAAGGGCAGTAAGTGAGCCTCCACCGAACTTGTCGTTCATCTTCGCAGCACGCTCGAGGAGACGAGAGTGCAGGTAGAAAACGTCACCAGGGTAAGCTTCACGACCCGGGGGACGACGGAGGAGAAGAGACATCTGACGATAGGCCACGGCTTGCTTGGACAAATCGTCGTAGATGATGAGGGCTACGTATCTCATAAATTAATGCGAACCCTTCACGCATCATATTGGTGTACTCACCGTGTTTGCCATTGTCACGGAACCATTCACCCATCGCACAGCCAGAGAAGGGTGCAAGATATTGCAAAGGAGCTGCTTCCGAAGCGGTAGCAGCGACAATGATAGAGTACTTCATAGCATCGTTCTCCTCTAGAGTCTTAACAAGCTGCGCAATCGTAGAGCGCTTCTGGCCGACAGCGACGTAGACACAGTAAAGCTTCTTGTCTTCATCCTTACCATCATTCCAACGCTTCTGGTTGAGGATAGTGTCGATGGCAACAGCAGTCTTGCCAGTCTGACGGTCACCAATGATAAGCTCACGCTGGCCACGACCGATGGGTACCATAGCGTCGATGGGCTTAATGCCAGTCATCATGGGCTGGTTTACGGAGCGACGGGGAAGAATGCCGGGCGCCTTCAGAGAGGCGCGGCGACGCTCAGCGGCCTCAATAGGGCCCTTGCCATCAATGGGATTGCCGAGAGCATCGACGACACGACCAAGGAGAGCCGGACCAACAGGAACGTCGACAATTTGGCCAGTACGCTTGACGGTATCGCCCTCCTTGATGAGACGGTCGTTACCAAAGATCGACACACCAACGTTATCGGCCTCCAAGTTCAAGCACATTCCACGGACGCCAGAGGAAAACTCCACCATTTCCTCCGCTAGTTACGTAAATGTCTGAGCTCAGCGATCGGGCCAGTTCAACGTTAGAAGAGATCACGCTGACCTTGCACGTTCCTGAGACCCCAGACGCGTCCAATACCGTCACCGACGCCTAAGGAAAGGAGAATCAAACTTTTGGTGGGCTTGGGAAATAATAATAAAAAACGTACTGAGAACGCGACCGGTTTCTTCAACATTGCTGCTAACGGAAGAACCAGCTATCCGAGATTCGAGAATGGAGGACACCTCCGACGCAGCTGATATGACGTGTCATCACAGCAAAGCGAATGAGAAGAGCGTCAAGGTAGCAGCAAGTCAGCCGGGTGCATGCGTCACAACATGACAATATGGCAAACCAGGCTTGGCAGTAGCATATGAACGCGCAGCAGCCGGGGCAGCGCGGGAAGCATTCTAAAGTCAGATTGCACATCAACCACGAAACGTCAATTGAGGAAAAAAATGAGTAAAAAAAAAGGAAATAACCTTCCCAGCAGCAGCGAGCGCAGCCATGCGGCTGGCATTAAGGAGTGCGAATTTCTGCATGGAGAGGAGGAAGGAGGGCAGAAAAGAGGATAGCGAATGCTACGAGATGGATGGGAAGTCGAGCGTTGCCAGCGCCGCCAACTTTCCCGATTATTTCCCGTTGGATCGGAGTTTCAACTTCATCGGACGCGGCCGGGCCGACCCTCACGGAGCGCCCCGCCGCCGCCAAGTCATCCCTCACCTCACAACATGGCCACCATTGCTGCGTGGACAAGGACGCGTCGTGCGTGATATTTTCTTTCTCTTGTCGAGCGTGCGCTTCATCTCACCTTGCTGCAGTACCATTTTTAAGCCAGCAGGTTACTCGAGCACTTCACACGAGCCCGCAAACGCCCTCATCGACCTCCGACGCGCTCGCTCTTATTCGCTCCCAGCCCAACCAATATGTGATAGCCTCCATTGCTGGCAAAAAATACCTCCTGTCTCCGAAGGACCTTCTAACTGTCCCGCGCCTCAATGATGTTCGAGTGGGAGATGTTTTGTCTTTGTCCCAAATACATGAGGTTGGTTCGCGCGAGTACACGCTCCGTGGATCCCCAGACATCCCGACTAGCCACGTCTCTGTGGAGGCCACGGTCGTCGAGCACACAAAAGGGAAGATGGAGTTCATCTTCAAGAAGAAGAGACGAAAAGGATACGAGAGAACTATCCCCCACAAGCAGACGTATACTCGTCTTCGGATAGGTCCCATTTACGTTCGTCCTGAGGACGAGGTATCACCATAGTGGCATTTGTGTTGATATAGACGTGATAGCAACTCCCTAATTAACTTGCCAAGATGTAAATCTGAATACAGGGCAAGGTGAAATCGTCATATCTCTCCCTCCTCTGGTGTTTCAGCCCGACTCTTTCGGTCCTTAGGTAGTGCGGATTCCGTATCGTGTTTCGCCCTCTGTGTTTAGGCGTTAGCAAATTTGAGACAGAAAATTGAGTGCAAACGCACTTTCTCACTTCGCTCATCGTTCTCGACCTGCCTCTCTCGTGGCTCATCGCGGCTGCCCCGGTCTTCGTCGTCCCTTCCTTGACGCCGTTTCCTGTCCTCCCTTCTCGAGCTTGGTCCTTGTGTGGCATACCGATCGCGGTCTTGGTCACGACGGTCTCGTGGCGAGTCACCTTCCAAATCCCGTTCACGATCGCGGCCGTGGTCACGCGACGACCGTCGGGTGTCCTCATCATACCCACGGTGGTACCGGGAGCCACGCTCTCTCTCCTTCTCCTTCTCACGATCCCGATCACGGTCGCGGTCTCGTTCTCTGTCCCGATCCCGATCCCGGTCACGATCCCGGTCACGGTCATGATCCCTCCCACGGTCTCTGTCCCGGTCCCTTTCACGATCTCTGTCCCGGTCCCGGTCCCGGTCCCGTTCTCGTACGCGGTCGCGGTCGCGATCTCTGTCCTTTTCTCGGTCTCTGTCGCGCGTATCCCTGTCGCGTTCTCTCTCTGTCTCACGGTGACTAGGTTCTTTGCGCTTGCGGCTAGTCGTCGAGCCACCATCCTCCGAAATCTCGCGCAGACGTTCCTGCCCATGGGGTGAGTGCAATCTCCCATGAAAATGGGCCGGTAGACGCACCTTTTGTCTCTTGACAAACTTGTTGAACGCCGCACGCCGACTCTCGTCATCCAGGGCCTTGAATTCGGGAAGGAGCTCGATGAGCGGTAGAGCCTGCACCTCTGTTAGCCCGAACTACGCGAGCGGCAAAATACGTACCTCCTCGAAGCCGAGGTTGATGTCAAGAGGCTCAGGAAGTTTTTTTATTGCATACCGCAAGTCATCTTGCATGTGTCGAGCCTTCCGTTCGGCTCGCCGCTTCTCATCGGCCTGTTGCCTCACAATTTGCTCATGCAACTGCATTATAAGGATAAGTTTAGGGCAACGTGATCGTGTAGAAGTTGAGAAATACCGTGATGAAGATCTGCCTCAGCTGATCACTAGAGAGAGCAACCGACTCTTCGTCGCCGTTCTCCTGTACAACCTCCAAAAAGTCGGCTTCCGTAGTCTCTGGTTGAACCGACCAAGACTGGGAGGTACCTTCCGCATCGGAACTGTGTTTGGAGTTGTAACGCTTGATAGCCGCTTCTACGATGGCTATCTTCGCGTCCAGCTTCTGGTCGAGATCGTCCACCACATCCCAAAACAACTCGATGGGGTTCGATCCAGGCCTGCCAAGCATATCGAGATAGCGCTCGTCGGATGAGAATTTTGGATATATGTGCTTCCACTTGGAACGTGCCTTGATGTCGCCAGAAGCGACAAGCTCTTGCAGAACTGCCTGTATACGTTCAATGGCAGAAGGCGCAGAAATAGTCTGAAACGTACCTTGAAGGCTTCACGAGCCTTGCGCTCTGAGCGTAATTTGTTAACCTGCTTACGCCGCATCTCATCCTCAAATTCGCGCTCACGAACCCTGCTATAATCCTCAAACGCGAGCAAGATGTCTAGGCCAGGAAGCTGCTTCAGTTCATCATCATTTTGCCACTCGTCCGATTCCAGCACAAGAGAATGTGCGCCGCGCCAACGTGTGAGGACGTCAACCCCGAGCTGTTTGAAGAGGGACATAAGCTTTGTTATAGCGCGGTTGCGCGACGCCCGGTTCTCTTGCTGAATTATACTTAAGAAAGAGGCTCAGAAAAGCAGCGCAACACGTACCACTTCACGCTGCTTTAGTTCAGAGACATACTCCTCGAAAATCAGCTTTCGCTCTGATTCTATCCGCGCCTGCTGCCAGATTGGGTGCTGTGCAAAGAGCTTGTCTGCAGTAGGGAATGTCGAATAGGGGAACACGTTAGGATTTCCTTTTAGCATGTTACGAATCGCCGGGCGTATCTTGGCAAGGCGAGCTTCTCGCTCCTCTTGCTCCTTAGCCTTCAATCCCTCCGTATACTGCCATGAACTTATATCAAGGCGGGAATGACAAGGAAGCCGATAATGACGAACCTTTTGCCAGGTAGCTTTTTTTTCTGCGAGCGAATTTAATGCTTTGTATAATGGGTCCGTTATGATGGCACGCATCGTCTGGTCCCATGTCCAGTTTGCGTCAACGCCGGCCTTGCGCAACAGAAACATAAACGCCTTCTCCCCTTCTTCAAACGTCGCGAAACCGTTATGTGGAATGGTCGGCTCATCAGGGAGATTAGGACGTGCGGGAAGTGCAGACGACGCCTGTTGGTGGGCATTCGTGGTCGACTGGCTGGTTGTTTGCTCGGGGAGGGCGTCCGCGCCTAAAGGGACCAAGGGACCAGACTGGAGAACTGTCGCAGGAGCTGGGGCAATGGCTTGAGGTGTGGGACTAAAATTATTCCGTGAAATCTAACCACTAGATAAAGAGGGAACATGCGACGTACGTGGGAGCTGGTGGTGCCACAGCTTCCTTCGTCTCCTTCTCGACCTTTTCCATGAGCAACAAAAGTTCCTCTGGCATATCCCATTTGGATTCCTTGCTCGTTGTCTACAGAAGGCATAAGCTCATATCGAGAAGGAGATGGCGCAACGCACATTATAGTAATACTTCTTGCCACCAGAAAAGTACTCTTTCCATGGCGTCTGCTTCAGCGCCCGCTGCGACATTATGACTCAGTTTGCTGACAAAAAGTGAAAAGAGGACGATGTTGGACAAACCTCAAACGGAGATTTAAGCTCTGTAGGCTAGTTCAGCAAAGGGAAGGCAAGCAGAGGAGCGCGACGGGAACGAACCATCTGGCTTTTCCCACACACTTTCCTTTGTGCTGGTATTGAACCAGTACGTCCTCCCTTCGGGATTTCTGTGTTCCGTCTGTGTAATGGCAGTGCATAAGACATGATGGTGTAGAATTGGAACGCGTACTTACCCACAAGCTCATGGGAGTGCGAGACAGAGATGTGCTGAGTCAGCAAAGTGACCTCTGCGCTCATCGAGTCAATTGGTGGCATGGCATGGCTTCACAAAATCTCTTCCCACCAATTGGGACTCTTGCACAACAGACAGATACCCTTTCAAACTTTGATGAGACCGTCGATGCTACAAGTGTACCAAACGAGGAGGATGATCAGGCAGTACAGGAGATAGAGTCTTTGTGTATGAGTTGCCAAGAGCAGGTGCGCTGATGTTAGTTTTTGACGTACGGGAAGTAAAACGATTCTAGGGAATGACGCGGCTCCTCTTAACATCGATCCCTTTTTTCCATGAAGTCATTGTGATGTCTTTCCGCTGCGAACACTGTGGCTTTTCCAATAATGAGATCCAGTCTGCCGGCGTCATTCGGCGTGAGCAACCCTCTGCACACCACCAAGATTCCTAACTAAGTGTACTTGCGTCCGTTCAGCCGAAGGAACGTCGCTTACCGTCCGCATACTCTCGAGGAAGGATCTTGATCGTCAAATAGTCAAATCCGGGACATGTACCGTTACGATCCCCGAGTACGAGCTGACCATTCCGTCTGCCAAAGGCCAGCTTACAACGGTAGAAGGGATAATCCAAGATGTGATCCGAGATTTGAGTTATGATCAACCCTTTCGCCGTATCCAGGATGAGGATACTCATGACAAAATACAAGCTCTCATCGACAAGTTAAAAGCCATCGTACCTGATGAAGATGAGGACCGCGAAGGAGAAGTTGCACCCGCGAAGGCTGCCGGTTTAGAAGCACCTCTTCCGCCCTTTACGCTCGAGCTCGACGACCCATCCGGGAACTCGTTCATCGAGTTTGTGGACTCCATGGCTGACCCAAAGTGGAGCCTCAGAACGTACCGTCGGACTCGTGAACAGAACGTTGCGCTCGGACTTGTCGCTGATGTCGCTGACGATTCCACCGTCGACCGACATGACGACACTGCCGAAGCTGCACCTGTGGAGGACGACGAAGTATTCATCTTCCCAGGGGTATGCTCCAGTTGCGGTCACTCTCTCGATACGAAGATGAAGAAAGTAGTGATTCCTTACTTCAAGGTCCGTTACAACGCCCCGATCAAGTTGATCATGCCTTACACTCCGTTAGGATATCCTCATCATGTCTACAAACTGTGACCGCTGTGGCTACAGGGACAACGAGGTAAAGTCAGGCACAGCGATCTCCGAAAAAGGGAAGCGCATAACACTTCAAGTCGAAGACCGTGAGGATCTTAGCAGAGATATTCTTAAAGTTTGCCTTTTTATCGATGGGGATAATGATTGCCTTGTAACGAGGCCTTTATTCAGAGCGAGACGTGCGGTCTCACCATTCCGGACATCGAACTTGTACTTCACGCTGGAACACTGGGAGGCAGGTTCACCACGCTCGAAGGAATCCTATTCCAAGTCTACGACGAGCTTTCCGACAAGGTCTTTGCCGCCGGAGATTCAGTGGGCAGTGCCAACCCAGACGGCCCCGACATTCAGCAGCGCAACAAATTTGAAACGTTCTTAGAAAGTCTCAAAGCGGTACGGGGCTACGTCAATTGGGGATGCAACGCTGACGGAGTTGTCCTAGATAAAAAATGCCGAGCGTCCCTTCACCTTGATCCTTGACGACCCACTAGCAAACTCGTATTTGCAGAACCTATATGCTCCAGATCCCGACCCAAATATGGTGATTGAGTTGTATGATCGCACTTGGGAACAAAATGAGGAGCTCGGGCTAAACGACATCAAGGTAGAGGGTTACGAATAAGACAATGAGAAGGCGGAAAGCTAGCCAGCGGTAGTTTGCACGAGGGAGGAGAGGAAGTAATTGAACACTGGTGACATATCTTATAGAGCGTTCTGATACTGTTCTGGCTTTATTTCTTGCAACAGATCACTAGTGGAACATCAGTGTACCAAGAAAACATGTTGTCATAGATAGTAGGGTAATACAATGACCCAGGACGTTCTGATGTCCTAGCATTCATTGATGCGACTCAACGACGATCAACAAAGAGTTCTAGTCTCGTAGCTACAAAAATCATGTGGTCATTGATCCAATACCAGCAATCCGGCTGCTTGAGTATAAATGGCAATTGCTTCAAGTGTGGTTGCCCTGTTTCGTGCGCTCACCGTAACCTGGAAGTACATGTTCCTATCAACTAGTGCGCAACCTAAACCGCACGCGAACAGCGCGACGGTAAATACGCTCTCCAAACCCCGTCGCATGCACGTAGCTACAGTGGTTACAGAAAAAATGTGCGCCTCGAGGTCTCAAGCTCCGGCTGTCACGATTAGAATGAACGCATCAGACTGGAATAACCTGAGCCGCACACAAAAACTCACCTTCCAAACCCACTCGTACTCATCCGCTTTGGGCGGCACTTTCTTCGAGGGTTTTACCGCCTCCGCCAGTTCCTCCTCGGTCCTGGGCTCACCCTGAACATCGGCGGCACTTTCTGCCTTGTCGTCTTGTGGCTCGCTGAAATCATCGAATTCCAACGGCTTCGCCACGTCTCCCAGATAGTTGACAGCGGGAAGACCTTTCTTCAACGACCGTAGTTTGAGAGTAAATCGTGGGCCAATCTCCTGCAACGCGACCTTTTCCGTCGACCGAAATGCATAACTTGATGGTATCGTCTCGTCAATCCGAGATAGCAAGCGACATCATACCGTGGCTTACCGATGCCGTCTGAAGAATAAAAAGTCGCGCTGATTGTGTAGCGTGACAACTTGCCGTCCTTGAAACTCTGGCAGTGGAGGGAAATAAGTTTGGAACATGCGCCCCACGGTGTGTCCGAGACGCGTGACGAAGTTGTTGAGCACGAGCTCTGGGTGATGGGGGGTTGCTCGCGCGTGACCCTGTTCTCAGACAAGACCTACGTGAGTAACAGCAACACCTCCGAGAGAGAAGACTGTATGAGGACACACAAAGATTTTTTTCGTGAGTTCGATTGACGTGAGTCTGAAATATGCCGTAGGACCGTCGGGTAGGTGTACCATCGTTATCGCATCTCCTCAATTGGTTATACCGCGCCGTAGCAGAGGCGAAGAAAGAAAAGAAATACGCACTAGGCTTCTTCGTGTTTTC
>Ga0209488_10001143_pt1 | contig 22611 bp, 21 predicted proteins | sample Rivendell_Oct201_8_FD_188349 | JGI IMG/M metagenome (GOLD analysis project Ga0209488, IMG submission 188349) | Vadose zone soil microbial communities from the Eel River Critical Zone Observatory, Northern California, USA -... | ecosystem: Environmental > Terrestrial > Soil > Vadose zone >...
CAAGCGCCCAGCCGCTCGCCCCGATGGCGGCCTGTCATCATCGGTCCTGCGACCAGCATGACGGCCGGCCGGCCGGCCGATACTGCACCCATGAGCTGAGCCGGCACGGTCTTGTCGCATCCGCCCATCAGCACGACCGCATCCATCGGCTGGGCTCGGATCATCTCCTCGGTGTCCATCGACATCAGGTTGCGGTATTTGAGGCTGGTTGGACTGAGGAAAACCTCGCCCAGCGATATGGTCGGAAACTCGACCGGCAAGGCACCTGCCGCCAGAACGCCACGTTTCACGGCGTCGAGCAATTCGGGAAAATGCCGGTGGCAATTGTTGAAGCCAGACCCCGTGTAGGCAATGCCAATCACCGGCTTGGCGAGCATTTCATGCGAATACCCCATCGACCGAGCAAACGAGCGGCGCAGATAAAGGGAGAAGTCCCGGTCACCATAATTGGTGAGACCATGCTCAAAGCCAACCACACGTTCGGTCATCTTTCACCTCGACAAAAGGGCTAGAACCCCTCTAAAACTACCTTGGAAGAACTGCAAGGTATCAACAAAAACATTTGCCGGGGAAGGTATGCCCATGAACTACAATGCGTTTTTCACGGATGCACTCGCTCGCCTGCATGACGAGCGGCGGTATCGCGTGTTTGCCGATCTCGAACGGCTGGCTGGGCGCTTCCCGCGTGCAGTCTGGCACTCTCCGCAAGGTCCTCGCGATGTCGTGGTCTGGTGCTCGAACGATTATCTCGGAATGGGACAACACCCCAAGGTCATCGGCGCGATGGTCGAAACGGCGACCCGCATGGGCACGGGCGCAGGCGGAACACGCAACATCGCAGGGACGAACCACCCGCTGGTCGATCTTGAACGCGAACTCGCCGACCTGCACCGCAAGGAGGCAGCTCTCGTCTTCACATCCGGTTATGTGTCCAATGAAACTGGCATCTCGACCCTGGTCAAGTTGCTGCCGAACTGCCTGATCTTTTCGGATGCCTGGAACCACAATTCTATGATTGAAGGTGTTCGCCAGTCCGGCGCCGAAAAAAGAATCTTCAATCATAACGATGCCGACCACCTCGAAGAACTTCTCAAGGCCGCCGAGCCGGGTCGGCCAAAGCTCATTGTATTCGAGACGCTCTATTCGATGGATGGGGACGTCGCTCCCATCAATCGGATTTGCGATCTTGCCGAGCGTTACGGCGCAATGACTTACGCCGACGAGGTGCATGCTGTCGGCATGTATGGTCCACGTGGTGGCGGCATGGCCGAACAACAAGGCGCAATGGGGCGCATCGATGTGTTGGAAGGGACGCTCGCCAAGGCATTCGGCTGTCTTGGCGGCTACATCGCCGGGTCTTCGGCATTGGTGGACGCGGTACGCAGCTACGCCCCTGGTTTCATCTTCACGACTGCGTTGCCGCCGGCCGTTTGCGCGGCTGCAGCCGCGGCGATCCGGCATCTCAAGACGTCAAGCTACGAACGCGAGCGTCACCAGCAGCGAGCCGCACGTACCAAAGCCGTGCTGCTGGCAGCCGGCCTACCCGTCATGCACAACGACACGCACATCGTTCCGCTTTTTGTCGGCGAACCGGACAAATGCAAGGAAGCCACGGACCTGCTTCTACAGGATCACGGCATCTACATCCAGCCAATCAACTATCCGACGGTTCCGAAGGGCAGCGAGCGGCTGCGCATTACGCCCTCACCCTACCACGATGACGTACTGATAGACCGGCTGGCCGAGGCGCTCGTCGATGTGTGGGAGCGGCTAGGCCTCCCGCTCAAGGCCCGCGCAATCGCGGCCGAGTAAGGTTCGTAGCCTGGATGGAGCGCCAATAACGCGCTTGCGCGTTGATGACAGTTAATCCAGGACACCACCGACCCCAGCACACCAACCCGCATTGAACCGCCCAAGCTTGCGCACAGCGCGAGCTTGGGATCTCCATGCGGGCTACAAGAACCGCCCGCCATCGCTTTTCAATCGCGCGGCGCCCAACTGCGCGCCGTCAGGGCGACCGAAAATGTCACGATCAGAAAACGCGTCAGGTGATGCGCGCCGACAAATACAGGGTCAAGATGAAGGGTGAGCGCCAGCACCATCATTGTGTCCTGCGCGCCGGGCGCAAAAGCAATAACGACGTCAGCCACCCGGAACGGCAGGATCGCTGTCACCACCAGCACAAACGCTGACGATACCGCAATCGCAACTGCAGCCGATCCGAGCGCGGCCCAAAGATACTGCAACAACATTGACATCGTCGTGTTGGCAAAGCGCGCGCCTGTCAGGCCGCCCATGACCACTACCGCCGCAGCGCCCAGCCACCATGGCAACGTCGCATTCACGAAGCCGCTGCCGTGAAGCAGCGCAGACGCCGCCATGGCGCCAAACAGCAATCCACCCGGAAAATTGATCTTGTGCATGACGAACGCCGTCGCCGTCGACGCGACGATGACGATGGCAAGTTCTGTCCAGGACGAGTCCGGGGACGATGGCGGGACCACCCCGGCCACCAGGCCAAATAGCGCCAATCCTGCCGGAAGACCGAGCGTTATCAACAGCACTCGCACCGTCTGGACGATCGCGATGCCGCGAATATCGGCCCCGAACTCTGCCGACAAGGCCATGGCCTGCCCGAGGGAACCCGGGCTCGCGCCCAACAGGGCCGATAGCGGTTCCCAGCCGTGCACAAAACGAAGATAGGCGGTAGCCGCCACCGTCATCAGCGCGGCGCACATGGCAAGAAGCGCAATGCTGAGCGGCCAGGTCGCAATTCCGCGCAACGTCCCAGGTGTTACCACCGCTCCAAGGAGGATACCGATCAGTACAAAACACCCACGGCTCATCGGTACCGGAACCGTCATGGGGCGCCCCAGTAGCGCCGCAACAGCCGTCACGAGCGTCGACCCCGAAATCAATCCGGCAGGAAAGCCCACCCAGGCGAATGCGAGACCCCCAATCGAAGCGACGAGCAGGGTTTCAGCGACGGGGAGCACGGAACGAGGCAGCGCATCGGGTGGTGGCATTGCCCCTCAATGCCGGGTCGCTGCCGCGTCGTCAAATCGATCTGAGCGGTTGCTCCGATCCGGCTCCTGCGCAACGACCACTTTTTTGGGTTGAGGAAAACCAGTATTTTTAACTAAAGATGCGATAAGCTCCTCAACAGAGGCTTACGCTGCAGGTTCATCCGAGCTCAGGCATGCTGCAAGGGTTGGTCGTCGCTTCGGTAGCGATTTGTTATATCGGCCTGCTCTTCGTTGTGGCGAGCTATGGCGACCGCACGCCACGATTCGGGCGAGCGGAGGGCTGGCGCCGTCTCATCTACCCTTTGTCGCTCGCAGTCTATTGCACGAGCTGGACCTATTTCGGTTCGGTCGGGCTTGCCTCGCGCACCGGATACTATGGATTTTTTATGGTCTATCTTGGTCCGATGATCATGATCGGACTTTGTTCGCCACTGATCATGCGAATCGTGCGGCTGGCAAAGGACCAGAACATCACATCGATCGCCGACTTTATTGCAGCTCGTTATGGCAAGGCGCAGACCATTGCCGCGACCGTTGCCGTGATCGCCACCATCGGGACAGTTCCTTACATTGCGCTGCAGCTCAAGGCGGTGTCGTTTTCGCTGAGCACCATCCTGATCCACACGACGCCGGATGGAAGCGGCGAACATCCGGTCGTGGGAGACATTGCGCCGCTCGTCGCATTGGCAATGGCAGCGTTCGCCACGCTGTTTGGCGCCCGCCACATCGATGCGACCGAGCATCAAAACGGCTTGATGCTGGCGATCGCCACCGAATCAATTATCAAGCTGATTGCCTTCGTCAGCATCGGAATGTTTGTTACATTCTGGATGTTCGATGGGCCGTTCGCACTATTTGCGGCAGCCCTGACACAACCAACAACATCCAGTATCCTGGCAAATGAGCCTCCCGCCGGCACGCTCGTCGCCATGATCCTCTTGTCGTTTTTCGCCATCGTACTATTGCCCCGGCAATTTCATGTGACCGTCGTCGAGAACACTAGCGAAGCCGAAGTCAAGCAAGCGGCGTGGCTTTTTCCACTCTATTTGGTCTTGATGAACTTGTTTGTCGTTCCCATAACCTTGGCAGGACTGCTCACATTCGAGCCCGGTCAAATTGATAGCGACATGTTCGTGCTCGCCCTTCCCATCGCCGCCCATTCTGATGTGTTGACCCTTGTAGCTTTCATCGGAGGATTGTCGGCAGCCACTGCCATGGTGATCGTGGAAACAGTGGCGCTCTCCACCATGGTGTCGAATGACATAATCATGCCATTCGTCCTGCAGCGACGGACGGCATTTTTCAGTAGCAGTCGTAATATTGGATGGCTGTTGTTGACCGTACGTCGTGTTGCCATTTTTGCGATTCTCTTCCTCGCCTTTGTATACTACCGCTTGGCCGGCGATGCACAGCTTGCCTCGATCGGCCTTTTGTCTCTTGCGGCAATCGCTCAACTTGCTCCAGCCTTTTTTGGTGGCCTGGTCTGGCGGCGTGGAACGGCGCGTGGTGCCATGGCGGGATTGTCGGCAGGCACATTGGTATGGGCGTATACTTTGCTGCTCCCAAGTTTTGCAGCCGCCGGCATGATCGATGCCGGCGTCGTCGCCGACGGCCCATGGGGCATTGCCATGCTGCGTCCGCAGGCATTATTTGGGCTCGACCTTGCCCCCCTCGCAAACGGAGTATTCTGGAGCCTGCTGATCAACATATTTGCCTATGCGGGATTTTCGCTGACCCGGCCGCCGACCACAATCGAACGCCTGTAAGCAAATCTTTTCGTACCGAACGATTTTGCACCGATCGCAGCAGGACTTCGCGTCGGACAGCCGCCCGTCACAATCGACGAATTGACGACAACGGTCGCCCGCTACCTCGGCGAGGAACGTACGCGCGCATCGTTCAAAAGCTACGCATCAACGCGTGGTATGAAGCTTGAGCCGGGCGGGGAGGCAGATTTCCAACTCCTGCGATTTGCCGAATATCTGCTTGCATCAGCAATCGGCACCGCCTCCTCGCGCCTGACCTTGTCGGTGCTTCTGCGCGATCACACTGTATCTACGCAAGACGCCATCAAACTACTCGACGAGGCCAATACTGCGATCCATTCCAATCGCGAAATATTGCAAACCGCACTTAGCCATGTGAGTCAGGGCATCGCGGTGTTTGACAAAGATCTGCAGTTGATTTGCTGGAACCACCGATTTGGCGAAATTCTAGATCTGACGCATCAATACACGAACCGCGGTACGCCACTTGAGGACATCTTACGATACATTGCAAAGCGAATGTCGCTTGACACCTCCGCGACTGCCGCGTTTGTACGCGAGCGCATCGCAAACTACGTGTCAGAAAGCGAACCGTTTCTTGAATGCCGCGCCCGACACGGCTTGGTCATCGAAGTTCGATCCAATAAAATGCCGAATGGCGGAATAGTTACGACCTTCACCGATATTACACTGGGCGTAAAAGCTGCCGACGCGCTGGAACGCGCGAACGAACTCCTGGAACAGCGCGTGCAACAACGCACCGAGGAGTTAACGCGCCTGAACAATACGCTTGCCCAAGCTAAAGCGGCGGCAGAGCAGGCCAATATCTCAAAAACCCGTTTTCTCGCCGCCGCGAGCCACGACATCCTGCAGCCCCTCAATGCAGCAAGACTATACGTTACAAGTCTTGTCGAACGTCAGAGCCACGGAAATGATGCGCAACTCGTCACCAATATCGATGCGTCACTTGATGCCGTCGAAGAAATCCTGGCTGCTCTCCTCGAAATTTCACGACTCGATACCGGCGCACTTAAGCCGGAGTTTTCGAATTTTCGCTTGGATGAGCTGTTTCGCCAGATCGAAGTCGAGTTCAAACCGTTGGCACAAGAAAAGGGGCTTGAATTCGATCTCGTTTGGCCATCTCTGGCGGTCCGGTCCGATCGCCGGTTGTTACGAAGACTTCTGCAGAATCTGATCTCGAACGCAATCAAATACACGCCTCAAGGCCGTGTCCTGGTCGGCTGCAGACGCCGTTCGGGACGTGTGCAAATCATCGTGGCCGACACGGGCATCGGGATTCCTCACACAAAGCAACGAGTCATATTCCAGGAATTTTTTCGGCTCGACCAGGGTGCCAGAGTGGCGAGAGGTCTTGGGTTGGGGCTTTCAATTGTTGAACGCATTGCCCGCATACTCGATCATAGGGTCGATGTCATTTCGAGCGTAGGGAAAGGATCACAATTTGCCGTCGAGGTTCCGACGACGACTTTGATCGCAGCCAGCTCGCCTATGCAGCAAGCGCCCTGCGTCGATCGCCGCCAGTTGGCCGGCATTTCGGTTCTCTGCATCGATAACGACCCTCCAATTCTTGACGGAATGGAGACCCTCCTTGGCGGGTGGGGCTGTCACCTATCCACCGCCACCGATCTCGAAACCGCAATAGCAGCCATTGCGGGGATGGAAATTTCCCCAGATGTACTGTTGGTCGATTATCACCTTGACCAAGGCAACGGTCTTGCGGCGATCGACACATTGCGATCGCGCCTCTCGACAGATATTCCGGCAATTCTAATCACGGCCGATGGCAGCCTGCGCGTGCGCAGGGAGGCCGATGCCTATGGGGTTCAAGTCCTCAACAAGCCAGTTAAACCAGCAGCTCTGCGCGCCCTGCTCGCGCAATGCCATGCCCGACACATCGCAGCCGCTGAATGACAGATCGTTTGTTCATAAACCCGCCGACGTAGAACGCCACTCGCTCATGTCGACCTTGGCGGCGGCGATAACGGCTTGCGTGCGGCTTTCCACCCCAAGCTTCTGCAAGATAGCAGACACATGCGCCTTTACGGTCGCCTCGGAAACACTCAGTTCGTAAGCAATTTGTTTGTTAAGCAAGCCATCCGACAGCATCATCAGAACGCGTACCTGCTGCGGCGTCAGCGACGTGAGCCGCGTCAGCAAGCCGTCCGTCTCGGCATCGGCCGCAGCGACCATATCGACGTCCGGCGGCGTCCATACGCCGCCCTCGAGCACGCACCTGATTGCAAGCCGCATCGCCTCCACGGCGAGCGTCTTGGGGACAAAACCTGATGCGCCGAGACCAATGCATCGGCGAATGACGTTTGGATCGTCATTGGCAGAAACAATGACGATCGGCACACTGGGATGTTGCGCTCGCAAATAAATGAGACCGGAAAAGCCACGAACACCGGGCATCGCGAGATCGAGCAATACGAGATCAACGTTTCCGTCCAATTCAAGCAACTTCGCAACATCTTCGAATGACCCGGCTTCCGCGATTTCGGCACGCGCAATAGAGCCAGCTACAGCCTCCCGCAATGCGCCTCGAAAGAGCGGGTGATCGTCAGCTATTATCAAGCGATGGTGCGTTGTATCGTTCAACCTTGATCCTCAGTCTTGCCGTCGGCATTGAGTTTCTTCCGATTTCCCATATTATTGTCTTCGCTACTAGATTGTAAATAATTCCTTGCGCACGTTTCCGTCATACCTCAACGCTTAGTTCAGCGTCGGTTTCCGATGAACTGTAACACCACCTCGCGCCGATGCGGCTGCCTGCGGTGCTCGATAAGATAAATGCCCTGCCATGTTCCGAGAGCTAATCGACCGCCGATAACAGGTACATGCAATGAAATACCGCACACCATTGCTTTGACATGCGCCGGCATGTCATCGAGCCCCTCAGTCGAGTGGCTCCATCCGGCCTCCTCCGGAGCCATACGGTCGAGAGCCATGAGCAAGTCCGCCTGCACGTTGCCGTCGGCATTTTCCTGAATCGCCAATGACGCCGACGTATGGCGAAGAAACAGCATTAGCACGCCATCACGAGCCTCCGATTCATTAACGAATCGAACGGCCTCGTGCGTGAATTCAGTAAACCCCTGTCCGCTGGTCTGAACCTCAAGAGTGGCTGTCAAGACGTATTCCAGCGCGGTGCTGCTGATGGCAGTCCGCTGGAGCTTCGCTTTTGTTGTATTGCTTTGTGCAACCATCACCATGGCCTATTGCTGCAAGTTCGTTCTGGCGCAAACGCCTGGGCCGAAAACAGCCGAGCCAACCTGGGACAATTGGGCTACGACCTGGAAATCGCAAGGATACCGCTTTTTGCCTGCCGGCGCTCTGAGGCCCAAGATCTGAGCCCCACGACCGTCAAATTTGAAAAATTCGTCGCCCTCGGAAATGCCATTTTACAAGCAATATTAGATAGTTGCACAAAAATCTCGAATTCTTGACTTAGCCATATCCAATCAGTATGGTCCGCGCGGCCTCGGGGGCGGCGGTAAGGTCGCGATCTCACCGAACACGAGCGAGTGTCGAAAGCATGGCCGACGACACACGCAAGGCGAGAGATCGAAACCTGCCCCAATCCGATGAGGCTGCGCTCTCCGCGAGGTTGCAGCGTCTCGGCGAACGGCTCGGCCAGAAGCATCCCGACCGTGCATCCGACAGCAATCCTGGGCCAGCCGCCGATCCCTCGGCGATTGCCCGGGGCTTTCGGCTGTCTGTCGAGCTCGTTGCTGGCGTGCTTGTGGGAGCCGGCATCGGCTGGCTGCTCGACCGTTGGCTTGGAATCTCGCCTTGGGGAATGATCGTGTTTCTACTGCTCGGCTTCTCTGCAGGTGTACTCAATGTGATGCGGGCAGCAGGCGTGGTACCGGCCAATCGGCTGGACCCACCTGATCAACAACGATAACTACCAGGCGCAAACGAAGCACGAAGGCAGGGCTGATCCAACAATGGATCCCATTCACCAGTTTCAGATACAGAACCTGTTCACATTCGGTAGGATCGGAGGCTCGGAGATCGCGCTTACGAATTCCGCCCTCTTCATGCTGGTCGCGCTCTTAGTCATCGCGTTCCTGATGATTGGCACAACAAGCCGACGAGCGGTTGTGCCGGGCCGCATGCAGTCGATTGCGGAAGTGTCCTACGAATTTATAGCCAATACGCTGCGTTCCACGGCAGGCAGCGAGGGGATGAAGTTCTTCCCATTGGTCTTTTCGCTTTTCATGTTCATCCTCGTCGTGAACATGATCGGTCTGATCCCATACACCTTCACGGTCACGAGCCACATTATCGTTACGGCCTCGCTGGCGATGCTCGTGTTCCTGACCGTGCTGGTCTACGGTTTTTCGAAGCACGGCCTGCACTTTTTCAAGCTGTTCGTCCCAAGCGGCATCCCGATTTACATCCTGCCGCTTGTGACATTTATCGAAGTGCTCTCCTTCATATCGCGGCCGATCTCGCATAGCGTGCGTTTGTTCGCCAACATGCTGGCCGGGCATATCACGCTGAAGGTTTTTGGCGGTTTTGTCGTTATGCTGGGCAGCCTCGGCGTCGCTGGCTGGATCGGCGCCGTGCTGCCGCTCGGCTTGACCGTTGCCATGACCGCCCTGGAACTGTTAGTCGCTTTCCTGCAAGCCTATGTGTTCGCGATCCTGACCTGCATCTATCTCAATGATGCCATTCACCCGGGCCATTGACGCCCAACTTCATCCCCTTCCCCACACCCCTAGCCCCTCCCCCAACAACTCTAAAAGGAGCTTCCACATGGACCCGATCGCCGCAAAATATATCGGCGCTGGTATTGCCTGCATTGGCATGGGCGGCGCCGGCGTCGGCGTCGGCACCATCTTCGGCCATTACCTTGCAGCCGCGCTGCGCAATCCCTCTGCTGCCCAAGGCCAATTCGGCAACCTGATCTTCGGCTTCGCGGTGACGGAAGCACTCGGTATCTTCTCGCTGCTCATCGCGCTGCTGTTGCTGTTCGCAGTCTAAGAAAGACGGAAAAAGTCGGACGTGGCGCAAAAAGGCGCCGCGTCGACTTGGACGCGTCGACTTGGGCGCGTCGACTTGGGAGTGCGCAATGGCGCAGAAGAACGCGAAGCAAATCGAGAGCCTGGAACACGTTCCCGCTTCTGAGCATGGCGGCGGCTTTCCGCCGTTCCAAAAGGACACTTTCGTGTCCCAGCTCATTTGGCTCGCCATCATCTTCGTGGCACTCTACCACTTGATGTCGCGGATCGCGCTGCCACGCATCGGTGCGATTCTTGAAGCTCGTCGCAAGCAGATCGAGGGCGACATCGCGCAAGCCGAAAAACTCAAAGCTGAATCTGACCAAGCCATTGCGGTCTACGAAAAGGCCCTGGCAGATGCGCGCAGCCGGGCCCAGACCCTGGCGAACGAAACCCGCGAGAAAACTCTTGCCGAGGGTGAGGCCGAACGCAAAGCACTGGATACGACACTAAATGCAAAAATCGCGACCGCCGAAAAGGCCATCGCCGAGCGACAGGCTGCGGCCATGCTTAATGTACAGGGCATCGCTGCCGAAGCCGCAACGGCCATAGTGGAACGACTGGTCGGCGTCGTGCCTGCAAGATCGGATGTCAATTCCGCCGTCGCCGAAGTACTCAAGCGCTGAGGAAGTATCAAGATGTTCGAAGCCGAATTTTGGGTGGCCGCAGCATTTGCCATCTTCGTTGGCGTGCTGATCTATTTACGCGTCCACACGAAGGTCGTTGGCATCCTTGATCAACGGACAGCGCAAATCAAATCCGAGCTTGATGCCGCGCGCATACTCAAGGAAGAGGCGCAAGCCTTGCTCGTCGAGTATAAGCGCAAGCAACAGGAAGCCGTGCGCGAGGCTGCGGGAATTATTGCCGGCGCCAAAGCCGAGGCTGAGCGCCTCATGATCGAGACGAAGGCCAAAGTCGAGGATATCCTGTCGCGCCGCACCAAAATGGCCGAGACCAAGATCGCACAGGCAGAGGCTCAGGCCGTGGCAGATGTGCGCGCTGCCGCCGCGAATGCGGCCGTTGCCGCCGCCGAGATAGTCCTCAGAAAAACCGTCGTGGGCAAGCTCGCCGACGATCTCATTGACAAAGGCGTCGAGGACATCAGGTCCAGGCTCAATTGATCAACCTATTTTCCCTTTTTCTTCTTTGCTGGCGCTTGGCGTTCACTGCGCAGACCCGCCTCATCGAACCCCACATAAACAATGTATGCCAGGAGTTCTTCCGGCGGAGGCATTGCGAAACTCAAGTCTTCCTCGATATCGGTGAAAAGTACATTGAGTGAACCCGGCATCATCGTAACCGGCACGCGCCGAAGCTTGGTCACGATTGTCTTTGGCTCCACGCCTTCCCGCACGACCGCATAACGCAATGGCACATCGATCTGGCTTGGCGCACCCGCCGGCCCAGCAACTGCCCGAGCCTGAACACCAACGCGCATCCTGATCACGTTGTCGACCAAGGCACATTGGCGCGCAAGTTCAACAACCGTAACCTGGTAGCGCAGATCATTGGCAGTGAGCGCCTGGGGCTTGTTTGCAACCGCAAGTGTCCCTGTACCGGTGCGCACGTCAACGGTAGGGCAGTTATCTTCCATTGAGACACTGGGAGCTGCCGCGAGGGCCGTTCCGGCGTTGTTCGTCGCCGACACACTGGAAAAACCAGGGAGCGAAGGAAACCAACTCGAGGTGCCGCCCTCAAATGACCCTGTCGAACAGCCAGCCAATGAAAATCCCGCCACCAGGTATATGGCGACGCGAATGCCTATGAAGGTTTGTTTCTGGTCCGCCAATTGCATCGGAGTTTACTGCTCTCTTGCCAACCATTGCCCAATATAGCAGAGGACCAAGGCAGCCCCAAGGCCCATGAAAAAGTGGCCAATGAAAGAAGGCCAATAAACGGAGCCCTCAGGATTGATTCGGTCAAGTTATGAGTGGACAAATGCAGTCATGCGTCATTCCGCAGGCGCGCATACAGCAGGTGATCCTGCCATATCCCATTGATGCAGAGATACTCGCGGGCAACACCCTCTCGACGAAAGCCGCTCCTTTCCAAAAGACGAATGGAGGCGATGTTGTCCGGAATACAGGCTGCCTCAACCCGGTGGAGCCGTAGCGTCGAGAAGGCAAACGGGATGACGGCGCGAACCGCCGCAGTCATATAACCCTGATGTGCCCGACTCACGCCCATCCAATAGCCGAGACTGCATGCCTGCGCGCAGCCGCGACGAACATTGGCAAGTGTCAACCCTCCGAGAAGTGCATTGTCCGTCTTGCGAAAGATGAAAAACGGATAGGCCATATCGCTGCGCTGATCCTCATAATAGCGCTTGATGCGACGGCGAAAAGACGACCGCGTGAGATCATCGGTTGGCCAGGTAGGCTCCCAGGGTGTCAGGAATTCGCGACTCAATTCCCGCAACGCTGCCCACTCCGCAAAGTCACCCATCTGCGGAGTGCGCAGCAACACGTCGTCGCCCGAGACCACAGGCAGTTGATCTGAAAAACCTACGGTTCGAAAGAACGCCATTGAATTTACGAGGTCAGGCGACCCGACGGGCCAGGCTTTCAACAATTGTCGCTGCGCTTTCAAGACCAGGCCCCGGTCCGAGCACCGCGATTGCTGGCCGGCCGCGCGCAATCATTGCTTTTCCGGCCGCCCGGGCGCTCTCGACCGTCACGTCTTCGATACGCGTAACCAGTTCTTCCAGTGGGATCGGCCGCCCCCAAACAAACATTTGGCGCGCGAGCTGTTCCGTTCGCGTGCTGGAACTCTCGAGCGCCATGAGCAGGCCGGCTTTCATCTGCGCCTTTGCGCGCCCGATCTCGCGCTCCGTAATTGTATCTGCCGCATTGGTGACCTCGTCCACCACGACCTTCATCAATTCCGGTACATCATTGGCATCAGTTCCGGCATAGAGACCAAACATGCCTGTGTCCGAATAAGGAGCATGAAACGCATAGATCGAATAACAAAGCCCTCTGATCTCGCGCACCTCCTGGAACAGGCGTGACGACATTCCGCCACCAAGGATCGTCGTGAACACCTGCAGGTTGAACAAATTCGGATCCCGCTGAGGTACGCCTGGCATCGCCAATGCGACATGGACCTGTTCGAGATCCCGCGTTTCAATGCAGGAGCCGCCAACGAATCGCGCCGACTCGGGCGCCGCTGCAGCAGGACCGATGAACTTGGAAAAACGGTTCTCAACTTCGTCGACAACGGCCTGGTGATCGACCGCACCCGCCGCGGCGACGACCATATCCGGTGCCCGATAATTTCGTGCCAGATAAGCCGCGAGCTTGCGCCGATCAATCGACCGCACGCTCTCGCGCGTACCCAATATGGAGCGTCCGATCGGCTGATCCGGAAAAGCCGTGATCTGCAACTTGTCGAATACGACGTCGTCGGGAGCATCTTCGGCGGCCCCTATCTCCTGGATGATTACCCCTTGTTCCCGCTGCAGCTCTTCCGGATCGAAGGCGGGATCGGAAAGGATGTCTGAGAGAACGTCAAGTGCGAGCGGCACATCGGCTGCGAGCGTGCGCGCGTAATAGGCCGTTGTCTCGACGCTCGTCGCCGCATTAAGATCGCCCCCGACGGCCTCGATCTCTTCCGCGATCTGGCGCGCGGTCCGCCGCGACGTACCCTTGAACGCCATGTGCTCGAGCAAATGGGAAATCCCATGCTCGTCGGGCCGTTCGTCACGGCTGCCGGCCCCAACCCAGACGCCCAGAGAAGACGTCTTCAGGTGCGCCATGGCATCAGTGACGACGACAAGGCCGGAATTGATACGTGTTACGTTTACGCTCATGTAGCAGCTCCTTCGCGGACAGCGCGACAGACGGATGAAATGTGACGCTCGACCGCTTGCTGATCGACCGGAAAAGTGGTGACACGTTCCGGCTTGCCGCCGAGATCCGCGAGCCAGTCGGGCAATTTCGGGCGTTGGCCACAGGCCGACTCGACGGCGTCGGGAAACTTGGCTGCATGCGCGGTTCCAAGCACGACCATTGGCACTCTCGGGTCACGTTTTTCTTTTTCAGCGACTGCGACCCCGACCGCCCCATGCGGGTCTATGAACTGCCCGGTCTCGCGCATCATGGTTCGCATCGCAACGGCCGTTTCCTGCTCGTCGGCGCGCCCGGCCGAGAAGTGTTTGCGCAGTTCGGAAAGCGCCGTCGCCGAAAGCGAAAATCGGCGCGATTGAGCGAGCGAGGACATCAATCCACGCAAAGCCGAACTGTCGCGCCCATAGGCATCGAACATGATCCGTTCAAAGTTGGAAGCAACTTGAATATCCATCGACGGAGATACGGTCGCGACGACCTCGCGCGGCTCATAGGTTCCCGTCGCAATAGTGCGCGCCAAAATGTCGTTGACATTGGTCGCGATCACCAGCCGGTCGATCGGCAATCCCATGGATAGCGCCACGTAGCCTGCATAAATGTCGCCGAAATTACCGGTCGGCACAGTGAAAGCGACCTTGCGATGCGGAGCGCCGAGCGCGACTGCTGCCGTAAAGTAATAAACGACTTGCGCCACTATGCGCGCCCAGTTGATCGAATTGACGCCCGACAGCGCGACCCGGTCGCGAAAGGCGTGGTGGTTGAAAAGCCCCTTCACGATCGCCTGGCAATCATCGAATGTTCCTTCGATCGCCAGCGCATGGACATTGTCGTCTGCCGCGGTCGTCATCATCCGCCGCTGCACGTCTGAAACACGGCCGTGCGGAAACAACACAAAAACGTCGGCGCGGGCACGACCGCGGAACGCTTCGACCGCCGCCCCTCCGGTATCGCCCGATGTCGCGGCCACGATGGTGGTTCGCTCTCCACGCGCCGCAAGAACGTGGTCCATCAACCGGGCCAGCAGCTGCATCGCCAAGTCTTTGAAGGCCAGTGTGGGGCCGTGAAACAGTTCCAGCACGAAGTCATTCGGACCATATTGCATCAGCGGAACAACCGCAGGATGCCGGAAGCCACCATAGGCCTCGCGCGCCATGCGGGCGAGGTCGTGATCCGAAATTTCGCCGCCGACGAACAGACGGATGATCTCGAACGCCACCTCGGCGTAGGGCCGGCCGGCAAAATTCGAGATCGCACCGATATCGATGTTGGGCCAGCTCTCGGGCACATAGAGGCCGCCGTCGCGGGCAAGACCGGCAAGCATGACCTCCACAAAACCGAGCGGCGGGGCCTCGCCTCTGGTCGAAACATAACACACCAATTCTGGCCTTTCGGTCGATCGAGCAGACGATTACACCCGGCGCGCCCCGGCCTCATAGCCGAATAAGCCGCCGTTCCAACTTATTGATTTATATCAGGTTTCGGTCCAACGCGCAGAGCCCGAAACAACGTCCCGTTACAGTAATGGCTGGGGCGCCCGGGCACAAGGACGCGCGGGCGGACGGGCCGTCGATTTCTTAAAGCTCACCTGACAGGTCGCCAGCATGGGGGGTGACGATCCATTCCGTACCGATTGGCCGATCCTCGAGCACCCAAGGAGCGTGCCGGAGACTAGATTGTCAGAGTCAAGGGCCAACACTCTGGGGTTGAAACGCAAAAACGCGGCCGCCGATTTAGCCGGCCCATGAATTAAAGCCGCGATTTCTATCGCCGTGCGGGCGGGCTCGTGGCAGCCCGAGGCCCTGCTTTCCGATATAGAGACCTATCGCCTCAGGCGTCAGCGTCTTCGCTTTCGCCTTTCCTGCCATTCCACTCCTTTGCGACCCCTGCCGCGATAAGGCCAACGCCAACAAGCGGTATGAGTTTTTTCCAGCCCACGGCATTACCTACTTGGATTGCGGTTTTGAGATATGCGGGTTGGACTACCGACAACGCGCTATTCTTGAGAAGCCCCTGCTCCGCCACGGCGACAACCCGCTTATGAGCACCAAGAGTCAAAACGGCAGAGACTATTGCCAGGCACATCGCTGCGCCTGTCAGCACAAGCGCAGCAGCCATTGGAGAATAACGATCCGCCAGCCAGACGAACAAGAAGACCAGCGCAAACACCATTGCGATTGAGCAAGCAAGAATAGTGACAATGGCACCACCGATCACGGCAGAATTGATGCCCGTCTTGGATTGAATTTTCAGTTCGAGATAATCTCTAATGCCTGGCATTATTGTCGACCTGATGGTTCAGCTGACCTGAAACTTTGTATGTCGTCGACGGGGAGTACTTCTTACAGATAGTGATCATTTCTTCCGATCCGACCAGCCAGCCAGCCAATCCCGAGAGCGACAAGCGCGACGGTGTAAGGACGTTCTTCAATCATCCGACGCATATAGTCATCTGCCTCTTTGACACGTTCTTGCACGACGTCCGCGGCGTCTGTTGCGCCTTTCTGAACAGCGCCCACCGCTTCCTGCGCACCCTTTTGGACCGTATGGGCGGCGTCGACCGCTGCGTCCTTCGCTTGTGCGTAAGCCTCGACTGCTGTGTCCGTCACCTGATCTAGAACTCCTCCATTGTGCCCTTTCGTGTCTGCGGTCGTGCGGCCGTTACTTTCCGGCCCCTTCCCTCCACCTGACTTTTCGCTGCTAGTTTCTCGATTTTGGTCCACGGTCTTTCTCCTTAGTTTGTGATTTGAGATCCAGGCGATCCGGCCTAATTGCGTCGCCCGAATAAATGCGCGATGACAAAACCTACCCCGACTGCAATCGCCAGCGCAGGCACGGGGCGGTTTTCAACCTCCTTGCTAACCTGACGAAGCATGTGACGGCCAATCGTTCTGGCCTCATCGCCATAACGGATCGCGTCATCGCCCATCCAGTTCGCGCCGTTCCGAAATTGGCTGGCGAGCGTTGCCAAAGCAGTTGACACTCCTTGGCCGGCATCTACCGCCGCCCTTTCCCCCCTGGCTGAAGCCGTTCCTGCGACGAAAGCCAGCTGGTTCTCTAGCGCGCGTATTCTCCGTATGAGATCTTCCCTTCGAAACCCGCGATTGGTCCGAAATACCGTTGCCATGATCCGTTCCTCTTTGCTCCGGAAGTCAAAGTCCGGTGCGTAAAAGCAACGTGCAAACGCTGTTAGATCGAATTAGTTCCATGAACGGAACCGCGGACGGAAATTCATACGAATCAATTGGAACATTCCGCCAGTTCATCGGTTCTCTGGAACAACAGCCATCCAGCGACGCCAGGCATAATCGCGTAGCGCTCCTGGTTTCTGGCGAATTATCGCAACTGGGAATCAACATCAGGCGTGGGAACCAACATCAGGCGTGGGAACCAACATCAGGCGAATGTGTTCCAAAGCACGGCGTCGACGATTCGGTTGGCGTGGCCTGTGAGCTTTGACTGATGCCTGTTACCTTCATCAATGCGTCTGGATTGGCGACTGTCGCCCACGGTTTCACTATTGCCGCCCTCATCGTTCTTTTTCTTCATCTTGCGAGCCCCATAGTCCAGCCGCTTGTTATTGCGGCACTGTTAAGCTTCATTTTGGCCCCGGTTATGCGCTCGCTCCGCAATTGGGGGCTTCCGAAGGTAGGTTCTGCGCTCGCCTGCGTTATCCTGACATTGACCATTATCGGAACGCTAGGCATCACGCTGGTTCTGCAAGGCCGACAATTGGCTTCGGACCTGCCGTCCTACGAATCAAACCTTCGTGGCAAAATCCAATCTCTAAGCACCTCGCCGCTCGCTTCGGGTATCCTTGAGCGCGCGTCCAGTACGTTGCGCGATTTGCAGGGCGAACTCGCGCGAAGCGGGTCAAGTTCCGGCGCAACTGAAGTCGCGAAACCATTTCCGGTCGAAATTCATCAGCCGGAGCCGAGGGGTCTTGAAGCATTCGCAAATATTGTGAGACCCCTGCTTTCTCCTCTGGCGAGCAGCGCGCTCGTCATCCTCTTTCTATTGTTCATTCTCCTCCAGCGCGAGGACATCCGCGACCGTCTGCTGCGTATTGCCGGAACGGCAGATCTCCAACGCAGCACCGCGGCGTTGGATGACGCCGCCACCCGCCTTGGCCGCTTCTTTCTGATGCAGACGCTGCTCAACAGCGGTTTTGGAGTATTCATCGCAATCGCTCTAACGATCATTGGCGTTCCTAATGCTGTGCTGTGGGGTATTCTTGCGGGATTGATGAGGTTTGTCCCTTTCGTCGGATCGCTGATTGCTGCGGTTTTTCCGGTGGCGGTCGCAGCGGGGGCGGACCCCGGATGGACAATGGCATTGCTCACCGCTGCGTTATTCATTGTTGCAGAACCCGCGGCAGGCCAGATCGTCGAACCGGTCGTCTACGGCCAACGTACCGGCCTTTCACCCGTGGCTGTTGTCTTATCGACGCTTTTTTGGACCCTGCTATGGGGCCCGATAGGCCTGCTGCTTGCCATGCCATTGACAGTGTGCCTGGTCGTTCTTGGCAAACACATTGATGGACTGCATTTCATCGACATTCTGCTAGGTGACGAGCCTCCTCTTCTTCCAGAGGAGAGATTCTACCAGCGACTGCTTGGTGGGGACGCGACGGATGCCGCGGAGCAAGCCGAAGAAGAACTCAAGACGCAATCACTTTGCGCTTATTACGACTCGACGCCAATGAAGGCCCTCGTGCTTGCACAGACCGACGCCGTCGCCGGCAAGCTGACATTCGAGAAGCAGAAGGCCATCCGCGACACAATGGAAGAGATCATCGAAGATCTAATCGATTACGGGTACGAGGATCAGCCAACGGCACAAATAATCGCTAACGAAACGTTCGAGAACGAAGCAGTGTCTGCACCTGAAAATAAAAACGATTCCGACCCTTCCGTTGCTCCAAGATATGCAGCGAGCCGCGTCGTGTGCATCGCGAGCAGAAGCTCGCTCGATGAGGCCGCATCCGCGATGCTCACTGACATACTCGAAAAACGCACCATACCCGCATTCGTCCAGCCGTTGGAATCGGCCAGGACCGGCAAGAACTTTCGAGTTGACGTTCCGGATGCTCGGCTGGTCTGCTTGTCGTATTTCGGAGCGATAGCAAAACCCGCACATGTGCGCTACCAGATTCGCCGAATCAGGCGAGTGCTGCCCAAGGCCAAATTCCTGGCATGCTTTTGGATGCTGGGCGGAGACGCCGCGAAGCTTGAGGAATGGAAAGCTGCGGTCGGAGCGGATTTCGTGGCAACGTCCTTGACGCAAGCCGCCGAAATCTGCGCCCTTGAGCTTCGGGAAGTTGGGGGTGGCACGATCCACTTATTGCGTTCCGTCGGAAACGCTTGATGGATTTCTTTAATCGATAGTTAGCATCGCCGCGTCCGACCAAAACGAGTCGTGTCGATGGAACTAATCCGGTTCACCTCGGTTGTGTCCGATACAGGAACGAACTGAGGCATCACCATGGCAATGACTTGAGCGGAGAAAAGGAAATGAATGATATTAAATCGGATGCAACCGCAGCGAACATATCTCGTGATCGGCTTGCTGACTTGCTGAACGAAGATTTGGCCCGTGAATATCAGGCAATCATCGCCTATGTGGTCTATTCGCAGGTATTGAAGGGCCCGGAATATATGAACATTGCTGGGCAATTGGAGTCGCATGCGCAAGACGAGCTCAAGCACGCGCTCATTTTGTCGCGGCAAATCGACTATCTCGGAAAAATGCCGATCGTAACGGCCACGCCGGTCAAAGTAAGCGCCAAGGCGAAAGAAATGCTGCAATTCGATCTCGATAATGAAAATGAGACAATCCGCAATTATCGTGAGCGTGTGCGTCAATGCGAAGCGCTCGGCGAATATGCGTTGGCTGAACAGATCCGGCAGATTCTCGTGGACGAGCAGGATCACCAAATCGATCTCGCTACGGCGCTCGGAGTCGAAGCGCCGAACGTAACGGCGACAAGATCATAGACATTCGATAAAAACTGCATCACTGATCGAATCAGCATTATACAAGGCGTTCATACGCACGATCGTGATGGAGAGAAATCGTGAGGCTGTTCAAGTGCGATGCATGCGGCAACGTTGTATATTTTGAAAACCACACCTGCGAGCATTGTCACCACAGGCTGGCCTACATTCCCAAGCTGAGTGCCGTCAGAGCCCTGGAGCCTGCAGGAGACGACCGCTGGGTGACACTCAACGAACGAAAAAGGCCGCGTTACCTTTGCGCCAATGCGAAACACGACGCATGCAATTGGATTGCAACGGACACCAGCAAGGACCTATTCTGCGCAGCCTGCCGCCACAACGGCATCATCCCCGACCTGTCTCAGAAGAGCAATCTTGATGCGTGGCGTCTGATTGAGATTGCGAAACACCGGCTGGTCTATGGCCTATTGCGATGGAGTCTGCCGCTCCGGACGCAAGCGGAAGATTCCAAACATGGCCTGGTATTCAACTTCCTTGCCGACCCTCCACCGGGAAAAGGGCCGAAGGTGATGACCGGGCACGACAACGGCGTCATCACTGTTGCGTTGATCGAGGCAAACGATGCCGAGCGTGAGAAACGCCGGGGGCAAATGGGCGAGCCCTACCGCACATTGCTCGGACACTTTCGGCACGAGATTGGACACTATTATTGGGATATTCTAGTGCGTGATGGCGGCAAGCTGGATGGCTGCCGCGCGGTATTTGGAGACGATAGCCAGGATTACGCGAATTCGCTCACGCGTTACTATGACAAAGGAACTTTCGAGGGCTGGCAAGACAACTTCGTTTCAGCCTACGCAACCTCCCACCCATGGGAAGACTTTGCCGAGACGTGGGCGCATTACCTGCATATCGTCGATACCCTGGAGATGGCGCATTCATTTGGCATGACCATAAGCCCCCATCTTGACGCTTCCGGAACTCACGAGGCGAATATCGATTTCAATCCCTATACGTCCGGCAGCACCGAGCAAATCATGAAAGCCTGGATCCCATTTGTCTTTGCGATGAACAGCGTAAATCGGGCGATGGGTCATGGCGATCTCTACCCATTCGTCCTTGCCCCGGCGGTCCAGCGCAAGCTTGCGTACATCCATGATCTGATCCATGGCCAGCCCTAAATCTCATCGGTCCGCAATCTGAATATGGATATGGTCGTCATGCCGGGCGGCGCGGCAGCCCTGAAATCCGAGTAGAGGCGACGAAACTCCAAGGCGCGCCGCAAGATACGGTTCGACAAGAATGCGATCAATCCGGGCCGCCACCGGTCAGGCTCATGGCCTCATTGGCCGCCTTGATGATGTCGGCCGGCATCGCATAGGCGTGTTTCAAAATATCCCCAATGCGATCACCCGACACTTCATCGAGATCGATACCCGCCCTGCGGGCTTCCGCAATAAAGCCTGGATCGTTCATGGCAGCATGAAACGCCTTGCGCATCGCCGCGACCTTGTCTAGCGGCGTGCCAGGGGGCAGCAGGATCGGCCGGTCCATGCTCATCGGCGAGAGAACCAATTCCAATATCCGTTTTGTACGCTCGTCCTTGGCAAACTCGACCAGCGCGGGCGTGTCGCCGAATTCTGGATCGCGCGTGAGCGCAATCTGTACCGGCACTGATACCTTTTTCTGCGGAAACCAATCCGAACGCGTCGATTTGATCGACGATTTCAATCCACCGCAGCGGCCGTGCACCTCGCCGCGCTCCATCGCGATGTAGACGTCGTTGCCGCCCTTGTAGCCGGAAACAATCTTGATCCTGGTGCCGAACAGTTTGTTGATCATGGCCGGCATCGTTTCCATCTGCGACCCGGCGCCGGTACCGCCCACGATGAATTGCTTGTCGAACAGGTCCTGCCATTTCGTCACGCCGGAAGCGGTCCAGGAAACGCAGATGCCGGTGGCCGAATTGATACTGCCGATCCAATTCATTTGCCGGGGATCGAAATTCGCACCTCGCACTCCATACAATGGCGCAAACGGCACGCTCGAATGTACGAGCCCGATGGTGGTGCCATCCTTGGGTGCCACGTTTGCCAGATAGATCATTGCCCGGATGCCGCCGGCGCCCGGCATGTTCTGCACCACGATATTGGGTTTGCCGGGGATGTGGGCGCTAAGGTAGGAGGCAAAGACGTGGGCATAGCTCGAATAGCCGCCGCCCGCGCCGGCGCTCAGAATCCAGTTGATCTGCTTGCCCTTGTAGAAGTCTTCGATTGGGTCGGCGCACACCGCGCTCGACCCAAAAATCGACCCAAGGGCAAGCAGCGCGAATTTCCATCGCATGATCACGTCTCCCTGTGCCGATCGGCTTCCACCGGTTAATCGGCCATCACGTCAATTAAAATGCCGTCGGGATCGGCCAAGCGGTGCTGCCCCATGGCGCAACTGCGTTCAAACAATTTATCAAGCGCTGCCCCCTCCTTGCCGGTGTGCACCGGCGCAGGCGCGAGCCGCGGGTTGTCGGCGCCGATCCGTTCTACATCGGCCTTGAATGCTTCGAGATCCTCAACCTTGAAACCGATGTGATCCATGCCGCAGGTGATGATCCCGGTCGCGTCATAGTCGGTGATGTCCCACGGCATGACGACGAGCGTCATATGACCATCCGTGAGATAGTGGTTGCGATCACCAGACCCCTTCTTGACATTGCTCGGTGCCAATTCGAACACGTCACGATAGAACTCGGCCATGGCATCGGGGTTCATGGTGCGCAACGCCACATGGTTGATGTGGCGCGGATTGGCCTTGCCGTCGTTATCAACGTAGACCGATGTCCGGTTTTCCATATTCTTCTGTGACAGATCGAATACATTGCCGTCTGGATCGTGGGTAGTGATACCGGCAAATGGACGGTTCGACGGTCGCTTGAGCCATTTCACAGTCGGATATTTCGCGCGCATTCGCGAAAAGACCGTGTCGCAGTCTTC
>Ga0209488_10001146_pt1 | contig 22586 bp, 19 predicted proteins | sample Rivendell_Oct201_8_FD_188349 | JGI IMG/M metagenome (GOLD analysis project Ga0209488, IMG submission 188349) | Vadose zone soil microbial communities from the Eel River Critical Zone Observatory, Northern California, USA -... | ecosystem: Environmental > Terrestrial > Soil > Vadose zone >...
ACGCATGAGGCGCTCGTTCCGGCGTGCCTTCGGACATCCTCCCCAGACATTCCTGCGGAGCGCACGAATGTCCGGTATGGACGTGATTTGAGCTCAACATCTTCATGTGTGGCATAGTCGCCCTTTACTCACCGCGTCGTCCGATCATGGATGGCGTCGTTCAACGCGCCACCCAGCGCCTCCATCACCGCGGGCCGGATGCACAGAAGCATTGGATTTCGCCCGATCGGCGGGTTGCGTTGGGTCATGCCCGGCTCAGTATCATTGACCTGACGACGGGCGACCAACCGATCGCCAGCGAAGATGACCGCACGCGGATCATCGTCAACGGCGAGTTCTACGGCTTTGAGGCGATCCGGCGCGAACTCGAACAGGCGGGACACCGCTTCCGTACCGGCTCGGACAGCGAGATCGCGCTGCATCTTTACGAGGATCTCGGACCGCAAGCGCTGCATCGTTTACGTGGCGAATTCGCGCTCGTAGTCTGGGATGCGAGCCGTGAGACGATTTTCGCTGCACGCGACCGCTTCGGCATCAAGCCCTTGTTGTACGCGTTTCATAACGACGCGCTGTACCTGGCGTCCGAAGCCAAGGCGTTGTTCGTCGCCGGGGTTCCTGCGCGCTGGGATGTCGGGTCCGCATGGAACGGCGTGGACCACAGCGGGGAGCGCACCCGCACACTCTTCGACGGTATCTTCCAGGTCCCCCCAGGCCACTACCTCCTGGCGGGCGAAAAGCATTTTCAACTCATCCCTTACTGGGATTTCGACTACCCCCGACTCGACGCAGCCGCCCCGCAGCGATCCGACGCGGAATACGCTGAAGAGCTGCGCCACGTGTTTGACGAGGCTGTGCGCCTGCGCCTTCGTGCCGATGTACCCGTCGGCTGTTACCTGAGCGGCGGACTCGATTCCTGCTCGGTGCTCGGCGTGGCCTCGAAATTCGTTTCCCACCCGATTCGGGCGTTCACGCTGAGCTTCGATCTGGCCGAGTACAACGAGGAAGCCCAGGCCAGGGAGATGGCCCAGCATGCGCATGCGCAATTCACTCCCATTCCGATCCGCCAGGATGACCTCGCGGATCACTTTTCGAACGCGATCGAGCACGCAGAAACATTCGCCGTCAATGCGCATGGCGTGGCCAAGTTCCTTCTGAGCCGGGCGGTACGCGACGCGGGAATCAAGGTGGTTCTGACTGGCGAGGGCAGTGATGAGGTCCTTGGCGGTTACCCTACGTTCCGCAGAGACATGCTCCTCTACAACAATGAAGGGCAGGATCCCGCCGTGATTGAGCAACTGCTGCGCGAGATGGCGCAAAGCAACCCGGTATCCCGCGGGCTCTTTCTGCGCCATGGGGACGCTCCAACGTTCGCGGGTGTGAAGCGGCTGCTGGGTTTCGTACCCTCCTGGATCGAAACCTTTGGGGCCACAGCATTGAAATTCCAAAATTTGTTCGCGGCGGGTCCGCTGGCGAGGTTCAATCTTCTCGAGCCGTTTCGCGGACTCCTCAACGGCATCGATGTCAGAGGCCAACTTGCCGGGCGGGCCCCGGTGCATCAGGCGATGTACCTCTGGTCGAAGGCGACCTTCCCGGCTTACCTGCTGACCATGTTGGGCGACCGCATGGAGATGGCCCACTCCATCGAAGGCCGCGTGCCATTCCTCGATCATCGCGTCGTCGAAGTGATCTGCTCACAGCCGGTGAATCTCAAAATCCGCGGCACCACGGAGAAATACGTCCTGCGCGAAGCGGTTCGCGATGTCATCACTGATACCATCTACCGACGACAGAAGCATCCCTTCTTCAGCCCGCCGGCAACGTTGTATCCGCAGGGAAAACTGTATGCGCTCGTACAGGACACCTTGCGCGGCCGGGCCCTCGCCTCGGTTCCCTTCCTCGAGCAGAGAAAAGTCACCGATTACCTGGACCGGTTGAGCAACTTCGATGAAGGCGGCCGCGTCGCGGGCGACCCAGTGCTGATGGCGCTGACCAGCGCCTGCATTCTCCAAGAACGCTTCAATCTTGGCGCGTGAGCCGATCCCGGCCTCTGTAGAGAGCAAGCCGCCGCAGCTGATATCCGCGGTAGACACCTATTATGATTTCACTCATAATGATCGGCTTAATGTCAGTCGCAATCATTATTGCGAAGCCGAGAATGAGTCCGGATAGTGCCGATGATGGATACGAGCGATTACACTTCCCGCGAGCCGACGCTGGGCATCGAACAGTGGCGAGCTGCCTTCTCCTCGCTGTGCTACCCGTGCGACCTGCAGAGCGAGCAACCCGAAGTCTTCTCCGGCTGGGTTCGACCGCGAAGCATCTTCGGCTTCCTGGCGGCTGACCTTGGCTGCAATTCCGGCCGTATCGGCCGTACGCAGCGGCACGTCCGTGCCGACAGCATCGACCACTACTGCGCTGTCATTTCAACGGGCGGTTCATCCAACCTACTTCAGAATGACCAGGCGGTCACGCTTGGTGTGGGTGACATCGCGCTCGTGGATCATGCCCAGCCCGTGACATTCGACGTCTGTGGCAACGGACAGGCTGAATGGCTCGCCGTCCGGCTGCCGCGCCGCACGCTGATCTCTCATCTTGGATTCGAACCGCAAGCTGGCTTGCGGGTCCCCGCGGGAACGCTTGCGGGCCGCGCTCTCGTCCAACTCGTGCGGGACGCCTCTCAGGGAGAGAACGCTTCTGCGGCGCAGAGCGAGTCCTACCTGCAGCTGACTGTCTATGACTTGCTGGGAGCGCTTTTTGCGAATGACGGTTCGCCCACGGTCTCTGCGCACACACACAAGTTGTTCAACCGCGTCTGCAAGATCATCAGAAACTCTTTCGCCGATCCGGACATTGGCCCGTCCGCGGTGGCCGCCGAAGCAGGAATCTCGTTGCGCTACCTGCAAAAGCTCTTCACGGCCCGCGGCCTCACCTGTACGCATTTCATACAGTCGCTTCGCCTCGATCATGCGCTGCGCCTCGTACGGCGCCGCAACCACATGAACACCCGGCAGCCCCTCAGCCAGATTGCGTACATCTGCGGATTTAGCGATTACACCTACTTTGCCAGAGCATTCCGCCAGCGGTTCGGCTGCCCTCCCGGCGGCGTCGAAAGCGCTACGTAGAGCCGCCGCCGCGGATCCCCGAGGCGGGCTCGAGACCGATATTTCGTCCTGGCATGGCTGCACGTGCGCGCTTACGCGGCAAACAGCGGATGTACCGGTGGATGTCCCAGAATCTGCGCACCGGTGGGCAGATAGTGTCTCGTGTGAACAACGGCGTGCTGTGCGGCCGCATTGATGTCCCGGAGCCGCTGAAGCTCTGCGACCACGTCCGGCGGTATGCGCCGTGCCAACTCGTACTCCGCAGCCCTGCCCGCCAGACGCGGCTCGATGGTGCGAATCGCATCAATCGTCGCTTCAACATAGTCGGGCATTCGAAATGCTCCTGCATCGCAAAATCACTGCAACAGCGTATGGGGAAATCGCGAAATCGTTGTTAAGTTTCGCGATGATCATGCTAGCCGTTGTGCCGACGAGGCTGGCGAGATCATCAGAAAAGTGTTTGGCGTGCCGATCTTCGTCGTGGACGAGGAAATGTACTTCGGGTCCGACCGACTCGACCTCGTGATACAGCATGCTGCGGCATCGTCACGTTCCAAGGCGTTCACATGAGCAGCGCAGAGCTGCGTTGACTACTCTACAACGACTCATCCACCAGAAAGTCCTCGAGAGTGACTCCCCGAACCGCGCTGCCATCGAACCGATCCGAACTGACCACCAGCAGTTTCTCGCGGGAAAAGGTTCTGATAAACCAATCGAACTCGAATGGCGAAGCGTGACCGGCCTTCACTTCGATCCAAGGTCTACCCTGGCGGACGAAATCGATCTCGTGCTTTTCAGAACGCCAGAACAGCGACTGCAAGGTACAGCTGGTTACGCTCAACAACGTTCATAGCGTTGCATTTTACAACGTTCGTAACGTTGCATCATGACGCGTCCGCCAATCCACTTAATGCCCCTGCTTAACAGCCGAGATTTCGATCACAAGATTTTAAGCGAAACCATCCACTCGTTTTCCGTACGCCCGGACGGCTCGCGGCCCACCGCATAACCGGCCGACAGCGTCATGGTGTAGCGGTGCAGGACAGTGAAACTCAAGTCCACCTGCCCGCCGGCGTTTTGGTACTCCGCGCGGTGTCGATCGCTTCCGGGGTCCGCCCAAAGACCTGTGGCGAACAGCGATGGCCGCAGCCACGTCAGATAGAAGCTCGGCGTGCCCGCCGATTCGAACACGTAGGGCGGAAGGTTCCATTCGACCATTTCGCGCACATAGTTCAGTGCGCTGACCTCGTTGATCTGGAATCCGGGTAACGAGTAGTAATCGTGATACCGCTTGATGAACCCGTCGTCGACGTAGTTGTTGCCAAAAGCGCCGAAGTAGAAGTTCGCGATGACGCTGTTGCGGTCACCGTTGGCAACGCCCGCAGCGCTGCGCAGCCAGATCGACGAATGCGGCAGCGGGACCGGAAACCCAAAATCCAGCCCGCCGCGAAATTGCGGCGCGGTTTCACCGGGCACGTGGCTGCCGTAATAAACCAATTCCCAGGTCACACCCTTCTCATCGTCGACCGCGCCGAGCGAGCGCATCACGTTGGTGTAGTGCAGGCCGATCTCTGCCGTCGCCAGTTGCGTGAAGCTAGTTCCAATGTTCTGCGCGTTGGGCAGGGTGTCGATCTTGTCGTAATACGCCACGTCAAAGAGCAGATCCAGCCGCCGCGGCGTGTCGTAGATCAGCAACCAGTCATAGCCCAGTTTGGCGGCATAGCCCTTGCGGCTGCGCTGCGTCGGGCCGAACAGATCGTAGAAATCAGACCGATTCCAGGACAATTCACCGTGCCAGAAACCGTAGCGCCCGGTGATATCGACATGGCCGCGCTCATCGTTCGGCACCTTTTCTTCCGGCGTGTAGGCTGCAGTTATCCCGAAGCTCGCGAACTGCAGCGGATCTTCGAAGTTAGCATGGTAGCCTGCTCCAACGGTCTTTTTGTAACCCTGCAGCACCGGAAAGGCGTTCGAGAGTTCCAGACGTCGCAACGGTACGTAGGGACGCTCCTTTGCGGTGATGAGCTTTTCGTCGTCGACCGTGCTCGGCGCCGGCACCTGCCAAGTGGTGACCACGGGATACTTCTCCGCGAGCGCGGCGCCAAGAAACGTGATCGCGCTCACGTCCTTGAGCGGTTGCGGCTCGATGATCGCCGGAACGAAGCCCGCAGCCGTGTACGTCAGTACCACGAGCTTACCGTCGGCGAGCGGCACGGGGCGGAAAAAACCAGACTCCGCATTCGAAACCGCTTCGACCGCGCCACTGGCCACTTCATAGCGGAAGATGTTGGACACGCCGGTGTAGTAGCTGCTCCCGTATAAATAACGCCCGTCCGGGGAAAACACGAAGCCCTCGGGAACGGACTGCCCGAACCGGTACTCGGAGAGCGGCTTCAAGTCCCCCGCCAAGACCTTGTCGAGCTCCCACACTCGCAGATACTGCGCGCCGTTGTCCTCGCTCATGGTCGCCGACAACAGTCGCCCGTCGGGTGAAATATCAAGATCGGTCGGTACCTGCTCCCACGGGAACGCATGCACCACGGTCCACTTTTTATACGGGTAGGGAATGCGCACGAGCGTCGCCAGACCATTCATGTGGCGGACACCGAGCAGCGAACGGTCGGCCGGGTTAAACACGATCTCGCCGATGCGTGCATGCTTGAGCAGCAGCTGTTTGGCGCCGGTCTTGACGTTGACCTCGACGAGGTCTCGCAACGCGCGATTGCCATCGACGTAGAAGGCCGTACCGTTGGCTGGGTCGTACGCAAAAGACGTGACGCTATAGTGCATCGCGCCCTTGATGTCCGCCAGGCGCCTCACGCTCCCGTCCCGTGTGTTCAAGGCAGCGACGTGCTCGACCGCCCCCGGATAGCGTACGGCAGCATAGAGAACGCCCGTCGCTTCATCATAAAACATTCGTGATACCGACCCGAGCGCGCTCGCGGCCAGCTTGCGGTCGGGCGTGATGGGGAATTTGCTCACCTCGGCGAGGTTGCGACGCTGGAACTCGTGCTCAAAGGCGATCCAGTCCTGCCACGCCTGTTGCAGCGGGAGCCCGAAGACGTGCTGAAACTGGTCGCCATAGTAACGTTTGCCGCCTTCGTCGCGGCGGGTCCAGGCGATGAGCGTTTCCGGTGAGTAGGCGTACGCAAGCCAGGTCGCGAAGCGTGTGCCATAGAGGTACGCGCTCGCCATGCCCTGAAAGCCGACTTTGACACCCTGGGACTCAAGCCCGAGAGGATCATAGAAGTGGGCACCGTCGCGCACCATCGCCCGGAATACCGTTTCGTCATAACCGCCCTGCGCGCGCCCCAGCCCACCGCCCATCCACGTCTCAAAAAAAACCGCGTTGCCCTCCGCGTACCAGCGCGGCGTCGTATCGCGTGGCACCGTGAGGTAGCTGTAGAGCAGCGATTCGGGATTCCTTGGATCGACGGCGACCTTACCGAGAAAGAATCGCCGCCAGCGCCGATCCTGCGCGTTGGCAATGTCGCCTTGCACCTCATGGATCAGTTCGTGGTTCATCAACGAGTACATGCGCTCGCTGGCAGGAAAGGTCTCGAAAGTGTGGGGCAGCGGCGCAATGTCAAACTCGAGCCTGTCATGCGGCTCAACGTAAGCATGAGCATTGCCGTAATCCACAAAATCTTGCAGCAAAACCGTGGTGGACTCGGACGGCACCCATCCGAATATCCGGCGCTGCCAGGCCAGCGAATTGGTGAACGTGCGCACGGCATGCGGTTCGAGGAAGCGCAGGTAGCCGTAGTAGAAAAGCCTGAGATCCTTGGTTTCCACGCCATAGATATTGACGGGGCTCTCATCCGCGGCAGCCGCCGCCATGGCGGTCAACAGCGACAGCCACATGACGCCGAACATCCAGGCTCCCCTCCCAGCCCTGGTCCCAGCCCTGGTCGACCGCGTCAGCATGAGCAACGGGTTTGCAAACTGAAAACCGCCGGCGCTAAAGCCGGCGGTGAGTTGCCGTTTGAGCAGTGGAAGCTATTGCTGAGGTGAACTATCGCGGGAAGCGCGGGCATCCATTGAGGCGTCGCGGGCAGCACGGGCATCCTTTGAGGCGTCGCGGGCAGCGCGGGCATCCTTTGAGGCGTCGCGGGCAGCGCGGGCATCCGTTGAGGCGTCGCGGGCAGCGCGGGCATCCGTTGAGGCGTCGCGGGCAGCGCGGGCATCCTTTGAGCCGTCGCGCAAGGCATCCTTTGAAGCGTCTCGGAAGGCAGCATCGCGAGCGGCACCATCAACAGAGGCGCCGGTTGAAGCGGGTAGAGCGGAACGCGACGCGTCCGACTGGCTCCCGTTTACGTCGCCCGCCCCGGGTTGCTCAGCCACGACTCGCTTCGCCGGCGCAATCGTTCCTTGAGTGCCCATCTGGGGCGGAAAGTCGAAGTATCGCGCTACCAGGACGATCGCAACCACGGCGATACCAGCCCCGATCCAGAGCTTGGGCTTGCGGGAAAAAATGGTCGGTCCGCTCATATCTCGATTCCTTCTAATTGATTTGTACTGAGAATTTCGTTGAGTTCTTGAGGTTCTGTTCGGATCGCTCCCCAGAGCGCGTTTCGAATCTACACTAAGTACACGCCACCGCGAAGAAAGTTGGCGCAGTCGATCACGCCGCCTGTGCTGCCGAGGCAGCTTGGCCAGAACCGCGGCGACCAATCCCTCCGGCGGCAGCGCCTTCGGCATCGAATTCAACCCTGCAAACAAGCGCTCGAGTTCGTCGAACTGAGCGCGGGCCTCCGGATCGTCCGCCAGCAGCCGATTAAGCTCCCCAGCCTCGTCCGCGGAGGCTGCGCCGTCGAGAACCTCGTGCATCAGGCGTGTCAGTTCAAGGTGCTCCATCAGTCCGACCCCAAATCCGCCAGCAAGCTGCGCAGGCGCTGCCGAGACTCGAATAACCGGGATTTCACGGTTTTTTCATCCAGGTCCAGAATCTGCGCGATCGCCTCGTAGCTGCACTCGGAAAAATGTCGCAGCGAGAGCACCACCCGGTCATTGTCCGTCATACTCATAATCGCGCTCCGGATGCGCTCGGAAAGCTGTGCATCGCCGAGCTGTTGCTCAGGGCCGGCGCTGTCCGGGGCCGGCAAGTCGATATCGTCATCCAGGGTTTCGCGGCGATTATGACGCAGAAGGTTGAGCGATTCGTTGATGGCAATCCGGTAGATCCAGCTGAAAAACTTGAATTTCGGGTCATATTCATCGCGTCGCTCGGCAACTTTGAGAAACACTTCCTGCGTTATGTCACTAGCGTCATCAGCCCGGCGCAGCACCCAGAACGCGGCGTTGTAGATCGGCCGCTGATACCGGACCATTAATTCTGTAAAGGCCGCTTGATCACCGGTCCGGTAGCGTTCCACCAGCGCCAGATCTGCGTCCTCGTACACAATTACACGCGGCGGCCGCAAAGGTTGGTCCCCGGCCCTGATATTTCCCACCGCTTGCTCCTCCCTTTGCCTACCGAACGCCCTCTGGGTCGCCGCCTAGTTCAAGTCGTCGCGGTATCGAATGGCCATATCATAGTTCATCATCCCGCTGGTCGGCTAAAACCAGGAGTGCAGCCGGCTCCGGGCCTCCGCACGCCGGATCTGCTAGCGATCTAGCAGCTTGAGCTGCCAGATGTCCTTGCCGGTCGCCATCATCAGCGGACGCAGGGCGAGCATCCCGGTTCTACCGATCGCTCGCTCGAGTTGCGCGAGTTCCGCCAGCTTGTCCCGGGTTTCGTCGTCGAGCGCGAGCTCCTCCATGCCGCTCTCACGCAGCAGCAGGACGCCTTTCGCGCGCAACGCAAGTTCGCCGTGCAGCCGCAGCAGGCACAGCATGTCGGCCAGGTCCTCGCCGCGAAATCGGTCGCGCAGCGACCCAAGGACACGGCCCAAGGGGCTGTCGAGAAAGGTACCGCTGTTGATCAACTCGAGCAGCTGGACGTTGGAATCCAGGTCCGTATCGAGCCAGTCTCGCAGCACCCGCTCGCTGTGCTGAAATACGAGATAGATGACGAACGGCAACACCAGCACGGTCGCGAGCGTCGCCAGCGCCGGGCGCATGAGCAGTTGATTGAAGCCCGCGTGCAGGGCCACCGCCGCCAAGTACCCCGGCAGCATCAGGTGCAGGCCGCCGTTCGGCTGCCGCTCGTAGAGCGTGACGGAAATCATTGCCAAGACCGTCGCCGTGCCGCCGTGCATGATCGCCGTGCCGAAGCCGCGGATCGCCTGCACCGCCAGCGCGGTGTCGGGCCGCGACGCCAGGTAGTAAAGGTTTTCGACCAGCGCGAAGCCGGTGCCGATCGCGAACCCGGCGATGCCGGCGTCCACCGGCAGCCCGACGCGCCGCGTACGAATGAGAAACACGAGCACGACCGCCTTCAGCGACTCCTCGATCCAGGGCGAGAGGTAGCGGGAGTAAGACTGGAAATCTCCCGCGAAATGCGCGAACGCCCAGACGTTAGCCGCGTAGCTTGCGCCGGCCGCGAGTGCGCCGGCCGCGGTGATGGTAAGAACGGTCTTGAGGCGCAGCAGCTTGTAGCTGTCGCCCTGCACCAGCACCGCGAGGAACAACAACACCGGAACCAGCGCGAGCGGCGCCCGAATCAGCCAAGTATCATTCACTGCGGCTCGCCCAAGCCGCTAGCCGCCCGCCCGGGTGATATCGAAAATCCGGTCGAAGCCGGCGTAGCGAAAGATATCGTAGACCTGCGGGGCGACATTGATCAGCCTTACGCCCGCCCCCGTTTCCTTGCTGCGCTTCTGGGTGAGCAGAAACACCCGCAGTCCGGTGCTGGCAATGTATTCGAGCCGCGAGAGATCGATGACCCGCGGCTCGGCTTGCGCCGCGAGCCCGTCCAAGAACTTGAGTGCCGCCTCGCATTGGGTGGCATCGAGCCTTCCGGCCATCATCACTGCGCCCGTGGGGCCGAGTTGGATCTCGAACATGTGCTTGCTCCGGTGCTTACCCGTCAGTGTACTTGTTCATTCACGGTGTGGGCTCTCGAATGCGCTTGGTCATGCTCAATCGATTACACCCCCTGAGGCGTTGATAGCTGACCGCGTCCATCATCCGCCGCACGAGATAAACGCCCAGCCCGCCAACGCGGCGCTCCTCGAGGCTCGCCGTGACGTCCGGCGCCGGCAGCGAGAGCGGATCGAACGATGGGCCGTCATCCTCGATCATCAGAGTGAGGCGGCCATCCTGCAGGGCTAGAGACACCTCGACACGCGGCACCCGGCCCGCGGGCGAGCCGTGCATCACCACATTCATGAAAATCTCCTCGAGCGCGAGTTCGAACGTCACCGTTTCGGCCGGCGGCAAGTCGGCGGCCGACCAGAACTCCTGCAGAAACTGCGTCAGCACCGGAAGTTGTGCCGCTTCGCTCGGGACAGCGGTGTGTCGCTTCATGCGGGCTGCCTCGTCTGTGCGAGGGCGGTAGCCCGGTCCGCGAACACCGCGATGACGCGGCTGAAACCGCTGACATCGAATACTTCGCGTACCGCGGGCTTCAGCGCACATATCGCAAACGCAAGGCCGGCGCGCTGTGAGGCGCGCGCTGCCAGCAGGAATACGCGTAAACCGGCGCTGGAGACATAGTCGAGCCCGGCACAGTCGATGATCACGCCGGCGGGCTTGGTTCCCGCGCCGGCCAGTACCTGCTCGAGCTGGGCTTGAAAGCCGGCGGCCGCGCCGAAATCCAGCCGACCCTCCGGGATCGCCACCGTAGTAAGGCCGATCGATTCGAGACGAACGTTCACGGAGGTGCGACGGCAGTCGCCACGCCGGCCCCCGGTCCGACCCCGGTGTTCGGCGGGTTCCAAGAAAGCACCGTGAGCGTGATGTCGTCGGATTGCGGGGCGGTGCCGGAAAATGTCGTCACGCTGCGGCAGATCCGTTCCACCAGGGCTTCGGCAGACCCATCGCCGTGCGCCTGGACCTCGGCGATCAGTCGTTTCTCGCCATAGGCTTCGTCCACGTGATTGAACGCCTCCGTCACGCCGTCGGTGTACAACACCAGCCGGTCGCCGACGCGCAACTGTAGCGTATGATTCTGATACTCGACCCCCGGCATCGCGCCCAGCACCAGGCCGCCGGCCCCGCTCAATACCTCGATGGAACCATCGCCGCGCCGCACGTATGGCGGGTTGTGGCCACCGTTCGCATAGCGCAGCGTGCCCGTCGCGGGGTCGAAGATGCAGTAAAACACCGTCACGAACAGTTCCATCGGATTTTGCGTGCACAACACGTCGTTGGTGCGCGCCAAACAGGCCGCAGGTTCGGCATGGTGCATGGCGAGCTCGCGGAGGTTGGTGCGCGCCACCGCCATAAAGAATGCCGCCGGCACACCCTTGCCCGAGACGTCCGCCATGACGAGCCCGACCTGCCCGTCCGGCAACTCGATGAAGTCGTAGAAATCCCCGCCCATGGTAGTGGCCGGGACCATTCGCGCCGCGCCGTCGCACCCCGACTTCGCCGGAAACTTCGACGGCAGGATCGCTATCTGCAGCGCCCGCGCGATGTCGAGCTCGGCCTTGAGCTGCGCCTGCGCTTGTATCAGGGCGTTGTTGCGCTCGGCGAGTTCGTGGGTACGTTCCGCGACGATTTTTTCGAGGACGCGACGCTGTAATTTCAGAACGCGCAGCACCCGCAACACCCGCAGCGCCCGCAGGTAACGCGCGTCGAGTCCCGCGAGATAGAAAGGCGCGATCGCGAGCAGATCCACGAGACCGTAGAAACTGAAGATGAAAGCGAGCTTGCGCGGAGCGGCCACGATGCGCAGCAAGTACTCGAACGAGAAGACCGCGACGACGACGATCTCCCCGATCTTAAGCACCCGTGTTGCCCAGGCGGGCAAGCCGGAAAGGGTCTCGAGGCCGACCGACACGAGGCTGAGCACGATTAGCGCGAGGATGAGATTCTCGAAGGCCTGGGCGTAAGGTCCGTCGCGCTCAAGCAGCAGTTGCGCTAATTGCCGAACCGGCGCGTTAACGGACTGGACCGTTCGCCCAAGCACGGTACCTCGTTCTGCCGATGATGCATTGGTCATATGGTCACGTGAGCTTTTTCCTTTGCCATTTGGGCGCTCGCTAAAGGTCGTGCCACTAATACGGCGCCGTTCCCCATGATGAAGCAACTCCCGCTGCCCGGCTATCGAGGAATGGCGAGTCGTTCACCGCCGTCAGCACACCACTCGTGGCATCCGGAATTGGCCACATACGCGAACCCAACTCCGCGGACACCGAAAGAGCTCTTCGGGAAACGCGCTTACGGCAATCGCCGCAGCTGCCGGATAACAAAGTGGCGCGTCTTCGCCAGGATTTTGGCGATTCATCGCCGCGCTAGACGTTCTCGGACGTCCTTGAATATTTGTCCCTCGCACGGATATTTCGTATGTGCTCGGAGAAAGCATGCTGGATATTTTCTATACATTCCATGTATTTGGCGCGCCATCGCTGTAGGTTTGATCGTTTGATCCGTGCCCTCCCCACAGTCTGTCCCGTCTTTATTGATTTACAAGGCAATTTTCGTGGTTTTTTGGTGGATGGTGGGCCGTGTAGGGATCGAACCTATGACCAATTGATTAAGAGACGCCTTCTCTAATACTACATTTCCATCTATAAAACAGTCACTTACGTTCCGCAGACTGTGCCACGATTTCAAGACTTACCCTTCGGTAATGCTCTGAATTCATTGGTATCGGGAATGCTCGATGGCACAGGCAACTCATAAGTCGAGTCACCACGGTTGAGTAACCTAAGCCGATAGGTTAATATATCCCGTGAGTCGCGTGTTTATCTCAGAAGGGACAGGAGCTGGGATCTACGTCTTCTCGAACGACCATTGCCCGGCACACGTCCACGCTCGCCACCGCGGCGAAGGCACAACAGAGCAGGTGCAATTATGACGACGAAAATACAACGGATCAGCGATGCCCGGTACGCCGCGGCGCTTGCCGCCGGCCGAAACGAGGCAGAGATCGAAATTCGGGCGCAAGCTGTTCGCTACGTCCCCGAGCGGGATGCCATCGAGATCGTCACGAACCACAATGCTGGCTTCTTGATTCCACGACAGTGGATCGGTGCACTACAGGACGTGCCCACCGAAGAGTTGGGCAAGCTTGAAGTGTGGCCGGATGGATCGGCCATTGAACTCGAAGACCGAGACATTCACATCAGTGTGCATGGGCTCCTGACAGCAATCCTGCCGGCGATGCTGCCCTCGCGATCCGTTGCAGCAATCTTTGCTAGCCGAGGCGGCCACGCGACCTCGCGCGCGAAGCGCAAGAGCTCGCGAGCCAACGGCCGTAAGGGTGGTCGACCCCGAAAAAGCTCATCCACTGAGGCGATCTAAAGAATGCGCGGGAGCAAAAGATATTGAGTACCCCGAAGCGCGCCGCGCGCGTAATCACCAAAATCATGAACGATGCATCCGGTCAGACCGGCGTTTACTACGATGAAGGCGGTCATCCGATGCTCGGCTCCGCGGTTCATCGCAGCTGTTGATTTAGAAAATCGTTCGTCCGCCCGTTAGCGAGCGCTGCCGCCGCGGCGTTGTAGTGTGCGCCATTGTGCCGCGAGAAGGCGTGACATTGGCCTGGGTAGCTGTACACCGTTGCATTGGGCTTCCCGGCCAGTGCCGCCTTGATCGCGGCTTGTGCGGGCTTGGAAATGAACTCATCCTCCTCGGCCAGATGCATCAGCAAGGACGCGTGGAGACCGTCGACCTCGCCGAGATACTTCTCCGTGTCACCGCCGTGGTAAGCAACTGCAGCGTCAACGCGGTGGCGTACGGCAGTCAAAAAAACCATTAGTGCCCCGAGGCAGTAGCCAAGTACGGCAACCTTGCCGGTACACTCGGGCATCTTCGCTACGGTGTCGATGGTGTCCTTGATGTCCCTAACACCTTCATCCCGGTTATAGGCTTGATAGAGGCGAAGACCATGCTGCCAATCTGCCTCTGAACGGACGCCGAGGTCGACGCTCGGCTCTTGACGCCAGAATAGGTCCGGCGCGATCGCAATGAAGCCCTGCCCGGCCAGCTCGTCGCATTTCTCGCGGATATCGGCGTTCACTCCAAACAGTTCTTGAAGAACGATGACTGCTGGGGCCGGCGCGATTTCAGGGCGAGCGATATAAGCACCAAACCCGCCGTTCCGACCATTTATGGAAATTCGGTTCTTCATTGGCATTCTCCTCAAATTGGTCGGGTTCCGTCAGCGTTAACTCGAGCTCTGCTGTCCCTGAGGAACCGCGGACAGGACAGACAGGCCATATGACCCGGCTGTCCCGTCCTTGTTGAAATTACGAAACCGCGTTTGCGGCGTCGCGGATTACATCGAGCACGACCTTGGGATGCGACAGCATGGGAACATGGCTGGATGCAACCTCCGTGGCCTTGGCGCCCATGCGCTTCGCGGCGAAGCGTTCCAGATCGGGATGGACGGTGCGGTCCTGGGTGGCCACGATGGACCAACTCGGCTTTGACCGCCATGCGATGCCTCCATCGTATTTCTGTGTGAACAGATCAGCGGCCGGCGCGAAATGGGTAGACCACACGACGCCCTGATCCTCCGGAGTCAGGTCCCCCGCGAAGTAGGAGACGCCATCCGGCTTCATCCAGACGCGGCCATCGGCGACTTCTATATGCTTGAAGACGTCTGTTTTCGGGAATTTGTCCTGCTGGCCCTGCGATGTCTCAGTCTCATCAGGCCCTAGCGCCGAAATATAGACCAAGGCAGCTACGCGCTTGTCCGTGCCGGCGTATGTTATGACGGTTCCGCCATAAGAATGTCCGACGAGGACAATCGGACCGCTGACTCGTCCGAACGAGCGGATCGTCGCATCGACGTCGCCTTTCACTGTGTCGAGGCCATACTGAGCAGCGATCACCTGGTGCCCCTCTGCCCTCAAGGTCGGAATCAGCTTCTGGAAACATGAGCCGTCGGCCCAGATCCCATGTGAAAAAACGATGCTGGGTTTCATGTAATGATCCTCCTTTCGGTTAATGATTGACGCTCGCGGAGGTGGCAGCCTCTTCGATGAGCTTGACGGTTTCCTTCGGATGCGACATGTAAGCCACATGGCTGGCAGGCACTTCGACCATCTTGGCATGGGCGCGCTTCGCCATCATCCGCTCCTGGATCGGATTGATCGATCGGTCTTCGGTGGCGACCATGTACCAGGTGGGCTTGGTCTTCCACGCGGGATTTGTGACCTTGTGGGTGAAGGAGTCGGTGGAGATCGGCACCTGCGAGATTGCCATGAAGTGGGACACGGCCGGCGGCACGTCCGCTGCGAAGTCAGCTGCGAAATGCGCCTGTTCTATCCACCAGTTGCCCTCGCTGTCCGCTTTGAACGCTTTGGAAGCTTGCGGTACGGTCGTCTCGATCGAGGCACAACTCTCACCTTCATCGAGCGCAAAGGCGGCGATGTAAACGAGTGCCTTGACCTTCGGATCGTTGCCCGCTTCGGTGATGATAGACCCACCGTAACTGTGCCCGACGATGATCACCGGCCCATCCATTGCGTCGACGGCCGCTCTCGCGTACTTCACGTCATCGGCGTAGGAGGTCTCGGGGGGCTGCGCCACGGACACCGTGTAGCCATCCTTCTCGAGGATCTTGGCGACCGCTTCCCAACCTGAGCCATCGGCAAATGCACCGTGCACCAAGACCACGTTTTTGATGCCAGTCGGCTCCGCGACCGCCTTCTGGCTACTGCCCAGCAGCAGACTCGTGGCGATCAGCGCGGCTGTGAGCGAATAAATACCGTAAAGATTTTTCATGGTGATTTCCCTTCAGTTGGTTTTCAAACGAGACATCGAGTTTGAGGTCTGAGCTGCGATGCATACGCTCTAGCCTTTCTAGACAAAGATCCCCGCATGCCTTCAATCGAAGAAAACTCGCCGACGAAAGACACAGCGTCCGGCGACCGAGGCGCCCGCGCCCGCCGCAAGATCGTCGCGATGTGTTTTTCTGAATCATTCACCGCTCCCGGCTGATTCAATGTCGGCTCTCCGCGTTATACGATCGGCTTCTGTCAACTTGCCCAACAAATCGGGCGCAAAGCAAAAGCTACTTGAGCGGCGATAAGCCCGCGTCACGACAACAGGCGATGTGCGACTAACTCTTTTGGGTATTCGTTATCTAATCGAAGTGCCGCGAGTGCTGCCCATATAGAGGAAACCTCGCGTTCCAGTTGCCGGGATCCGTTGAAGCGCCCCTTTCATGAGCCATTCCCGTTCACTTCGATTTCCCGGCGCCCATACAGGCGCGCATCCAGTGAGAAGGTACCCGGTCCCAGTAAGATCAAAGCTACCGACATCACAATGAACTCCAGGCGCGCCATACCTGATTCAAACAGCGACAGATGTCCGAGTACGCTCGAGTCTACCGTCAGAAATAGCGCGCCTGCTGTGAGCAGTACGCTGGCGATCGGCGTCATCAGGCCGATGATGAGCGCGAGACCGATGACGAAGGCCAGCAATGCAATGACAACGCTCATATTCAGCGCTCCATGGTTGGCTGCGATAAGCAGCCAGGCCTGCGAACTCGCGGCGCCGCCCACGACGAGGCGCAGGAGCAGTAGGGCAAAGCCAGGGTAACCAGTGGGGAAACCCGAAAACGTCCGTTGCAGCGCCATGCTGCCTCCCGCGAGAGTTAACGGAGTGTAGCCGCCGGAAATGCCGCGGAGCGTCCTGAGAAGCGGGTACTCCAAACTACCACTATTGAGTAACGACCTTGCCTACAGGGTGATGACGCCGCGACGAATTCCGATCGAAACGGCCTGGGTCCTATCCTTGGCTCCAAGTTTGTCCATGATGCGTTTGACGTGCACCTTTACAGTGTCCTCCGAAATTCCCAGACGCTGACCAATATCGCGGTTGCGGTCGCCTTCGGCAATTCGACTCAGGACCTCGACCTCGCGCTCCGTGAGGGGATCTCCCCCGACGTAGACTGCCAAATTTTCGGCCACGACGGCAGGAAGATGCCGACGTCCAGCATGTACTTTGCGGATGACTCCGACCAACTCGTCGAGCGGGGCGCTCTTCAACACATAGCCAAAAGCTCCCGCGGCGAGCGCACGTTGGATCTCGTAATCGCCCTCAAATGTCGTCACCACGATTACCCGGGCCTCCGGGAATTCCTCCCGGATCGAGGCGATCGCGCTGATTCCGCTCATATCAGGAAGTCTGAGGTCCATGAGCGTGATATCAGGCCGGTGCTTCCTGAATTGCTCAAGGGCCGACTTAGCCGTGCCAGCTGTCCCGACGATTTCCAGATCGTCTTCATTCGCCACCACCGTCGCGATCCCCTCGCGGAAAAGAGGATGGTCGTCGACACAAAGAATTCGGATTCGTACAGAGGAACTCACGATCTGCTGTCCCGTGAATAGAGCTTGGCAATCCAATACATCGGCCCGCGGGGAGCGGGGTGCTCAAAGGCCGCCACAGCCGGCACAAGCAGGTCGATTTCAGTTCCCGCTCCTGCAGCGGTCCTAACTTTAAGCCGAGCCCCGATCTTCGCTGCGCGCTCACGCAGTCCCGACAACCCGAAATGTCCTTCCCGCCCGGCCTTTAGGACCTCCGGGTCGATTCCCTGGCCGTCATCACGGACCAGGAGGCGGAAGTGATCTCGCCCGTACTCGAGCACGGTCTCCACCGCCGAAGCGCCCGCGTGCCGGAACGCATTCGCGAGTGCTTCCGCGCCAATGCGATAAATCTCCTCCCGCACAAGCGGCCGGAGCGAGCGCGCTGTACCCTCCACGACTAATTGATGTTTGACCTTGCGAGGAGCCGCCAGGTCGTTTGAGATTTGCGTCAACGCACGTTCCAGATTCTCCTCTTGCGAGCGCCGTAAACGAAGGCCGCGGACCCTGTGGCGGCTTTCATCGATCAACTGTCGCAACAGTTGCGAAACGCGCTGTACGAGCGGTTTCGCAGTCGCATCTGCCGAAATTTGACGGTCTGCGACTTCCAATTGCAGAGAGGCGCTGATCAGACCTTGCAAGAGCGTGTCGTGTAAATCCCGCGCGATGCGAGTTCGCTCATTGACGCGCTCCTTCATCCTCATCGTCAGTTGACGAGACAGGTGCCGAACACGGGCCATATAGGCGAGCCATATCGCGAAAACGAAAAGCACGACGTAAATGGCTCTAAACCACCAAGTTGCCCACCAAGCCGGTAAAATCACGATCTGCAGTGACGTCCCGGGCTCGTTCCAAGCACCGCGAGCTGCCGCGGCCTGCACGCGAAAGGTGTATGCGCCCGCCGGCAACGTCGTGTAAGTCGCTCGCCTCTTGTTGCTGCCAACTTCGTACCAATTGCTATCCAGTCCCTCAAGCTTGTACCGGTAGCGATTCGACTCGGGACTAAAGTAGCGCAGACCGGCAAAGTTCAGGGAAAATATGTTCATTTCGTGGGTCAGCACAATGCTGTCGGTGTAGGCGATCGAGTGCGACAGCGGTCCACCGTCACCGATTGTGGCGGATGCACCGGATAACTCCAAGTCGGTCAAGACAACCTGCGGACCGTACGGAGCTTCCTCGAGCTTATCCGGAAAGAATGCCACCGCACCCGCAAATCCCGCGAAAAACATTTCGCCTCGGCGAGACTTAAAGCACGCGCCCCAACCCGTGAGATCGGTGCCGGGCAAACCGTCGACATCGGAGTAGTTGGCAAACGTCCCATCATTCGGATTGAATTTGGATATCCCCTTATTGGTGTTCATCCAGAGATATCCGTGATCGCCTTCAAGAATGCAATCAATCGCATTTCCCGACAAACTATTGCGTGTGTCGTAGCTGGTAAATTTACCTGTTGCGGGATCAAGTCGGTTCAAACCATTTCCCGTCCCGATCCAAATGACACGCTTGGAGGCTACATAGATGTCTGCGACTGTTTCGTCTCGCAACGCGCTAGGATCGCTCGGGTCGGATTTGTAAACGGTGAAGCGGTGTGTCACGGGATCGAAGTGATGGAGACCCGACTGCAGCGTGCCGAGCCACAGCGTTCCATTCTCGTCTTCCGCGATACGGACGTAGATTTGCTTGATCCGAGCATCGAGATCTGGTTTATAGACATGGAAACTTTGCTTATCCCTGTCCAACAGATCTAACCCATCGTCGGTGGCGACCCATAGGTTGCCGGCGTGATCCTCAAAGGTCCTGTATACGATGTCACTGCTCAGGCTGGTTGGATCGGCCGAATTATGTCGATAGGATTTCAGGCGACCCGAATCCGGGTCGTAGCGGTAAAGACCACGGGCATAGGTCCCGAACCAAAGCATTCCCGTGTGATCCTCCGTAATGTCGATAATCATGGGTTTTGTTCCGATCCCGAGCGTTACCCCCATGAGCTTCCCGGTCTTACGATCAAGCCGGCTTACCCCATCATCGTTAGCCAGCCAGAGCAAGCCTCGCGAATCCTCCAAAATCGAGTTTACAAAATCCACGCTCAAGCTGTTTGGATCATCCGCTTGGTGCTTGAAGACCTCGAACGCCGACTTATCGGGTGAGAAGTGATTCGGTCCCACCGAGTGAAGACCGGTCCATATGTTTCCCTCACGATCTTGAAAAAGCGCGATCACCCTATCTTCGCCGATACTATGCGAGTCACCAGGGTGATTGCGAAAACGTGTGAAGCGACGCTTATCGCGATCGAATTGCAGCAGCCCCAGTCCGCGCGTGCCCAGCCACAAATTGCCGTTGCGATCCTCGATCACCTCACTTACGCCGGTATCCGCATCCGGAGAAGGCTCTTGTCGATAGAAACTGTACTTCGTTAGTGTGTTCGATGCTCTATCGTAAAGCGCGAGGCCCGTGCCCAAGTTATGGTAGATCCAGAATTGTCCGAATCGATCTTCAAAAAATGCGACCCGCTTCGGGTCCGGTATCGGGATATGAAGCAGAACTTTGCCCGTCGTGCGATCGAACTTGTCTAATCCATCGGCGGTTCCTACCCAGAAGTCGCCATTTCGATCCTCACCACTCCAAGTGATGTCGTTAGTACTCAATCCCCCCGGGTTATCCGCGGAATGCCGATAATGCACGATCGTGCCGGTGGTTGGATCGAGTCGGTGCAATCCGGTGGCGGTCGCCAACCAGAGCAGGCCACTGCGGTCTTGCGAAATATGAACGACGGTGCTCCCTAGATTGGCCAGTTCGTCGGTTTCGACTCCGTAATGGGTGAAGGTCTCGGTACGCGGATCAAAACGGTCAAGCGTCCGATTGCATCCGATCCACAACATGCCGGAGCGGTCTTTGAACAACGAATTAACGTAGGCTCCGGCGAGGCTGTTCACTCGACCCGGTTCGTGCACGAATACCTTGAATTCGTAGCCGTCGTAGCGGTCGAGACCGTACTGCGTACCGAACCAGATGAAACCGCGATCGTCTTGGACAATTTGAGAAACGCGGGATTGAGAAAGACCGTCAGCTGTCGAGACGCGGGTAAACCGAGCGGCTCCGCCCTCGACGACGGGGATGTTAACCACTCCTGGAGTAACTTTCGGCGCTCGGACGCCGGTGCTGATGTCGGTCGCCGCTTGTGTCGTCGTTACGAATGCGATGGCCGCGCCGGGCAGGAGCCATCCGGGCACGGAGGACAAGGCAAGGGTATGCAGAGTCGCGCATATGAATCGTCGGTTGTGGGAACGCATGCGACGCGGACCCTCATTGGGGGGCAAGTCCGAAGCCCGGCCACCGGACAGCTGCGGCGGCGGTGCCGCCACCATGAGCGGCTGGAACGCGTATTGAAAGCTCGCGCGCATCGCAGTCCCTCCCCTTTTGCAGACACTTCGATCCCTCTGCCGCAAGATTGCGGACAGGGCGCCGCCCGCCTGGGTATCCACTCAACTAGTAATCGAAGCGGATGTCCAGCCCAATTGTCCGCGGCCGATTCAGAGCAATCCGCCGTTGAGTCGGGAGATCAATGCCATTCGACAACGGCAGTTCGGTCTCCGCGTGCCTGTCCAAGGCGTTGGTGACGAATAGGCCGCCGGTCCACGGCAGGTGCTTCACCCCCAGACGCAGATTCAGCAAACTATGGCCCGCAAAGTTGTGGTAGATGCTTTGGGAATTGTAGCTCGCGTCCTCGCGGCTGGTGAAACTGAAGTCACCCCGTAAATATGCAAATGTATCGGCATCGATTGCGCGCGTGTATTCCGCCGATGTAGCACCCATCCAGCGCGGGGCGTATTCGAGTGTCTGCCCTGCCTGTCCGGCCGCGCCGGGGATCGTTGATGTCAGCTTCGCTTCGTTATAGGAGAAGCTGAGTGTCAGCTTCAGCGCCCTCGTTGGATCGTAATTCATTTCGAATTCACCACCCTTGCTGGAAGCCTTACCGAAATTACCAACGAAGCCAAAACCACAGGTGGGTAGGGTGATGTTCTGCTGAATATTCTTCCAGTCGATGTAGTAGACAGCGCCATTCATCGTAAGCCGATGTTCGAGCCATTCGGTCTTCGCGCCCAATTCGTAATTCCAGATCGAGTCGGGTTTATACGCCGCCGGTGAAGTCGAAAGTCCGAGCGCCGCAAGATCTTCCGCGCAGGTGCTGGGGAACGGGTATAGCGGGCCGCCCTCGCGATAGCCCTTTGCGACCGTGGTATAGGTCAGAATATCTGGGGTGACATGATAGGAGAGGCCGTACTTTGGGGTTGTTCCTCTCGCCTCGCTAGTATGCGAACTCGCGGGCGTCGCGACGCCGCCGTTGAAGATCCCATTGATATACACGGTGTAACGCTGACTCTGCTGGTATACGCGGTCACCGAGAGTTGCCTGTAGTCCGGGCAGCAGATCGATATTGAGCTCCCCGAACGCCGCTTTCTGAACATCAAGGAAGTCATTCCAATTGTAATAGACGGGCTCCGACCCAAAGGCCGCCTCGTATTGCGGCGGCGTCGGCCAAGTGAGGGTGCCGTAGGCAACAGCGTGGGCGTAAAACAATCCAACCACACCGTGCACCGGCCCCGCGCCCCCGGAGGCTCGCATCTCCTCTACGAAGTTATGATTGCCTGCCTCGGCATATAAGGTCGACGGATAGACGGCTCCTTTCGGGAAGAAGTAGGAGAGATCTTTCGAGTCATCCTCGGCGTTAAAGACATAGCGGTCCATATAGGATGTGGAGGAAGTGAAGGTCACCGGCTGAACGTCACCCTGCAGCGTCAGGGTATATAGCTGCACCTGGTCAGTCGATGGTTCGCGAACCAAGCGGCTCTGAATGGGATCGCTGAAGCTACCGGGTGGGGAATCGAACGTGAATGGAGCGCCCAGGTCCATATGTTGGTAGTACGCCGCGAGGGTCGCGGAGAATTCATCGATCGGTTTCGCTTCGATCGCGATGCGACCGCCAAACGTCTGCTCGGTATTGATCTTCTTATCCACCGGGCCCGGGAGAACAGCCAAATAGTTGTTCGGGTCGGTCGGATACTGATCGATGTAGCCGCTATTGTTACGGTCGAACACCATGGCGCGAACGCCCAAA
>Ga0209488_10001147_pt1 | contig 22584 bp, 30 predicted proteins | sample Rivendell_Oct201_8_FD_188349 | JGI IMG/M metagenome (GOLD analysis project Ga0209488, IMG submission 188349) | Vadose zone soil microbial communities from the Eel River Critical Zone Observatory, Northern California, USA -... | ecosystem: Environmental > Terrestrial > Soil > Vadose zone >...
TAGTCGTTGCGACACCGGAAACGAACCTAGAGATAACAGACGATGTAAGATCTGGGTTAGACGCAGTAGACACTGGTGTGCTTGGGGAATCAGTCGAGAAAGTACTGGTTAGAGACAATACTGAATTTGCAATTTTTCGGTCAATACCGATCACGTAGACCGACCAAATACCAACGCACCACCGCTAAGAGGGTCCACCAACGCTCTGATGTCCGCGGAGATCGAAGGACTTGTGGTGGCAGGACTTGTATTAGGAGTAGACGATGTGGGGGCTGCATAATACCGCGACAGAGCACGAAGTATTATAATTATGAAGCATAAAAGCGAACGCGTAGAGATACCCACTACCGTGGGAGGCGGAGGAGATCATTTTGGGTGGTTCCGAGGGCAACACATTATCATATGGGTTTGAGCTAATGTTCTGGCCGTCCAGCGAGCCATCCTGCAGTCCAGAAGCTATGTACAAAAGACGAGGATGAGCAGATTTTCTCTTGCAATAGCGAAAGGTCGTATGTCCTCACCGGAGCTCACGTCAGTCGAAATGATACCATCAGAACGAATGGCGATGGTGTCTGCACGCCTCCGGGGCGCTTTTTTTTGCAAGGGGGCCATCGAGGCCGGAAGAAAAGGAGAATTTGAGAAGAAAAGAGGGTCCTGGGAAAGAGAAGAAATTGTTAGGGGCGACACAGAGAGTATACAGAACGCCCGCTTACACGAGGACGAGTTGTGGAGGGTCATGGAAGTTGGAGAGCAACCCCGGATCCGGGTACAGGCAAGCATCTCACGAAGCGGGCAGTTTGCAGGGTGCATTCACCGTTTTCTATCATGCTGTGCCTCGGCAACGCGTGAGGTTGTGCTCGAGCGCGTCAAATGCTGCAGTAACTTGAGCGACGAAAGGGGGAGATCGCCGTAGCGACTTGATACATCACCTGAATGGTGGATTCAATTGATAGCATCAGAAGCTAGCCGTCTCGAACACGTGATCGCGAACACTACCACGTGCACAGCTTAACGCTTGGCAACACAGTCAGTTTGAGATGCAGACCGTCATCAAGGAATTAAAACCTATACCCGCAAATCCTCCTCGATGGAAGCCAAGTGCCGACCCTTCATCTATCACCGTCGTGGGGCTTGACATCACGGCCTCCGTTAGCGAACAGATCGACCAGATCGACCAGCTCATCACAATGAAACTTCAGGTAAACGTTCTTGATGGTTTCTATCGTACACGGTACGAGTTCACCCCTGCTACAGGACATTGATGCCGAATTTTCCAAGATGCAAAAAGTTCTCTCAAACAGAATTCTGCCCGCTTTCAAGCGCTACTCGATCGGTACTGAGCCAGTGCGCGAAGCAGCAAAGGTGTGTGCGTGTGGGCATTCGATATATTCCACCTGTGACATCTGCGCTTTTTTTCTAGTTCTGGACGTCCTTTTATGAGCAGGCTGCCCAGGTCCGCATACCTACGTACGACGACTTGTCTTCTCTCCAAGAGACGACTTCTGCTGTGCCTATCGAGGAACCGCACGCTTCCTCTTTCCCTGAGGATCTATCGACGGCATCAACTCCCAATGCGCATACATTGGATCTAAATCGCACACCATCTGAGAGTTCCTTCATTCCTGCACACGCCGCGGTCTCCTCCACTCCGGCAGCAATGGCTGCCCGACCACGAGGAGTGAATGACACCTCTTTCACGCCAATAGCATCAGCTGCTGAACCGTCGTGGGGCATGTCGATCGAGTCGCCTCTCGTGCGTCTTGACCGTGAACTGCGTGACTTTGCCCGCCCCGACCCTCAGCCGGCGTCGACTTCCGCATCAATGGATCTATTCTCAGAAGCAGACGTTACGGTTGGCCACCTCACCACCGTTTCGACAGATGAGACGGTGCAGGCCCCGACCCCTGCTGCTCCGGCGCCCTCCAGCACACGCGGCCAGAGATTCATGGTGCGAACCCGGGTCGATCACTCTCACTCCATACTGCCCAATCCTGCCACTCCTGTTCGCAACCCATACTTACCCGCGCACACCGATCCACGCCATTGGTCAGGCATTGTCGACTTGCGGGCACCGCAACCACCCCCGTCACTTTCAGTAACAGATAAAGATGACGACCCAACTCTTCCCATGGGAATGTCCCCACCAGTGATGGTCGCTTTTGCTACGCTTCCTTCCCTTGGCCGCTCACCCGCCAAAAGCGCTGCCACAAATATCCGCCGTGCGCTTGTGCGCGACGCACTGCGTGGTGGCGGTGGCGATTCCAACGTCAGTGCAAGCGGCACCGGCAGCTCAGTAGCGTCACCACCTTCACTCACCCGGTACACGCGTGATGCGAGTACGAGCCACGGCAGCGTGAGCCTGGCGTCGGTTCCAGAGATGGAGAGCAGGCACGGGTGGGATTACTCGGCCAGGTCAACTTCTACGTCCGCCGCGTCGATCCCCAATAAGTCTCTCTCAACACCGCCGTACTATACAACGCCTGCGCGGGCACCAGCCTACGGGCACGAGGTGGTACACGAATCGCCTGAGACGCCTCTTCCTCCTTCCTCTGGTGGTGATCTGTCTCTGGTGGTAGGAGGGAGAGCAGCAGATGCCACGATCGACGCCGCACCCGAAAGTGACGACGGATCTACGACATCGACGTTTTCGTCGTCGGGCGAAGACTCGGTACACAACACGGCGCATCCGAGCGCCGCATTCCTCCTGGCCTCTCGACAGCGCGGGCGGCACGACCATGGTGGTCATGATGAAGCTGACGATGGCGACGACTTTGACGACTCGCTCGACACGGACGTCGATGCCGATGCCACCGCCGCCCTCGCACCTGTGCATCCCTTCGCACGTGCGCGGGCGATGGCAGCGGACGATGACACAGGAGAGTATGACGACTCGTTCGACTCATTCTCGTTCGACGGTAGTGGTGGAGATGAGGGAGAAAGACCAGAGGAGACCGTATTTGGCGTGCGGCCTGCGGTGCGTGAGGCTGCCCAGCCACGGCTGCGTATGTTGGGCGATGAGCTGCTGCAGCAGGATACAATCGGTTATGGCGATCGGCGAGGACGAGCGGGGCTCGTCGAGGAGAGTCCGACGCCGTGGGGGGGAGGCAGTGGGGGACACGGTGGGTGAATTCAAGCCAAGCGTTGTGATCTGAATCGTACCAGAGCGGTGTACGGATGCATCGGATGCATGGGCACTTGTAGCGACGACTAAAAAAGGACAGCTGTATAAACTAAGCGCCTTATAGTACTGTACTGTAGGTACGAAATTTGGGGTATGCATGCAAATGTGCGTGTTTAATTGGGAGGCACAGTCCCGTACGCTAAGCTGAAGGGTAAGAGAGGGTCCGTCCGTACGAGATTTCTACACTAACTACCAGTGGTTCAAGAAAGATTAAAACGAATGCTACCAGAGAAAACAGCGTCCAAGCGCATGACTGTGAGGGAATTGCGTAGCTGTACTTCGAGGGAAATGCGTCATAAAATAAACAGGGATGATGAGATCACCTCCTTCCCCTCCACTGCGCACGTGCGTCCCCCTTTCGACTCCACCTGTCGAAAAAAAGAACACGTGTTCTACATGATGACGCATTCCTTGTCCTTTGGTCGCGACGTATCGCCGCCATCGCCGCCGAAGCGGTCGCGTTGGACAATGGAATCGGGTGCCATTGGTCCAGCTACGTTCCCACGTAGACGTTGTGTTGCCCGCTTGTCACCCAGATCCGCAGCCTTTTTGTACATCGCCGTTGCTCTGTATGATCATCGCCGCCAAGTTGGTGGTTCGTGATAAGTCAGCAATGTCTATGTTTCACACAGTTCTCTTAGGAAGTGAACGCACTCGTGTTGGTTGGGTGGTGTCCCGATGCCGACCTCGAAAAAGTAGCCGACGGCGTACATGGCCTTCGCGAGACCCCCTTCTGCGGCGCGTCTTGCCCAAAGGAACGCCTCAGTATCCGACTGTGGGAGCACACCCGGCGAACCGACGAGATACCAAGCTGTCAGCGCAAAGCAAGCATCACGGTGGTTCTGTTGAGCGGCAATGTTCTAGTAGCAAAGGCCTGTCAGGTCGTGTGGCAGATATGGTTGGAACAACACGCACGTAGTAGTGGATGGAGAGCGCGGGATCTTGGGGACAACCCATCTTTCCGTATTCATAGCACTCGCCTAAGCGATGGGCACTCGGGGCATAGCCAAGCTCTGCGGCTTGTGCAAGGAGCTCGGCGGAATATTCATAGTCAACGAACACGACGTTATTAATACCCCGTTCATGCAAGAGGGCAAGCTCGTGGAGGGCATGAGGGAACTCTGCAGAAGCGTGCTCTGCGGAACGCTTGAGCCACTTGACACCTTCCTTCGGTCGCTTCGACAAGCTAAGTTCGCCGTTGAGTTCGGCAATGCCAAGCCGGTACAAGGCTCCGGGGTGAGAAGAAGCGGCAGCTTTGCGGTAAAACTGGACGGCCTTTGCGGACTCGCGACGACAACCCCAACCGTTTTCGCAGCATGTACCGGCGCGATAGGCAGCGTCGGGATGGCCGTGTTTTGCGGCGAGGATGAAGAGCGGGAAGGCGCGATCAAAGTCTTGGCGGTTCTTGTGTGTGCCTATGCCGTTCGCGTAACAGTCGGCGAGGAAGTACTGGGAAGGCATGTGTCCACGATCGGCGTTGCGCTTGAGGAGGGAGGTGGCCTCCTTTATGAGGTCTTCGCGCTTTTCGATCGCCTTTTCGACCTCTATAACGTTTGCCGGTGTGGGTTCGGGAATGGGGAGGGTCTTGGAGGCGTCGACCATAAAGACGGCAAACTCGAATTGGAGGTCGGGATCCTGAGTTTTTTTGGCGTTGGCGCGATAGAGTTCGAGAGTTCGTTCGTGGGACAAGAGGGCCGCTTGCTTTCCAGGCCGCAGGTGAGAATGGTCAAGGATCGGACCTGAGGGCGGGGAATGAGCCCGGACGGACTGGGTAGCGATGGAGCGTGGAGGGCCGGGAGCGGGGTTGTATGGGGGTTGATCGCTCTGGTAAAAGTCATCCGCCTCGGGGGAGGGTGTTCCGTCATCGTCAATGTACTGAGGTTGCAGCTGAGGGGAGTCGTGGTGAGGTGATGGTTGTTGTTGCGGAGGTAGAAACTGAGAGGGGGGGCGGGACTGTCGAGGGTCAACATAGGGATTGTAGTCGTCATCAGGATTGTATTGTGACTGTAGACGAGGTGAGGAATGGCGAGGGGATGGTCGGGATTGTCTTAGGGGACGGCTGTCAAGTTGTGAGGGATCTGAATGAGGGTCTTGGGGCACGGACCACCCTGGGTGTGTGTCGTTGAGATAGGAAGAGTTTGGCCGTGACAAAGATTCGTACATTGGGAGAGAGTGCGAGTCGAGGCTGGTGAGAGCTGAGAACCGCCTTAAGCTTAGGTTGAACGTTAAAGTGGAACGTAAGCCCGAGAGGCTGTGTGGCGTGCTAAGCAAGACACAAAGCGCTCGATGTTCCAGACCCTCATTCCTTGACTGAGAGTGATTCACGCTGTGCGTCATCCATGCGGTTCTCGACCATTGTAGGCATACCACTCGTCAATCAATAACCTTACGGGTCCGTCATAGTCTTGGTGGCACCTATCCCTTCTGGTTGGCTTCCACTACGTAACCCTATTCTTAACATACCACACCAGGGCGTCATGGTGATGCATGGCTTGTTAATATATATCCCGTGCGTCGTCTGTGCTTTCACATACAGTCTTTCGGATATCTTAGCACGAACAGGAACTCACGCATGATATAGTCTCGGGTTCGATTGTACGCACTTATCCTTGATTACCAGTACAGCTTCTGATATCTCTTAACACAGTAAACCCACGATCGGACCAGTCTCTAATACGCTCCTGGTTTGAGATCCTTGACCACGTAGTCGAGAAACACAAGCACGTGTGCCATGTCAAGCTGCTGTACGACGCTTTCATGGGACGACGTGGCTGGCAGATGGCATCTCATCGGGCATAGGAGATCGATCGAAGATGCCACAGACATACTGTTAGTACGAAGGTACGAGTCGACGCGCAAGTGAGTTCGGCAGAGTTGAGGTTCGAGGGAGAGGAGAAATGACATATCCGCTCTATTGCTCCGATGCTGATTGTATAGGAACTGTCGAAGGTGCGGGCAAACATGCAATGAAAAGACAAGTGTAAAAGTACAAGTGGTTTCGTTCCCCTGTGAAGTATCATTTTGATGTGCTTGACCAGGGGTCCTGGACATACTGTATTGGGGCTAGAAACCAGCATTGACACCACGTAAGTGGCAGTGGCAGTGTAATACGGCGGACGTTCGCAGGTACAGTTTGCCTGCGTGAGGCACACGTATGTTCATCTTCCCTGGTCTCATTTCCGTTCGTTCTGACGGACAAGAGGAGCGGGGGAGGGTACGTTTCAACACCTTGCGATTACTGGATAGGTTTCAGGGCTCTGCATTCTGTGAAAAGTTCTACAGGACATAGCGATATTGAATCAACAGTGCTCGCCACCAATGTGACTCCTCCCATCTCACGGGGTATCGGAGTTAACAAAATCCAAACCCCCGACCAACGTCTCCGAGCGCACACATAGCAACGCGACGGCGACGGCAAAGAACCCGCCAAGGCTATACGCAAGCCGTGCTTGGTAGGCACATGGAAGTATTACCGCTTATCCAGACATTGGCTCTGGTGAACCTTCCTCCCCAGCCTTGTCGATAGCTTCCACTTCCTCAGGTGTGAGATCCGCTACAAAAGAAGATGGCGCGGGCATCACGACGTCAAGAGCCGACTTGGAAAGAAGAAAGAACTAAAAAAGGGGAGGACGTACGCAATTCGACGACGTGTAAATAATCGTCTAGATGTGTGCGGCTCGCGGTGGTGGTCACGACTACGAAGCCTTTTGCGTGAACCCATTTGAAAATGACTTGGGCGGGAGTTCCACCAATCCTACGTGCGATGGTCGCGAGCACAGGGTCAACGGGGCCACCTGGGAGAGTGGTAATGGGGCTTTTAACCATAATTACTGCTGATCCCGCGGGGAAAGTGAAAGAAAGGGACTTACGCAAGGCTACCATACGCTTCGGTCACGATGCCGTGCTTTTCAGAAAAATCCAGGACACCCTTCCATGACGCGTAGTTGTACGGGTGGAGATGGATCTGGAAATGTTCTGGGTGCCTGGGGGCGTGATAGGGCAATGGCACGCACCTGGTTTACCGCCGGGACTACCTTACCTGTCCTGACGATGCGTTGTAACCACCGGAGAGTGAAATTACTCACGCCGATGCTCCTGCGGTCGCGAGACGTTGAGCTGGCCGGACAGAGATACGCTTTGAGCAGCGTCGACGCGTACCTCGTCAGGCCAGCCTTTCTGATCTTGGTCATTTCATCCCAGAGGCCTTCGACATCGCCGTCCGTAATATTCCAGGGACTATGAATCAAGTACAAATCGAGATGTCTAAGTCCTAGCTGAATTCCGAGGGCAAGTTATTGCAACCAAGTCAGACTGAGGTGTGCAGACCCAGACGGACCTTTCGTAAGCTCATATGCACCTCCTCCAGCGCATTTCCGCCGTCATACTTTGTAGTAATCCATATATCCTGGCGCGCAAGACCGCTTTCACGTATCGCAGCACCAACGAACTGCTCATTCGCGTAGACTGAGACCAGGCAGAATAAACGTCAGGGACCAACCAAGATCAGAGATAGCGAGGTTCCAAGCAGACGCACTTGCAGCCGAGTCAATATGGGAGAAACCTGCATCAAAGGCTTGCTTTACCAACTCAGTCACGTCCTGAAGTCGGTGAACGAATGAAAAAGTAAAAAAATTGCTTTCAGTTCTTGGCAAGGTACGTGCCTTGCCCTTAAATTTCGAACCAGTTCCGTACGCGAGAATTGGGATCTAGTAAATGAGAACATGGCCGTCTGGACTAGTAAGAGGGAAGGAGGTTCACCTTATTGCCATCGTTGAGTCTCGTTGTGGGGACCATTGGGATATAATATAATTATTAATTATTTAACAAGTAAACATTCAATCAATAACATGATCGCTTAAAAGGACGAATTACCCGTACGGAAAACACATAGATGGGCTAAACGTCATGGCAGCTAATAGTCACAGCACAAATAATGTATCATAACCCATGGGTATAGAGTGTCCGACTACATGAGTTTGAGCGTTTTCAAGTTAAGCCGAAGTATCGCTTCGCGAACTATCAAAGTCCGTGATCAGCATACCTTCAAGGGATGTAGCAGGATAAAGCACGCACCATCTGCAATTATCCCAGCTGTCTTCGCCTTGTCTATGACCGCAGTATAGTGAACTGTAGCCAGAACAACCGTCAGCCCAGGTGTTGTGTCTTTGTGCGTTACGCACCGTATAACTCGCGCTGGCGATTTGGTGAATGTTGGTTGTGCAACGAGCCGAACTTGTTGCGCAGGTCTATGAAGCACACATCAGCCGTGGTCTCCCCACTTCGAGATGCGAGGCGCGCACATTTGGTCACCGACTCATACTCATTTGGCCGGTCACCATACGTGAGCAAGTAGTTCTTAAACCGAACTCCTGCCTCGAGCTTCTCTTGCAAAAGGTCGCACTTGTTCAAGAACAACACGATTGGGACTTTTTCGAGGAGCTTGTTTGAAACAAGGCCACGCCACAGCAATAGCGAGTCTTCCAAGCGATTGACTCGTGGATCCTACAACACCAAACATGAAACGGGAACAAAACAAGAAAAAAAGACAGGCGCGCACCTCCGTAAGCACCTGATCAAATGCCGATATAGGCGCCAAGAAAATGATGGCGTTCACTGGGGTGGAGCTGATCAAGGAAGTCTGATGGCAAAGTATTGAGACTAACCATCCTGAAAATATGGCGCCCAAGCGTGGCGTTGATTACGAGCGCCGCCGACGTCGTAAATGATCCAATTGCTACTTCCCCTCATTGTTCCCATGCTGATAGTGAACTGATGTTCAACAACGCCAACAGTCTTCAGGCGCGCTCTTAACACGTCCTCTACTGCACAGTCAGGATAGTTCTATGGACAGAAATAGGAACGGACCTTCAGTTGGGGTATACTTCTTTGCCGTGATGCGCCCTATTTCATTGAGGTAGCTGGATACTCAGATTAGTGCTGTCGTGTGTAGTAGGGCCGCACACGTACAAACCACTGCTCTCTTGCAATCTAACTCGTCTTTCCACCAATCGGTGGCGCACCCAATCATCTTTCCAGAGCTGAATCATGGCTTCACGAGACCTGTCGAGGATGTGTACAGGATCCGAGGGGTCATCCCACCATGAGGTGGAGGTTGAAGTGCGGCTGGAGCGGCTGCGCCGCAGTGAGAGGACACGCTTCCAGTTGCTTGTCGTGCGAACGGCATACTCGCCGCGCGGAGTAGACCAACCTGGTGTACTCCCATCTCCGAGGCGAGTCGCTTCGTCTTCGTCGTCGCCCTGGCGCAATGTGCGAATGAGCCGACCCTCGAGTTCAAGAACAGGGCCAAGGGCCGCGCTGTATTCGGCATACTTTTCAGCGGCGATACGACGGAGCTCGGAATCTATCGGTACGGCAGAGGCGGCAGTTTGCTCATCGTTGACGATGTATGTAGAGTCGAAGAACTCTGGTACCTCCCCATCCCGCTCTGTGGCGATGGTCTCGAGGATTCTACGCCACAATGAGTCGCCGTAAATATGTTTGGTGTCGAGTAGGGACCTGCCTTCGAATGGAACGTATGAGATTGAGATAGATGACGATACGCCACGCTATTCTCTCCGCCTGGAAGGCTGCAGGTGTGTGGAGGAGCTGGAATTCTGCAATATGAGTGAGCGTGATGTATGCGTGTTTGGGCTGCCTGAAACGGGGTATGTCCCGAGGTCAAGCGGACACATATGCTCATTTGAAACACACGGCAAAGAAAATTTTCATTGAGTACGTACGTTTAAGAGTCGTACTCTTGCCGCTCTCACTCTGCCCCAAGAGAAGGATCCTGACGTCGGGTTTATTCTTCTTGAGATCTGCGCGCTCTGCGCGGAGCTGCTCGTCAATTGCATCGCTAACTTGCTTGGCGTTTTGTTCAGCGCGAATGCGGGCATCACGCTGAGCGGGTGTTTCGTCCGGTGGCGGACGCAAGACGGCCTCAAAGGGGTCAGCGAGAGGGTTCTGTGGTACCGATTTGGCGGCAACCATGTCTGTGAAGTGAAGAGACAGAGGAGATGGAACACGACTCCAAGGGCGATAGGGTTCAAGTCAGGAGAAAAACAACCGAGGGTAGAAAAGAGGGAGAAGGAATGGAATAAAACGCCGAGCGGGGATGGCTGTGATGCCCATGTTACCAGTTTAAGTCCTCTAATTTCCTTCCTTCCTTATCATAGCAGTCCAGTCCATGGACCTCACGTGACCTCCCATTCTCACGCACGCGCGTCGCGTCCCTCCCTCTCATTCTCCCTTTCTCCCTCTACTCATGTTTCTAACTCGTTCAGAGTATGGTCAGTTGCAGTTTTTGTCACCATCTCTCTTTCAAGCTCATATACCTTAACTCCAGATCGTGGTGTCAACACCTTCTCGCCCGAGGGTCGTTTATTCCAAGGTACAGATCTCGCGATATCGCAATGAATTCAATCTCACGGAGCACTAGTCGAATATGCCATCGAGGCTATCAAGGTTCGCTCCTCTCTTTATCCAGTATCCGATCCATACAGACCTTTGCCCCCAGCTTGGCTCAACGACCGTAGGGATCCGTACCCCAGATGGGGTTGTCCTTGGGGTCGAGAAACGCGTTCAATCGCCCCTTCTCGAGGCATCTTCAATAGAGAAGATTATGGAGATCGACACGCATCTCGGTTGTGCAATGTCTGGATTGACCGCTGACGCGCGGACTATGGTCGACCACGCTCGTGTCACAGCTCAAAATCATGCGTTCACATATGATGAGCGCATAAAGGTCGAGAGCGTCACACAAGCAGTATGCGATCTCGCTCTTCGCTTTGGTGAGAGCGTGCATGACGAAGATGCCATGATGAGTCGCCCCTTTGGTGTTGCACTCCTCATTGCCGGCATCGACGAGCTTGGACCACAACTGTGAGTGTTTCACAATACGCAAGTACATCCTTTCCTGATCATTCGCAGTTACCATACCGATCCCTCAGGGACATTTGTCCGCTACGATGCCAAAGCGATAGGCTCTGGTTCCGAAGCAGCGCAAAGCGAGCTTCAAGACAAGTGGCATTTAGTACGTTCTCCCATACGGCGTGAATCACACATCTGGCCCTTACCTTCCCACAGCAAATGACCCTTAGAGAAGCACAGACCCTTGTGTTGAGAGTACTCAAGCAAGTCATGGAAGAGAAGCTGGATCAACATAACGTCCAACTGGCCCAGGTATGTACCACCAGGTCACATGACGAACTAAAACCCATCCTCGAAAAACGTACAGGTCACTGCCGACAAGGGCTTCCACATCCTAGATGAACGTGCGTTGAAGGAAGTCATAGATACGATGTGAGGTGTAGCACGAGCGAATTTCCTGGCAGACTAGCTGCGGGATTGTACCAACGATTTCTACTTTCTGCATCCCCTGCCATTTCTGAAACAACAAGAGAGGGAAGAGTTACGAAGAGATCAACGTAGTTGCAACCTGCCCTTCACGCGCCGTTCCAAATGAGATCAGGTCGTCTGCCTCCAATGAGGACAGGACTTTTATCGGAAGAAGGTCGGTGAGTGTTGAAATGTCAGTCAACCGCCTGCAGGACTCTTTCATAAGACGGTGGACCACAAAGCGATATATGTAAATTATGCCGGGCGCACGCGGTCTCGTGGACCATCGCGAGATATGCTACATGAAGACCCGAAGCCAGACCCGATGATGATGTTAAGAAATGACCAAGTTAACACGATGTTGATCTTCTTTTTCTCTTCTCCCTCTTCCCCCCCCTCTATCTCCGTGTCGGCGGAACAAAAACCTTTTTTTTTCTGTTTCTATCAGTTGCACAGGTCGATTAAATTGCTGTGTTCCTCACGGCGCACCGCTTGCATCCCACGCCACCGACTACGCAGTGCACAATACACCCCCTGCCAGTGTGCGCAGTACGCGATCTGATCAATGATATCCCGAGGTACACTGGATCGCGCTCACCTGCACAAAAGTCGTAATCGTCCGGGAGCGGGGCCGAGTGCTGTTCCCACTAGTGGCCGTCGAGCACATGGAGCCCGAGGTGGACGGTGGTTCGGACTCTATCGGAGGCGGTACAACGATCTCTATTTCGGCACCTTCGTCAAAGATGTCCTTGGGCTGGTGATGCGCCCAAGGACAGTGGTCGCCGAGTTAGTTAGAAGAAATTTTTGATATAGGCGGAAATAAAACGACGCAATGTGTACGTACCAAGGCAAAACTCGAGCGAGACGGAGCACGAGGCGGGTTGGAAAGCCGGTAATCTACGGTCTTCTCGCGTGAGTCGTGGTCATAAAGGATGCAAATTCTCGATCGACACGGAAGGAAGGCAGTTTTATATTTTGGAAGAGAAAGTAAGCAAAGGAATTCACCTTTAGGAACTCACTGTCGAGCCGCGGAGGATACCGAGGTGGATGTGGCGTGAAGCTCGATGAGGACTTGATCCGGCGAGTACCAAACTTGCCACGACGCTTGCCGCTGCGCGTCGTAGCTGGCTGTTCCTGGGAGAGAACGAAGGTAATGGATGGGAGCGCTGGGTTAGACGAGGGCATCTCTCTCGATATATCCTGAGAAATAAACAAAAAGGAGGGGCGGGGACGAGCAGCGAGGAACGAGCGTGGAGACAACGATGGTGGAAATCTCTCAAGGTGAGGTAGCCGCTTCGTAGAGCTCCTTATATGTATACCATGGAAGTCCTGCGGACCCAGCTGGGACGACGGTTCGGTAAAACCGCATCCCAGCCCCGGCAAACAGAAAGGTATGCAGCGTGCGGTGATCGATCTTTGAGAGGGAACCCGAAGCAGAGTCATTCCAGAGCCAGTCACAACTCATATCCGTCATTTGGCGTGGGTGTGGGGCCGTGCGACGGGCTCGGAGGCACAGAGGAAACCGAGATAGGAAAAGAAGGGCATCGAATGTGCGCCGCAGCTGCGTCCAAAGAGAAAGAGGGCAGTTTCCCGCAAGCGGGAGGGGGACACTGAATCGCTCCAGCTGCCGCTACGCACGCATGTACGCGGCGCGGCTGCGCTGGCACGGCACGCGAGACAGATTCAGACATCGACAGAGGAAGGACTCAAAGGCTCGCGAATCTGAACCAGCGCAGTGGGTTCCCGGACACGCCGGAATCGCAGCACAAATCAATCTCATGAGCCGGGGATAGGAATTGCCGCCCAATGAGTTCGAAGGGCCACCGTCGTTCTCCGCCGAAACGTCGCCTTTTTGTTGAGCGTTCTAGATGCCCATTTACTGCCGGCATACGCCGCCGAGTGTCAAGCTGAGGGAAGTACCCAAGGATGTGGCAACTGGCGCCACCGAGGACGTCGATTCGTGGAGGACCGTACATGGTGGAAGGATATGTGGACCATTATGCCATTTATGTGTACCATGGTCTGCCTAATGGAGGTCCTGTACGTCAAGCCGAACAAACATACCACGTTCACTTGGGCGGGTGGCTGTTCTATGTGTCAATCATTACCCTCGTCGGGGACAGCCAGTCTGTAGTCGTGCACGACTAGTACGTCAAAAAATTGTCAGTGGGCGCATGTATGCGGTGCACATACAGCAGTGCCACTACGAGAGCAAATGGCGGGGCACGTCAACATCGCATGTTGCATGAATGTTCATGCGTGCATTCATGAATGACAGACGGGAATTGGAGTCCGCGTACCAATGACCAATACAAAATCTTGGCATGGACACTCGACGTGATCACCCCCGAGTCAGATGGAATCACACGCCCGCCACCAAGCGCTACGTATCATTCATGTGGTGAGCAGTGGTCTGGCGTTCCCAGCATTTCATCCATCACGATCCCATGGCGACAGGAGACGCCCAAGTATTGGCGCCAAGCCACGCAGGTTCTGTGGCCTCTGAATACTCCAGACATATCCCAGGAGCAGTAAGAAAACCTTCTCCTCTTGACCCGAGGTGTCAGACCAGGTGGGCGAAAAGTCTTAATGGCACTCGCTTCCGTGGTCGACGGCTGTAGGACTCACCTTCAAAAGAAAATTAACATACGTTCTCGTAGAGACGCTCAACCTCCGACGAGTCCGCCAGAGGGTCACATTTTACACGTGTGAATGGCATGTTCTGGTGGTAGCGCAGAGACGACAATGCTCACTTCTCGAAGGACTCGAGATCGATCCCGGCGATGGCGGTGCTGAGGTTATTGATACAACAACTACCCCGGGCCCTCATTGCTCACACGAAGCAACAGATAAGAAGCCGATTTACGCTCTTTGGCCGTTACATGGGAAAGGAAGGACGAGGGCGTGACACAGCTTCCCATCCTCCGAGACCACCGGTAGCCCAAGATGCCGCATTGTTAATCTAAGGTAAGGAAGGACCTCGACTACATGGGAAGGGAATGTATGCGGTGCGTTGCGCCGGAGACTCATTGACGGAGTGCTCTATGACCCGTGCGCGCCGCTTGACGTAGTCGCATCAGCGATTGCAGCTGCGGTCGCCACTTATAGAGGCGTCCCATTTGGTCCATGAGACTCGGCACGCTTTCCCTGGACTGTGGGTTCATGTTCTCATAACAACGTTCGCAAGTCTCAGACCCGGGTGTGTTACAGCATCACGCCATGGGGATTTCATAACCGCCCGGGTTACGCCACGCCAGCAGCGCGCTTCCTGAGCGTTATTTTCGAGGGTCTTCATTCAGTTGAGACATAGGCCTTCACAATTCGCATTGCTGAGTCTTCGTAAAGGCTGTTGAGAATCAATCGGTCCATGCAGCTGGTTTGAAAGATGCAATATATTGAGGGGTCACCATGCACAGCTTAAATGGTCGAAAGTTTCGACTCGCGACGAAATTTTGAGAAGCAACATCGGAGGCTTCCCGTGTGAAGCGGACTCGTAGCATTTACACATATCTATCTACCAGATTGGTCAGAAAACGGCCAGCACACGATTTGCTGTCGTGACGAGATTGGGGGATCTGGCGTGTATTTATAAATTGTCAGATCCGATAAACTGATCATGAGCTCGTTGGAGTCGACGATGAGCGAGCCTCTACCCTTATTCGTCACGACGTTTTATCCCGAGGACCACTGCTACCTCTTCTACGTCCACGGATGCCGCTGCCTTGACCACGGCCCCTATGAGGTCCTCTGGCGTTTGTATGTGCGCCACCGCGGGCATGGTCTATCGCTGTATGACAGATTTTCACCTTGGGGATGGGAGGGTCGGCCGAGTCCCCTGTTTTCTCTAGAGACAAGTCGAAGAGCACGTCTGTGGCGTCTTCGCGTGTCCGCACACTGTCTACCTGTGCCGGAGTGGGAATTGTCGCGCATTGCACCGGGGGATCGAACAGATAATTAGATTCCACGCTCGTCTGCGAGTTCTCGCATGGGCAACAGGCCAAGGTCGAGAAGACTGAATCACTGGGTATGATCGCAGTTGGTGGCGAGGGCGGTGCAAGTGCAGGGGGCACCGCTAACGCCGACTGAATCCCGAATCCCCATCGTCATGAAGGATTTGGTTGATGATCAGACTTCATTACTGTATCCCAATGTAGACACGGAGAAACATACACGTGTCATCAGATGCGGACGGCAATGTTCGTCGCCCGAGATTGCTCTGCCGGTAGCGGTCTCTACGTCCACGCTCTGGTCGCCCATCTTGGAGGCCGCGCTCAGTTTCTCTCCTTGGACGTCTTCCCTGCCAGCGCGCTTCATCTCTCTTTCTGCCCCTGGCGACTGTTGCTTGCGCTGGACCAGTGATGCTTCCTCGTTGCGTTTCCCCAGGTCCGAATGTTCTTCCCCCTCGCCTCGGGCGCGAGCAGCAGCCTCTTCTTCGGCTTTCCTTCGGGCCTCGCGTTTGCGTTCGAACTCCCGTATCTGTCCCTCCAATCGCCGCTCGTTTTCGTGTTTGCTTATCCTCGGCCTTGCCGTTGCCAGTTTCTCCCATCTCCGCCTGGGGCGTTTCTCTGATTTAGTATCCGGACGTTTGACTGCCTCTTCTATGCACTTGTCCCGGTCGTGGGAAGGCTTTTCGAGAGCATGCTAGGAGGCATCAACATCACGGTGAAGATCTGCGGAGTCAGGATCATGAGCCCACCTCAACGTGCTCCTGCATCTCGGGTGACTTTTGTTGTTCCCTGTCGTGGATCAAGACATGAGCCAATCTAGAGGTGGCACAGTTAATCTAGGTCGAATCACTCGAGTTCAACTTTGTCGCTCGGCCCATCATTAGACATGTCTTCTACGGAAGAATGAATTTCTTGAGACATCATAGACTCAAGAGATTAGATGTTTCGCGAAAGAAGGGTTTTATCCGCACTGGCGGCAGGATCGTTTGCGATGACAGTATTCCGATCACTGCAGTTTTCTTAGTCGTTGTGCCAGTTGCCCTGGGCGGTCGTTATGCACAGGAGTGTGACAATACTTATGGGACCTAAAGATAAGCCTCAACTCTCATTGCTGCGCGGCGCCAATTGAACCTGTGACTGAGCAGCGCAGCAACCGGGTCTGGGTCCGGTTCTGTGCCGGAGGCCCGGCCGGGGCGGGCCTTGTGCAGTCCCCTCGCTCCCTCGAATTCTAAGTGCTTGCAGCGCTCCTGCTCCGTACAGCTAAAAACACTATAAGCTCACTACTATCATCTCAACTCAACTAGCTAGAAATACCCCTCCCGCCTCGGCACACTGACGGGCGGCGGCCGCTCGCGCTCCCGCCCGGCGGCACTCCCAGGCCTCTCTCGCGAGCGTGGTGGCGGTGCAGGGTTGGACCCACGCATGGAAAGTGGTAACGTACCTCCACGCGAGGATGTAAGCGCGGGTGAGGGCAGGCCCGCGCGCACGGGGATGGGCGAGACGAGTCCTGATTGGACGGTGGCAGAAGGGGGTGCTAGCGATGGCCCTGCTGCCGTTGGTGTAGGGGTGGCCCCGCGGGAAGAAGTGAAAGCTGAAGGTGTCCCAGGACGGCTCGGGGTGGATGCAGAGGGTGGTGGGAGTGGCGAACGTGTGCGGCGCCCGATGGAAGCAGGGATAGGCGTCGGTGACTGTGCGGATGGTGAGTGATGGCGCTGTATGTGCACCGCCACCGATGGAACAGGGGAGGATGTGGGTGCATTGTGCGGCATCCGTGCTGAGCCGTCTGCTGGCGGAGTTGATGGTGCGGTCGTGGGTGTGCTCCGCCCCGAGCGTGTGGGCAAGTCTGGTGCTGGACCAGGGGGCGGGGCGTGTACCAATTCGGGTGATAGCTCAGCTGCTGGTGATGCTGTGCTGTGCGTGGGGCGTGGGGGTACGGTTGGCACCTTGGAGGCCTGAGGCGATGTTCTTGGTGCCGGGGCAAGAATAGGGACTAGTGGGGGAACCTCCTCGGATGGATTCGGAACTAAAAGGGCGTCAAGCATGAACCGGAAGTCAAGGCCGAAATCTTGAAGGAGCTGTAAGTGGGGTTAAAATCAGCTTCGAATGATTTAAAGGCAGCTGTGCTCGCACTTTACGACTTTGATTATGTGTAATGCTCAGCGCCTCGTCGACTATAGCTTTGTCAACATCTGTGCTGAAAACTTGAATCCTGAACATCTCAGCGAACGTTTCGACCTGAGATTTAGCCCACTCGATGAAACCTTTAGAATTTACATTGAATGCGCCTGTCCAGAAAACAACAGAAATGACTCACTGCTCGCAACTTCGTTCTCCTTGAAACTCGCAAGGAACCAATCCGCTGTATGTTTGATTATAGTGAAGATGGTGATCGCGAGTTCACTGATGTAGGTCCCGATGTGGCCATCAAAGCGGATCATTCGTACGAGCCGACGCGCAGTCTCTGTGCGCGCGGCGAGAAATGTCGTGCGCGCCGCAGCGCCGGCATCCAAGCGGATGAGGTAGGAAATAAGTTTCTTGACCATTTCTTTGTGATTGTGGGGATAAGAAAGTGCTTGTAGTAGAGAAGAGGTGAGAGAAGTCGTTAATGGTGTAAGCTTTGCAGCCAGAAGAGGCACGGCAGTGAGCCTCGTTTGCCCTACAGCATTATATCAAAACTGAGGGATGGCGGCATGTGAAAGAGAAAATACCCTGTTCGACTAGGTCTACTGCTGTGTCCCACTCGCGCAGGGCGATCGCCACGTTCAGCTGATCTGCGAAGTCGCCAACCCATCGCGTGTCCCGCTCCGCGGCTTCCTTCGCGTTGTCGTCCATACCCGCTTGCTGCGCGAGATCGGACATCCAATCAGGAACTGGGGGAACGTCTCCCAAGGCAACTGAACCGCGCTGGGAGGGGAATAAAGATAAGAGTCGGAGCGTCAAAGACAAGAGCCACGGAGGGAGACGCACCCCACCACTGGTCCATAGACTCTTGCGTCGCTCGTGCTCGCCCTCACGTTCCTTGCGTTTCTTGGCCGCCAGCTCCTCCGCGACGTGGCGGAACTGCGAAAGCAGATTCTTCTTGTCCATAGCCGAGTCCGTGCGGTACACGTGGGTCACTCTACCATGTTTGATCTTGAAGACATTGACGAGTGCTGGAGGATGCCAATATCACAATAGGGATCGTTTGTATGCGGGGTGAGTTGGAGAACGCACTGGCAGTGTCTTTTGTGTCCAAGACGAGCATTTCATTCAGTGGCCAACAGCGGTCGGCGACAAGCTTGTCACTTTCTGACGCGTTACGGCGACGACGCTTTCGAGCAACGAGCACGGCGTCATCGAGAAGCACGAACCGCACAGCACTCATGGGCTTGTACGTCGCTGCGTTAAGTGCTGATATGCCATCCACCTCGGCGACGACATGCCGGCCAGGTGTCGTTGGGACAAACTTGGTCGAGCCTTCTATTTGAGAGTGCAGGATCTGCATTTGGTTGGCATAGAGCACGCGCAAGTCAGCAACGGATGAGCGGACGTTACGCCTGCGATCTAGAAGGTGTCAATTTGGGAATGCGAGAGACAAAATGACAGACCAGCAACGGAAGCAGACTCTTCGATGTGTAGAACAGAAGGCATGCCCTTCCATTCCGAGAGGCTCTCCCTAAGCTCCATCATCTCATTCTCGAGCGTCCCAATTTCCTTGGAGATGAAAACAAACTGAGCGTAACTGAAACGGGTCTCAGATGCATGCGGGGGATAGGTCGGGATGTGCACACTTTTTGAACACATTTCGCTGTAGATCAGCCGCAACCTCGTCTTTGGAGATCTGCAATGATGATTGTAATGAGCGGAGCTCAGCCTCGGTAGAGTTGGCGAGTTTCAGCCTGAGATCTATGACTAGTCTCGGTATCGATAGGAGGAAGCTAGGATTGAACACACGCACAAGCATCTGGATCAAAGTCCTCAACATCTAAGAGCCTGTTCTCCGCTGCCCGAAGATCCTCTCTCGACGGAGGTTGTTGCTGTAAAACCTCATCTCTCTCACGGACTGTATCAAGACCAGTGCCACGTGTGCCTAGTGGTATCGTTGGCACTGACGGCGGGGTTGCGTCGGTGGGAGTGGGAGCAGAGATGGTTGCGTAGCGCGTGGACATGCGTCGTTTGATCCTGTCATCGACACGAGATTTGCGGGCATTTTTGTCAGGTTTGTTAAGTCTTGCCACTGGTTTTGGGCCCTTGCGAGCAGAGGCTTTGCTACGGAGTGACTCCATTGTTGTAGTCAGTGTTCAGTTCGCGGGCCGGAGACAATCTAATGAGAACGACTTTCTCCTCTCAACTTTTGCTTATGTCTCGCCGCTTTCTCTCTTCTTCACCTCCCCGCGATACAAAACGCCCTCGATTGAATGGCCTCACTCCAGATGACTACAAAAATGGTGTCATGCTTGCCCCCATGGTTCGTTCTGGTGCTCGTACGTCATCTCAATTCTCTAACAGGCCGTTTCCTTCCCAATTTCTCATTCCATACGTTCAGTTCCCACAAGACTTTTCGCTCTGAAACATGGCGCAAAACTAGTTTGGGGTCCTGAGATGGTAGATAAAGCTATGTTACACGCAGAACGTGTTGTAGATCGTGTGTCCTGCCCCCTCTCCCGTCCAATACCCTCGATTGAAATCACTTTCTTTTAAGCCGTATCAGGGACGGTTTCGTTCAATGGAAAACAAGAGCGTGCTATGTTCACTTGTCATCCTATCGAAAAGCCGTACCTCATCTTTCAGGTCGGCTCTGCCGACCCCGACCTCGCTGTGCAAGCGGCGCGCGTAGTTATAGACGATGTCTCTGGAATCGAACTTAATTGCGGCTGTCCAAAACCTTTCTCGACCCATGCGGGAATGGGTGCTGCCTTGCTCACGAATCCCGACCTTCTGTGTTCTATCCTCTCTGCCCTCCGACGCGAGCTTCCTCCTCACATCTCTGTATCCGCGAAGATACGACTGCTTCCAACACAGGAAGACACGCTGGCACTCGTCGAGCGCATCGTCAACACGGGCATCAACTGCCTCACCGTTCACTGTCGCACACGCAATATGCGTCCACGCGAGCGCGCACTCATCCACCGCCTCAAGGGGATCGTTGATTTTGTCAAGGGCCTCGGGCGTGATGTGGCCGTCATCGAGAATGGTGACTGTGTAGGCTTCGAGGATGCACGGCGGATACGTGCCGTCACAGGGGCTGATTCTGTAATGATTGCCACCGCTGCGGAGGCGAATCCGACCGTATTTTCCCCTGCACCCCTCACGAGCCTCGAGGACGCGTTCATATTGCCATACCTTCGACTCGTATGTGCCCATATCCCAGTGCCGTTGCCATCCCTCCTCATTTATTGCCGCAGTGCAAATACCTCGACAACCACTGGGCCTCCACCAAGTTCTGCGTCTCGCAGTTCAAAGGCCCAAAGTCTGCCAACAAGGCGCTGCGCACAGCAGTCATCAAGGCGAAATGTTACGATGACCTTGATGCACTCGTGGGGCCTTGGACAGGAAGCGATGAGCTCGCGGGTATCCAGGCTGCCATTGGTGCCCGTGCGACCCCGCGGCCCGTCTTACTCCCCCCAGACGAGAGTACGCCGCCGCCACCGCCGGCGGAGGAAGAGACCACGACCACTCCCCCGGGGTGGCGGGGCAATCCCGACCCCGCAGTCATCCACGGCGCCCCTCTACTCCCTGCGAATGAGCATCGTCTCATGATCCCGGCTGGGGTATCGAAGCGGGACCCGGGAACCCCAACACCCATTTCTTTGTCGACACCAGTACCTGTACATAAAGTTCTTCCTGTAATGTAGTTTTGACGCGCCACCCCTTTGTATGAGCCTAGACGATGCGTCCATCACGCAAGTCATATTTTTTCAGACAGCGGAACGAGTCGTGACCCATGCTTGCGAGAGAGAAAAAACTGATGCACGTTGTGCCTACAACACAAAGATGTGCTACAGGTAATTTTAGCCCAAGACCAACCAAATCAATCCACACTGCTGAGGAAGCCCTTTTCGGAGTGGAAGTCGGCGCTTGGCGTTTCTGTTGACAGTGTCAATACACCAGAATCAATTGTCTCAGCTTCAGACTCACTTGCTGTCCAACTTGTCAATGCTCCGTCATCGGAGCCGACACTCGTGCAGGAGCTCCCTAGCAAAGGATGGGTCAGAGTTTAAAAGACGGAGGGAAAAAACATTCTGGATCGCTATGCCTTAGCGAGCAGTATTTGTGCTTCTTGAAGGTACCATGACTGGCAGTCCCGTCGATTGGTTACGAAGCGGAGTGAAGGGAGAAGTGCGGTGGCCGATCTCACCAACAAGGTGGGTGAGGTGCACCAGACCAGAACGTTAACTGTGCAACAACAAGATGCCCACGGGCCAATGACACAACCCACGCAACCCGCTTTGTATCACGCTCGGGTGGCAAGCACGTAAACTCAAGCTGTCCGCCGACTTGGACTGCATTCGGTGGAGTGTCGTAGTTGCTGCCCAGAACATTCGGACCTGTACAGAGCATAAGTGGCAGCCTTGTAACCCCAAGCTACCGGTCGCTAGAGCATCCCAAATTGGGAGCGATAGCGATACGAGGGCTTATCGGGATTGCGCGGTCTCTACTGAAGCTCGGCACAGAGGCGAATGGCCTGAAGGAAAACAACCACTGCTTCACCACAAGCAGGATTAAGAGAGGACTCGTCCTGAGATTGTGTGGTTGCTACTCGAGCGCGGTACACATGAAAGTGCGTAGCACGGGGAATAGCTTTCCCCGTAAGACGTGGCATAGACAGATGGACATCTCGAGGTTGCATAGCAGCTGCCCAAACGTGATGCAAAGCAGCCTCACGGCATGAACAACTTCGAGGAGGCTAAAGAGAAGCGTCGACCAAGATATAGCAGGGCGCTTAGCTGTACAACGTCGGTCTTGGTCGTTCGAGCACCGAGAAAGAGGAGCAAAACACGCGAGAAGACGTGGGATATAATACGCAGTGCCTACCGAGAACTTTCGTGTCATCCAGAGTCCGAAACTACGCGTCATTGGCTGGAGCGATCGCTAGCTTTGGCACCGGTTGTTCCCGGTGCAGGAGTTATAGGGTTAGAC
>Ga0209488_10001148_pt1 | contig 22580 bp, 15 predicted proteins | sample Rivendell_Oct201_8_FD_188349 | JGI IMG/M metagenome (GOLD analysis project Ga0209488, IMG submission 188349) | Vadose zone soil microbial communities from the Eel River Critical Zone Observatory, Northern California, USA -... | ecosystem: Environmental > Terrestrial > Soil > Vadose zone >...
AGACGGAGCGCGGGCCATTGCCTTTGCCACAACTTTTGAAGCTGGCGCAGGTGACGCGGGCGGTGGTCGAGCGGATGCTGCGCGACGGACTGCTGGAAAGTTGGGAGGAGGCGATTGATCCGGCGGAAGATCCCTTCGATGCGGGATATTCGCCACCGGCGCACGAGTTGAATGCGGAGCAGGAGAGCGCGCTGCAAGCGATTCGCGCAAGGTTTGTATTGGGCGAATTCGGCGTGCAACTGCTGCATGGCGTGACCGGCAGCGGGAAGACGGAAGTGTATTTGCGCGCGGTGCAGGAGACGCTGGCGCGGGGAAAAACGGCGCTGGTGCTGGTGCCGGAGATTGCGCTGACGCTGTGGATTGGGCGGCAGTGCCGCGGCTGGTTTGGAGCGCGGTTCGAGGGCGTGGCGGTGCTGCATTCGGCGTTGAGCGACGTGGAGCGCGCGCGCGAATGGTGGCGCGTGCGGAACGGCGAAGCGCGCGTCGTGGTGGGGACGCGGTCGGCGGTGTTTGCGCCGCTGGAAAATATCGGGCTGATTATCGTCGACGAAGAACAGGAAAACAGCTTCAAGCAGGAAGAGACGCCGCGGTATCACGGGCGCGACGTGGCCATCGTGCGCGCAAAGATGGAAGGGGCGCTGGCTCTGCTGGGTTCGGCGACGCCCTCGATGGAAACATATCACCACGCGCGGAATGGGAAATACAAATTGCTGACGCTGGCTTCACGCGTGGCGGACCGTTCGCTCGCCACCGTGGAGATCGTGGACCTGCGCGAGGATTTTCAGCAGACGCACCAGACCAGCCCGATTTCGGCGGCGCTGCACGCGGGAATTCAGGAATGCCTGGCGAATGGCACGCAGGCGCTGGTGCTGATCAACCGGCGCGGGTATTCGTGGTCGGTGCTGTGCCGGAGCTGCGGCGCGTCGGTGCAGTGCGTGAACTGCAGCATCTCGATGACGCATCACAAGCAGCGCAACCGCTTGGAGTGCCATTATTGCGGTTCGATTCAGCAGATTCCAAAAGTTTGTCCGAAGTGCCAGTCGAAGTACGTTTATTTTTTTGGCGAAGGCTCGGAGCACCTGGAGGAAAGATTGCGCAAGGAATTTCCGGGCGCGCGCATCGCGCGGCTGGACCGGGACACGGCGCGGACGAAGCGGCAGTATCAGGAGACGCTGGGAGCGTTCGCGGGCGGGACGCTGGACATTCTCGTTGGCACGCAAATGCTGGCGAAGGGACACGATTTTCAACGGGTGACGCTGGTCGGCGTGGTTTCGGCGGATTCGTCGTTGAGCCTGCCGGATTTTCGAGCGGCAGAGCGGACGTTTCAGCTTTTAACGCAAGTGTCCGGGCGGGCCGGGCGCGGCGAGCTGAAGGGGCGGGTGCTGATTCAGACATTTTACCCCGAGCATTATGCGATTCAGGACGCGGTAAAGCAGGATTACAGCGCGTTCTTCGAGCGCGAATTGCATTTCCGGCAAATGATGGCGTACCCGCCGTTTACGTCGCTGGCCAACGTGATTGTGCGGGATACCAGCCTGGAAAAGACGATCCGCTGGTCGAGGCAGCTCTCGGAATATTTTTCGCCGCATGACGGGGCCGGCGTGCGCATCCTGGGGCCGGCGACAGCGCCGCTGGCGCGGTTGAAGAAGGAACACCGGTTCCAGTTCCTGCTGAAGTCGCCGAAGCGTTCGGTGCTGACGAAATTGTTGAGCGGCGCGATGGCCTATTGCGAAGTGAAAGAGATTCCGCAGACGGCGGTGCTGGCGGATATGGATCCGGTGAGCCTGTTGTGACAAAGGAAGTGGCCGATGGTCAGCGACCAGCGGCCTGCGAAAACGGTTTCGAGGAGACTTCCTTGGTTTCAATCGGCATCAACAAAAACCGAATCGCGCGCAACTTGCATTTCGAGCGCGCTTCCATTGTATCGAAGGAATCACGCTGGCGTAGGTTGCGAACGGTTGTACCCGGACAGAGGCGATTTTCATCCAACATAACGAAGCATTGAGGAGAAATTCATGCCACAGCGTCATCTTGGAAAAAACGGTCCACTTGTCTCCGCAATGGGTCTCGGCTGCATGGGAATGTCGGAATTCTATGGAGCGCGGGACGATGAGGAATCGATCGCCACGATTCATCGCTCCATCGAACTCGGCATCACTTTTCTCGATACCGCGAACGTCTACGGTTACGGCGACAACGAAATATTGGTTGGCATGGCCATGCGCGGGTCGCGCAATAAAGTTTTCCTTGCGACAAAATTCGGAATTGTTCGCAGCAAGACCGATCCCACCGTGCGCGGCGTCAACGGCCGGCCAGAATATGTCCGCGAATCTTGCGATGCCAGCTTGAAGCGGCTCGACGTTGCATCTATCGATTTGTACTACCAACACCGTGTCGATCCAACTGTGCCGATCGAAGAAACGGTGGGCGCGATGGCCGACTTGGTACATGCCGGAAAAGTCCGCTACCTTGGATTGTCCGAAGCTTCTGCCAGCACCATTCGGCGTGCCCACAAGGTGCATCCGATTGCCGCGCTGCAAACGGAGTATTCACTGTGGAGCCGTGATCCGGAAGATGAAATCCTTGCCACGACGCGTGAACTTGGAATTGCGTTCGTCGCGTATAGCCCGCTTGGCCGCGGCTTTCTCACCGGCCAGATCAAACGCTTTGAGGATTTTGCGCCGGATGATTACCGGCGGAATTCGCCGCGCTTCCAGGGAGAAAATTTCGAGAAAAACCTCGACCTTGTTCGCCGTGTCGAGGCCATTGCCAAAGAAAAGAAATGCAGCCCGGGCCAGCTCGCGCTCGCATGGCTGCTCGCGCTAGGCGAGGACATCATACCGATCCCGGGCACGAAGCGCCGGAAGTATTTGGAAGAAAATGCCGGGGCTTTGAACGTGTCTCTGACTAAGGATGATCTACGTCGAATTGACGAGGTAGCGCCGCGCGGTGCCGCGGCAGGTTTGCGCTACCCGGAGCAGATGATGAAGTCAGTGGGCCGCTGATGATTTTCTGCCGGATCGGCAAAATCGGGGGCGGCTTCAGCGCGCGGTCTAAAGCCTGCGCGATCTTCAGTGTCCGCCGCTGCGGAGCGCCGGCAGCGTGAACTTCGGCGAGACCTGCTTGCGCTTCGACCAATCGTGGTAGGTGTGGCACTCGAAGCAGCGAGACTCGGCGTGACCCGGGCCCGGGCCATGACACGTCTTGCAAGTCGCGATGCCAGGAATCAAGACGTCGCTCGATTCCGTGCTCGTCAACGCCTTCGCGTGGCAGCCCACACAAGTGAAGCCGCGATGCGCCTCGTGATCGAATTTGGAATGAGGGAACCATTGCTGAAGGATTCCGGCTCGAGCGACTTTCGGAATGCCGAAGCCGCCAAGCGTCGTGATCACGGATATCGACCCTTGGCCGTTCGAAAGTGAGAGTGTATCCGGTGAACGAGGAGACCAGCGCCCGATGGTGGGTTCTTCCTGCGGATTGAAATTCAGCGCGTGACATTGCTTACAGGTCTTTCGCCAGAGGAGTTCTTGAGCCACGGCGACATTTTCCGCGATCCATTGTGACGGAGTGAGCGTTCGAGCGCGGGAAGGCAATGGCTTGCCTGTGAGGTCGCGGTCTGTATCGCGTACTTCGTGCAACTCTTCGGGATGCGCAGCGATGTAGCCCGTGAACTTTTCCACAAGAAAACCGTGCACGAATTGCGGCCGCGCGTGAGGAACGCGTTCCTCGAACCGCTTGTCGAATGTAAGAATGTGGCATCCGGCACAAGCGTTGCCGAATGTGGGCGGGGCCATCCATTCACGGCCGGTAAGCGGATTCTTGGGTGGAAGTGATACAGGTTGCTCCAGATCGTCAACGGCTAGTCGCTCGTAGTTCCGAGCGTCGTTTGCATAATCCGGATCAGAATATGCCCAACGATCCTGAACCACGCGAGGGCGATGGCATTCGCTGCAATCGAGCTGAACGTTTGGCCCGCTGGGGCTAAGGCGAATGGGCTTTCCATGAACTGCGTGATTGAATCTGATCGTGTTGGGGTCGCGTGGCGGCTGGCCATTCGCGGAACGCAGAGCGGTGAATTCGGGATGGCCATCTTGGAAAGAGCGGATGTGAGCCGACCCCATAGGGGGAGCGCCGGCGACGAGCTTGAGTTGTGCGTGACACGTGGCGCAGGCCCGATTGCTCGCGGCGGCGATGTTGATGCGCCCGCGGTGTTCGGTATGACACGTTGCGCACGCCGGGTTTGCCGTTTGCGAAGCGTGATGGATGGGGCCATCGTGGCAGTCGAGGCAATCGCTGTCTGAGGCTTTCGCGGAAAATGAGCCAGACTTTTGCGCGTGACAGGCGGCACATTCTTTTTCGAGAACGGCATGGGGTTCGGATAAGCGGCCACTGCTGTAAACGCGAGAGTCTTTGAATATGTTCTGTTCGGCGATCCAGAGAAGAGCGAGAAAAGGCAGCAGGAGGCTGAGCCAGAATTTGGCGCGCTTGAACGGCGTCGACCGCTTGAAATAGTTGAGGTCGATGCGCTGCGCGAGCTTTTTTGTTGTGCGTGTGCGTGCCACGTTTCGCTCAATTGTCTTGGGACTGCGGCTGGCACAGCCAAGACTGGCTGTGCCACCCATACCTCGACAACATTTGACGCCCCTACAGCAAGCTCCATCCGCTGCGCGATTCCTCAGCGCCGCACAAAAGCTAATAGCGCAGCGCCATGACCGCGTGAATAGCGCCGAGCAAAATCAGTGCCAACGAAAGCGGGATATGCAGCAGCAGCCAGCCGTGCAGCCAGTGGTGCAAGCGCTCCTGGCGCGTGAGCTGGCGCGCTTCGTCGCAAATGTCCTCGAGGTCCGAAAGCGTCGCATGCGCCGCAGCGGGCAAGAGAGTGCGCAGTCCGGCCAACTTGCTGCTCGATTTCGCGGCATCGGCAAGAGGCTGGCTGTGCTGTTTCGGCCGCTCCAGAAACGGGCGCATCTCGTTCAGGTAAAAACGGCGGAGCGGCGCGCTTTCTTCTTCACTCAGCAAAATAATTTCGGGAGCCGCAGCGACGGCAGCGCTCGTGCCTGCGCTGACTGCGGCAGAAGTGCGCGGCGGAACAGCGGACGCAGCGATTGCACGCAACGCCGTGAAGCCGCCCGCGCGCTGGCCCTCTTCGCGTGAATTGTTTAAGAGTCCCAAGTTACCGCATAGAGATTCAACCGCGCGATCGGCTTCTTCGCGAAGGAGCGAGCGGACGCGGCCGATTTCGTCATAAATCGTCTCAAGCGGGACGTCCGATGTCATCACACGCGGAATGTAGTGCTGCAACACCGCGCCGAACACTCCGCTAAAAACAGTAAAAATCAGCAGCCACATCAGCACGCGCGTGAGCGTGCCGCCGAAATGAAATCCGCCGTGAAATAAAATCATCGGCAGAGAAAGAAAGCCAAGCCAAAGGTGTCCGCGCATCCAGGCTTGCGCGCGGCCAATGCGCCATGTGGGAACGCGTTTGCGCGCGCCGAGGAGCCCTGCAAAAAGCATGAACGCGAAGCCGATGATGCCGAACGTGAGGCCGATTGTGCTGCCGCCGCGCGGGCCTTGCGGCGATTCGAATGCATAGCGGATGTAGATGGCAACGGAAGCCCCAAGAATTGCGAATGACGCGATGGACCAAGTGCGATGGGTTTCGTCCATTCTCATTTTGAGGAGTCCTGGCCGAGCATGTCGGCGAAAAATGTGCGGGGGTCGACGCGGTGCGCGGCATCGTGCGGACAGGCGTAGACGCAGCTTGGTTCTTTCAAGTGCGTGCAGAGATCGCAGGAAGTTGCTTTTTGTTTGATCGCCGCTTTCTTGCGGCCGGCGCGCTCGGAATCGTCCACCATCACTTCGAACGGATGCAAATTGATGTTGCCGTAAGGACAATTCTGGGCGCAGAGACCGCAGCCGATGCACCAATCCTCGATGATGACTTCGAGCGAATTTCTCCTTCGAATCGAGCCGACCGGGCAGCCGACCATGCAGAGCGGGTCGCGACACTGGCGGCAACTCGTGGCGACGAGATATTGGTCGAAGCGGAGGCCATCGCGGACGAGGCGAGTGATGCCGTCGTGTGCGTCGGCGCAAGCATTCACGCAAGCGTCACAGCGCGTGCAATTTTGTAAATCCAGAATCAGCAGGCTCTGCGCTTCCATCAACCCTTGCGAGAGGAATTGATCGATGGGGACGTTGTGAACCATTTGCATGCGTTGCTGATTGGCGGCGCGGCGCTCGGCGGCAACGGCTTCGAGGCCGGTTCGAACGCCAGGGAAACGCGTGACCATGTCGCGGAAATCGTCGCCGGAGATTCGAACGAGCTCGACGTGATCGAGGGCGGTACAAGTGGCGGTTCGAACGCCGCCGCCAAGGAGTCCGATTTCGCCAAAATAGTCGCCGCGAGAAAGATAGGCGAGGACCAATTCGCCGCCGGGATAGTTTTCCGAAACTTTCACGAAACCGATTCGAACGAGATAGAAACTGTCTGCCGGGGCGCCTTGCTGAACGATGACCTGGCCGGAGGCAAAGCGCTGTAGCTCGACGCTTTCCTTGAGGTGCGCGATGAATTCGGGCGAGAGGTCCGCGAACATGGGCACACCGCGAAGGTGATTTTCAAGGGCGCGGCGGCGATAGGTCTGGTCGAGCTGCGCACGGAAAGTTTTGTTCTTCAGCATGATGTCGAGAACGTTGCGCAGCATTTCAAAAGCGACGACCTCGGATTCCGCGATGACGGTAGCGGATCGCGGATAAAAATTCATACAAGTCATTTCGCCGAAGAGGTCGCCGGGGCCGAGCTCGGCGACGGGATTCCCGTAAGCGAGATCAACGGAGGCGTCGATGGGAATGGTTCGGTCGAGCGTTTCTTCCGCGCGCTTGTCTTCTTCACGCGCGACGAGCGTGCTAGTCAGCCGCTTAAAAAATCCTTTTGCACCGCCCTGCGTCTTGACGTGCGCGATGGGAGTGGAGATGGAGACTTTGGCTTGGCCTTCGAGAATGTAGAAGGCCGTGGAACCGAATTCGCCTTCGCGGCAGATGATTTCGCCTTTGCGGAAGCGGCGCTGGACGATGGCGCCGCGATTGAGCTCGAGGAAAGTACCGGAGACGCCCTTGAAAAAGGGGATCTGTAAGAGATCCTCAGCTTCGAAACCTTGCGTGTCCGGACCGGCCGCGATCGCGGTGCCCACGACGCTCTTGTTGGTCAGTGCGCCGGTGGGACAGGAAACCATGCACTCGCCACAGGAGATGCACGTGGAATCGCCCATGGGCGAATTGAGGTCGAAGGCGATGCCTGCGGAATAGCCTTTGCCCATGCGGCCGAGGACGAAATTGCTTTTGACTTCGTCGCAGCCGCGGATGCATCGGTCGCAGAGAATGCAGGCGTCGTGGTCGACGGCGATGGCGAGGGAAGAATCGTCTTTGCCGCGGGCGACGAAGCGTTTTGCGAAGCGAGGTTGGGAAACGCCGGCTGCTTTCGAGAGGGTTTCCAATTCGCAGTCGCCGGAATTCTGCTGGCGCGCGCAAGGGGAAGGATGGTCGGACATCATGAGTTCAAGGAGGGTTTTGCGCGCAGCCAAAACTTTCTCAGAATTGGTGACGACTTTCATGCCGGGTTCGACCGGGCGAACGCAGGAGGCGGCGAGAACGCGCGCGCCGGTATCCACGACGCAAAGGCGGCAGACGCCAACGGGGGTCTGGTTTTGAAGGTGGCAAAGCGTGGGTATGGCGATGCCGTTCATGCGCGCGGCATCGAAGACGCTCGTGCCGGCGGGGACGCGGACGGGTTGGCCGTCGAGGGTGATGCCAACGAAGCCCGGAGGTGTGGTTGCGGTCGTCATACTAGGGGCGAATGCCGACGCGCTGGGCTTCGCCGGCGCGCGAGGCGGCGGTGAAGCAGATGCCGCTGGGACATTGGCTCTTCAACACGTGGGCGTCGATTTCGGCGCGAAAATGTTTGAGCACGGATTGAATCGGCGCAGGGACGATCTGGCCGAGGCCGCAGATCGAGGTGAGACTCATGGCCTGCGAGAGTTCGTCGAGGAGGGCGAGATCGGCGCGATATTGCGGTTCGGGTACGCCGCCTTGCGTCCAGCGCGCGAGCATGTCCGCCATTTTCTGCGAGCCGACACGGCAGGGGACACATTTGCCGCAAGATTCATTGCGATAAAAACGCACGGCGTTGAGGGCCATGTCCAGCATGCAGGTGCCATCGTCACAAACCACGATGGCGCCAGAGCCGAGCATGGAGCCAGCTTCGGCCAGCGCTTTGAAATCGAGACGAACATCGATCATCGAAGCGGGAAGATACCCGGAAGATGGACCGGATGGCGCGAAGGCTTTCAATTGACGGCCGCTACGAACGCCGCCAGCATGATTGAAGATAACGTCGCGCATGGGCGTACCCATGGGGACTTCGAAAATGCCCGGGCGGGCGACGTGGCCGCTCACGCCGACAAATTTCAATCCGCGCGAACCGCCGCTGCCTTGGGCGGCGAACCAATCCACTCCGCGAGCGAGAATCTGCGGAACGTTGATGAAAGTTTCAACGTTATTGATGACCGTGGGTTTTTGCCACAGTCCAATCTGGCCCGGAAAAGGTGGCTTGTTGCGCGGCTCGGCGCGATGGCCTTCGATGGCTTCGATGAGCGCGCTTTCTTCGCCACAGATGTAGCCGCCGGGACTGACAAAAACTTCGATATCGAAGCCGAGATCGCTTCCGAGGATATTTTTCCCAAGAAGCCCGGAGTGATAGCAGCGGCGGATTTCTTCGCCGAGGATTTCTTCCTGAAAATGATATTCGTGGCGGATATAAAGTATGCCGCGTTTCGCGCCGGTGACGAGGCCGGCGATGATCATGCCTTCGATGAGGAGATGAGGAAGGTTGGTCATGATGAAGCGGTCTTTGATGGTGCCGGGCTCGCTTTCGTCCGCGTTGCACACGATATATTTAACGGGATCGGCCTGCTTGCGAACCAGGTCCCATTTCAGGCTGGTGGGAAAACCGGCGCCGCCCATGCCTTTCAATTCGGCTGCCTTCAGTTTTGCGAGGACATCGTCCCAGGCTTTGGATTGAACGAGCTTGCGCGCGACGCCGTAATTTTCGTTTTCGCCATAGGGATCGGCTTTGCAGGCGATGCGTGTTTGCTCGGGATGAGGCTCGCGAATGTCGTCGCCGCGGATGGCGCTGCGGGCGATCTGCTCGGCACGCGCGGCGTTGACGTCCGTCAAAATGTGATCGTTGATGGAAATCGCGGGAGCGTGGTCGCAGCGTCCGAGACAGGAAACATCGCGAATCTGAACGTCGTCGGGACGCGAATTAACGAACCGGCGCTCGAGGCCGGCGCGCAACTCGCAAGCGCCGTTGAGATGGCAGCTCATGTCGGCACAGACGCGAATTTCGGCTTTCGGCGGCGGCACGAGATCAAAATGGGGATAGAAACTTGCGACGCTGTGAATTTGGTATAGCGGCGTCTGGGTGCGTTGTGAGAGACCCTCGAGTTCCGCTTTTGGCAGGAAGCCGTAGCGAAGCTGGATGGCCCGAAGGTCGTCGAAGATCACGGCGCCCCGTCTCGCGCGAAAAGCGCCGGGCATGATTACCTAAAGATGCGCGGCGCGAAGTGGCGTGTTGATTCCATTGGATACTACTGGCCCGGGAGGGCAGTGTAAATAGCAGGCGGTTGGCTTTTCGCGGCGCGGCGCGAAAAAGACAACGTGGCCCGTTGACTTCCGCGCGGCGCAAACGATATAAGCGAACAGACTCACCGGCACCCTGAATGCGCGACGCTTCCAACTCCTGCATCCTCCGCGTGGTCTTATGCGCATGCTTCATGACGCTTCCGGCGCTGCTTTTTGCGCAGAATGAGCCGATCAAATACATTGGACCGGGTTCTTGTGCGGCGACGAGTTGTCATGGGAGCGTGAAGCCGATCGCGGGCAGCCGGATTTTGCAGAATGAATATTCCACTTGGATCATTCAGGATAAGCATAGCCGGGCCTACCAGGCATTGACTGGAGACGTTGGCGAACGCATGGCGCGGATTTTGAAACTGGGGGCGAAGTCGCAAGAAGCGCCGAAGTGTCTGGCGTGCCACGCGCTGAATCCGGCGCCGGAGCAGCGCGGGCGCGTGTTTGAAATTTCGGAAGGCGTGTCGTGCGAAAACTGCCACGGGCCGGCGGCGAGCTGGCTGGGGCCGCACACGACCAGAGCGTGGGCGCATGAGAAATCCGTGGCGCTGGGAATGCACGACACTCGAGATGTGATTCACCGCACGGAGAAATGCCTGGAATGCCATCTGGGAACGAAGAACAAATTTGTCGATCACGAGATGATTGCGGCGGGGCATCCGGATTTGTATTTCGAGCTGGATTCGTTTTCGGCAGTGATGCCGCGGCACTGGAAGGTTCCGCGCGAATCGGAGCCGGGCAAACCGGTCGAGGATGCCGCGTGGGTTGGGGTACGCGAATGGAGCACAGGCCAGGCGGTGCAGTTGCGGGCGGCGATGGAGCGGCTAACCTGGCGCGCGAAGAATGAGCGCTTCGACAAAAAAGATGTTTGGCCGGAGTATTCGGAGCTTTCCTGTTTTGCGTGCCACCATCCGCTGGGGCCGGCGAAAGACAGTTGGCGGCAGGAGCATGGATATGTCGGGCGTCGTCCCGGCGATCCGGCCTGGAATAGCTCGCGTTATGCGGTGTTCCGTTTGCTGGCGAAGCAGATTGATTCCGCAAACGCGCAAGAACTGGACCATCAACTACTTGCTGTTTCGGTTGAAATGAGCAAGCTCAATTCGGATCGCAACGCGGTGGCCTCGGCGGCATCGGCAGCGGCGCCGTTGGCGCAGCGGATTGCCAAGCGGCTGGCAACGATGCAATACGATCAGGCGGTTGCGCTGCGGATGCTGCAGCGTATTTCGGAGGACGCGGAAAACATTGCGCTGGCGGATGAGCGCGCCGCGGAGCAAGCGGCGATGGCGATGGATTCTTTGTACATTGCGTACAGCCGCGACGCAAAGCCCGCGAACGCGGCGGAAGTCCGTGTGGCCATCAACGAACTTTTTCAACAACTCGAAAATCCATCGGCTTATAACGCCGATCAATTCGCTTCTTCGCTTCGCCGGATCCGCGCATTGATTCATTAAGCCGGCGGGCTCGCGGTAGAGTTGGGATCCCTCGAAGTTTTCCGAGCTATCGATGAATCGATTCGAAACGTGGTTTTGTGGGTCGCCGTTCTGGCGGTATGTAACGCGGCGGCAACTTCTGCCGTGGATTCTGCAAAGTTCGGAGCTGGGTGAGCACCTGCTGGAGCTGGGCGCGGGGCCTGGAGCCGCCACGGAGGAGTTGGGACGGCTTGCGACTCGCGTGACGAGTCTTGAGTACGACCACGCATTTGCGGTGAAGCTCGGTGCCCGCGTCGGCGGCACGCGGGTGACCGTAATTCAGGGGGATGCTGCGGCATTGCCTTTTTCGGACGGCGCATTTTCTTCGGCGATTGCGATCCTGATGCTCCATCATTTGCGTTCCGGCGATCTGCAGGACCGGGCGTTTGCGGAGATTGCGCGAGTGCTTCGTCCGGGCGGCGTATTCCTGGCATTTGAAATTCAAGATAGCTGGTTGCACCGAGTGGGGCACATCCGGAGCACGTTTGTGCCAGTGACGCCAGCGTCGGCGTTCGCGAGATTGATTACCGCGGGATTTTCAAAGGTGACGGTTGATTTCCGGCGCGGCGGCTTTCGAATCCGGGCGCTACGCGCGCGGAAATCGTAATAGTTGTTTCTATCGGCTTGCGGGCAGTGGCCCGAGTTCAGAGCGCGTTTGCATGACGCGGAGGATGGAATCGCGCGTGACGATGCCAACGATTTGGGGCGCCCCATCGACGGTGCCGGTCACCACGGGCATCTGATTGACATCCGCGCTCAGGAGCCGCTCAAGCAAGCGCAACAGGGGTTCCTCCGGCGATGTCCAGAGGATTTTTTCCCGTGGAATCATCGCGGCTTGGACAGAGTTGTGGGCCCACTCGTCCCGCGGGATCGAATTGAGGGTGTGAACGTTCATCATGCCGACGAGGCGGTCGTCGCTGAGCACGAGATGGCAACGGCGGCCAGTGCGGCGCACTTCAGCGCTGTATTCCTCGAGCGTGATGTTTCCGGGAACTGTGGGTACTTCCTTGTTCATAACGTCGGCCGCGCTTAGGCCTGAGAGGGTTTCCCGGATGGCCACTTGGGCGACGCTCTCCTGCGCGGCGTTCAAAATGAACCAGCCGATCAAAACGGTCCAGAGCATTTGCACTTCGCGGTCGTGGACGACGCCCCACGCGCCCCAAAGGATCATGGCATAGGCAATCGCTTTGCCGCTGGCGCCCGCGACACGAGTCGACTTGTCAAAATCTCTCGTCGCGCCCCAAACGATTGCACGGAAAATTCTTCCTCCGTCCAGAGGAAATCCCGGCAAGAGATTGAAAACAGCGAGCGAGCCATTGGTCCAACCGAGCCATTTGGCCAGCGCTCCGACCGACTGGCTGTAAGGAAAGAGCAGCGCCAATCCAAAAAAGCCGGCTGCGAGAAAGCCGCTGGCCAGTGGTCCGGCGATCGCAATGTTGAATTCCTGAATCGCCTTGGAGGGTTCGCGCTCGATGCGCGCCAGGCCTCCGAAGAGAAAGAGAGTGATGGAAATGACGCGAATCTTGTAGTGCTGCGCCACGACGCTGTGGGAGAGTTCGTGGAAAAGAACGGAGGCGAAAAAGAGCAGGCTCGTCAGGATGCCCACGGTCCAATGCTGTGTGTCCGACCAAAGCGGATGTTGCAGTTTGAACTGTGAGGCGATGATGAAGGTGATAGCCGCAAAAATAAAGACCCAAGTCGAGTGGAGATAGATGGGAATTCCGAGAATTCGTCCGATGCGCAATCCTGATCCGCGGTTCATGGTTTTCTAGGATTAGCCTAGCACAAGACTACGGATGTTCACTGCGCGCATGCTTCTGTCACCGCGCATTGGGGTAGGGCTCAAGTTGGTCATCAAGAAGCGGAATTCCTTCCCAGTATTTTGCCGGCAATCCTGGTTTCGCATTTGACTCTTAGTGCGAAGTCTCCCCCAATTTCAGATTGGTGATCTGCCCTTCGGTGCCAACCGTGCGAGGCTCGATGCGCGGCGGCTGTGGATTTGACGTGAAGTTCGGCTCCCGGTGTGGCGCGTCCAGCGCGACACGACGTGTAATTGCCCACACAGATTCCTAAGCCTTGGCGTTCTCTAAGTCTTTTATTATCAATATGTTGAGGTTGGTCATAGCCGTGCGATTCCACAAATCGCAAGTCGGGAGGCACTTCATGATCGCCATGCTGCATTTCGCAACGCTCGTCATCACCACGATGTTTGCGGTCGCCGCCGCGGTCGCGCTCCACTGGCTATTCCTCAAGGCGGCGTTTCTGATGATGCGTCCGGCTACGGCACGAAGGATTCCCGTGCGTACAAATCTGGTGCGCGGGACTTCGCAACAAGCCCGGGCTTTCGCTTCGCCGCGTTGAGTGAGCCACGGTTTGAGCGCACAGGCTCCCGACCGGCTCGGGACAGGTTCCGCCTGTGCTGCTGGGATTCCCCGGACCAACGTGAGCGAGGGAGACGGCGGTCAGCACTCCGCCGCAGGGCTTCGGGAAATGGAAAGAAGGGGTAACTCGATGCTGGCTTTGAAGTACCTGCTGATGATTCTGGGCGCCGGACTCTTCGGAAGCGCGGGGGCTCTGGTGGCTTACGACATTTTTCTTTCGGAACAGCTACGGCGTTTGCTTTCGCGCGGCAAGAAGGACGAACGCAGAGCTGACGTAAAGGTCCGCGTTCCGCGGAATCTCGCACGGAAACATTTGAGTTTGAGATTAAATTTCCTCGGCCATAGCGCCGGACAAGGTCTCCGCTAGCCAATACCCCTGTGGGTGGCCCGGGACGCGATGCACGAAGGGAGGAGAGATCATGAGCACAAAGGCAAGCACCGCCGCGCTTGACCGAATCGGCCAGAGGTTGCTCCTCTCCCGGCGACGCGTTCCGCGCCACCCGGCTAGCGGTCAGAAATTGTAAGAAGGGAATTGACGCAGAGCTGCGGTTTGAGAATGCGGGGAAACGACGATGAAGACTTCAATCCTAGTTCCAAGCGAAGCGCCCATCAGAAGGATCGCGAGAAACTTCTTCAGGCGGATCCTCGCAATGACCGTCCTTACGGCCTGCGTGTTTGTTGCGCCAGTGATTGCCTCGATGACGCACGCGCCGCTCAACAGAGTGCGAGTGCCCAGAATCGACTCGCGGGCGATCGAGAATCTGCAACGCTGGGCCGACGACGAAAAGGAATCGTGGTCCGAAGAATTCTAACTTTCAACTCTGGCCGTGACGCGTCCTCTCAGGCAAGAACCCCCAGAAGGGGAAGAGGCCCCGACATCTGCGGGGCCCTTCCCGCTTCGAGCGGTGATTTTGTTTTTTTGGTGACTACTATTCCTTGGCCACGGGATACTTGGGTCGCGGAGGAAGGCCGTTGTAATTTTTCAGAGCTTCCTTGGCGAGCTCGATGGCTTTTTCTAGCTGCGGGTCGTGGCCGGCGACGACGAGATCCGGCCGTTGCGGCACAACGTAATCGGGATCTACGCCGTGATTTTCCACAATCCATTCGCCGCCGTTGTCCGCTGACCAGAATGCAAATTCCGGCGCGGTGACGTTGCCGCCGTCGTGCAACGGAATCCCTCGCGAGATGCCCACGAGTCCGCCCCAGGTGCGCGTGCCGACGATCGGCCCGATTTTCTGGCGATGGAAAAACCACGGGAAGGCGTCGCCGCCGGAGCCGGCGAGTTCGTTGACGATCATGACCTTTGGACCGTAGATCGCCACGGGCGGCCACGGAACGTCTTTTCCTTCGCGCGGCGCAAGCGCAGAGAGGAGTTCGCGGCGCAGTTTCTCCGTATAAAAATCAGGAATCTGCCCACCAGAATTGTAACGTTCGTCAACGATGATCCCGTCTTTGTCGAGCTGTGCGGTGAACTGCTTGTCAAATGCAATGATGCCGGGGATGGTGGTGTCGGGCACGTGCATGTAGCCGATGCGTCCGCCGGTCGCCTCCGCGACTTTTCGCCGGTTTTCGTCAATCCAATCCAGATAGCGCGGACCGGCTTCGCCGGGGGTCGGCTTCACCGTGATTTCCCACGCGCCTTCGGGAGTAGATTTGGAATTAATTTTCAGCGTGACGAGTTTTCCGGCGAGATCCTGGAAATAAGAATAGACGTCTTGATTCGAACGCGCCTCCTGGCCGTCCACGGCGATCAGGCAGTCGCCCGCCTTCACCTTCAATCCCGGTTCGGTCAGCGGCGAGCGCGAGGCATCGTTCCAGTTTTCGCCGGGATAGATTTTCGCAATGCGGAAGTAGCCGCCCTCCGGCTCGAAATCCGCGCCGAGCATTCCGACGCTGACGTGCGGCTTCGTAGGCTGATCGCCGCCGCCCACGTAGGTGTGCGAAGTGCTCAACTCCGCGATCATTTCACCGATGATGTAATTCAAGTCGCTGCGATGCGCCACCCACGGAAGAAGCGCTTCATAGCGTTCGCCAATTTTCTTCCAATTGTGCCCGGTCATGTTCGGGTCCCAGTAGAAGTCACGTTCGACGCGCCAGGCTTCGTGGAACACCTCGCGCCACTCTTCGCGGGGTTCGATCTTCACCTGCAGTTCGCTGAGATTGAGCTTACCGTCGCCAACCTTGGCTTTGCCGGGTGTAGCTTCGGCGATGCCGTAGACCGGGCCGGCCTTGTAGATGACCTTCTTGCCTTCTTTGTCGAGGTCGTAGCCATCGATTCCTTCGAGGAGCACTTTGTCTTCGCGCTTGGTCACGTCGTAGACGTGAAGCACATTTTTGGAGCCGCGCTCGCCGGCGCCGAACTGCCGCGCTTCCTGTGGCGTGGAGATGTAAAAGAGTTTGTCCTTGCGCGCCGCCAGATTGCCGAGGATTCCTGCGCTGATCGGCACGGGCGCGACGCGCGAGCTGATGCCGTCCAGATCGATTTGAATCGGCTTGACAGGCTCGGGTTTCTTTTCGTCCTTCTTTTCCTCTTTCTGTTCGTCCGGTTTCTTGTCGCCGGGTTTCGCGTCGGCAGCTTTCTTGTCGTCTTTCTTCTCGTCCTTCTTTTCATCCTTCTTTTCGTCGGCCGCTTTTTCCTCGTCGCTCTGCGGTTTGAAAGGCGAAGCCTCGTCGGCTTTCAGCGTTACGGCGAAAACGCCGTCGGTGGAGTAGTAATTGAAGCGCTGATCGAGCTGCCCGACGCTCGGATAAAAGTAGCGCGTGGAAATGAAATAGAGATACTTCCCGTTATCGTCGAAGACGGGATTGTTGTCGCTATAGAAGCCGGCAGAAACTTTGGTGACTTTCTTCGTGCCCAGAGAATAAAGGAAGACATCGTTGGCGCCGCGGCGGTGAGGCTTGGAATAGGCAAGCCACAGGCTGTCCGGCGACCAACTGCCGTCGAAGATATCGCCGTAGTCGGACTTGTCGACCAGGGCCGGCTTTTTGTCGTCGAGGCTGATGACCCAGAGTTGATGCAACTTGTCCCAGTAAAGCAGCTTCTTGCTGTCTGGCGACCAGACCGGCCCGTAGCGGTAGACGCCCCCATCGTTGGTGACGCGCGTTTCCTCCCCGCCCATTTGCGGACGCGTGTAGATCTCGAACTCACCGGTCTTGTCGGAAAGATACGCGATCCACTTTCCATCGGGTGACCAGGCCGGATTCAGTTCGTGAACGCCGGAATGATTCGTGGTTAAGGCTCGAATGCTGCCGTGCTCGGCGGGAACGGTGAAGATGTTGCCGCGGGCTTCCACCAGGGCGCGAGCCGCCGAGGGAGAAAGTGAGTAGCTGCCGATGGAGGTCGCGACGTTCTTGAAATCCGGGCGTGTTTCGATGTCTTCGGCGCGCACCACGATGGGGAGATTGCGCGTTTTTCCGCTGGCGACATTGAATTCATAGAGCACGCCGCCATTCTCGTAGACGATGGCGTCGGGGCCAAGGCTCGGCCATTTGATGTCGTATTCCTTGTAGTCGGTGAGTTTTTTTGTTTGTTTCGAGCCGAGGTCGTAGCTGAAGAGGTTCATCACGCCCTCGCGGTCGCTGATGAAATAGATGGTGTTGCCGTGCCACATGGGGAAGAGGTCCATGCCGGCGGTCTTCGGCAATTCTTCATACGAATTCTTTTTCAGGTCGAAGATGGCAATGGGAAGGCTCCAGCCGCCGCGGTAGCGCTTCCAGGTGCGGAATTCCTGCGAAGTTTCGAGATAGGCGATCTTGGTGCCGTCAGGGGAAAAGCTCGTCAGGCTGGCGCGAGGAACCTGCAGCGGCTTGGCGGGGCCGCCTTGCGGGGAGACGAGAAAGAGCTTGGTGTAGCGGCCCGGCGGCGCGCTGAAACGGTCGGAGCGGAAGAGAATGTTTTTGCCGTCGGGAGTCCAGCCGAGGACGATGTCGTTCGAAGGATGAAATGTCAACCGCCTGGGCTCTCCGCCTTCGGCGGAGATCACGTAGACGTCCGGGTTGCCGTCATATTCGCCCGTGAAGGCGATCCATTTACCGTCGGGCGAAAATTTCGGAAAGAGTTCGTCGCCGACGTGGGAAGTCAGCCGGCGCGCCGCGCCGCCCTCGCGGGAAGCAATCCAGAGATCCCCGGCATAGGCAAAGACCACCTTATCTTTGGAGATGTCAGCAAAGCGAAGGAGCTTCGTGGGACCATCCGGGACTTGGTCTGCCGCGGCTTGCGCCGGGGCCTTCGTGGGAATTGCCACCAGGGCCGCTGCCAAGACCAAACTCAGCCACAGCAGTAGATTGCGGTGCAAAGGCATGGGCTTCATCACGAACGCTCCTGAAGATATGGATTTTTACCTGGAACAACGGACCTCTTATATGGACGGCTGTCCCTGGCAAATCGTTTCTCTTTGATTCAGTACTTCCCCCGGCAGGACTTTATTCCGTCGCCAGGGCGGCCGCGAGAATGCGGCGCTCTCAGGCGGTACCGGGCATACACAATCCATTTCGCGCGGCCGTGATATCATCAACCCGTAACCCCGTGTCCGCCAAGCAAAAACTGTCCCCGCTGCGCTCGCGCGGTCTCAGCCAGAAGGTTCGCGACTGGATGCCGTCGCGATGGGGCGAATGGCATCTCGCCGATGTGTGGCTCGATCTTCCTGAACCCAGCTCCGCGCAGCCGAGCAATTCGAACGCTGCGGCAACTCCTGCCACTCGGCCAGCGACCGCGCCACCCGGAGCCAAACCATGAGCTTTCGAACGAAATTATTATTCGTTGTCTTGTTCACCATTTTTGCGTCCGTTTCGGTAGTTGCTTACGCCGTAACGCACTACACGCAGGCAGCCTTCGAAGCGATGGACGCGGAGCGCACCGAAGCCCTGGTTGCACAATTCAAGAAAGAGTTTGTCCAGCGTGGAGCGGAAATCGCCCAACAAGCAAAAAACATCGCTGAAGCTAACTTTACCGAACGTATGGCCATCGACATGTCTCGTCCCAATGCCGACCTCTCTCTTTATGTTCGAGATGCGATTGGGTCTGCTCAAGAACACGGACTGGATTACGTGGAGTTTGTGAACTACGACGGTGTGCTCATTTCGTCGGCGCAGTTTCCAGCCCGCGTTGGGTATAAGAATGACTGGTTAACTGCGGTGAAGGACTGGAATGAGACCACTGCATTCTTGAAGAAAGAAGAGCTGGCCGACGGTGTGGCGCTTTCCCTCAGTGTCGTTCGAACGAACAACACCGTGGCGGACAAGAGTTTGTACATCATCGGCGGCCATCGGCTGGACAAGAATTTCCTTGCTTCGCTGGTTTTGCCCACGGGGATGCGGGCGCTTATCTATACCAACCTCGAGCCTGCCTTTGTTCCAACTTCTTTGTTTGGCGAAAAGATCGATGCGGAGCAATCAGAACGATTCGCGCCCGTCGTCGAGCAGTTGCAGAAGCAGCCGCAGCCCGTGGTTCGAACGATTGATTGGACCAGCGATCCAGCCGATGCGGAAACCTTTCACGCCATCCCCTTGACCGGCCGTAACAATGAACTTCTTGGCATCTTCTTTGTCGGCAGCTCGCGAAAAGAATTAGTGCTGTTGACCCGCCAAATCCTGAAAATCGCCGCCGCTGTTGCCGCTGCCGCGCTCTTGATTGGTTTGCTCGTCAGCTTCTGGGTTTCCGCGCGGATCACCAAACCGGTCGAAGAACTTGCCGAAGGCGCGCGCGAAGTAGCCAGCGGAAGATGGGATACGCGCATCGATGTTCATGGGCGCGATGAGATCGGCCAGCTTGCCGAAGCCTTCAATCACATGACCCAAACGCTTGCGGCGCAGAAGGAGCGCCTGGTCCAGACCGAGCGCGTTGCCGCGTGGCGCGAACTGGCGCGGCGTCTCGCCCACGAGTTGCGCAATCCGCTCTTTCCCATGCAGATTACGGTTGAAAATTTGCAGAAGGCGCGCCAACTCGACGCCAAGCAATTTCTGGAAGTCTTCAACGAATCGACGGCCACTTTGAAAACGGAACTTGCCAATCTCAATACCATCGTTGGCCGCTTCAGTGATTTTTCAAAGATGCCTGCGCCGCAATTTGTCCGCGTGAATGTGAATGAAGCGCTGCGCAACGCGGTGCGCCTCTTCGAACCGCAATTCAATGAAGTCGGCAAGCCCACGATCACCCCGGAATTGTTTTTGACGGAGCCTCTACCCGATATCGACGCGGACCCTGACTTGCTTCACCGCGCGTTTCAAAATCTGGTGCTGAATGCGCTGGATGCCATGCCCACCGGCGGGGCGTTGACGTTGAGAACCTCGGAACAGAATGGGAACGTTCGAATCGAAGTAGCCGACACGGGAAAAGGCCTGACGCCGGAAGAGTGCTCGCGGCTATTCACACCGTATTACACGACGAAGTTGCAAGGGACTGGGCTTGGCCTCGCTATCGTGCAGTCCGTGGTCAGCGATCATCGCGGCACCATTTCGGTCACCAGCGATGAGGGCCGCGGCACAACGTTTCGAATCGATCTGCCGCAGCGCCAAGCCGGCCGTACTGCCGCTCCGCGAGAGCCGGCGCAGGACACGAAAAGCACGCCGTCCACGCTGGCTGCTGCTTCCGACTAACGTTCGAAAGGGACCCACGTTTGGCGCGCAAAGCTCATCTCCTCCTCGTTGACGACGATCCGAACACACTGGCCTCGCTTTCCCGCGCCTTCCGGCTGGCGGGGCACGAAGCCACCGTTTGCGACAATGCGGCTCGCGCCGTCGAACTCATTCGAACGGAATCTTTCGACGTGATTCTTTCCGACGTGGTGATGCCGGGGAAAAGTGGATTGGAGCTGCTCGAAGATTTGAAAAAAGCCGGCGTGAAGACGCCAATTGTTCTTATTTCCGGACAAGCAAATATCGAAATGGCGGTGAAAGCCACGAAGCTGGGTGCGCTTGATTTTCTGGAGAAGCCGCTTTCCACCGACAAGTTGCTGGTGACGGTGGAAAATGCGCTGCGCTTGTCGCGACTCGAAGATGAGAACCGCGAGCTGCGTCACCGCCTCGGCAAACACGAGCTGGTTGGCTCCGGCCCGGCGATGAAAAAGTTACTCGCGCAGATCGAGCGTGTCGCCGCAAGCGAAACTCGCGTTTGCATTCTTGGCGAAACCGGCACAGGCAAAGAACTGGTCGCGCGCGCCATTCATGAAAAATCGCCGCGCCAGGAGCACCCGTTCATCACCCTGAATTGCGCGGCCGTGCCGGCGGAATTGATCGAGTCCGAACTCTTCGGCCACGAAAAAGGCGCCTTCACCGGTGCCGCGGTAAAGCATTTGGGCAAATTCGAACAAGCCGACGGCGGGACATTTTTTCTGGACGAAATTGGTGATATGCCGGTGGCGATGCAGGCCAAATTGCTCCGCGTGCTGGAAGAAGGCGAGGTCGAGCGCGTTGGCGGCGACAAGCCCATCAAAGTGAACGTGCGCGTAGTGGTCGCCACGCATCGCAACCTGGAAGATCTCGTGAAGCAGAACGCGTTCCGCCGCGATCTGTTTCATCGCATTTATGTTTTTCCATTGACGCTGCCGCCTTTGCGCGAGCGCCCGGAGGATTTTCCCGATCTGGTCGCTCATTTCGCGCGCCAAGTTGCGGCGCAGAACGGATGGAAAGAAAAAATCTTCACCGAAGAAGCCATCGGCGAATTGCGTAAATACGGCTGGCCCGGAAATGTCCGCGAACTGCGCAATGTTGTGGAACGCTTGATCCTGCTTGCTTCGGATGAAAATGTCGGCGCTGCCGATGTGCAACTCATTCTTCCTACTTCCGATTCTGGTTCTGGTGGTGCATCAGCGAACTCCGCCGGGAATGCAACGGGCACGCTCGCAGAACGCACGGAAGCATTCGAAAAGGAAACGATGCTGGCGGAAATTCGGCGCAACAACTTCCACATGACAAAAGTAGCTCGGGCATTAGGACTGGAGCGCAGTCACCTGTATAAGAAGTGCCAGCAACTGGGAATCGATCTGCAGTCGCTGAGAAAGCCGGAATGAATTTGGTTTGCGGCGCAAACTAGTTTGCGGCTTTCTCTTTCGTATCGCCGATTCAGTAAATCATTTAGAATGAGGGGGATGCGAAACTAAGAAGGAGATCCGATTTCGCTTGACAAAATAGCGATATGTAATAGGATATTTGCAGATTGCAATAAGTAGGTGTTCCATGAAACTTGGCGACAAACTCCGCTCCCTCCGCGCCGTCGAAGGTTCGCTCCGTGGATTGGGCCGTTCGATGACTCAGCAGGAACTGGCCACCGCGATGAAGAGCGAGATCGGCCGCGGTCTCAGCCAGGCGTATCTCTCACAGATTGAGAATGGCGCCCGGCCTCATCTGACACACACAACACGCGAGCTTCTGGCGCGATTCTTCCGCGTCTATCCGGGTTTTCTGGTGGACGACCCGGAAGGCTACACGCCGGGCTTGCAGTCCGAATTGCGCGCCATCGACGCGAAAGTCGATTCCTGGCTTTTTGCGGGCGCCGAACAGTTCACGGCCGATCCGGCGCTTCAGCGCGCGCTTCTGGTCATCGCCGAGCACGAAGACTCGCGCCGCGCGATTTTGCTTCTGGCGGAAATCCTGCGGACGCCGGACTTAGCCGAGCGCCTTGGAGAGGTATTGCACCACGGCAATCATCACAATGGGGGACAACAGAGCGGCAGCGGCCATCCGCCGCCCGCTGGTCTCCGCAACTGAGCTGTAGCGATCCCGAGAGGGTCGAGGTAACACGTAGCAGGGCCTGCGTCTCGAATTCCAGCTCGCGCACCGCAACGGTAAGTTGCGCTGGTGAATTGTTGCGCTCGAGGTGTTGTATGACCTGGTCTGATTTTTATCTCCTCTGCTTTCTGGTGGGCTTCTCGCTGAGCGTTCTTTCGTTTTTGGCGGGCGCGGTCCACATCCATCTACCGTTCAACATGCACCTGCCATTCCATGGCGCGGATCACGCCGGGGCTGAAGCCTCTCACGGCGGGCTGAAGGGCGGCACGCACATTTCCTGGTTCAACGCTTCGTCGGCGATGGCTTTCCTGGCGTGGTT
>Ga0209488_10001151_pt1 | contig 22555 bp, 10 predicted proteins | sample Rivendell_Oct201_8_FD_188349 | JGI IMG/M metagenome (GOLD analysis project Ga0209488, IMG submission 188349) | Vadose zone soil microbial communities from the Eel River Critical Zone Observatory, Northern California, USA -... | ecosystem: Environmental > Terrestrial > Soil > Vadose zone >...
CGCGCGCGTCCGCCTCATGCAACTGACGAAGGGAATCGAGATCGGCCTGGGCGGCGACATAGTCGCCTCGCAGGATGGCCGCCCGCAGCAACATGATCCGAGCAGCGGTCAGGAAGCCGGTCTCCAGGGTGTGATCGGCGATGAATCTGCGGAGCTCTGCCTCGGCCTGCTGGTCACCGTGTTGTTCCGACTCCGCCAGGGCGAGCCGTGTCGCCAGGTGTTTGGTCGCGAGTTGTTGGGGCAGGCTCTTGCCGTAGCGCTCGAGGGCCTTCAACGCCGGCCGGTAGCGGTCCTGCTGGATGTAGAACTCCGCCTCGAACACGCACGACCTGGCCAGGGTCTCGAGCGTCAGGCCCTTGCCGGTCAGCTGGCCGACGAGGGCCAGCTCCTGGGCCAGCGTTTCGTAGGCGATATCGAGCCGGCCCTCGTCGATCGCTATCCGCGTCTCCACGCCGAACGCGTCAGCCCGGATGTTCATGAGCCCGGGGTCAGGACCGATGGCCAGGATCTGGGCGCGGCGCGCCGTGGCGCGCGCGGACTTGCGATCGGATGTCGCATGCTGCAGTTCCGCGAGCATGACCAGGCCGGAGGCGTAGTAGCGGCGGGCCGCAGGTTCGCCATCGTCCGGCTCCGGCACGGCGGCCAGGAACTCCTGCAGGTTCGCCAATGCAGCCGCCTGCTGGCCGAGATCGACCAGGCGGAACGCGGTCTCCCGTTCATAGAACACGCGCGCGACCACACCCTGCGCTGCCGCGGCCTTGCGCACTTCGGCGACTGCCGCCAGCACGGCGGCACGTTGCTCGGCAAGTGCGCGTTGATCCCGGACCACCTGCGAATACAGCGCATCGCCGGCCGCCTGCCGCGCCTCCGGCGTGGTCGCCAGGTGCAGCTGATGCAGTGCGGCGACGAAGTTGCCGACCGGCGAGTCCTGCGCGGTGGCAGTTGCCAGCAGCAGGATCAGCGCCGCAATTGCACGGTGAAGGTGGCGAGGACCTTGCCCACGTTGGCGCTGTCGTAGGCGATCAAGTCCCAACAGAACTCGTCCACTGCCTGTATGCGCTGTTGGTCGCTCTTGTTCAGTAGCCATTGGCTGTCGGTGATATCCGGATTCTCGATCACGACCGTTCCGGTCTTCTGGCCGCCTCTCGTTGCATGGACCACGACACTCCAGTGGCCGCCGCGCGGCATCACCGCATGCCAAAGGAAATGGTCCAGGCTGGTCCGTTCGATGTCGGCGCCATCGGGCCAGGCCTCGACCTTCGGCGGCGTGGTACCGAGCCGTGGATCTTCGGGATTGCCGGGGCGCCATGCCCACAGGGAATAACCGACGACCGGCAGCAGCACCGCGGCGATCGCGGCGGCAAGCAGCCAGACGCGGTGCTTCGACCGTCGAACCTGCCCGAGATGCCGGGCGATCGCCCGGCGCGCGGTGGCTACGTCATCGGCGGTGACCTGCCGGCGGGCGGCATCGACCTCGCTCTGGGTCGCTCTCCCGCTCGAGTCGAGATCGGCGACCAGACTGCGCAACGCCGCGAGCTCCGCGCGCAGGGCGGGGTCACGCTGCAGCATCGCCGCGACCTCTGGTTCGGTCTCGGTGCGATCGCCGCTCAGCAGGCCGGTCAGCAACGCGCGTCCGGCGTCGTCGAGATGATCGGCAGTCATGTTGCCTCCCCGTGGCCTTCGGCGTTGCCGAGCAGCCCGCGCAAGCGCGTGAGCCCGCGGTAGTGCAGCGTTTTCGCCGTGTTCGGCGAGATCTTCAACCGCTCGGCGACTTCCACGAACGTCAGACCCTCGAGATGCTTCAGCCGCAGCACTTGTGCCTCGATGCCACCGAGGTCGCTGAGCAGGCTGTCGATCTGCGCCGCATCGAGCACCGACTGCGTCGGCGCCGGCGCGGTCGATGCCGGTTGCTGGTCCAGCTCGGCAGTGCGGTGACGGGCGCGGGCTTTGGCGCGCGCGGCGCTGCGCAGCAGCAGATTGCAGATGCCGAACATCCACGACTCCAGGGGCAGGATCGGCTGGAAGTCACCGAGGCGCCGCAACACCACGACGAAGACGTCCTGCGCCACGTCCTGGAGTTCCTCCGCGGTCAGTGGTCGGCCCAGCCTGGCATTGCGGCTCGCAAGGATGCGCGGCACGCAAGCGAGCCGCTGCGCGAATTCCTCGAGCGCCTGGACGTTGCCACCTTGGACCCTGGTCACGAAACCTCGTTCTGCCGCCGCGTCGAACGCGACCGGCTTCGTGGATGGCTGGGGCAGCGGACGAAGTTTCACTTTCCTACGTGTAGCAGAATCGGGACCCGCGGTGACCGTCGGCCATGGACCAAAGCGGCCTGGCCCGGCGGCAGCGGGTCACGATCCGTTGCTGCTGCGCCCGGCGCGGCACCGGGATGTGCCGCGGGCCAGGCGACCGCGCCGCGTTCCGGGCCGGCGGCTCAGCGCCCAGCTCAGCGCCCAGCTCAGCGGTTGAACAGGAACGTCGAGCTGTTGACCAGCGCCCAGGTCAGGTCCTGGGCGGCGCCGAGCCGGATCTTGCCGGCCAGTTCCTGGTCGGTGCCGAGGAAGTGGCGGAACAGGGCCGCGCGCTGCGGTTCGTCGCGCTGCTCGCGCGGCACCGCCAGGACCGCCGCCACGGCATCGGGCAGACCGTGGTAGCGGATCGGCGGCTTCTGGTCGGTGACCGACAGGCGGAAACGGCCGAGCGTGTGCATGCCGCCATACGGCTGGTCGAAGGTGAACACCAGCATCGAGCCGCCGGTGCTGGCGCCGTCGTCCTTGCACTCGTACCAGGCTTCGTGCTTCTTGCCGAGACTCGGCGACACGGCCCAACCCTTCTCGGTGCCGGTGATCGCCTGCGCCGCGTCGAACTCGCCCTGCGCGAAGTCGGCGGTGCCCGCGGTCAGCGCCAGCGGGTGGGCCGCCGCCGGCTCGGCCAGCGGCACGGCGGTGACCGTCAGATGGCGCAACACGAAGTTGCCGTTGTCGGCGCGGCCGGGTCCCTTGCCGGGCAGCGAATCGTCCGGCAGCGCTTCGAGGCGGATGCCGGTGATGGTCTTCAGCTCGGTGTAGGCGACGACCGTGTAGCTGTCCTGGTCGGGGCGCGGGCCCTTCAGCAGCAACGAATTGTCAGGGAGCAGCTGCAGCTCGGCGCCGCCGGCAGACGTGCGCTTGCCGATCTCGAGCGCGCGCCATGCGGGGACCACGTGTTGCTCCTCGAACAGCGACAGGCGGCGATCGAGTTCCTTCTTGTCGGCGGGGCGCAGCGCCGCTTCGTTGGCGGGGGCACCCGGGTCGAACGTCGGCGCCAGCTGCTGCAACTCCTCGGCGGTCGGCTCGCGGCACAGGAACGACAGGTACAGCTCGCCGATGACCTTGCGCGCGTCCGGCTCGTGGGCGACGAGCTCGGCGATGTCGTTGTCCGGATCCTCGATCGCGTCCTGCAGCGTCGGTCCGTTGACCAGGTTGAGCGCCTGGCCGAGCGAAGTGCCGCTGCTGCGCTCGCACTCGCACACGCTTTCGCGCGGCGGCCGGCCGAACAGGTCGAGGAAGCCGTCCTTGGCCTCGACGCTGGCGTCGACCAGCTCGGCGGCCATCGTGCCGCGTCGCGCGCCCTGCAGCCGCGGGCGCGAGCCGGTCGCCTGGTGCACGGCGTCGTACAGCGTCTCCGCCGGCAGCCGCCGCGGCAGCGCGTGCGAATTGTGCACGTCTTCGTCCTGGTTCCAGCGGTTGGTGCGCACCGACTGCTGGTAGACGCGCGAATGGCAGATCAGCCGCATCAGCGCGCGCACGTCGAAGCCGGCCTGCAGGAAGTCGGCGGTCAGCTGCTGCAGCAGCTCGGGGTTGCTCGGCGGATTGCCGGCGCGCAGGTCGTCGACCGGTTCGATCAGGCCGGAGCCGATGAAGTAGCTCCACAGCCGGTTGACGTAGCTGGTCGCGAAGTACGGGTTCTCCTTGGCCACCAGCCACTCTGCGAACTGCTGGCGCAGCGGCAGCTGCGGGTCGCTCGCGCCGCCGTGCGTGAACGGGAACACGTTGTGGTACCTGCGGCCGTCGGGATCCTGCACTTCCGCCGGTTGCCCCGGGTCGTCGCTGATCAGCTCGTCGTACGCCGGCGGCTGCTCGCCCTCCTTCATCGCGTCCTTGCCGGGCATCTTCTTGGCCCCGGGCGCATCGACGCGCTTGACCTGCGCGAACCACGCGGCCAGCTGCCAGTGCTGCCGTTGCGTCCAGCGTTCGAACGGATGGTCGTGGCACTTGTTGCAGTTGAAGCGCGTGCCGAGGAACAGCTGCGTGGTGCTCTCCATCACCGCATCGGGTTCGCGCAGGATCTTGTAGAACGCGGCCGGCGGGTGGTGCAGCGTCGAACCACTGGCCGTCAGCAGCTGGCGGGCGAACTGGTCGTACGGCAGGTTGCTGGCGACCGCGGTCTGGATCCAGGTGCGCAACGCGGCGGCGCCGTCCTTGCCGAGGAACTTGCTGTTGACCTGCAGCAGGTCGGCCCAGCGGTTGGTCCAGTGCTCGACGAATTCGGCGTTGCCGATCAGCCGGTCGATCAGCTCGTCGCGCTTCTGCCGGCTGTCGCGCTGGTCGAGCAGGAACGCGGTGGTCTCCTTGCGCGTCGGCGCCTTGCCGCAGAGATCGAGATACACGCGGCGCACGAACTCGGCGTCGGTGCACAGCTCGCTCGGCAACGCGCGGATGCGGCGCAGGTCCTGGTCGACCAGCGTGTCGATGTAGTTGTACTCGGGCACGTCCTGCCAGGCGTAGCCGGTGCGATCGCCCATGACGAACATCCGCGTCGCCGCGTAGTGGCCTTCGTAGCGGCCGAGCACCGGCGCATCGCCGCGGCGCAGCGTGTGGATCAGCCCCTGGCCCTGTGCCTCGGCGACTTCGATGTTGCCGCTGTCCAGGAACGCGTGCGCGGTGACGTCGCGCACCCGGCCGTCCTGGTAGTGCGCGAGCACGACGAACTGCTGGCTCATGCCCGGATCGGGCACGGTCGGGTCTTTCGGCAGCAGCTCGATGTGGTCGACGCGCGCGGCCTGCTGGTCGAGCGCGACGCCGTCGTCGACCCAGGCGCGCACGACCTCGTAGTCGGCACTGCCGGGCGCCAGCTTCTGCCCGCCCTCGTGCGGCACCGCCGCCGTCGGCTTCTGCAGGAACAGGCTCTTGTCGGGCGCGGCGCGGTTGAAGCGGCGGCCGGCGAGATCGTCGGTCAGGGCAGCGTGGTCGAACGCCGGGTCGTAGCCGCGCAGCGACAGCTTGAAGCCGTTCTTTCCCTTGGCCGAACCGTGGCAGGTGCCGGCATTGCAGCCGGCGCGGCTCAGGATCGGCACCACGTCCTGCACGAAGCTCGGATGCAGCGCGGCTTTGACGTTGGCGACCCGCACCGGCACGCGCACCGACAGTTCCCTGGCCTCGAGCACCAGTTCACCGTCGCCGTCCTGCTGCGGCCGCACCAGCCGCTGTTCCGACACGGTGACCAGCGCGCACTCGCCGCCGAGCCTGGCTTCGCGCGTCAGGTCGACGCGCATGCCGTCGCGGCGGACGCCGGTCACCAGCAGCTGCGCATAGGCGCTCTTGTCGGCGAGCTCGATCGCCTTGGGATACGCCTCGAGCTGCACCACGTCGTCGTCGCCGCCGCGCCACGGACCCGGACCCCGGAACGCGGTCGTCGCGGCCGCCAGCATCGACAGACCGCACAGCCATTGCCAACGGTGCATCATTGCCTCGGTCCTGCGGGTGTCTGGAGCCCTGTGGTCGGTGCCGGCGGTGCCGGCAGCGAAGGTGCCGGCAGCGAAGGTGCCGGCAGCGAAGGTGCCGGTGGATCCTGGCCGATCGGCACGGCACTGCCGAGCGGCACCGCCGGGAACTGCCGCACGCGCGCGCCGGTCTCGGCGTCGAGCAGCACGACGTTGCCGTCGAAGCCGGACACCGCGACCAGCTCGCCGTCGGGCCGGAACGCCACGGTGTAGATGCCGCACGGCGACTCGTAGCGCCACAGCTGCTTGCCGTCGCACGGGTGATAGACCCGCACTTCGCCGCTGCCGCTGCTGCTCGAACCGGCGACGATGCGCTCGCCGTCGCTCGAGAACGCGACCGCGAACACGCGCCCCGGCATGGCGGCGAACGCGCGGATCAGGTTGAAGTCGTCGCCGATCTTGCGCGCCTTGTCGCGGAACATCTTGTAGAGCTTCGGCGTGCCGTCGGCGCCGCCGATCAGCAGCTCGTCGCGCGCCGGGTGGCGGGCGACGGCCATCAGTCCGCCCTTCAAGGCGCCCGGCGTGATGCTGGTGATGTCGTCGATGAACTGCTGCGTGGCGACGTGGATCAGCTTCATCGTGCGGTCGCGGCTGACGGTGATCAGGTGCGAGCCGTCCTTGGAGAACACCGTGTCGAGCACCAGGTCGTCGTGCGTGGCCTGGTAGAGCACCTGTTCGCCGGTCTTGCTGTCGATCGCGCGCACCGCCTTGTCGGCGGCGCCGAACGCGACCCGCCGGCCGTCGGGCGACCAGCTGACGCCGTACAGCGAATCGAAGGTCGCCGTCACCGACAGCTCGAGGCGGCGCGTGGCGACGTCCCAGATCTGCAGTTCGCCCATGCGCGCGGGCGAGCCGCCGGCAACGGCGAGGTGGGTGCCGTCCGGCGAGAACGCCACCGACTCGATGCGTTCGGCGAGCCCGACCAGGCGCGCCAGCAGCTGCTGGCCGTCGCTGCTGCGCAGCAGCACCTCGTGGTAGCCGGACACGGCCAGCAGCGCGCCGTCCGGCGAGTAGTCGAGGCTCGTGACCACCGGCGCCTTGGTGTAGACCGGCGGGTTGGCCATCGTGATCAGCGGCCCGAGTGCTTTCGGCGAATCGTCGACGGCGCCTTCGCTGAGCCAGCGCCGCAGCAGTTCGACGTCGGCGAGGGCCAGCGGCGCGCCGAGCTTGGGCATCTCCGGCGGCTTGCCGTCGTGCGCGGTGATCACCGCCAGCAGCTGGCCGGCGTCGGGCTCGCCCGGCACGACCACCGGGTCCTTGTCCTGCCGCGCGGCCAGCAGGCTGTGGTAGTCGGTCAGCACCAGTTCGCCCTTGGCCTTGGCCGGCTGGTGGCAGCCGACGCACCGGCCCTGCAGCAGCGGCCGCACCTGCTGCCAGTAGCTGACCGGCTTCAGGGCAGGCGCCGGCGTCGGCGCCGGCAGCTGCGCCATCAGCGCGCTGCAGCAGGCGCCCGCAAGAACGACGTGCCGCAGCGGGACCGGGAGCCAGCCGCAGCTCATCCGAACAGCTCCAGCACCGGCGTGCCCTTCACCAGTTCGCGCGGTTGGTTGAGGTGGTTGTAGACGATCGTGTCGGGGGCGATGCCGATCGCGTGGTAGATCGTAGCCAGCAGGTCGGTCGGATGCACCGCGCCCTCGATCGGCGCCGAACCGGTCGCGTCCGATCGGCCGTGCACGTAGCCGCGCTTGATGCCGGCGCCGGCGACCACGGCGGTGAAGCAGTAGGGCCAGTGGTCGCGGCCGCCGCCGTCGTTGTCGTTGCCCGAAGTGCTGAGGCCCTTCTTCGGGCTGCGGCCGAACTCGCCGATGCACACGACCAGGGTCTCGGCCAGCATGCCGCGCTGGTCGAGGTCCTCGATCAGCGTGGCGAAGCCCGGATCGAACATCGGCGCCGAGTCCTCCTTCATGCGCTTCTCGAGGTCCTTGTGGCAGTCCCACGAGTGGCGGTCGGAGTTGGCGATCTTGGGCCAGTTCAACTGCACGATGCGCGTGCCGGCCTCGAGGAAGCGGCGCGCCATCAGGCAGCTCTGGCCGAACGTCGTGCGGCCGTAGCGATCGCGCAGCGCATCGGGCTCCTCGGCCAGATCGAACGCCTTGCGCGCGCGGCCCGACAGCACCAGGCTCATCGCCTTCTCGGTGTACTCGTCGAGCTGGAACTTCTTGACCGCGGCCTCGAGCTCGGGCGTGCCCTGGTTGACCAGCTCGCGCAGGTGCGCGCGGCGCTCGAGCCGCGGTACCGACAGCTCGGGCCGCAACGCCAGGTCGTCGACCTGGATGCGGTCCATCTTCTTGTTGTCGAAGTCGTCGCCCGGCGGGTACAGCGTGTACGGATCGAACGCGCGGCCGAGGAAGCCGCCGGTGCCGGCCTTGCCGATCACGCCGCTCTCCTGCAGCGGCCGCGGCAGCATCACGAACGGCAGCATCGCCACGCTCGGCGGCTTCAGCCGCACGATGTTGGCGCCGAAGTTGGGGAAGTCCTTCGGCGATGGCGGCTCCAGCTGGCCCGACGGACTGACCCGATCCGCGGTGTAGCCGGTCAGCATCTGGTAGTGCGCCGCGGTGTGGTTGAACAACCCGTTCGGCGTGTAGCTCATCGAGCGGATGAACGTCAGCTTGTCGGTCACCTGCGCCAGCCGCGGCAGCAGCTCGGTGACTTCCATCCCCGGCACCTTGCTCGGGATCGTCTTGAACACGCTCTGCACGTCGGCCGGCACCTTGTCCTTCGGATCCCACAGATCGAGGTGGCTCGGGCCGCCCTGCATGAACACCAGCAGCACGCTCTTGGCGCGGCCCCAGCCGGGGGCGTCACCGCGCAGCGGCGCTGCGGCCTGCAGCCGCAGCACATCGGACAGGCTGAGCCCGAGCAGCGTGCCGCCGCCGACGCGCAGGAGGTCGCGACGCGAGAGGGCAGCGGGAAGGAGGTGGCCGTTCACCGCCGGCAGGTCGGGCATGGATACGCTCGCTTGGGGTAGGAGAGCGCTGGGGATTCTAGGCAATCGGTCCGCGGGATGAGTGTCCCACGGCGTGCCTTTTCTCTATCGGCCGGTGGGGTGGGGATCTCGATTGCGTCGCGGCGGTGGTGCTGTCGGCAATCGACGAATTGCAGGCGGCTGGGGGGTGATCCGCGTGCTTCTGGGGAGCGAGATGTCCGGATGTCCCCGGATGCATCGTCCGTGCCTTGATCGACACCTTGTCGAGCCGGCATCCGAGCTCGGCAAGGTGATGGGTCCAGGCTCACGGCCGCCGCCGGTCGGCCGGGGCGTTCCGTCAGCCGAGGGCGAGCGTGATCTTGGTATCCTCGTCGACCACCAACTCGTTCTCCGCCGTGTGCATCGGGGTCTCGATGAACTTTTTCAGCCTGCAACAGCTTGCTTCGACTCTGATGCGCCTGCTGACGACAACGGCGGTCTTCTTGCCGGCCATCAGGGCTCAGGACACCGCGCCGAAACCGACGGAACACCCGTTCCTGTGGCGCATCGAGGGCGAAGTGCCGACCTACCTGTTCGGTACGTTCCACTTCCCTGACGCGCGAATCACTACGCTGCACCCCGAAGTGGAACAGGCGATCGAGAAGTGCGATGCGCTGTTCACCGAGTTGCCGATGGACAGCAAGACCGTGGGCCAGGGGACGCAGGTGATGATGCTCCCGCCAGGCAAGAGGCTGGCTGACGTGGTGCCGCGGGAGGTGTTGCAGCGACTCGAGGCTTTCTGCGCGGCGCGCAACGTGCCGCTCGCATCGCCGATGGACCGGATGAAACCATGGGCGCTGACCTTCCAGGTCCTGCTCATGGATCACCTGAAGGAGGTCTATGGCGGGAAGATGCTCGACGTCGAGCTCTACCGGATGGCAAAGGACGCAGACAAGGAAGTGGGCGGACTCGAAACGTTTGCGGAGCAGATCGGCTGCCTCGAAGGGCTCAGCGACGCCGACAATGCCGCCATCCTGGGGGACACCATCGACCGGGTCGAGAGCCTGCGCCGGCAGGGCCACGACCTTACCGACGAGATGATCAAGGCATACATCGAGGGTTCGGGGGAGCGACTCATGGAGCTCCTGTGGCCTGCCGACAAGGCGCTGGCGGCCCGCTACGAGCAGGCCGGGCTGATCGATCGCAACGTCAGGATGGTCGAGCGCATGGTCGCAAAGACGAAGGCCGAGCCGAAGCGGCGGTTCCTCTTCGCCGTCGGCGCCGCGCACTTCTTCGGTGAGCGCGGCATCGTCGCCTTGCTGCGCGCGCAGGGTTACACGGTGACCAGGCTGCCGGAGTCCCTGGCGAGCATCGACGAGGAGTTGCGTGAGCTGGAAGGAAAGGCGAAGGCGCTGCACGAGCGGATCGAGAAGCTGCGCCAACGGCGCAACGAACTGAAGAAGGCCGGCTGACTCCACCAGGAGTACCTGGAGTTGGCCACGCAGCCAGCTCCGGTGTGGGCCCGGCGTTCACGGTTGATCAAGGGCGACGACGACCGGCGATGATCGGCGCAACGACAGGCGAGGCAGACTCGCGGTCGTGGTGCTCGCCGCGTCGGTGATGCAGCTCCTGGTCGGCAAGAAAGTCCGGTGTTGCCAGGTTCACCGCTCGACGCGGGTTGTTGCTGCCGCGCCCGGTTAGACTCCTCCGCCCCTTTCCGCCTGACCAGACACCGCCAGATGCCCGATGCAAGACCAGGGCGCTCCGATTCCCCGCCACCCGACCAGTCACCGCCGCGGAGTCGACATGCTGCATGACCCGAAGCTCAACAAGGGCACGGCGTTCACGGCGGTCGAACGGGAAGTGCTGGGCCTCGACGGGCTGCTGCCGCCGCGCATCCTGACCGAACAGGCGCAGGCGGAGCGGATCATCGCCGACCTGCGGCGGCGCAACACCGACATCGAGCGCTACATCACCCTGAACCACGTGGCGGAGCGCAACGAGACGCTGTTCTACCGCGTGTTGTTCGATCACATAGAGGAGCTGATGCCGATCGTCTACACGCCGACGGTGGGCGAGGCGTGCGAGTCGTACGGACACATCTTCCAGCGCGCGCGCGGGTTGTTCATCGGCGCCAGGGATCGCGGCCGGATCGCCCACCTGCTGCGCAACTGGCCGGAGTCCGACGTGCGCGTGATCGTCGTCACCGACGGTGCGCGGATCCTCGGGCTCGGCGACCTCGGCGCCCATGGCATGGGCATTCCGGTCGGCAAGCTGACGCTCTACACGGTGTGTGCCGGCGTGCATCCGCACAGCTGTCTGCCGATCACGCTCGACGTCGGCACCGACAACGTGCGGCTGCGCGAGGATCCGACCTACATCGGTCTGCCGCAGCCGCGGCTCACCGGCAAGGAATACGACGACCTGCTCGACGAGTTCGTCAGCGCGGTGCGCGAAGTGTTCCCGCGCGCGCTGCTGCAGTTCGAGGACTTCGGCAACAACACCGCGTTCGAACTGCTGCGGCGCTACCGCGACCAGATCTGCTGCTTCAACGACGACATCCAGGGCACCGCGGCGGTGGCGCTGGCCGGCATCTACTCGGCGCTGCGGATCACCAGGCAGCCACTCGAGCGGCAGCGGCTGCTGTTCTTCGGCGCCGGCGAGGCCGGCATCGGCATCGCCGAGCTGTTCACCGCGGCGCTGGTCGAAGGCGGCATGGCGGAGGCCGAGGCGCGGCAGCACTGCTGGCTGTTCGATTCGCAGGGGCTGGTGGTCCAAGGGCGCACGGAACTGCGTGGCCACAAGCTGCCCTTCGCGCACGCGCATGCGCCGATCGCCGACCTCGCCGAGGCCGTGCGCCAGCTGCGGCCGACGGCGCTGCTCGGCGTGTCGAGCCGGCCGCAGGCGTTCACGCGGCCGGTGGTGGAGGCGATGGCGGCGGCGAACGAGCGGCCGATCGTGTTCGCGCTGTCGAACCCGACCAGCCGCGCCGAGTGCACCGCCGAACAGGCCTACGGCTGGAGCTCCGGTCGCGCGATCTTCGCCAGCGGCAGTCCGTTCAAGCCGGTCGTGCTCGCTGGCCGCACCTTCGTCTCCGGCCAGGGCAACAACGCCTACATCTTCCCGGGTGTCGGCCTCGGCATCGTCGCCACCGGTTGCCGCCGCGTGCCCGACGTCATGTTCGCGGCCGCGGCGCGGCGGCTCAGCGAATGCGTGCGCCAGCAGGACCTCGACCAGGGCTGCATCTATCCGCCGCTGCGGCGGATCCGCGACGTGTCGCTGCAGATCGCCGTCGCGGTCGCCGAACTGGCGTTCGCGCGCGGCCTGGCCAACGTCGAACGGCCGGCCGACGTGCTGGCGTGGCTGCGCGCCCAGCTCTACGACCCCGAGTATCCGCAGTACGCCTGAGGCCGCCTCACTGCCGCCGAGGGTAGCCGCGTCGCACGCTGAACCTGGTCAACCAGGCGCGTGTCAGCGATCGTTCGGCCGGATCGAGGGGCCCTCGCGCCTGGATAATATGACATGCTGATGTATGATTATCATGCATGGCCATGTCAGATAATCATGCAGGCAAACACCGGGCACTCCGCTCCACCGTGGCCACGGCGCTCGCTGGGTTTCCGGCGGTGCTGCTGGTCGGTGCCCGCCAGGTGGGCAAGTCGACCCTGGCCGCCCAGTTGGTCGCCGAGGGTTCCCTGGCGGCGAGTGTCACCCTGGACGACTTCTCGACGCTGGCGGCGGCACAGACGGATGCCCAGGGCTTCGTCGCTGGCCTGGCCCATGGCACGGCGATCGACGAGGTGCAACGCGCACCCGATCTGCTGCGTGCCGCCAAGCTGGTGATTGATCGCGACCGCAGGTGTGGCAGGTTCCTGCTGACCGGTTCGGCGAACGTGCTGGCCCTGCCGGCGACGACCGAGTCGCTGGCCGGAAGGGCCGCCTTGCTCGAACTCGAGGGCTTCTCGCTGGCCGAGGCAGCGGGGCGCGAGCCACCGCTGCAACTGTTCGAGCTGTTGTTCGGTCATGGCTCCTGGTCGAGCGCGGTCGAGCGCCTGCGCGCCATGGTGTCGCCGCTGAGCGCAACCGAGCAGCGCCAGGCGATCTTCTTCGGTGGCTTCCCAGAGGTCGTGCTGCGTGCGACCACGGCATTCCACGAAACATGGTTTAGTTCCTACCTCGCCTTGTACGTCGAGCGGGATGTCCGCGATCTGGCTCGCATTCCCGACACCGCGGCGTTCGGCACGCTGTTCCGGCTCGCGGCTTCTGCTTCCGGGCAGCTCGCCAACATGGCGCAACTCGGCAGCGACGCGAAGGTCGATCAACGCACCGCAGCGCACTATGTGCGGCTCCTGGAGATCACCTTCCAGTTGAACCGCCTGCAGCCATGGTTCCGCAATGTGCGCAAGCGTCTGGTCAAGACGCCGAAGCTCTACCTGCGCGACACGGGCCTTGCCTGCCACATGCTCGGCATCACGGCGCCGGATCAGCTCGTCGGCCACCCTGCTGCCGGAGCGCTGTGGGAGACCTGGGTCTACGGCGAACTGCGCAAGCTCGCGGGGCTCGGGCCGCGCGTCGACCTGTCGTTCGTCCGCACCCACACGGGCAACGAGGTCGACTTCGTGCTGCAACGAGGTGATGTCATGGCGGCGATCGAGGTCAAGGCCGGGCACTCGGTCGCGGCCGAGGACTTCGGCGGCATTCGCGAATTGCGCGAGCTCGTCGGCAAGGATCTCCGGGGGATCGTCCTCTATGGCGGTCACGAGACGGTGTCCTTTGGCGACGGACTCGCCGCGGTGCCGTTCGGGGTGTTGCGCGGCAAGCGCGGCCGGAAGCGGCTCGCAAGGCGGAGTACAGCGAAGCGGTGATCCGCTGGTCCAGGGCATGGCGCTGGCCAGTCCGCGATGAGTTGTTCCGCGAACACCTCGGGCAAGGGATAGTGTCGGTCGCGGCCCGGCGGTCCCGCAGTTTCTCGGTCCACTGATCCGCAGCGCTGCCACCGCCGTTCTGCATCGCGCTGGTTTGCGCCCCGGAAACCCACCCATGCAACGTACCCGTTCGCGGCTGTTCTCCGTGCTCGTCCTGTCGGCCGTGATCGTGGGCCCGGCACCGCACGCGAGAACCCAGGGCACGCCGATCGGCTTCGCCGAACAGTTCGCGCTGGCGAGCGATCGCGGCAAGGTGCTCGAGCAGCTGATCCCGGGCACCGAGGACTACTACTACTACCAGTGCCTGCACCGCCAGAACACCGGCGCGCTGGCCGAGGTCGAGCCGCTGCTGCGCACCTGGATCCAGCGCTACGGCCGCAGGGACCGCGTCGACGAGATCGAGAACCGGCAGGCGCTGCTGGGCTTCGCGCAGAATCCGGCGGCGACGTTCAGCTTCCTGCAGCAGCGCCTCGGCCTGCGCTTCGACGCCGAACGGCAGTCGAGCGGCCAGAAGCCCGATCTGCCGACGCGACTCGATCCGAGCTTGTTGTCGCCGGCGGTGCTGACCCAGCGCGCGCTGGCGCTGCATCCGGGTTCGGTCGACGGCTTCACCGCGTCGGCGTTCGACGGTCTGGTCTCTAGCAACCTCGACGATGCGCTGCTGATGAGCCTGCTGCGGCGGCTCGAGCGCCCCGACCTGCCCAACCTGCCGGCGCTGATCGCCCGCAATCTGCAGAGCCCGCACAGCCGCGGCTTCGGTTCGCTGCCGATCCACAAGCAGCTGTTGCTCGACCAGCTCGAACAGCTGGCGCGGCTGCAGCCGCCGCTGCTCGACCACGCGGCCTTCCTGGCCGAATGGCTGCACCGGCTGCAGCCGGACGCCGACGTGCAGTGGCGGCGTGACGGCAAGGCGCGCGAGGCCTGGCTCGACCGGCTGTGGACGTTCGCCCAGCGGCTGTCGCCGGCGCACAACTCGCTGAAGGCGCACGTGCTGTACCACCGTCTGGTGCACGACCAGGCGCTCGGCACCTTCGACAAGCCGCGGTTCCTGGCCTACCTGCGGCTGCCGCGCCAGCAGAGCTACAGCAATCCGGATTACCTGAAGAAGAACCGCGGCGGCAACGAGGTCGTCGACCCGGCGAAGGGTTTCGCCACCGGCCTGCCGCCGATCGGCGACGACGAGCCGCTGGTGCGCAGCTGCTTCGAACACTTCTTCGCCCAAGAGGACTCGTTCCAGCCGTACGCCGAGTTCGTGCAGGCCGCGTGGCTGCGCCGCCTGTTCGCCGAGACCCGGATCCTGCTCGGCACCGGCGAGATGGAGCGCTGGTACTCGATGCTCGACGATCCGGCGTACTACGAGCAGCTGAAAGACCGCGTCGAGATCCGCTTCCCGCCGCAGCAGCGGACCGACTTCCTGGCCGCTGATCCGGTCGCGATCGACGTCGACACCAAGAACGTCGGCACGCTGCTGGTCAAGGTGTTCGAGATCGACGCGTTCGAGTTCCAGAAGGCCAACAACAAGGACGTCGACGCGTCGATCGACCTCGACGGCATGGTCGCCAACGCCGAGACCACGTATCCGTACACCGACAACCCGCTGCGGCGCGTGCGCCGGCACTTCGACTTCCCGGCGCTCGCCCGGGCGGGCACCTACGTCGTCGAGTTCATCGGCAACGGGCTGTCGAGCCGGGCCCTGATCAAGAAGGGCCGGCTGCAGTTCATCGCCCGTGCCGGATCCGCCGGCCAGGTGTTCCGCGTGCTCGACGAGGCCGGCCTGCCGTTGCCCGAGGCGTCGCTGTGGTGCGGCGGTCACGACTACGGCGCCGACGAGCACGGCGAGATCAACGTGCCGTACGCGCCGAAGCGGCAGCAGGAGAACGTGATCCTGCGGCACGGTGCGCTGGCGACGCTCGAGTCGTTCGACCACTTCGAAGAGCAGTACGAACTCGCCGCCGGCGTGCTGGTCGCGCGCGAGTCGCTGCTCGCCGGCCAGCAGGCCAGGGTGCTCGTGCGCCCTTTGCTGTCGATGCACGGGGTGCCGGTGAGCCTGCAATTGCTCGAGCAGCCGGAGCTCACGATCGCGGCCGTCGATCTGGCCGGCGTCCCGGCGACGCTCGCCGTGCGCGACCTGAAGTTCGCGGCGAACGGCGAGTGGGTGCAGCCGATCGCCGTGCCCGCGACGCTGTCGAAGCTCGCAGTCACCCTGCGCGGCCGGGTGCGCAACCTCGGCCAGCGGGCGATGCAGGAGCTGGCGAGCCAGCCGCAGCAGTTCGAGCTGGCCGGCATCGACGCGACGCCGCAGACCGGCTGTCCGCTGCTCGGCCGCACCGCCGATGGCTACGTGCTCGACCTGTTCGGCAAGAACGGCGAGCCGCTGCCGGACCGGGCCATCGGGCTGCGGTTCGCGCACCGCGATTTCACCGATCCGAGCGAGGTGGCGCTGAAGACCGACGGCAAGGGCCGCATCCAGCTCGGCAGCCTCGACGGCATCGTGGCGCTGCAGGCGGCGGGCTTCCCGGCCGAGATCGGCGCCTTCAGCCTTTGCTCTGCCGAGCGCAGCTGGCCGCGCAGCCTGCACGGCGCCGCCGCGGCGCTGCTGCGCGTGCCGTACCAGGGCCGGTCCACGACCACCGAGCGGGCCGCCGTCTCGCTGCTCGAACTGCGCGACGCGACGTTCACCCACGATGCGTTCGACCACGTGGCGCTGGCCAACGGCTTCGTCGAGCTGCGCGGCCTCGCGCCGGGCGACTACGACCTGTGGCTCAAGGAAGCCGACCAGCACATCGCGGTCAAGATCACCGCCGGGACCGCGCGCGCCGGCTGGATCATCGGCCGCGATCGGCTGCTGCAGACGGCGCTGCGCGAGCCGCTGCAGGTCCAGAGCCTCGCGGTCGCCGGCACCGAGCTGCGCATCCAGCTCGCCAACGCCACCGCGCAGACGCGCGTGCACGTGTTCGCGACCCGCTACCTCGAACCGTACGCGCCGTTCAACCGCCTGTCGGTCGCAGCGGCGCCGGACCTCGAGACGGTGCTCGTGCAGCACTCCGAGTCGAGTCTGCATGCCGGGCGCGAGATCGGCGACGAGTACCGCTACATCCTCGATCGGCGCCTGGTGAAGAAGTTCCCCGGCAACATGCTGCATCGCCCGGGACTGCTGCTGAATCCGTGGGCGCTCGACGAGTCGGCGTCGGCCATCGGCAACGGCCGCCTCGGTGGCGGCAAGTACGGCAGCCGCTTCGGCGGCGAGCGCAAGGCTCCGGCGGGTACTCCCCCGGCGCGGGAGCAGAACGCCGGCCTGCCGCCCGGCATCTTCCCGAACCTCGAGTTCCTGCCGGCACCAGCACGGCTGCTCGCCAACTTGACCGCCGACAAGGATGGTCGCCTGCGCGTGGCGCTCGCCGACCTCGGGCCGGGCCAGCTGGTGCACGTGGTCGCCGTCGACGACACCGACACGGTCTGCACCACGCTGCCGCTGCCGGAGCAGCCGCTGGTGCCGCAGAACCGGCGGCTCACCGACGGGCTCGACCCGGGCCAGCACTTCAGCGAACAGCAGCGCATCGACTTCGTCGCCACCGGTGGCACCGCCGTGGTCGACGATGTCACGACCGCCACCACCGAGACCTACGACTCGCTGGCCACGGTGTTCCGGCTGCTGCAGACGCTCAGCAAGGACAGTGACCTCGACGAGTTCGCGTTCGTCCTGCGTTGGCCGCAGCTGACGCCGAAAGAGCAGCTCGAGCTGTACGGCAAGCACGCGTGCCACGAGCTGCACTTCTTCCTGCACCAGAAGGACCGCGTCTTCTTCGACCGCGTGGTGCGGCCCTACCTCGCCAACAAGCTGCACAAGACGTTCCTCGACCAGTGGTTGCTCGACCTCGACCTCGCTCGCTGGCTCGAGCCATGGGCGTTCGCGCGCCTGAACATCGTCGAACAGATCCTGCTGACCCAGCGGATCGCCGGCGAGGGCGCCGCCGGCAGCCGGCACGTGCGCGAGCTGTTCGAACTGCTGCCGGTCGATCCGGAGCGGGCCATGCGCCTGTTCGCGGTGGCGCTCGACAGCGGCGGACTGGCCGCGGACCATGCCAAGGTCACCGGCAGACCCGAAGGCGCGGAGCAGGTACCGAGCGATCGCGAGCGTGGCCTGGCGGCACCGCAGGCGCCGAAACCGGCCGCGGCACCGCCGGCCGAAGAGAAGCGCAAGGACGAACAGGCGGCCAAGGCGGCGGCCGACGAGCCGGCCGCCGAGCAGCTGGAGCAGGACAAGAAACTGCAGGAGCAGCAGGTCGACGACCTCTCACGGCGCGCTCTGGTGCGCGAGCTGTACCGCGGCCCCGGGCCGACGCGCGCGTACGTCGAGCACGACTACTGGCATCGCCGCATCGCCGAACAGAACGCCGACCTGATCAAGGTCAACGGCTTCTGGCGCGACTTCGTCGACCGCAAGGACGGCGTGCCGTTCTGCTCGCAGCACCTCGCCGAGGCTGCCGGCAGCTTTGCCGAGATGATGTTCGCGCTGTCGGTGCTCGACCTGCCGTTCACCGCCGGCCAGCACGTGACTGAGCGCGCCGGCAACCGGATGACGCTGCGCGCCGCTTCGCCGCTGCTGTTCGTGCGGCGCGAGATCCGCCCGGCGGCGCCGGCCGCCGCCGCGAGTCCGGTCCTGATCAGCCAGAACTTCTTCCGGCTCGACGACCGCTACCGCTTCGAGGGCAGCGAGCGCCTGGACAACTTCGTCACCGGCGAGTTCCTGACCGCTGTCGCCTACGGCTGCCAGGTGGTGCTGACCAATCCGACCTCGACGCCCAGGAAACTCGAACTGCTGCTGCAGATCCCGCGCGGTGCCTTGCCGGTGCAGCGCGGCTTCCGCACGCGCGGGGTCGCCATGCAACTCGATCCGTTCGCCACCAGGTCGTTCGAGTACGCGTTCTACTTTCCCGAGCCCGGCACCTTCGCGCACTATCCGGCGCATGTCGCGCGCGACGGCACGCTGATCGCGTTCGCGCCGCCGGTGACCATGACGGTGCTCACCGCGCCCAGCCAGATCGACACCACCTCGTGGGAGCACGTGTCGCAGGACGCCGATGCCAAAGCCGTGCTCGCCTGGCTCGACGCCAACAACCTGCAGCGCACCGACCTGCCGCGGATCGCCTGGCGCCTGCGCGACCGCGCGTTCTTCGGCCTGGTGCTCGACCGCCTGCGCCACCGCCATGTCTACGACCAGACGCTGTGGTCGTACGGGCTGTTGCACGGCGATGCCGCGGCGACGCGCGAATACCTGCGCCACGCCGACGCCTTCGTCGCCCGCTGCGGCCGTCTGCTGGTCACGCCGCTGCTGGTGATCGACCCGCGGGAACGGCTCGCCTGGCAACTGATCGAGTACGACCCGCTGTTCAACGCCCGCGCGCACCGCTTCGGCCGGCAGCGCGAGATCCTCGACCGGGCCTTTGCCGGCCAGTACCAGTCGCTGTGCGACATCCTCGCCTACAAGCCGCAGCTCGACGACACCGATTGGATGGGCGTCACCTGCTACCTGCTGCTGCAGGACCGCACCGAGGAGGCGCTGGCGGGCTTCGCCCACGTCGATCGCACGCACCTGGCGACCGCGATCCAGTACGACTACCTGCGCGCCTACCTCGACTTCTTCACCGACGACCACGCGCAGGCGCGCGGCATCGCCGAGCAGTACCGCGAGCATCCGGTGCCGCGCTGGCGGGCCATGTTCCAGGACGTGCTCGGCCAGCTCGACGAGGCCGAAGGCAAAGCGGTCGCCACCAGCGACCGCGACGATCGCACGCGGCGCCAGACCGCGCTCGCGGCCAGCGAACCGGCGCTCGACCTTTTGATCGAAGGCCGCCGCGTCACCATCCGCCACCAGAACCTCGAACGCGCCACGGTCAACTACTACCAGCTCGACGTCGAGTTCTCGTTCTCGACCAGCCCGTTCGTGCAGCAGGGTGCGGCGGCGTTTTCGTTCATCCGGCCCAACCGCAGCGACGCCGTCGTGCTCGCCGCCGGCCAGCAGGAGACCGCGTTCGATCTGCCGCCGGAATTCCGCAGCAGCAACGTGCTGGTCGAGGTCCGCGGCGGCGGCATCACCCGCCGGCAGAGCTGCTTCGCCAATGCGCTCGCCGTGCAGACGATCGAGACCTATGGCCAGCTCGAGACCAGGCAGGCCGTCACCGGCAAGCCGCTGCCGAAGGTCTACGTCAAGGTCTACGCCCGTCTGCCCGGCGGTCGCGTGCGCTTCCACAAGGACGGCTACACCGACCTGCGCGGTCGCTTCGATTACGCCTCGGTGTCCGATCCCGGCAACGCCGCCGCCGAACGCTTCGCGATCCTGCTGCTCAGCGACACCGACGGGGCGATGGTCCGCGAGGTCGCACCGCCGGGGAAGTAGCGCTGTCGGGGTTCAGCGCGTGCCGCAGCGCACTTCGAGGCCGCGGCTGAACGCCAGCAGCTGCACGGCGCCGGCGTCGATCTGGCCGGACTGGAAGTAGATCGGCAGGCCGACCAGGTTGGGGTCGTTGGGGATCGCGATCGGCACGCTGGCGGACGGCGCCGGAATCGTCACCGACAGGTTGATCGCCGGCACCAGCAGCACCGTGCCACCGAACGCCGGAGTCGCGGCGGTCTGGAAGCCGAGCAACAGCACGCCGAGCGCCGGGCTGGCGCCGCCGGAGTGGCCGAGTTCGAACACCACGGTCTGGCCGATCAATGGCCGGGTGACCGTGCGCAGGGTCGGCACGCCGCTGGTGCCGGCGAGCCCGGCGCCGTACTCCGCGGCCTCGAAGCCGAGCCGCGTGATGCGCGTGCGCCAGGTGTTGGCCGAGGGCGCGATGTACTCCTGGTTGGTCCAGAAGCCGCGGTCGTCGACCGGGTCGACGTCGATCAGGCTGTAGTCGCCGAAGCGGTTGCGGCCGGAGCTGTCGAGGCGGTTCCACGAGGCCTCGCCGGCCTTGACCAGGATCGCTGGCGCGTTGAGCCCGGCCGGGTCGCTGGCGCGCCGGCCGCTGACGAACGTCGAACAGTAGACCGCGGCGTGGCTGCCGCTGAAGCCGAAGCCGACGTTGCCGTCCTGGTCGACGCTGACGGTGGCGAAGTAGTAGTTCCACAGCGTGTCCGCCAGGGTGCCGAACTGCACCAGGCCGACCGGCGTGGTGGACAACTCGTACCAGCGGCAGGCCGAGAGGGCGTTGAAGCTGACGCCGTGCGCGGTCCACACCGAGCCGTTGCGGAACACGGCGTTCATCGGCCGGCCGTCGATGGTGTTGATCGGCGTGGTGCTGCCGAGCGCCGGCGCGTTCGGCGGTGCACTGTTGGACGGCACCGTGACGATGCCGGCTTCGACCAGCGTCGGCGCGGTCAACGGCGGCGCCACGTAGCGCAGCCGCATGCCGGTCGACGACGGGCGCGACACCAGGTACTCGACACCGGGATCGCCGTAGGTGTTGCACGGCTGGATCGCGCCCTCGAACGGCAGGTTGCGGAACGCGGTCACCGTGCCGAGTGCCGGCGTGCCGGCGAGCAGCGGCGCCTTGTCGATCGCGAAGATCGCCATGCGCGCCGGCGAGCCGACCATGTAGGTGGCGCTGTAGATGCCGCGCGCATCGACGCCGAGCGTCGCGTAGTCCGGCCAGCGGCCGACGTCGATGCCGGTATCGGTCTGGAACGAGAACTTGAACCACGCGCCGGTCGGGTCGGCGGTCTGCGAGATCGCGTAGTAGAACGTCTGGCCGCTGCTGAAGGTCTCGGCCATGGCGATGAAGCGCTGGCTGTGCGCGTCGAACACGATGCGCGGATCGCCGATCAGCACGGCCACGCTCCAGAACGCACCGAGGCTGACGTTGAGCACCCGCTGTGCCGTGTTCTTGACGAACGCCGACAGGTTGGCGTTGACGATCACCACGTAGTGGTCGGGGCCGGTGGCACCACAGGTGTCGGGCGGGACCAGGCTGGCACCCGGGTCGCCCTGGGTGACGCCGATGAAGTCGTTCCAGGTGCGCGGCGTGGTCGCCGTCAGCGTGGTCAGCGGCGACGTGCTGCCCTGCGCGCCGCCCGCGTCGCCAGCTTCGGGTTCGCTGCGCGGCGCCGGCACCATGTCGAGGTCCTTGACCGGCACCTTGAAGCCGTTGCCGCGCAGCCACGACAGGCCGGCGTAGTTGCCGCCGTCGAGGATCGTCTTGTGCGCGAGGTCCTCGAAGTCGAGCACGCGCGCCGCCTGCGGTTGCCCGGCCGGCGCGAACTTCAGGTCGTCGAGGGCGAAGAACGCCATGTTGGTCACGGTCGGCGCCGCTTCGAATTCGATGCGGTCGACGCCGGTCAACGCCAGCGGTACCAGCTGCTGCTGCTGGCTGCGCAGCCCGTTCCAGCCGGTGCGCGCGACTTCCTTGCCGGCGCGGTAGCCGATCACGCGCAGCGCCCGCGCCGGCGCCGCGCCATGGCCGGCGGCCCACACCTCGCTGACGTCGGTCAGCTGCGGAAAGCCGATCGCCATGCGCGGGTCACCCCATTCGTTGACGATCGCGATCGCGCCCGAGTGCGCCGGCGTCTTCGCCGAGTCGCCGGGCACGAACCAGCGGCCGTCCTCGCCGTTCCAGATCGGCAGCTCCTGCTTGGGCAGCTGCATCGTCTTCTGCCGTTCGAGCACCTGGTCCATGGTCTCGAGCACCAGCGGCGAGATCGCTGCCGCGGGCACGCGTTCCCCGCGTTGGGCTTGCTGGCTGGTGAGCGGACAGAGCAGCGACACCACGGTGGTGGCGCCGAGGACGAACGGTCGGAGTTTGGGCATGGGCGGGGATGCGTCAGGGCGGGCGGGCCGGCGAAGGCTACCGCCGCCGCCTGCGGCCGGGAAGCGGCGTCACTCGTGCCGCAGCGCTTCGATCGGATCGAGGCGCGCGGCCTTCCACGCCGGCCACAGCCCGAAGAACAGGCCGACGCTGCCCGAGCCGGCGAACGCGAACA
>Ga0209488_10001153_pt1 | contig 22539 bp, 28 predicted proteins | sample Rivendell_Oct201_8_FD_188349 | JGI IMG/M metagenome (GOLD analysis project Ga0209488, IMG submission 188349) | Vadose zone soil microbial communities from the Eel River Critical Zone Observatory, Northern California, USA -... | ecosystem: Environmental > Terrestrial > Soil > Vadose zone >...
CAATGCTTGGAAGGAGATGGATGGTATGTTCTAAATGCTTACTCCGTCTTTCTTTTTCTAATGTCCCTCAGGTAAATACGTCGGAAACCGCCCTATCAAGTTGAAAAAAGCAGATAGTAGTGCTATTCGTCCTGTGGAAATTGGGCATCGGAAAGCAAAGCAACTAGAAATGGAGCTGAAGAAGAACAGGAAGAAGCCGTATTAGTTATAATGATATTGACCATGCACCATATATGTGTTGTTTTCTCATGTTCTACAGATCAAGTCACCACCTCTTCATGCGTGTCTATTTCGCAGATCCGCCTATAGAATGGGCCGTAGCTATATTTACAGGTTACAAGGGTCAGCAGAATGAGATCCACCGTGGTCATGGGACGCTTCAATTCAATCTGCTATGGTCCTTCAATGAGATCATTGCATCCAGTATTGCGTGAGGATGTGAGTGGGTAGTTATACATTATTTTATGTGGAAGAGTTGCTCGTCGGGTAGCGATAATTGGAGTTGATCACGTGCAATTGATTTATGACGCGTCGGTTCACTCCACAATATTAATGTCACCGTGGTAGTGTCTATTTTGTATCCATGGATATCGACAAGCTCTTCAAGGTACTGTATGCGCATCGGTCAGTACCTTCCTTTGTGTATATTGAAGAAACTTCAGGTACCAAAAATCCCCACAGGGGGAAACAAACGGCGCATGCCAGATGCACCAACACCCGAGATGCTCAAGAAGATGAGACTTGCCTCAGAGGGCGCGTCCACCATCACATCCATGGGATCGCCGCCACATTCCACCGCTCCTTCCAAGCGAGTTGCGTCAGTGCAGGATGCTGACGATGACGACGACGACGACGACGTGGCGGGCGACATAAGAGGACAAACCTTTGCGCCAGGGAATGATGCAGATTACTTTGCCGAAGAGGATGAAGACGGGCGATTTTTTGGTGGTGGCCTCACGAACGAGCAAAAAGAAATATTGAATATCTTCGACAATGCGGGTGCCTCCCAGGTTCCGGATGATGTCCGTATCCACGCTCCATCAATTGCGCTTTGCTCATCATTGGCTTTTACCAGTCCGAAATGTTCTCCTCTTCGGGCATTAAAAAGTTGTTGCTGCGGCTGGAGAGAGCCGCTAATAAGAACCAGTCACAACGGTCGAAATATCCTGACGACCCGACCAAGTGGGTGACACTCGTCATCCCGTGTCCAGGTTCCTTACCACAGCTGGTGTTAGGTTTATTGATTCGGAAGCGGATCTTGATGCCGCCATCAAAGCTCTACTTCCTCTTGCTCAAGTTCCCAAAGTCTCTTATCCACTTCTCGTCGGCTCCGGCCAACTTGAAACACTGGTCGGGCTTCTTAGCCATGAAAATGCAGATATTGCGCTTGACATCATAGAATTGATCCATGAACTTACGGACGAGGATGTTGGTGAGGAGGCTGACGACAAGGACGAGGAAGACCCGGAGCAAAGAGAGGCTGCGTTGAAGATCCTGATTGCTGCCCTGGTGCGTTTACTCCTCATCGACGTCGTGCTCGGTGCTTACGTGCTATAAGTTGGACTACTCCATTTTGGAGCTGCTTGTCGACAATATGACACGGTTCAACGAAGCAGAGGAAGCAGACCGCCAAGGGATATTTCACGTTTTGGGCATATTCGAGAACTTTGTTGGCTCCAAGCCACCACTGGCCGAACGATTAGTTCTGAAGACAAAGCTTTTACCCTGGTTGTTGAACAGTACCCAATCCAAAACGCACGATGAGAACCGCAGCTACGCAGCCGAGTTACTATCCATTCTGTTACAAGGGACCCAGCTCAATCGCCTCGAGCTAGGGAAGAAGGACGGTGTGGAGATACTCTTGAATGTCGCCTCGGTGCGTCGCAATCTTCAATGAAGGTCATTCAAAGTCTCACATCCCCAAAGCAATTTCGTCGACGAGACCCTACTGATGCTGACGAGGCCGAGTTCATGGAGAACGTGTTTGACTCACTATGTTCGGCCCTCGCTGAAGCGGAAATCAAAGATTTGTTTTTGAAAAGCGAGGGTGTCGACCTTATGGTCCTGATGATGAAGTATATATTTTACTTCCGGCTTTCTCCTGACTCGTTTTTGACGTTTGTCCGTCAGAGACAAGATGCAAGCGCGCTCGCGTGCAGTCAAAACCTTGGACCACGCAATGTCTGGGCATGCAGGCTCGGAAGCATGTAACATATTTGTCGAGGCATCAGGCCTCAAGTACTTGTTTAACGCGTTCATGGGAAAGGTACCGCCTCTAATTAGTTTTACGCTCAACTCTCCTCCTGAAAAAGTAAAGCAGCCTCTCAAGAAGCAAAAGGGTTCCACTCAAACGTCTGCCCCAGAAGATACGACGCACACCCTTGGCATTCTTTCATCGCTCTTCACAAATCTCCCTTCCGACTCTTCGGCCCGAATCCGCCTCCTAGCGAAGTTCGTAGAAAATAATTACGAAAAAACGGACAAGCTACTCGACATCCGCACGTCAGCACAGACGAGGCTCACCGTGGTGGATCGGGAAATCGCTGCGGAGAAGAAGGCACTGCTCGAGGATGCTGAAGAAATAGGGGGTGAAGAGGAAGACGCATGGTATTTGCGGCGGCTTGACGGCGGGCTCTACACACTACAGACGGTGGATTACATCTTGGCATGGGTTATCATGGAAGATGACGGGGTATGTGCTATCCGGTTGCTGACATGCATGCCTCTCTGACTGTCTCCCAGATTCGCGATCATGTGCGGCAGATGCTAAATCGCCGCGACAAGTCCTTCCTGGACGTCGTTTCGACACTTCGGGTGTTCCGCGACAACATCGACGAGGGAGAGTTGAACAACTCTGGTGGCATCTCTCAACGCGAGATTTTACAGCATCTGATAGCTTTTTTGGAAAGCTGCTAACATTATATGGTGGCTACACATGGGACGTACTACTTTTTGGTCCGAACTCGTGCTAGACATCACACGGAGAGCGCCGCAAATGCAAATAGCATGTCAAGTGCTCCTTTCACTTTGACGAGATCATTTTGAAGCCTCGACTCAGCTTCCACCTTTCTTCGTAGGCGCAGGAAGAGGGAATCAACGGTGGGGGATTGGCCGAGAACGGGAGTATACATCTCTGTGGAATTGCATCGTAACCCTACAATCGTGATCGAAGATTGTGGATGATAACATACCGATTATAAGCCCCGCAACATCACATGCTATGCCACCGAAACGAGGGTCGGTGACGTATTTCAAAAGTAGCCGCAAAATAGGCTCGAGAAGGACATCGTCACGACCGGCAAGCGCTGTCCGAAGGCCATCGCGATAAATAAGCTCTTGAATGAGCGCAAATGTCGTCGTAGGAGGAACTTGCTAAAACCTTAAGTAGTCAAATCTAATCTCGTGACTCGTGGATGGCTAGTGTTCACCTTTCGTAGAGCGGAATCCAGCGCAGCGGAGTATTTGAATCCCTTTAAGAGTCGATCGTATTCTTTCAACCTTCGCCTTCGCTTGCTCTCGACCTTGAACTCGTCCACATCTCCAACCGGTTTTTTCTTGATACGATCTCGAACGCGGGGTTGCCCAATGCTAGGGAGGATGCCTCCTAAAACGGATTCGAGAGCGGCCGCGCGAACGGAGGATTCGTGCAAGGGGTTATGAGCCAGTGTCCCTCCTTCCGACGCTTTTGGCTGTCGTCGACGAACGGAAAGCGTTCCATCTGACATGCCGACAGCAATGTGTGTCTCGTCGGGCTACGCCATGAATCGTCAAATTCCACGTGTCTCAGGTGCATAGCCGAACGACGCACCGATATGGCGAGACATATTACTGGAGCAGAGTAGCGCATCGTGTGCACGACGTTGTAATTACTGATGTCGTACACCTTGACCATGTGGTCAAGCCCCCCAGTCAATAGCCGCGACGAGTTGGCGTTGAAAGCGAGCGACGTGACCGTCTTCTGGTGGTTCGACATGGCGCGGAGACACCGCCCACCCGCGACGATATCCCATACGCGAAGGATGGACCCTGCAGCTGACAAGGCGACAGTACCCGATGGATACATGAGCACTTGCTCGACAGGCACGGAACCAACACCAGACCCCGGCGAGGTTGAGCCCATGAGAAGTTCACATTCGCCTGTGCGGGTGTCAAAGATGCGTACGGTGCCATCGTATGAGCCGGTGAGGATGAGATGCGGGTCAGTAGAGGAGACTTGGCCAGAGCGGACGTAGTCGGTGTGCGAGGTGAAGGTGGTGATGGTCGACTGTGACGGTACGTCCCATAGTCGTACAGTGGTGTCATCGGAGCACGAAAGCACCTGCGCGCGATCTAGCGTCGAGAACTTCGTGACGTGCACGGGCTGCTTATGAGCGTCGAGAGTGCGTAGAATAGCTCGCGAGTTTACATCAAAGATCTAAGGCGTGTGAGTGGGGTAAAGACGGCAAGTACGGCCAGGACCAGCGACTCACCTGAATCAAACCACTGTCATCCCCGGCAACAAGCAACTTTCCATCGTCACGAATCAAGCCGCTTCGCGCAACGTCCTTGAATCTTGAGATGGTCTTGATGATTTTCTGTGTCCGAGGGGCGTATATATGCACTCTCGTAGCTGCAGTGACTGCATACCTATGTGGTTTCGCGAGTGTGAAATGAATGGAAGTAACAGGTGCGTATTCCTTGACAAAAACGGGGTTTTTGAAGGACCTCCAATATCGAGACTCTACGCTATGTTTTTCTGGAGCAGGCTTTGCATGTTTGCCTGGGATGACAGGCTGGTAATCCATATGACACCGCGACCAAGGCCTGCGCAAACTGGCTTTGCCATTTTCATCGGTCACGTGTCCAAAGCTACTTTTTATCGATTGATGTGGTGAACGACACATCTTATCCTTTCTTTTCTTACTCTTCCAGTCTCTACAAATGTTGTTGTATAGTGATAGTCTCACTGGAGATGAGATGTTCTCCGACGCATTTCCTATGTTTATATTCCCTCATTCCGTTCGCTGTTCTCTCTTTGCTAACGTCCTTTTCAAGCAAAATAGTGGACGATATCGTCTACGAGGTAGATTGTCAACTGATCCAGGTCAAGAAGGGTGCCGACATCGATATCGGTTGGTTTCTTTTCTCCTCTACTGCGTTTGGTCCGATTTTTGAACCTTTGGTTTTTTTTTTCACCTTGTAGGCGCCAATCCCTCTGCCGAGGAGCAGGAGGAAGCCCTGGAGGAGGGTGCTGAACAAGTCAACAATGTTGTGCATTCATTTCGCCTCCAGTCAACTTCGTTTGACAAGAAAACGTTCCTCACCTACCTCAAGGTTATTATACCCATCTATCTAGTCCAGGCATCTGGTGATCTTGTGTCACTGCGTTAGGGATATATGAAAGCAGTCAAGAAAGACCTCTCCGAGAAAGACCTCCCCGAAGATCACGTTAATGCCTTTGAGAAGGGTGCTCAGAGCTACGCGAAGAAAATCATAGCCAATTTCAAAGATTACGAATTTGTAGGATTCTCATGGTCTCTCTTCTTTCGGCTGGATCCTGACACGAGTTACAGTACACCGGCGAGTCTATGAACCCCGACGGTATGGTGGCATTGTTAAACTACCGTGAGGATGGTATCACCCGTGAGAATAGCCCCTTTCCCCTAGTATTCGGTTCTAATGCTACGTTTTTTAGCCTATTTTACCTTCTGGAAACATGGCCTTAAGGAGGTGAAGCTCTGAACGGTTCATTGTGTAGCAGATCGACCAATGTTGTATGTCAGTTAGAGATGGTTACTCTATCACACTTCTATCTCCTGAGGTCCGAATGATGGCTCGCCGCCGATGCGTAAACCTTATCATTGTTTAAGTATTTTCTGTTGACGGTATATATGTTGTGCATGCCCTTGCATTCAACGTCTGGTTCATTCCATAACGGACGAGAGTTCGAGGAACGCCGATTATAGTCCAAGAAATATGTATTACATGCAGCGCGCTATGTACCGCCGAACCCTCACAATTCATCATGGGTCTGGTCGTGGAACTCAACAGCGGGTTGGGAAGGAGCAGATTCGTTCCCAGCAGCTGCCTTGGTGGGAATTTTCGCATGTTCGTCAACAAATGCAATGAGACTCTCCAACGTGCGATCTCCATCGTAGTCGAGCCACTCATCTGAGCCAGCCAGCTTAAACTTCAAGGTTGGGAAGCTTGTGACGCTGAAGGGGACAGACGCCGGGAGATCATTCTCAGTTGCATCCATCTTGGCACTGCGGAGATTATGAGTTACGGGACGAAGAAAGTAAGGGAGAGACTTACATGACAATATGATCCTTCGCAGCTGCATAGTGTTCACCAAGGGTGTCCCAGATCGGCTTCAGACGCTTGCAGTGTCCGCACCTTGAACGGCATTCAGAATTTGCAAATGAGAGTACAAGCGGCGGACTCACCAAGGCGCGAAGAACTCAACAAAGACATTCTTATCGTTTTGGAAGACAACCTTGTTAAACTCTTTGCCCACAAGGTTGTAAACGGCTTCATCTTGAGACTCGGGGATAGGCTGGCTCTTCAAAGTAGGTTCAAGTTTGCCTGCGACAAATGACTCAACCCAGTCCTTGACGACGGCTGTGGTGATCTCAGTGTTCTGGTCAACGGGGTACTTGAGTTGCTTTTCCAAATCCTGTATGACAAAGCTCGGCCAGACGCTTTCGGGAAGGTTAAGGGCCTTTGCGTGATCGCCAAACTTGATCGCATCAATCCAAACAAAGTTGACCTTGGCCTTGTACTCAACAGCAACAGACCGTACTCGTTCGACGTATTCGTTCTTAGTCCCGGACGTTGGGTCGACGAAGATATAAGCGAGCGGCTTTCCTGCTTGTGCGTAAATCATGTAGTTCTCGGCGTTCACCTCGTCAATGATAGGGATGGAAAGATCTTTGATCCAACCCTCAAGCTCTTCGACTGTTGCGGAAGCGACGGGGTGAGGGTAGACGGAAACGGGATCGTCGAAAGCACGGTAGAGGACAATGGAAGGTGGGGAGACACCAGCGGCCTTGATTGCAGCTGCATCGGTGGATTGTCCAAAGAGATAGTCGTCACGATGCTTCTCGGCAGTGGCTTGGAACACAGCAGCAGGAGCATCAGAAGGAGAGAGAAGATAGGCAATGGCGACAATCTTGTCAGCATGCTTAATTTCCTCGACATTGGCTGCGGTAACGTCAGAGACAGCAGGAAGCGATTGCCTAATGAAGGAAGTAAGTGAACTGGGAAAGCCGAAGGAAGGATACGCCAACACACTTGACCATATAGCTGATGATGCCGTCTGCTTTCCGTGGTCCAGAGTATTCGTTGGGCTCTCCATCTCGGAAGACCTTCAAAGTGCTGAGAGTCTCGTCATCAACCAAGGAACAATGCTAAAAAGAGAGGGAAACCCACGGATATCCCTGAACGCCGTGTGATTGGCAAAGGTCGCCGTGGTCAACGCAGTCCACTTTCGTGAGCTTGATGCCCTTTTCTTTGAGGGAAGTAGCCGCTTCTTCGTAATGAGGAGCAAGCGCCTTGCAGTGCCCGCACCTTCAGCAGAAGACGCGTTAGTTTTTGTTTGTAGAAACACAGAAGGAGAGGATACCATGGCGCGAAGAATTCGACAAGGACGAGTTTCTCAGATCCGACGACCGAGTTGAAATTGGCAGGGGTCAAGTCGATGACATCGGAAGCCGCATCTGCAAGGGCAAGAGCGGCAAGGGTAAGAGATGCTAAGAGGGGTGGTACGCGCATCCTCGAGAGAGAAGAATGAAGGTTTGTAGTGAGAATTAGTGAGCTTGAGCTTATTAAAGACGACCCATCTCGTGACGTGGCACAACTAATCGGATTTCTAAACGCCACGCCGCGCTATCAACTCATTATTACAACTGTTTCAGATCAAAATCGCTTCCCCGTGTTCTACCCCCCGCATACTGCTTTGCACTCTGCTGGAACGTTCGAGGTTGCGGAAAGTCTGTCGGGAATATATGCGATCCCACATTGGGTGGTGGCGAAGGGACTTGACAAAAATGTAAATAAAATTAGGAGAAAATCTATTAAAAAAATCGGACATACTCTTTCGAGTGCGCGTAGGAGGTAAGCTTGCGACCCCATTCGTGACCGAAATGTGATGACTGGAAACAACTCGTCTCCCAGACGGAAGAGGAGGCGGGGTAAAACTTGGTGGCGAAGGATGTGACGTCGTATTCTGGGATGCGAGGCGGGACCTCAGAGGAAGTGGTGGCCCTGGTAGCGGAGGCGGTGCCACACTTCGTCGCGCGGGAGAATCTGCCCGTGCAGGCGATGAGCCGCTCGTAGAGGCTGCCCTAGGGCGAAGAGGCGGAGGTGGCGGCGCTGTTGGCGGGGGAGGTGTGGATTGGGCTTCCTGTCCTCCCTGCGTTCTTCGTAAAGGGATCGCAGGCGCCACGCGAGAAGGCGCGGATGATACAGGCCTTGCCGGAGGTGGAGGCGGGGGCGCCCTCCCAGGGGTAATCGATGCCCCTGATTCTCTCCGCGCAGGCAGAGCAGGAGGTGCGGGGACGCCGCGAGCCGGCAGAGCCGGTGCTGGCGCTGGCGCTGGTGAGGCCGATGCCGAGTTTGTCAGCGATGACTGAGAGGGGGGCGATTGCCTCCGGGGAGGTATTGCCGGCGGAAGTCGTGATGTAGGAGGAGGAGCCGGCCGCGCAGGGGGAGGCCCAGGTCGCCGTGGAGGGACCGCAGGAGCAGCGGGCGGCGGGGTTGAAGGAGCGGCTGGGGCCGCGCTTGACGGACGAGGAGGTGGTAGACGAACACGTATGCTCGGAGCACTTGGCGGTGGTGGTGGTGCAGGCACACTAGGTCGCGGCGGTGCTGGCGGCCTGCCCGGAGGCGCTGGAGGCGCTGGCGGAGCTGGAGGCGCAGTCGATGGCGCCGGAGGTTTTGGTGCTGCGCCCCTCCCAGGGATAGTAGGTGGTTTCGCTAATGAGGGTGGTTTTGCTGGTGCTGCACATCGTTTGTCAACAAGATATCAGATCATAAATAAAATAGAAAGGACGAACCTGGACTCCCTGCCGGCCTGAGCTTGGGCATGCCACCTGCGAATAGACCCGCTAATTGAGGGGGTCCTCCGCCCACCGAGGGTGCTGGCGCGGCACTGCGTCCACCACCACCTCCAGCAGCGCCTCCACCCCCAACTTTAGCACCTTCGATGGAAGGCGCACTGCGATCATGTGTTACTGCTTTCTTGAGCTGCTTTCCGGCCTGAATTTGCTTCAAAAGTTCACTGGACGCCATGGTGGATTAATCGCAGTGCTGGGCTGGTTAATTGAGACCAAGTGATTCGCGCAACAAATGCAAACAAACTGAACCCGAGAATTAATTAATTGGATTGCTGCGCGCACTGCATTTCAGTCAAGCTCCTATCAACACATGGTTACACTATTCAAGTCCTGATTGTCCGTGTCCATACCAAAGTCTCTAGGTGGTCTAATCGAGTGTCAATGGGTGGTCGCATCCACCGGAACGCTCCTCTTGCGCCCCCTAGCACAGTCCGATAGTGGGGAAGCCGGGAACGTGGTGTTTAAAACCTCAGGCTCGCGTGTTTCTGAGGTGTCCCAATCCGCTGCCGTTATAAATCGAATCAGCGCAGCTTTGGTCAGGATCCCGACAACCTGGGGTTCCACATCCGCATTGGGGACGGTGGCGGCGGTCGAGGGCCGCGCACAAAACTCGCCCTGTTCCCCCGAGAACTCGGCGAGAACGTCCTTGAAACTCTTGCAGACATCCCGATCCAAGCGGTCGGGGCCACTGAGGGGCTTTCCTCTGTCGGCGCAGTGGCAGCTGCCTTTGCTGAACGCATCGAGCTCGAGCTCTTCTGGGACTTGGAGCTTCCGCTCGACTTGGACCGCTTTCCCAGCGAAGATGTCCGCCGCGTCAACCACTCCGCTGATTTCGGTATTAACGATACTGGCAGGGATATATCATCGTCTGTTGAGGGATACGCCGATAGTCTGGATTGCAAAGACTGGCGTGTTGCCCTTCTTGAAGGGCCGGGGATCGATGCGGTCAGTGAGAGCGTTGGGCCAGTGGCGGACCGGGGAACTCTCATGCGATTCTTCCGCTCATTTGAGGATGTAGCCCTGATGATATCGGATCCCAGTATGGAACTGGAGCGTAGAACGTTGGTATCCCGCTCATGGGAGTGACTAATAACCGAAGTGGTGGAAGATCCCTCGACTTCGATTGTCATCTCGGGACGGGTGGATTCCTCGGTATCTTCATCTCTTCGTGGGGCACCGAACGTTGCCCAGATAGGACTAGAGTAAGATAATATTTTTTCCCGGCGAAGACGGTTTGGAGGTTGCAACTGAGTTGCAGGGGTCATGCTGTCGTACGCTATTGTCGGGCCAGATGCTTGGACAAGTCGAGCGGATGAAGCTTCTGCATAGAAGCGATCTGACGGTGGGTGTGTGTGTACCCTTCGCATGTCTCGGGGATCACGTAACGACGAAATTTGTGCTTCGATATCCCAGTTGGGACCAGAGTATGGCGGGTTGTCGATGTTGAAAATACGATTGGAGGTGTTGCCTTGACGAAATGAGGCTCCCGGTGCACGAACAGCATTTCTCGGATCACGAGAGTTCGAATTTAAATTAGGACCGCCTGATTGAGTTGGACCAAGATGGGTTTGACCAAACGAGCTGTTGAAAGCAGCTGAGGGTACAGCATTAGTCTCACGCGAAACTAATTTAAACAATGACTTACCGAGGACACCGAGAGCTCCAATGCTGTACGGAATAAACTCGGCAACCAAGCTGGTAAAGGTGGTGTTGGGCACGACAATCAAAAGGTCAAGGAATAGGAGGCTTCCGGCTTGTATTATACCTGCATCTCTTACAATGCGAGGCCTCAGCCGAGGAGGTCGCATAAGAGAGAGAGAACGAATGATGATGTACAATTCCAGGGTGAAGTTTACAATTGATGACCCCATCGATGTTGGAAGAAATCTGCTCCTAATCTTAAAGACGCACGGTCACTTGACAGGTTGCAGACCCACCTCCTCCTGAAGCACATCGCCACATTGGACGCCATCGGGGTGCTGATGAAGAATTGAACATCTACCCGCTTCGACGAGGACAAACACTCACACTAGTTGACCCGATCCAATAGCGACGGTTATTCCGCTGAGGGCTTGAGGGAAAAACAGAAAGGGTCAGAGAGATGAGGAGCAACACATGCACGACCGATGCGCACCTGTCCCAAGTGCAAGTAATGCCAGAAAAACACGCAACTCCCACGGCCTCTCCAAACGATTCTTCAAATCATGAATCAAGATCAAGAGGCCGAAAATGCGAGCGATTTGGGTGGCTATGGAAGAAGCGGCGATCACGAAGGCTGAATGGATGTCAGGCCCACTATCTCTGCCATTTTCAAATACGTTGAATGATGCTTACTACACGCCCCACCACTTGCGTTCGGGTCGAAAGTCAACAGCGATAAGAACGAGGCCAGGCCAGCCAACATAAAACCCATGCACAGCAGCAGTACGAGGCCGTCTCGCGGCTCCAATGAGCGCCGGTGCGCGTCGCCAGGCTTCTGCTGGGGAAAGAGCTCGGATGTGACAGCCCTACCTCGCAGGCGATTGGCGATCCCATTTAGAGTCCACATCAACTCCCGGAGGAAGTCGGAGAAACAGACATGGCGGAGGCCGCTCAAAAACGTCCAACCGAGGCAAAAGGCGGCAACCAGTCGGCTTCACGCGAGTACAGGCTCAATATCACCAGGTGGGCAATAACAGGATGCGTGGACTTACTAGTCGGGGTGATTTGTGTAGTCATTCACGAACTGTGCGCCTTGAACCTCTGAGGTCGATAGCGCTGGAAGCAGATGGGGCATCCCCTTCCCGAGGGTAGGAGGCAAAAAATGGAGACAGGACCGGCCTCACGCGTCGGGTTCAAAGGTACAAACTAAAAGGAATGACAGTGCTGAGGCCAGCTCAACTGAGAAAGGGAAAAGGATACACTAGTGGATGATGGATGAGAAGAGAGTACAGGCCCTCTGAGAACGCCAAGCTGACTGTCGATTGGTTATATGATCTCGATTCAGCGGTAACTTCCTCATCTAGCAGTGGGGTCGAGTTGCCATTTCATTTCTTGACTTTCAGGGCTGACGCCAAACCCACGTCTGGGAGGCGCTCGGCGATCTCGCCGAGACGATGGCATCGTAGTGGGACTCAAGACTCAATTGAATGTCGATCTCTAATCATAATTAGTGTACGGAAATCTGAGAGAGCGGATTTCAGTAGCCGGAATATGGTGTTATGGTAACATTCGAAATAGAAATAGGACAATAGTGGAGAGTATGATGAGTGATAATATTGCTAACATCGTACCTAACCGCGTTGCTAACCTTCCCTAAAACAGTAACCATACGGTAACGCGTATCCACGCTCCCTGCGCCGTCATCTACGGCAGGCGCTGGGTCGCACGTAGAAGCAAAGATAGAAGGTCAGATGAGGTTTCCCCTTCGGTATACGAACAGGGCCATTTCTTATCTATCAATGAGAGGCTGTTCAGCGCAAACGTCGCGTGATGATGGTGTCATTAACATCGTTGATCTTTCAGTCGATTTTTCATGTGAACTGTAAACCAAGCCGACATTTCGTTCCTATGCATAGTAGAACGTGGACAGGACAAAGTACGCCGCCTGAGCAGCTTAGGGTAAAATCAAGTCAAATCTCGGGTGCGATGCGGTCATCTCGGTGTGGGGTTGGGTATCAATGCCCTGAAAATACACTGGCAGTGTCAAGTCACCGCCGCATCAATCTCGGACTCGACATCGAATGGTGATGTAGATTCAGTGATATTCCTGTCGCGTTTCCAAGGCCAATGTCACACGATACAGCCTTGCGGGGTTTTCCATCATTCGGCTTTCCATCTAATGATCGGTTGCCCATAGTTGGAAATTGCTGACGGTTTCTCTTTCTAAATTTTAGTCGCGTAGTACCTAGGAAATAGTACTGTCGTTACGTGACACTAATTTCACAACGAGAGGTGGGATACGTTCGAAGCTTTTGGAGCTCTGAACGGATCAAAGGCTGGACACAACCCAAATGTTGCGGCGGGCGGACTGCGCTTTCCTAATACAGCACAGGCTACGGCGGCACCGGGAATTGAGTCAATACTTGGGCGCTTTCAACACCTGGTGACACGGGATTGCCGCTACATCTCCTTCATTCCTTCATGCAAACCATCAATCGCTTCATGTATGGCCCAACTCCAGAAGATCGTGTTCGTGCCTGGCAAGCGAAACTTCGCCACGAAAGCCGGGTCCTGGATCGAGAGATGAGGCAGGTCCGGCCTCTGGCTTAAATGTAACTGAACTCTGGCGTGGCGTTGACTCGTGCCTCTCTAGCTGGACATCGAAACGAACAAGGTACGACAAACGATCAAGCAACTTGCGAAGAAGGGAGATAACAAGTCTGCGCGGATTTTGGCGCGCGAGGTCGTACGGAGTAATAGGCAAAAGGATAGACTCTCAGTGAGCAAGGCTCGGCTGGGCTCGATTGGAGTTCAACTATCTCAACAACTCGGTGCCATTTATCATCTGCTCCTTTCACCCAGTGCCTCTGATCTCATCACATATAGCGATGGCCAAGGTCTCTGGATCGCTGAGGAAATCCACGGAGATTATGAAGCTTTCTAACAGCTTGATCAAACTCCCTCAAATTAGCCAAACAATGCGCGAGATGAGTATGGAAATGACCAAGGTAGACACCTCCGCACACTGGCTGATACGTGCTGGCTGACTTGTGTAGGCCGGCATCATGGAGGAAATGCTCGATGAAGCTATGGTGGTTGAGGAGGACGAAGGGGTAGAGGAGGAGGCTGATGAGGAAGTTGACAAAGTCCTGTTCGAACTGACGAACGGAAAGCTCGGTCAAGCTGGAACTGTGGACACCCAGATACCAGTAAGCACATTGCTTCCTGACCCGTCATCGCTGAATAACAAAATTCTGTACAGGTTGCTCAGGTCGACGAGGAGCAGGCAGAGAGGGAGATGGAACGCTACAGGGAACAACTGAATGGTTTGCTCAGCGGGTAGAGTTCCAGTAACCGGTCCTACTACCCTTGTCTATGGTTCAATGGTGTCTTGGGCCGGGTTTGTATCCCCAGTTTGGCCACTGTACATTTAATCAATGAAAAGGCTCATGATAATGTCGTGTTTCGCATTCTCGTCGTGCGTTACCAACAATATCCACCCTAGTGCTATAAACATTTATTCTCAATAAATGTACCTAAATAGACTATTTACTGAGAATCAAATGGCGGGCTAGAGCTGGACCACGGACGCACGACCCCTGGGTGTTTGTACGCTGTCGTATGTCACGTGAGAAACCTGTCGGCCCGTGGTTGTTCACCCGGACCTTTCGGTTGCATTTTTCTACGTTGGCCATGCTAGTTACTCGATCCTTCGCCGGTGTTGTGCACCGTGCATCAACTCGCTCACAAGTCAGTGTGCACGTCGCTGGATATTTGTACTTGCTCATTTCCCGCAGGCCGTTCGGCGCTATGCGTCAGCGGCTCCTACTGCTGCTTTTGCTGGACAAAAAGGAAGCAACGTACGCCTCTGCATATTTGCATACGCTCCGAAGAATTCACTTTTGACAAATTGGTCAGGGTAAATATACCGTTACACTTATTCCGGGGGATGGTAAGGCATAGTTGCGGTTATGGAGATGATTTTCAAAGTACAACGACCTTCATTACTTCTAGGAATCGGCCCTGAGATTAGTGAATCTGTCAAGGCGATTTATGATGCGGCCAAAGTATAGCTTGTTATTCATCCAATACTCCTCATTAACGATCAGTCTAGGTTCCCATCCAGTGGGAGGAGGCCAGCGTGACGCCAGTGCTTAAAGGTGGCAAGACTGTGATTCCAGACCGAGCCATCCAATCTATTCGGAAGAATACGGTCGCGTTAAAGGGTGGGTCTTTTTTCTGATACCCCATGCTGCGACTAAGGTTATTTGTATAGGACCGCTTGCTACGCCGAGTACGCTACCTTACGTTCTTTGAGGGTCGTACTGACGATTGATCTAGTCGGCAAGGGTCATGTTTCTCTCAATTTGACTCTTCGTCGCACTTTCAATCTCTTCGCGAATGTTCGCCCCTGCGTATCCATCAAGGGATACAAAACTCCATATGACGATGTGAATACCGTGTTGATTCGGGAAAACACCGAGGGAGAGTATTCCGGCATTGAGCACGAGGTCCGGCTATCTCGCGGACTAGAGAGTGGGTTTGTGCTGATGGAGACGTGACACAGGTGGTTGACGGCGTTGTGCAATCTATCAAGCTCATCACGTGGGATGCGTCAGAGCGTGTCGCCCGCTACGCCTTCCATTATGCTCAGGTCAGCGGACGGAAACGGGTCACCGCCGTTCACAAAGCGAACATTATGTGTGTGCATGCGGTCATAAAGCATGACGTCACCCAACGGCTAACTTTGATCTATCCAGGAAAATGTCTGATGGCATGTTCTTGTCCGCGTGCCGAGAAGTCGCGAAGGAATTCCCGGGTATAACTTATGACGAAGACCTTCTTGATGGGGTCTGCCTCCAGGTGCGTTAGATGTCTCGTCATATTTGGTTATCGCTGACATCTACCGCCGGAAAGGTAACGCAAAATCCACATCCCTACAGTGATCGTGTTATGGTCATGCCCAACCTGTACGGTGATATCCTTTCCGACATGTGCGCTGGCTTGATTGGGGGATTGGGACTCACGCCCTCGGGCAACATTGGGAAGGCGAGCCTAGACTTTCTGCCAACGATTTGTTCGCATTAACCCGAGTGTAACTAGGATGCCTCCATCTTTGAGGCCGTTCATGGGTCAGCGCCTGATATTGCGGGTAGGTACGGCGGACGGTATGCGCTTTCGGGATTAATATTGGTTTAGGCAAGGGCTTGGCCAACCCAACGGCTCTCCTATTGTCTTCGATGATGATGTTGAGGTACATGAACCTGAACGGTTATGCAGACAAAATCGAGAAGGCCATCCTCTCTGTATGTTTCTATAATTTATTTTTTCTGTTCATTTGCTGAGAGCCCGTTGTAGACTATAGCAGAAGGGAAGACGATCACAGGGGATCTAGGAGGGAAGGCGTCTACGAAGGAGTATACGGCTGCTATTGTAGAGAAGCTGTAGTCATTAACTTAGACACACTATTAGAAGAGCGTGAGAACAGCCACAGGATCGGAATGTGAAAAGGGCAGGTACATTACTTGTCAAGTCACAAAACTCGTCTCCCGCTCTCGACGACGACAACGATTATACGCCTTCCACGCCTACCCCAGGCAACCACTCCATTCATCCCACACGCCCTACAGGGCAAAGCCGTCTCTCCCATTTTCCAACTTTCCTGGTACGCCGGCCCCTTCTCCGCTCCTTTACGTATCCTCACATGCCAAAGTTCTTTCTAACCTTGTATACGCTCTCGGACTCACCGACAACAAAAAAAATAAAATCCTAGAAAAAATATCAAAACCTTCACACTACGTTTCAGCCTTACGAACGAAATGACCGACGAACAACAGGATCCATTTAATAAAGATAGCAGAAAACCCTCAACTGGCGCCCCAGCGGCCAATAACCGCTCGCAACGTAGAAACCCCTCAGCCTCCAAGTCCTCCAACAACGTAACCCAGCCCTCTTCCAGATCTGGGAGCAACAAGAGGCCGAGTAGCACTCCGGCTACTGAATCTGGTTCCGACAGCGGCAAGAGGGGCAACGAAGGCAAAAAGAGCGAACAACGTCGCCAGCCCCAGGGTGGCGGAGGCCAAGGAAAGGCAAACCATCGCAAGGGTCAGTCGACTGTTGGCCAAGGCAATCGCCCTCCTAGTGGTCAGCCAACGACAACTAACAAGCCGGCAGCTGTCGAGTCGAGCGATGCTCTGTCTTCGTTGCAGCGGGTCATCGCCGACTTGAAGACAACATCCCCACCTAACCAGACCTCGCCACTTGCGGGGAACACACTCTCTACATCTACTTCTTTACCCATCACGCAGACGACCACTTCCAATCTCCCTGCCAACGCCCCTGTCTTCCAACCTGGTGCCTCTATTTACCCTCCTCCTACTACGACTGAGCCGCCGCCCAGACATCGCAAGGCCGCGTCTATGGGGACCGGTTTATCCAGTAACTTCAACAGTTTCGCACCCCACCTCGGTTCCATGAGAGAAGATGTTGAAGAAGGGCAAAATGGATACGAAGAAGGGGAGATCCAAGAGAGCTTTTACAGTACTCAACCACAGGCCCACCACCCCCGCTCTCAGTCTCAGTCCTTCACTGCCCCCCGCTTTGCTGCGCTCGCCGCCCAGCAGGACCAACAGCAACCCAATGACGTTTTGGGCCCATCGGGCCGTCCACAACTTGCCCCAAACTTCATGTTTGGGCGCCGGCGCCCAAGCACGGGCGCCAGTCTGGGCCCTCCCATCAATGAGGAAGATGTTGGATTCCAATTTCCTCAACAACAGACCATCCAGAGTTATTCCGACCAGGATATGTTGCAGAGAAGGAATGAAGGTGGTGGCGAGATCAGGGGCATTATGGCGGAACAGGTGCACCCAACAGCCACTGGAAAATTGCCGAGACTGATTGTGAAACAGATTGCGATTCAGAATGAGATCGAAGCGCTTCAGCGTCAGCAAGCCGCCCTTTATCAACAACAGCTTGCTTCTAATCAAGTCCTCTCCTTCCAAACTCCTGGGCTTGCTCCTAGTCGTGCTGCTGCCCATAGACGTGTTCAAAGTACAGTTCCTATGGGATTGGGTAGTCCCAATGGCCAGCCAAACCTCATGAGTCAGCTTGGTTTGCGTAACGTAAACGTTGGCCTTGATGGACAGCCTCAGGGCGTGCCGCGTGGCCATGGGCGTAGACATAGTGTCAACGTAGTCAACAAGTCGGCAAGCCAATCCAATGTCGGCCAGGATGGGTTTGAGGATGGGTTTCCACCCCCTGCGGGACTTGGTGGACATTCTCGTCAAGTCTCCAGGGCTGATGGTGCTTGGCGTTGAGTATTTCTTTTGTATTCATGTTGCAGTTAGCTGACCTTTTGTAACACTGTTAGCTGGTGGCGTTGGCGGTGTCCAACAAGGGAATGCGCTCACAGCTGATCTTGCTCAAGCACAAGCGCAATTGGCTAGCCTTCAACAGTTCCGCGCTGCTACTGGTGGCCACCATAAAATGCCCTCCTTTAGCTTCCCCAATATGCTTCCCAATATGATGGCCGCAAACATGATGGGCCTCGGTCTCGGGGGAATCAATCTCCTTCAGCAACAGCAACAGCAGTTCCAGTCTCAACTGCAGCAACAATCGAGTCAACCACAGCGCAAGTCCCTTTTTGCCCCGTATCTCCCTCAGGCGTCTCTGCCACCACTTCTTGCTACAGGCAAGCTTGTGGTCGGTATCCTGCGGGTGAATAAGCGCAACCGTTCAGATGCCTATGTTTCTACGGAGGTGCTGGATGCCGACATATACATCTGCGGGTCGAAGGACCGCAACCGCGCTTTGGAGGGTGATATCGTCGCTGTCGAGCTACTGGACGTTGATGAGGTATGGGGCACCAAGAAGGAGAAGGAGGAGAAGAAGCGCAAGAAGGAGGAGAATGCGGCTTATGAAGTAAAATCAGCCGCTGGCCGCAAGAATGACAAGAAGAAGGACGACGTGGAAGTCGAAGGGCAAGGTTTGATGCTCTTTGAAGACGAAGAGTGCGTATTCAAATGTCATGGCAATCATCTGTTCTCACGCATGTTCCGTAAGGGTTACCGACGAGGTGAAACCACAGTTCGCTGGTCACGTCGTGGCCGTCGTGGAACGTATGCCCGGGCAACTTTTCTCCGGCACACTCGGCTTGCTTCGACCATCTTCTGCGGCCACGAAGGAGAAGCAAGAGGCCGAGCGACGTGAACGTGAAGGGGATCGTGGTGATGAGCCCCGTCGACCCATTGATCGACCCAAGATCGTGTGGTTTAAGCCCACCGATAAGCGTGTACCACTAATCGCTATTCCGACCGAGCAAGCTCCACCAGACTTCGTGCAAAACTCCGAAGCGTACACTAACAAGCTTTTTGTTGCTTGCATCAAGCGCCACGTACGTTCTTCTATTTGATCTATTACCGGACTTGTGTACTAACGACCACCTTAGCCCATCAGTTCTCTTCATCCTTTTGGTACGCTGGTTGAGGAGTTGGGTCCTATTGGGGACATCGAAGTAGAGACCAGCGCGCTGCTGAAGGACAGCAACTTCCCTACAGAAGACTTCAGTGAGAGCGTTTTGAAATGTTTACCTCCCATGCCCTGGACGTCAGTTTTTCCTGGCTAGTTAAGCACCTTGTCTTAATATGTGCTGAAATCCTGTCGTTTTACAGCATACCGGAACATGAGTATGAAGTTCGCACTGACCTGCGCAAGGAGCGCATCTTCACCATTGACCCAGAAGGCGCGAAAGACCTTGACGACGCTCTGTCCATCAAGCTTAATGACGACGGAACGTATGACGTTGGTGTTCATATCGCCGATGTGTCATACCATGTTAAGCCAAACACCGCCCTGGACCGCGACGCCCGCAAACGTGCTACAAGTGTGTACTTGGTCCAGCGTGCTGTACCCATGCTTCCGCCTGCTTTGAGCGAAGAGCTCTGTAGTCTGGCACCTGGAGAGGAACGACTTGCTTTCTCTGTGGTCCTGACTTTGACGAAGGAGGCGAAGGTTATCAAGAAGTGGTTTGGCAAGACTGTGATTAAATCGGCTACGAATCTATCCTATGAAAAGGTCCAAGGTGTACTAGACGGCGAACCCCTAGGCGGTCTCCCCGTGGTCCCCGAGCACGACGTCTCCTCAGTAGAAAACGACATCAAACAGTTGTACGAGCTTGCGAAAGTACTTCGTACGCGCCGCTTTCAGAATGGTGTCCTTCACCTTGAATCGCCCCGTCTATCCTTCAAGTTGAACAACCATGGGTTACCATTCGACTGCTCGCAGTTTGCGAACTCTGAAGCAAATGCTATAGTCGAAGAGGTATGGTCATCTGCAACGGGGTTGGCAGCCAACTGACAGTTTCTTCAGCTCATGCTGCTTACCAATATCTCGGTTGCCCAGCAAATTGCTGTCGCGCTTCCAGAACAAGCTCTTCTACGCCGTCATGATGCTCCGATTGATCGCCGTCTTGTGGGTCCAAGTGGTACTTCATACACTTCATAGACTGACGAGATGACATAGAACTGGCTGGTCGAAAGGGCAGAGCGTCTTGGGTACAAGCTTGACGCCTCATCTGCCGGTGCTCTCATGCGTTCTTTCGAATCCATTGAGGATCCCACTGCGCTCAGGGTCCTGAAGTTGCTCTGCTTCAAAGCGACCCACCGCGCTAAATACTTCTGCGCTGGCATGCTCGACATCGCTAAATACGGCCATTATGCATTGAACGCTCCTCTGTACACGCACTTCACTTCACCCATCCGTCGCTACGCAGACATCATAGTCCATCGACAGCTTGAGTGCATTCTCCAGGGATCCAGTGCGTGTTCGTTTTCCTTCGACTACGTTTAGGTCTGCTCATCGTATTCTTAGGCGATAATAATACCAAGTTCAATGTGGATCGTGATGCGGTCGCAAAAGTGGCTCAACAGTGTAATATGTACGTCTCGCGGGCGCGTTTCTCGCTGCATCTGCACCCTGATCCTGTTTACAGCAAGAGGGATTCTGCCGTCCTTGCACAGGAGCAATCTGCTCACCTGTTCTTATGTGTTCTCATTTCGGACCTAACTTCTCGTTATGGTCCCGTCATTCGTCAGGCCAAGGTCATCGGGGTTCTGGACGCTGCCTTCGATGTCATTATCCCCGAGTTTGGTATTGAGAAGCGTGTCCATGTGGACCAGATGCCCATTGACGTATGGTTCTCCCAAATATTTCCCGCTCCGCATCGCTTACGGCTCTGCAGAATCATGTTTACGACGAACATTCGCATGCGCTTCAGATCTACTGGTCCGATCGTGACGTTATTTCATGGCTTGCGGAACACACCGACGATGAGCACCTTAAGAAGGTGAAAGAGAACGCAGAACAGCATGCTGTGAAGATGGAAGTTGCTTCGCGCTCCGTCCACGATGAGAAGGCACTGTTCGACGAAGACGACGGGGATGACGATGAAATTGTCCTTGGACGTAATAATGAGGCGGAAGATGAAGATGTCGTTTCGGTGCAACGCGAGATCAGTAAAGCGCGGGTCACACCTGAATTCCAGGGTCTCAAAACGACACCGACTGGACACAAGATTCAGCAAGTCAAGGAACTCATGACTGTTCCGGTTTGTATCCCTCGCTAGACTACTGTACCTGCATGGTTCTCGCTTAACTTGTTCTTAGGTGATCGTCACTGCCGACTTGACAAAGAGCCCCCCGGTTATCAAAGTTTACAGTGTTAACCCTTTTGCCGAACAGAAGGAGCAGCAGACGAGGCAGTGAACCCCCCTCCGCGTTCAGTCTTTTCTCCAACTTGTGGTCATTCGTTGTGTTTTGTACATTACCTCCTGCCCCCGTCTTGGCGTCCCCCTCCCTGCGTGCCGTTATCTGTTAATCCTTAACCGAAGCTCCGTCTATTACCATGCTTTCCTCTGTCGGCCTTTTCGCTGTCTTTGTTGAGTAGGTATCTTGTGCTCTTGTACCTTACGTGCTATTTCCCTAGTATTTTTTCTGGAGTTGTGAGGGAGATAGTTCGTTGTATCTTCTCGTTCGCATTGGCAATTGATGCGTCTTTTACTTTGGTTGTGTGGAGACGAAATGAAATGAATCATGTTCTGGTATTCACATAAGATGCTAGCAAAATAGGATACAGCGCGTCTAATTATACAATGGCACGCAAAGATAGTAGCACAATGAGGGTGAGAAGATAAGCACATAGAACTGGAAATGATTGTGGGAAAACGAGTGGGAAAAGGTACACCATACCAAAACAAACAAACAAACAAAAAGATAGACTGAGAAAGAAACAGGAACCCGTGTAACATCGCGTGTGAATCGTTCATTCAATGAACAAACTTTACCCATGTAGGAGAGAGAGAGAGAGTCAGAGCGGCAGGAAGTATTATATCGCTCATACCCAATTACCAGCCGGCCGTCCGCGCAACGTCGCCGACTTGACCTCGATCAACTCGGGACGCTCGCGGCTCTGGCTCTGGCTAGCGACTCGACGATGGAGTGGCGCCGACGTAGGGTGCGATAACGGTCCCTCCTTCTCCTTCGCCGCGGGATAAACGGTAGGGGGGACATTGGTAGTAGTGGCGGCGCGACTGCGACCGCGACCGCGTGCGCTGCCCGCGCTTTTCGCCGAGCCGATAGAGTCACGGCCGGTGCTGGTGCTGCCGACGTCGGCGTCGGCGCCCGCGTCGTCCTCGTCACGCTCGCGGAGCGTGTCCATGCTGCGCATGGAGCTACCGCCACCGCTCGGACCCCGCGCGTGCGCGAGGACGTGGGAGGGACTGCGCAGGAGCTGTGGGAGGTGCAGGCTC